>Ga0182027_10014404_pt1 | contig 10950 bp, 6 predicted proteins | sample 712E1DmetaG_FD_121300 | JGI IMG/M metagenome (GOLD analysis project Ga0182027, IMG submission 121300) | Permafrost microbial communities from Stordalen Mire, Sweden - 712E1D metaG (Illumina Assembly) | ecosystem: Environmental > Terrestrial > Soil > Wetlands > Permafrost | place: Sweden...
CGGGCAGCTCTTGTTCTAAACGTTGCGCGGATTACGTTTGCGGACACCTCCGTTCCGGTCACGAAAGTACATCTTCCTACTCCGGAAACATTCTCCGAGGTTCAGACGACCATACGAGGAACACATCTCCTTCGTCGCATCGATGACAGCAGCGCAGTCGCTATTCCGCTTGTCGAGAACGCGCCCTTGGTTGCTGGGACGGCTGCATCGCTCGTGTTGCGGGAAAATCTGACCGCAGTCGCCGCGCTTGCACGCAACTCCCTCATGGATTATCTCCATTCGCTGGGGCGTTCCATCACATGGGCTCGTCCTCTAGGGTTCTTGGCAGACAAACGCAATGACCTGCTCTTCGAACCCAACCGTAGTCTCGCCGCAACGCTGCCGGTATCTGTCTTGCCTCTCTACAAACTTGATTTTAAAAGGCTTGAGTTTTCGTCTGACAGCCCGTTTGTCGGCATCGCAGCAACGGTCAGACTGAATAGGTCCATCGTGCCAAGTTGCAGAGAACTTCTGTCCCAAGGATTCGACATGAGGGGCCTTTACGTGGGCGCTCATGTTACTTCGAAGGATCCTAGGGTCACGGCGGAATTCCATACGATCGGGCGTGTAGCGCGAGTGGATGGTGCGAATCTAATCCTTGAGGACACACGGGGCGATCAAAATGAAATTGCTGCGACGGGGGCCTCGCTTGATGCCTCTCCAGAAGCGATGAGGAGGGTTCTAGAGTTCGTTCTTGGCGCGAAAGCAGAAGGAATTTTGAATGAGCTCAGGCAGCGCGAGGGGGACTTTCACGAAGGTCCAGCAAAGCTAAAGACTCTGACTGCGACGATGAAATTTATCCAAAGCCGCAAGCTAAACCTTCTTCCAGGTATACCTTTTCAGATTAAGACCTTCGCGACAGAACTTCCCGCACTCCTGACAGCTCCGAAGCCGACCTACGTTTTCGACCCAGGCAGCCGACAGACGAACTCTTGGCACGATGGAGGGTTGAAGATCTTCGGCCCATACACCCGCCAGACCTTTACACCATCGAAGCCCCGAATCTGCATCATCTGTCAGAAGTCGAAGCGGGGAAGCGTCGACGAATTCGTCCAGAAGTTCTTGACCGGGATTCCCGCGACGGGGCCGAAGGAAGCGCCTTTTGCGGCTGGACTGTGTGGCAAGTACCGTCTGGAGGGCGTATCCACGCATTTCTTTACCACAGAGAACGATGCCGCTGAGGGTTATCGCGATGCATTCGCGGCAGCCGTAGCACAGAGCACGGCGGAGGGTTTCAGATGGGATCTCGCCCTGATACAGATTGAGGAGAGCTTCCGGAGCCTTCCAGTGACGGCAAACCCATACTTCGTAGGGAAAGCCTTTTTCCTCACACAGCAAGTCCCCGTTCAGGATTTTCGGATCGAAACTGCCTCGACGGCAGACGATCAGTTGCAATACAGCTTGAACAACATGGCGCTGGCGACCTACGCAAAAATGGGAGGAATCCCGTGGCTTCTCAAAGCGAGTCCCACCGTAGCGCACGAACTTGTTATCGGCTTGGGCAGCGCTCAGTTCAAAAACAGCCGCTTCGGATCAGGACGTCGCATGGTTGGAATCACGACCGTTTTCTCCAGTGATGGAAACTACCGAGTGTCCAGCCTATCGCGCGTCGCTGACATTGACGGATACGCTGCCGCACTTCTGACGTCGCTTCGGGCAACGGTCTCCCGGATCAAAACAGATATGAATTGGCAATCGCGAGATCATGTAAGACTGATCTTTCACGCCTTCAAGCCGTTCAAGAATATCGAAGCCCAGGCGATTAAGAAGCTCATGACTGAACTAGGGGATTTCGATATTGAATATGCATTTCTCCATGTCGTACAAGACCAGCCGCTCATTCTTTTCGATCAGACACAACAGGGTGCTGGAAAAGGGGCAAGGAAGAAGGGGGTCTACGCTCCAGTGCGTGGGAGCTTTATGCACTTGTCTCCAAGGGAAACTCTTCTGGCGCTAGTTGGGCCGAATGAAGTCAGACGCCCCGAGCACGGCATGCCGAGCCCCTTGCTGCTGCGCCTACACGACGATTCGACATTTACTGACATGACTTATCTCACGAGGCAACTCTTCCAATTTTCCTGTCACTCATGGCGGAGCTTTTTCCCTGGTGAACTGCCCGTCACTATCAAGTATTCGGATCTGATCGCCGGGCTACTTGGGAATCTGTCAGGAATACCCACTTGGAATTCAGATGCGATGCTCGGACGCTTAGCGAATACAAGGTGGTTCCTATGAGCCTGCTCTCACATATAATCGAAGTTCTGGAGTCCCGAGCAGTGAGCTTGCGATTGGCAGGCGATCTGAGCTTGGCATTCGCTGCATGGGCAGATCCTGCGTCGGTTTCGCCCGAGGAGCTTCGGCAGGAACGAGACCGTTGTTTGGCTGTGACGGGCGCTCAGCGTCGTTACTTCGACGTGGCATCGTTGGGATTCTTGTACCAATGCCTTCCCGAAGATGAGCAGGTGCGAGAGCACGTCGTCGATGGGCTGACCTGGATGGCCGGCCGCAGCATACGTGTCGAAGGCAATTACGCTGACTTCTGTGGCGACTCTCTGGCACTCCTCGGCATGGCACTCGGACTGAGGGCGACGCAGAGCGCCGGGGATATTTATAAGTGGCTTCAAACTGTATTGCAAGCTGATGTGGGCAAAGAGGCGGCGTGGGATACCTCTATTCGTGAACTCGCACGGCATGCTATTGGCGATACCACGGGCTATGAAATTGTAGCCGAGGTGAAGCTGCTAGGGTTCTCGAAGGGAGTTCTAAAAGGGCCGCTTGATTCCAGTGACGCAGAGCGGGTGATTGCTCATCTGAAAATCGGTTCAATTTCACAAATGTCGGATCCTGAGGCGTTCTCGCTTCTCTCCGCCTTCAAGTACTTGGAGGGATCGCAACCACTACTCGCGCTACAGACCCCCAACGTTGCTGCTGTGGCCCTTGTTCTCGCTAATCTAAAGAATGGCCTGACACGCTGGACCTGGGAAGCTAAGGCCAAAACCGCTGGGGGAGTTCCTCGGAAGTGGCATATCGACAATGAGTATCACATCCAGAATCTCTTGTGGTGCATTTTGCGCCCGCTCTTTCCGGAGGCGAGAGAAGAGGAGTACAAATCAGCAGTTGGCAAGGTTCACCCGCGGTTAGATATTGTCTTGCCTTCACTCAGGCTGATCATTGAGGCCAAGTTCTGGCGGCGGCGGGATTCTTCCAAAGAGATAGTTCGCGAGATTGCGGAAGACTCGGGACTCTATTTGACGGTTGATAAACCGTACGACGCAATATTGCCAGTCATTTGGGATGATGGAAGACGTATAGAAGAACATGACTCGCTGAGACAAGCTCTGATGGAGATCGACGGGATTGTAGATCCGGTAATCATCGCTAGGCCTGGTCTTATGGACGACGAGTCTTTTCTCGCAACCTGATATCAAGATCCCGACAGCCGGCGCTCCGGGAGATTCTCTGAAGGAGCGACTCACAGGGATCAGTCCTGAAATGTCGGCCAGCGTCCGGGCTATCAGTGAACTGTCGGCTTCGCCCCGATCTCTGGCTGGATGGGCGTTTTTCAGGACCGATCCTCTGAACGAGGTTCAACCCCATGCTTAATGAGTGCATTGGGCTGTTGGCGCCAGATGAAAGCGCTCGGCGCTCATTGATACTCAGCGTGTACGATGAGACTGGAAGATTGAGGGTATAGCTGCCCACCCTTACGCCAGAAAAACCGTCGGATGGGGCACCCTCGTCACAGGAAAAGTAAGGTGCGCCACCCGCCGCCGGGTTCTTTGGGCTCAATCCATTTCCATATATCACGTCCAGCTTGTTAGCGATTTGAAGGCGGCATCTACTTTCTTCAGCAGCATACGTAGTGGAGCGCAATCGGGATAGTGCTCACCTAGAATCTTTTTCACCTGTGCCAGGCTTTCAGCATGACGTTTGCGTTCGGATTCTGTGATTGACCTCGAAGACGTAGTGCCGGATTCCCGGTAGTACAGCTTGTTCAACTGTTCAAGCGAAAGCTCGTCATTGCTGTACTCTCGCTGTGCCCATTCATCCAGCTCACTGCGAATAGCTTTGATGCGGTTATAGACACCCTTGCGGTTGTAGGTAACCACCAACACTGATTTCAGCAATCGACCGACTTCGGCGTGTGTCTCGATTGGCATCCGTCCTACATGACGGCGCTGTTGACCGACGAAAGTCTGCACATATTCAACCGAATTGCGCTGGCCCTTCAATTTGTTTGGCGTTTGTGGCTTGTCCTTCACAGCAGCAGCCTTAGCGACGGTGCAAGGACTCACAAAGAACGGTTTCATTGGTGCTGATTCGCCATTCCATGTGCTTTCAACGATCGGTGCGGGAAGCTTGTTCAGCGCAGCAGCTACCGTTGAAAGTGGAATACCCTTTGTTTTATCAGCGACTAGATAGAGGCGAGAGCCTATATCGGGCGCGTACGTACCAGCCCATTCTGGCTTGACGATGACAAAGCCGTGCTGCTTCGCCCAGGCTTCGCGTTCTGGCTTTCTTCCTTCTACCGCCGCCTCGTACGGCTCATCTGCAATCAGATAACGTTGTGTCTTGCGATCATACCAAACACTGTCGTGATCGTTCCCGGGAATTGCATTGCTCGAGTCTCCTCCCGGAAAAGCCCGGCTGTAACCCTGAGATGGACGCAGCTTTGTGGCATCCATGAAATAGAAAACGCGTGCGGCTGCGCAGACAAAGTCACGGGCATGGGACTGAATGCTTTGCCGCCGTTCGTAGACGAGATGATCGGGCCCCTCTTCGCGGAAACCATCTAGAGCACGATGATTCTTGAATCGAGGGGGTGTGATCAAATCGGCCCAAGGAGAGGACAGCCAGATGGTCAATGTTTCACGACCGCTGGCGCCGTTCTCGCGTTGCTCCCAGTAAGCTGTCAGGAAAACACGATGGCCGGGGATCTTCTGTTCCTGGGCTTTGTCTGTGCGCAGTGTATTGCTTGCATGGCGAAAGTTCTGGAATCCCGCTGCCTGAGCGGCAACGTCCAAGGCCTGAATGTGTTGGATACTCCGTTCAGTCTTGAGCAATTTGGCAAGGCGTTTGATGCCTTCCAACGTGGTAGGGCGAATAGCTTCACTCGACATGACAGTTCTCCCGGTTCATGACGAAACGTCACCCGTCTGCCGCTTTCTGAACCTGAACATGGCATGTATAGGAAGAGTGGGAGTGCCAGCAGTGCTGTCAACAGCTTTGCTATGACGGGTGGCAGGCTCCTGCCCGTAGCCTTAACGTCATTCTTCCATAAGGGAGGAAGATTGGCAAGTGTCTGAGTCATTGACCATCCAACACGAATTCTTACCATGGGGTACGCATGAAAGCCAGGAGGATAATATCCCTTATCTCATACATAAGATAGACGATGGGTTTTGCGACTTCGAGAATCAACTGAATCATTGGTTGCCGAGTTATCTTTCGCGTCTAAAACGGAGGTGGCGAGAGATGCCCTCCGTTGGTTTATCGTGCAACACAGCAATCTGGACATTCTTGAACGAGCTGCGAAAATTTTGAATGCATTGAAGGAACATCATTTACGCAAAACGCTGGCTCTCTGTCTGTGCGACTATCTAGCCTTATGCGACCCTAGTACCGGCAGCTTTGACGAAGACGAGGATTCTGAATCTCGCGATCTAGCTGATGACCTCTTGTCTTCCGCGAGAAATGAAAACTCACCACTTTCTACAATTCTGTCGGAAATTATATGCGACGAAGCAGAGCAACTCGACATTCGGATGACCTGCTCGATCGGTCTAGCAGTTTTTGATCCGGAAGAGTGTGTGCGAGTGGTGGCGAACATAGTCGAAAGATGCCCGGTCACATCCGAGCCATTCCTGCTAGAAACGTTTGAACCCGGATTTCGTCGTGCAGTAGACGAAATTCTAGAGAGTTACTTCAACTCTCGAAGCTTAGGCATGTGTCCAAGTTATCTAGACAGCCTCGAAGGTGATGAGAGTGCTCGCCTGGAAGAATACAGCCGTTTGCACGATGCCTGTCGAGCCGGTATTTTCCGTTTCGGATATACTGACGAGGCTTTGGAACTGGAAAATCTGCTATCGATTTTGAATCCTGAGCGCGTGAGGATCAAGCGCAGGCCTGACTTTAGGATTCAGCCCTGCCTCAATTTCAGACCGATCCGCCCCTACCCGCTCTGAGCTTATCCGACCGACTGCTGTCCTCGTCTGATAGCAGCCTAAGTCCAGAGAACCTCGCTGAAATTCGGAAAATATCTGTAGACCTCGCGATACGTATCAATGTCCCTATCGGGAACTCCTGGACAAGTAGGCCTCGTATTGGGGTCTTTGGCCGGTAGTTGTGAGTTGAGATGTTGAAGCTCCTTCGTCGTTAAACAAGGTACTCTGATTATATAAGGAGAGTCGTCTAGACGGACAAAATCGAGCCCTTGGAAAGAACAGGCGTCGTAAACAGTGCGATCTGTCTCATTGAAGACCACCACGCCGACTGTCAGCATGAGTGCATCATCCTTGTAGAGGAAATGCGCAAATTGACGCCAAGCCATCATATCTTTGGTGCGAAGTGTCGAGTTTCGTACCGAGAGCTGCTCCTCAATTTGATTTATGATCGTTCGGTAAAATGCGGACGCAACACCATATTGACGAAGACTTCTTCCATCTGTGCCCGGAGGCACCTTGCCTGGAATATTCTCTTCGAGCTTAGAAAGCCTATATGCGCCAACGTCAAACTTGCCGCCGTGGTCATGCGCAAACTGATTTCTAGACGCTTCACCTGGATCGAGCTCTGGTTGTGCATTCACAGTAAGCACCAAGACACTTCCGGATGCGGCTTTCGTGCAAAAGGTGCTTATATCCGATAGGACATCCAAATTGAGCCGACCATCGTAATCTAACCAAACAATGCTCTTCGTTTCCCATTTCAGAAGTGGCAACACATCGGCTGAATGGCCAAATATCAGGTCGATAGACGCAAATGGCTTATTGAATTCAAAACATGCTTTCGCATTTGTATCCTTTTCAATGCTTATCATTTCGTCGATTCCGAGCGATCTGTGAACAAGCTGGAAGTCGCTAAAGTAGATTGAACCAAAGCCCACATATTGATAATCCTCGACGCGTCCGAATGGATGAAGCCTGCGGAACATTTCACCTAACATGCGGCGCTCAACTGCCTTTGCGGGGCGTAACGTGTAGTTGACTTCGCGAAAGGATGACATTACTCGCCTCCTTCATATTCGAGAAAGTAATCGAAAGAGCGCTCGCCGATTTCCTTCAATGACTTTGCCTTCATCAAGGTTTTCACTTTCTCTATTTGCTCAATCGGTTTCGAGTACTGGATACGACCATACTTTGGCCCGGTCGGAACTTGCTTCACATTTGCGCGGAACGCAGCAATGGTGGTAATGTTTTGGATTTCGGTCGATTGGGCAATGCTTAGTGAGTCGTCGAGCGCTCCCTCGTCAATCTGTCCCTCTTGTTGCCCCTTGGCCATACTCGACAAGAACGCCAGAATCGGTTTGCTTATTTCAATCATTTGTTGCTGAACTGCTTTGTACAAGGCGGAGTCGATGTCGACACCCGTCTTCGTTGTAGTCCAGGGAAGCAATGCGGAAACCGCCGAGTCAAAGAACGTATAGCCCCTAAAATACGCAAAGTCCGGGTGGTATTGACGCATACTGTGGCTGGTTCCCCATATTGACGCAGCGGTTTTGTCAGCTTTCAAGACCAACCGGCCATTGCAAAACACATACCAGCCGCCATCGGGATAGGATCTTATGGAAAGGCCGGCTAGTAACCGAACATGGACCCCTTCACCCTCTTTCCCATCCAGCTGCCGGCGCTCAAAAGTGAGATCCTGGACTGCTGGTTGAACTTCGTCGGACACAAAGAGGCTGGGCTTCTGTAATTGAACTGGAAGCCGATTAACCGTTATTCCAAGGCCGCGTTGCAAGCTCAGCATGTGAGCGGCGGTGACCTCTGACATCAGTTGAGTCTGGAAATTCTCAAGAGCGAACACCGATTGAATCGCTGGATGCAGCTCTGTCACAATGATCTCGGTTCCGGTTTCCCTCTCGGGAGTAGCTGGGATTCCGGTAGTCACTGACGAAAACTGGAAATGCCAATCGTTCGGATCGTCTTCCCCCATCTCTACCCATTGGTTCACATCAACATTCAGATCGAATTCTTCCGTCTCACATTTGCTCTTAACTTCGAATCGGTTGCCAAGTTTGAAAAAGGTCCGCTTCATTCCGACTCCGAATAGACCCATGGAGCCCGGAGTGTCCTTCGCTGTTTTCGGGCGTCCGAACCTGAAGGCGTAGTCTCTTGCGACCTCTACAGGTATCCCGCCGCAGTTGTCAGTAATAGAGAACAGGTCGGGAGAAATCGTGATTGTGACCCATAACCCATCGAAGCTGCCATTCGCGCGCAGTCTCTTAGCGCCGTCGACGCAGTTGTCGAGCAAATCAATAATGGCTCGAGACAGTTGGACATCTCGGGTGAGCATGTAAATGAAAAACTCTTTGCTCGGCGCAGCGTTAATTCTGTTTGGATCCCGCTGCAATCCTTCGTTTCGCGATTCAGCCATTCTGAATGTCCTCCGTGAGGATAAGGTTTTTCATTCGGTGTTTCTGAGTAGGTTGCCAGTAATCTGCCGACTAGGCGATAGTCGGATTTGGCCACTCAATGTAGTATCGCTATTGCCGAGTAGGAAGTCCGCGCCAAGATCATAACGCTGGAGTAGCGGAGAAAGCACTTGGTACGTGTCCATGAAATTCATTGAGTGGCGGCTGAATTCGCTTATTCGACCAAGCTCCCTTCGTAGTATTTGTTTCTCATGTTCTTCGGAGACGCTGCTTTTAGGCGGCAAGGGGAGAAAGTCCCATAGGGTAGCCGAAAGCTTCCCAGGGCTTCGGCGTAATATGCGGCCTCTTCTCTGTATAAACTGGCGAGGATTTGCTGAGCTCGCGAGAATGAAGGCAGTCTCACATGCCGGGATGTTCATGCCCTCGTCCAGACAACGGATTGCGGTGAGAACCTCTATGTTTCCCGTACGGAACATCGACAAGATCTCACGACGTTCATTGGGACTCTCCCTTGAAGTAAATCGAGCAACCCTGTAGCCTTTGTTCGAGACCATACGAGTGACTAGGTCAATGTTCTGCAGAACTTCCGCATCAATGGAATCGTCCGAATCATCGCTGTCGTCAATTTGTGCACGACCCTGCCCGCAGTAGATCAACGTACGCATGGTGACGTTTCCCGCGTCCACAAGCTCTGCTAATCGCTGGCGCTTCGATGCCAACGTTCCTAAGAATCGGGCGCGGCGAAGAAGGAGTGCCTTTATGACATCGTCATCAAGAGGACTGCCCAGGTTCTGGTCCTTTACGGCATGAAACCGCTCACTAATCCTCTGTGCGATCTGGCCGTACTGGTCCTCTTCAGCCGGCAACAATTCCACGAGCGCTAGGTTATATCGATATGGGACCAGGAAGCCCTTCTCGATGGCGTCCGCCAATGTGAAGGTATACGCTACCGGGCCATAATAGCCTTCGAGCCTTGCCGTCCCATCGGGATCGCCATGCCGCTCATAGGTCGCCGAAAGTCCTATTCGCATCCCTGCGTTTTCGGGGAGCGCGCGATTGTATTGCACGGTGCCGTGGTGGTGACATTCATCGCCGATGAACAGGACGCTATCACTGTCTTTGATGCGGGCAATCAGTTCCTGGAACCGATCCGTCGCAAGCGTTGCGTTCACGCAGATCGCCGCTACAAAGCTCACGCGCTCTGTTCTGAAGGCATCAACTTTCAGTGCAAGTTCCTGTGACCAGTTTGAATTAAGCGAAGAGCACATGATTGCCTTGCCGCCAAAAGCCGCCAGTTCCTCTTCCCATTGCTCTGCCAGTACTTGGTAAGGAACTGCGATGATAAGAAACAGGCGATGGGTCACTCGGAGCAGCTTGGTCGCCGCATACAAGGCGGTGAAAGTCTTTCCTGCCCCTGTCGCAAGGTCGAGTATCCCGACACCGTCCTGCTTCTGCCATGCATCGAGGGCGGCTCGTTGATGATCGAAAACCTCGAACGCCGCCGGAACGGAGAGAGCATCACGTTCCTGCAAGATATGCCGATCCTGATATTGGCGGACCAGTTCCAGTTCGGTCGATGCATCGTCCGGCTGACGGACGACCCGCGCGAGAAGCTCCAACCGTGACGCCTCAGGAAATTCGACGACGAGGGTGGAAGGCGACCGTCCGGCCCAGAGGTCGTTGAACGAGTCCACATGGGCCCCGAAGTATTCCTCCTCCCCCTCTCTCCAACTCCTGAACACGTTGATCGATTCGTAGTTGAAGTCGGGACTCAGCGCAGACACGCTTTCGTTGGCCGACCCCTGGAAAACGACGAAGTCACCGGTGGCATCCTCCAGGATACCGATCTTCTCGTGGTACATCCCCCGACGACGAACGGCCACTTTGATGTCGAGGTGATTGTGCGAGACCAACCATTGGAGCGCTTCAAGTCTTTTCAAGAACAGGCGTTCATTCACCTCGGAAAGGACCGCGTGAAAGGTCCTGGCAAGCGCGTTGGGGAGCGCGGTGCGCTCGGCGTATCCCCGCAATACGGCATCGTGCTCCTCAGCATCAAGCTCTGCCCCGATGATAAGACGCATTCTGCCTTGGTTCTGAACAAATGCACTCAACCCTTGGGCGGCATAAGAGAGGGTCGAAGCCGAAAAGAAGCCGACCGCTCTTGAGTACGACGTGGAACATGAGAGCGCAGGGATATAAAAGTCGCGGAGGAGATTGTCCTTCTCGCTGTTGTATACGGACTTTAGTGATAGATCACGCAGTCTCAAAAGCTAACAGCTCCCAACCCACTACCAGTATTTGAGCTTCGGGGAGGCAGAAGC
>Ga0182027_10014406_pt1 | contig 10949 bp, 11 predicted proteins | sample 712E1DmetaG_FD_121300 | JGI IMG/M metagenome (GOLD analysis project Ga0182027, IMG submission 121300) | Permafrost microbial communities from Stordalen Mire, Sweden - 712E1D metaG (Illumina Assembly) | ecosystem: Environmental > Terrestrial > Soil > Wetlands > Permafrost | place: Sweden...
CAGAAGCGCTCGCTGTTTGCCTATCTCAGCGAGGTCCTCGCCGCAAGTACTCGGGGCGAGGCCGTTCCCTCGCTAGCCTGATTCAGCGAAGACCAACTGAACGGTTACAACTTCTGGTGTCCGGTCGCCTACCCGATCGCTCATGGCATCTTCGCGACGCCCAGTCCTCCTCCGTGGCTGCGCGAAGTCTCCTCCGACTGACTATCGATGGACGGCACGAGGACACGCATCGGGCACCTCGGGCAGCTACGTCGGGTCGAGCGGCAGAGCGGAGTACGGGTGAACCGGGACGCGCATTGGCGGCTCGGCGAGGAGATCGATGATCTCGTCACGGAGCTCGTCGGCGAGGGCGCTGGTTTCGTAGCCTTCCTTTGCCTCGATGGACCGGAACACCTCGATGTTCCAGAGTACATCCGGGTCGTCGTCCTCGCGAAGGATGATGAACCGGTCGGACGCGCCGGACTTGTCCATGCCGATGGTAGCCAGTTCGAACAGCTTGTCGCCGCTTCCGGGCTTGGCGCGCATCTTGATGATGTACGCGGGTTGGTCTTGAAGTGTCACGTCTTCCTCCTTTCATATTCTCCGGAGTACGTGATGGGTTTATGTGCCCTCAGACGCGACCTCGATCTTAACCAGTTCCGGCCCCAGACGCGGCGCGACATTTCTCACCATTCGCGCGAAAGCCGCGAGGTGAGAGTCCGTCTCGTTGGAGGGTGCGTTCGTCTTGGCCGTGCCTTTCCCCTGCGCTCTCGCGCTCGCCGCGGCCACAGATAGCCCCGACCATGCCGGAACGCGACGGAGATACCGTCCTCGGCCTCGGAGGCGTACTCGGAGTGGCCGTCCTACCCACCCGCAGGTGCCCGCATACCCGCAGGTCAGGCTGGGTTGCGCCCGCCTCAGAAGGCCTTCCGCAGCCCGCTTGCAACCCTCCTGCAACCGAAACTGGCGGCAGAAGGTGGCATGGAGCGGCACTCAGGGACACTCGACGGCATTCCCGCGGCGACTAACGCGTCACCCGTGACAGTGCGGATGTCAGTACCCCACCCAGTAGCGCTTGCGACTGAACGCGGCGTGGATCTCGGATCGCTGCTCGGCGATGCGGTCGCTCGCACTCGTGAGCAGGCCGGCAATCAGCCGCGCGAAAGCGGAGTGGTCGGGCTCGGGCAAATCGTACTCGTGCGGCGCGTCGGGCAGAACGTCCGAGATGCGCACACGTGCACGAGGTAGGTCAGGGAACTCGACGCCGACGTTAATGTAGAAGCGCCACGAGCTGGACGAGTCGTTGAAGGCGCTGCCCTGAAAGCCGAAGTGCTCAACGTAGCCTTCCCCGACGCGCGAGAAGTTGTGGCGGACCTTGTGATAGCCCGCAGGCTTGAGGTACTGCCGATGGAGGTCGGAGAGGAACTGCTCCGCTGCTGCCCTCACGGCGGCTCCTGAAATCAGGTGAGAAAACGGGTCTGCGGTCTCGGTCGCGCACGGCAAGCCTACTTCTCGGCGCAGCCAGTCACCAGCTCGACTCCGTGATGACTTCACGACCTTCCCCTTGCGCTCTCGCGCTCGCGGGGGCCCGAGATAGCTGCCACCATCCCGGAGCCCAACGAAGATAGCCTTCCTCGGCGTCGGAGACGGCTTCCTTGACCATCCGCAGGTGCCCGCACACCCGAAGCCAGCTCCCTATCGATCAGAAGAACGGAGACCGGCCCGATTGCCGGGGGATACCGTATGGACGTGTTCCTATCCACTGGTGCCCCGAGGAGCTCCTCCTATGAGCGTTCTGCCATGACAGCCGACAAGCTCCTGAATCTGCTGTTCAACGCCGGCGTCGTGGTGTCGATCGCCACGACCGTGCTGGCACTGGGGATGAGCTACCGGGTCATCGAGTTGCTGGCACCCTTGCGACGGGTGTGGCTGGTGGTGGCGATGATCGTCGTCAATGCGGTGTTGGTACCGGCGGCGGCCTACGGCATCGGCAAAGCGCTGCCGATCGACTCCGACGCGGTCGTCGGTCTCACGCTGGCGGCGATCGGTGCCGCGAGCGCGGCGGGTCTGAAGGCCTCGCAGCTTGCGCGCCGCGCGGATCTCGCGCTTGCGGTCTCGATCGTCGTGGTCCTGCAACTGGTGAATCTCGTCGCGGTGCCGTTGTGGGCCGGCGCGGTGGTCAGCGGCGCATCGATCAGCGCCAGCTCGATCCTGGGCGACCTGTTGTTGCTCGTGCTCGGTCCGCTGGCGATAGGGCTGTTGATCCGCGCGCGCTACGCCGAGCAAGCGAGGAACTGGCCAGTTGAACTCGGGAAGATCTCAAATCTCGCGCTCGCGATCGCGCTGGTCGCAGGGATCGCGGTCAACTTCCACGCGATCGTCTCCCTGTTCGGCTCTTGGGTGCTGCTGGCCTCGGTGCTCGTCGCGATCGTCGGCGTGGGGCTGGGCGCGCTCGTCGGCCGCTCTGATGCCGAGACGCGCAACACCACGGGACTCGTGTCGGGGCTGAGGTTCGGCTCGCTTGGCCTGATCATCATCGGCACCCAACTCAATGGTAACTCTGCCTACCTGGGACCAGCCATCGTCTTCTCACTGGTCGACCTGATCGTCGTTCTCTTCCTCGCCGTCGAGATCGGACGACACACCAGCACGGCAACAGCGTCCCCCACCCCAGAACAGCAACCCCGGGGGGAGGGGGAGGGGACTCGTTAACCCCGGCATGGTGCAACCGTGCAACCGCCGCGGCTCGCCCGTGCCTACCTTCCCTTAACGCTGCGCCTCACGCCTGTAACACGAACTTAAGAATCCGCCGATACTCTTGTATCTACCCCCTCCCAAGGGCGACCCCAATTGCCCTTAACGAGCCCCGTCCCCCCCGGCGGGGCTCGTTCCATTTGTGGAGCGGCGTTCGATCAGAGCGACCCTGTGCCCCACCCGCATGTGCCCGCATACCCGCGGGGCGATCTGGTTAGGGAGCAGCCTACGGCCTATCCCGCACCCACACGCATACCCGCACGCGCATCAGGTGGGTGCGGGTATGCGTGTACCGGCGGGTACCACGGACGGTCGGTCGGGCGACGGCATCCGTAATGACGAACATCACGCGATGGCCACAGGTCGGCACGCGATGACCTCCGTGGCCTCTTCCTTGCCTTCCGCCGACATCCTGGCCGTCGAGAAGCCCGACATAGCTTAGGCGTGCTCTGGCGCGACGGCGATGCCGTCCGTGGCCTTCCAGAGCAGCCCACCATGTACAGCCGGGCGAGCAGATAGGGGGGAGGGGGGTCCGTCCCGTCGTGCACCCGCACAACCGTGCAACCCGGCCCGAGGCGGTTGCACGGTTGCGCGTGCGACGGCCCAGGGGAATACCCCTCCCCCCTCCCCAGCCGATGAGCGATGGCTCGCCGTGGTTGCGGCCGGGTTGCACGAGGGCGCTGCGATCGATCGCTTGGGGTCCGGCTCGCGCGTGGAGCGACGTCCGAGTGGGCTCTCAGACGACGCCCTAGACAGGCGGTAATAGCGATGCGAGATCGCGACGCTGTCATCGACAACGCCCGACCCACGCAACGCCGGAAGCCGCTTGGCCGCCCCGCTCTCGTCCGCCGGCCGGGTCGGGGCCAAACTCCCCTAGAAGGTCACCGCTCGCCAGGTCGGCATCAGCCTATGCCTTCATGAGAAAGGACGGGAGCCGGCCGCAGGTCTGGCGTCTTGCAACCCTTCTGCAACCGCACGCAGCACCTCAGTCGCAGCGCCAGCGACCGCGGAGGATACCCACAACCCCCCGCACTACCCGCAGACCCCCATTGAGGCGGGATAGACCGAGGCCTGCAGGTCGCGTCATCTACTGAGATGCCAGAGTCGATCCAGCTTGGAAGTGTCTGCCGAAGCTACCGGGCCCGCGACCACAGACTTGGGTCACCCCAACCTGGCGATCATGGGGTGCGCGGGTTGAGGGCCGCGACGAGCCCGGATTGGTCCTCGGCACTCACGATGAGCCGACGCAGCGGGGCCGGGAACGGACCCAGGCGCACCCACTTCGGCCGATCCAACGCGATCTCGACCAGCCCGGTGCCGGCGCCATTGACAAGAGCGGTGCCTCGCCAGTAGTTGACTATGCGAAGAAATCGCCACGACACCGAGGATGGGCGTCCAGATAAACCAGCCCCAGGGATGAGGCGGAAAGACGGCACAGATGGCCCCCGCCACGGCGAGACCCCAGCGCTGACGTCTGATGGCGAAGGTCCCGCCAGCCACCGCCACAAGGCCGATGGCCGGGCCGACGAGACTGAAGACATGCGGGCTGGAGAAGGCACCGGATGGGTGCGCAAGACGGATGAACTCGCCGGTCCGATACCAGACGATGAACACGCCGCTGACGATGGTCAGCACGCCGGCAGCGGTCGGCCGCCGAGTGCTCGTGGGTCTCACCACGGGCACCTATCTAGGCGCGGTCTGACCGCATCGTCGTGACCAGCTTGGCGATCCTGCGCTTACGGACTTCTGAGCTCTTGGCATCCTCGATCGCGACGACGTGCTTACGCCTGAGGCCGTACGGCAAGCGGTCGAAGGCGGCCCTGGCTTTCGAGTCGGCGTCCAGCGCCATGGCGAGATCCGCGGGTTCGGGCACCACGCGCGGCTCGGTGTCGAGCTCAAGGGCGACCTCGACGATGTCACCCTCGGCGATCCCGCTCGCGGCGCGGTTCGCGGCGCTATGCTGCTCTGCGACAACTGACTCCCCGCGTTGATGTCGGTTGAGGGTAGGAGAGCCGCTCATTGTACGGTGGGCATGCCGGCGGTGTGGCCGTTACACCAGAACGCTTCCACCGGCCAGGCGAGACGAACGACCCACCGGAAGGCGAGCCGTCCTTGGCGGTCCACTCGAGCGTTCAGGGAGACGTCACAGGTCTTCAAGACCTGAACTTCCACTGAAAGTGCCGCACTCAGGCAGGTTGCCGACTCAAAGCCGACGCGACAAACGCAGCAGGGCGGGCAGAGCCCAAGAAGAAGGGACTCCTGCCCGCCCGTTATGTGCACAGCGAGAGTTACCTCACGGCGGCTAGCAATTGGTCCAGTGACGTCTGAGACACCGCGCCCGCAGCCACAACCTCGGTCGCACCCCGCCGCCATACGGTAAGGTTGATGAGTGGCGTACGCAGCTCCCAGGCGGCCTGACCGGCAACCGCAGCGCTTCCCAACAGTGCCCGTGGCAGCCTGCCGAGCTGCTGCCCCAGTCCGGCCAGCGAGCCGTCTGCCCCCTTCGACTCAATGAGCACGATCGAACCGAACCCCGAGCCGTAACGCAGGATGGCGACAGGTTCGTGCGTCGCCGTCACCGTGGCGCCGGCGAAGGGCAAGGCGCTCGGCGACGCCTTGGGGACGACGAGCGCCAGACCGTATCGGGTCGCACTAGTCTCGGCTTGGGCCAGAGTCAGTGACTTTCCGTTCGCCGCTTCGCTTGCAACCGGCTCTTCGCTCACCGACCTGTCTGTGGCCGACCCGCCGAGGAAGTCCTCTGCCGCAGGCAACGCCTGCTCGCTAACGGTCGCGCCTGCCGGTGGCACGAAGTCGAACAGGCTGGCGTCAAGGTGTCCGTAAGAGATGCTGGTGAAGCCAGCCGACAGCACAGCGCTGCCGTCACCCTTGGCGTAGACCTGGAAGCGCAGCGGCACGAAGGTCTTGGCGTCGACTGCCACCCGCAGCGAGCCGACACTCGTGAGGGTCGAGGCCGGGCTCAGGACCAGCAGGTAGCACGGTTGGCCGGCCACCGAGGTCTGCGGACCGAACGTGACTTTGCCGATCGTAGCAAAACGCTCCAGGGCCGAGGCGATCGTGGCGGGAAGGTCGGCTGGAACCTCCTGCGGACTCAAATCGGAGGCCGACGCCGACGCGCTGCGCTTTGCCGCGAGGCTGTAGTGCGTCGCGGTGTCGCTGGTCGAGCTGTAGGTCCACACGCCTTGTTTACCGGCGATCAGGACGAAGTCACCCTCGCTGCCCTGGACCGCCAGGCGCAGTCCGCTGTCGCGCTTGAGCCAGAGGCGACCGGAGCCGCCCAAGGCGAGGTCGCTGACGCTACCCGGCGCCGAACTCTGCCCGGTCAGCAGGCTGCTCAGCCCGGAACCGGGGACAAGACCGTTGCTCCACGCGACGTCGCCGCTGATCGCCGTCTGGGTCTGCGAGCCGGCGGCCACCTTGGCCAGTAGTTGCGCTACGCTCATGTCTTGCAAAGTGGGGCTGCCGTGAGCCCGGCTTGCCGCGATTCCGACCGTCACCGCTGCGGTCGCCACGGCGGCGACTACAATGACAGTCCTCCACTTGTGCCTCATGGATCCTCCTTTGACGTGGCGCCCCAAAGCGCCTTAGACGAGCACGTCCTTGCCGCGAAACAGATACCAGGCGAGCGTCATCAAGCCCGTGCTCCAGAGCGCAAAGCACAACTGGCCGGTGATGATGGGATGCCAGAAGATCGGTTGGCCGAGCAGGTTCTGCCAGTCACCGAGGTGGCTCGTGAAGAGATAAGGCTGTAGGAAGTCGAAGTAGCTGAAGGTGCCGAGGATGTTCATCACGATGAAGACGACCAGGGCCGCGATCGCCGCCGTCAGGCTCGAGTTGGTCAGCGTGGCGAACAGCAGTGCCAGCGAGAGGACGCAGAGGGCGCCGGCCAGGACGTAGAGGTAGGCGAGCAGTATCAGCCAAAGACCGTAGGCCACGCTCACCGTCTCACCCGAGAGCAGCACGGGGGCGTGCAGGCCGAAGGCGAGGCCACCGCCCGCAAGGCCGCCGAGAAAGACGAGTAGCAGGCCGAACGCCAGGTAGATCACGCCCACACCCCACTTTGAGGCGAGCACGCCGCCGCGGCTGATCGAGTGCATGAGCCAGGTCTTGATCGTGCCGGTCTCGGCCTCGCCGGCGAGCTGGTAGGCGCCCGCCATCGCGGCCAGCATGGGCAGCAGCAAGGGAGTAAGCAGCCAGATGGCACCGATCGGCACGAGCAAGCCGTCGTGCAGCGCGAAGCGGATGAGGGGATCGACGCCCTGGAGGTTGCTGCGCTCCAGGTACATGGCAAGGCTCATCAACAACGGCACGGCGAGCAGGCCACCCCAGCCAACGTAGCTGCGTTTCTGGTGCACGAGTTTGATGATCTCGCTATGCAACAGCTTCATCGTGCACCTCCGCCACGCCGGCCTCATCGATTTCGGAGGTCCGTCTAAGACCGAGGAAGGAGCCCTGGGGGCCTCCGGCCAAGAACAGGGCCAGAGCCAGCCCGGCGACCATGAAGGCCCACCAGCCCCACGGGCTTCGCCACGAAGACTGCGATCCGAGCGTGACCGCAACGACGACGACCGAAGTGCAGATCAGTCGCCGCCAGCTGCGGGTCGCCGGAACGAGCGCCACGGCCAGCGGCGGCCACAGGTAGAAGGCGACCATCACCGGCTCGAAGACCGAGCGCAGCGCCAGGGCCAACGCGACCCACCAGAGCAGTTCCCGAAGTGTCGCTCCGCTCCACGGCGCCCTGTGGCGCGCTACCCGCAGCCGGCGTCCGACCATCAGCGCGCATCCGCAGGCCACCAGGATGGCCAGGACCCGGCCAGGGCCGGCCGCGACCGCCCCGCCCGCCATGTGCGGCGCCAGCAGCGTCCACGGGGTTTGGTGGTCGATGGCCGGCCAGTTCGGCTGGCTGGTCACCGCCTGGTAGGTTGCGTTCCAGTTCGCCGCCGCGGCGGCGCCGAGCAGCACCGCGGCGGGCGTGACTGCCCTGGCCAGAAAGCCGGCGAGCCGCCTGGGTTCGACGACCGCCAGCATGACGGGCAGCGCCAACAAGACGAGCGGCTGCACCGCGACAGCCGCCCCGGTCAGCCACGCGGACCGACCGAGCCGTCCATCTGACAGCGCCAGGACGGCGTAGAGCAGCAGCCCCACTGCAACCGCGTCCTCGGGGTGGCCCCATGCCACAGAGACGCTCGCTAGCGCGGCGGCGCTCACGACGGCCAGGAGAGCGCGCTTCGACCGGCTCACTCCGAGGCGCTCGGCGAGAGCATCGGCGGCGAAGAGAGCGACGGCCGAAAGAACGATCATGTAGGGACCGGCCACCAACCACACGGCCGGCTGGGCGTTGTGCGGACCCGGGTGGGTCAGCGAAAGACCGGCCGCGTCGGCGAGGGCCACCGCCGGAGCGAGGATCACGGCCGCGCCAGGGAACGTGATCAGCCCAGTGGGCTTCGTGTAGAGACCGCCCAGGTGCAGGTGCACCAGCCGCTGGGCCGCTACCAGCGTCCCCCACAGATCGACCGGCACCGACCACCCGGACCTCCCGATGATGTGCGGACCGACCGTGGTCAGGGTCATCCCGATGACGAGAAGGGCTGCCGTGGCAAGCAGCGGGAACAGCCTCCTGATCGGCCACGGCAGCGGCGCTACACACCGCGTCTCTCTCGTCTCCGGGGCGCGAGCCCCGTCGCTGTGCGATCCCAGCACGTCAGTCATGCGTCCCTCACGCAGGTCATAAGCCACCACCAAACAGGAGTGCACCGGTGGCCCATTCGCCTAGCACGACAGGGCCGGCCCAAGGCCGGTCACCCGGCCCGCAGGCACAGTGAAGGACATGCCGTCCGGGGCGAGGGTCGCGCCGTAGGTCTTGCGCAGGCCGACGACTTCGATTCTAGGCTCGCTCACAGTCGCACCTTTCGTTCGAGGGAATCTTCTGGAGCGGTTGTACGACTTCGCAGGTGTCAACCCGGTGTCAGCGACTGACACCTGACTGACACCTGACGCGCGCTATCCTTTGAGCCGGTGCTTTTGGCCAGGCTCGAGTCGGGACTGGCTGTCGCAAGAGAAAGGACCTAGAGGTCGTGAGAGTCTTAGTGGTCGAGGACTTCGAGGTCCTGGCGCGCTCGGTCGCGACCGGGCTGCGCCGCGAGGGCATGGCCGTCGACGTTGCCCTCGATGGCGACGAGGCGCTCGCCCGCCTGGCCGTCACGCGCTACGAGGTGCTCGTACTCGACCGCGACCTGCCCGGCACCCACGGCGACGAAGTCTGCCGCCGGCTTGTGGCTGAGCAGCCGGACACCCGCATCCTCATGCTGACCGCCTCGGGTGCGGTCAAAGACAGGGTCGAGGGGCTCGGCCTGGGCGCCGACGACTACCTGCCCAAGCCATTCGTCTTCGCGGAGCTCGTTGCGCGCGTCCGCGCCCTCGGGCGTCGCTCGACGCCCGCCGCACCGCCCACACTCCAGGCCGGCGACCTGACCCTCGACCCGGCCCAACACGTGGCCTTGCGCGGCGGGCGACGCCTCGAGCTCAGCCCCAAAGAGTTCGCCGTGCTCGAGTGCCTGCTCTCAGCGTGCGATCGTGTGGTCTCCTCGGAGGAGCTGCTGGAGCGGGTCTGGGACGCCGAGGCAGACCCGTTCACCACGGCGGTAAAGACGACGATGCGCCGCCTGCGGGCCAAGCTCGGCGAGCCGCCGCTGATCGAGACCATCCGTGAGAGCGGCTACCGGATCGAGGCGTCACGATGAGCATCCGCAGCGTGCTTGCCAGATATCATCTGGGCCGGCCCGCACTCAGAGCCCAGCTCACCGTGCTCTACGCGGGCCTTGTCGTCTGCGTGGTCGCCGCGGTGCTGCTGGTGACCGGCGTGCTCCTGCACTTCGGCAGCACCTCCGTCTCGGCAGGAAGCGCGGCTGGCGCGGCCGGAAGCGCCGCTGCCGCCGGCGCGCCTTCCTCCGGCCACCACGTCGACGTAGTCTTGGCGATCGTCGGGGTGATCGTCGTGGGCGCTGCCCTGGCTCTGTCGTGGTGGATCGCCGGACGCTTTCTGCGCCCACTCCAGGCAATGACGGCGACCGCCAAGGAGATCTCGGCCAGCAATCTGCACCGCCGGCTCAACTTGAATGGGCCGGACGACGAGCTCACCCGGTTGGGACGGACGCTCGACGACCTCTTCGGGCGCCTTGAGGCCTCCTTTGTGTCGCAGCGTCGCTTCGTGGCCAACGCCTCCCACGAGCTGCGCACCCCACTTGCCGGCCAGCGGACCCTGCTGGAGGTCGCCTTGGCCGATCCCAAGGCAAGCGCCGCGGACCTGCGAGCCGCCTGCGAGGAGGCACTCGCCCTGGAGGAGCACCAGGAACGGCTGATCGAGGCGCTGCTCACGCTGGCAAGCAGCGAAGGGGGCGTGGAACGCCGCGAGAGCGTCGATCTGGCTGCCCTGGCGGAGCACGTCGTCATGATGCGCGCCGACGAGGCGCACCGTCGACGCGTGCGGGTGCAGGTCTCGTCCGCCACAGCCCGGGTAGCCGGCGACCCGGACCTGCTCGAGAGCCTGGTCGCAAACTTAGTCACCAACGGCCTGCGTCACAACGTCGACGATGGGTCGCTTCAAGTGGTCACAGAGACCCGCGCTGGCCAAGCAGTCGTCTCGGTCACGAACACCGGGCCGATGGTGTCAGCGGAGGATATCGACCGCCTGTTCGAACCCTTCCGCCGGACCGGCAACGACCGTACTCGCACCAGGGACGGTCATGGGCTTGGCCTGTCGATCGTTCGCGCCGTCACCGAGGCCCACGGGTCCACGCTCACCGTCGAGCCGCAGACCGGAGGCGGGCTGCGGGTCGAGGTGGTCTTTCCGGCTCCAGATCCGGAGGCCGGGTAGGCGCAAGGCAGGCCGCGACACAGGTCTTCGAAACTTGCGCCGCCTCTGATCCCACCGCACCGAGCGCCTCTCGCCGCCGCACTGCCAACGGCACACGCACCATCGGCATCTTGCAACCCTCCTGCAACCGCAAGCAACACCACTGGGTGACGCTCAATGGCACTTGATGGGAGTCACGCCGGATTTCCCACGCGTGAGATGGCACTTGACGGCACTCCGCGACACCCGCTGACACGAGCGCTACTGCCCTCTCACGGCGGTAACACCGGTTCGAATCCGGTATGCGCTACCACCTTCTTCAGGCGTAGATGCAGGGGTTTTGTGC
>Ga0182027_10014407_pt1 | contig 10949 bp, 8 predicted proteins | sample 712E1DmetaG_FD_121300 | JGI IMG/M metagenome (GOLD analysis project Ga0182027, IMG submission 121300) | Permafrost microbial communities from Stordalen Mire, Sweden - 712E1D metaG (Illumina Assembly) | ecosystem: Environmental > Terrestrial > Soil > Wetlands > Permafrost | place: Sweden...
CCTTCTCCGCTAATTGATGGTCTTTCTCCACAAATGTTAAGCGATGACCGGCATCTTTCAAGCGCTGACCGCTTTCCCGTCCTAATTTTCCGGCGCCAATAATTAATATTGATAGTGGTTGCATTTTATCTGCCCTCCTCCAATATCAGCTCGATAGCCCGAGCATCGACTTTAATTTATCGATCGACCGTGTATCCACTGCCACTAACACCCTGTCCCGTCTTTTGAAAATCGAACCGAGCACCGGGATGAAACCGATACCATCCCGCGTGATCGCTACTACCCGTATTTCGTTGGCCACACTGAGGTCGCGCACATTACGGTCGACTAATACATTTTGCACTTCAAATTCATAGAGTTGCACGCCGGCGCTGCCGACAGTATAAACATTATGCAATTCCGGTGATACCAGGTATTCGAAGATCCGACCCGAAGTCCAGAGTGTCGAGGAAACTGTCGTAATTCCCAGCTTGGGGAATATCTCCGCCCGGACGGGGTCGTTGATCCGCGCCACTACCCTCGGTACATGGAAGTCCTGCGCCGCTATAGACGCTACGACCACATTCGAGTTATCGCCGTTAGTGACCGCCGCCAAGGCGTCGGCATGCTCAATGCCCGCTTCCATCAGCACTTTCCGGTCGAAGCCGATACCCTCGATCGTCTTTCCTTTAAAAGAAGGCTCTAGCCGTTCGAAAGCCTCCGGATTTTTGTCGATCACCACCACCGAGTTACCGGAGCTACTTAATAACGAAGCAATCCGCGCTCCGACACGTCCGCAACCGATAATAATAATGTGCATACTTGCCTCCTTATTGTGCGCGGCGTTGTCTCCGCGACCGTAAAATAGCCTTCCTGGTTTCCTCGGCGCCGAATAACAGCGCGCCAAAACCGGTTACTATACCCCAATCCATCGCAGTTAATGGCGCTGTATTGAAAACAGATTGCAGCGGAGGTGAGTAACTGATCAGGCAGATCAGTATAATGGAAATGCCCTGGGCTGCCAGCAACCGCCAGTTAGAGAATAATCCTTTCTTGAAGACCGATTCAAGTGATGTCCTCACAGCGAAGCCGTTGAAAATCTGAGAGATAACAATTGCCGCCTGTGTTGCCGTGATCGCGTGACGGTACAGCGGGTCGTGCACCGGTAACGCGGTGCCCCAGACCCAGCCTCCCGCCAGCAGCACGGATATGAACGCAACTATCGCGCCTGTAGATTGTATTCCCCCGAGAAACAGGATACGATTCACCGTGCTCCGGTCCAGCAGACGGGATTTTCTGGGACGCGGCGGCCTTTCCATGACATCCGGTTCCGGTTCTTCCCCACCCAGCGCTAAAGCCGGCAAAACATCGGACCCGAGGTCTATTGCAAGTACTTGCAATGCGTTTAACGGCACCAGCGGAATGCCGAATATCGTGGCAAACAGGTATGGCATCAATTCGGCCATATTATGGGAAAAGAGATAAATGACCACCCGGCGGATATTGTCGTAAATCGCCCGCCCGTATCTGACGGCGCGGATAATCGATGCGAAGGAGTCGTCCAGCAGCACCATCTCGGAGGCAGCGCGCGCCACATCGGTCCCGGCCATGCCCATGGCAATGCCGATGTCGGCCTGTTTCAGCGCCACGGCGTCATTTACCCCGTCGCCTGTCACTGCCACTACTTCGCCCAATGCTTCCAAAGCTGTTACCACACGTAATTTATGTTCCGGCGTGGCCCGCGCAAAGATGATCTCGCGGTGTTCGGTCAGTTCTTTTTTCAAAACTTCTTCGGGCATGTTGTCCAGGTCGTAACCGGTGATAATTCGCGTTAATCTTTCCTGCGAAATTCCGGTGGCATGCGCGATGCCGTCGGCCGTCAAGCCGAAATCGCCGGTGATCATTATAATGCGCACTCCTGCGGTTCTGGTAGCCTTCACCGCTTCGATGACGTCCGCCCGCGGCGGGTCCATCATTCCCACCAGACCAAGGAAGCATAGCCCTTCTTCTATTTCCGTGGTCTGCTTCCTGCCGGCCGATTCCGGTGTCAGGGTCTTTCTGGCCAGCGCTAAAACACGTAAACTGCGCTCTGCCATCATATTGTTCTCTTCGACGACGACGTGCCTCTCCTGCTCACTCCAGGGCCGTTCCCGGCCTTTGTCCAGGACATGGGTGCATCTTTCGATGACCGCGGTCGGAGCGCCCTTTATGTAGGCCGTGTAGTTATTATCGACTTTATGCACGGAAGACATTCTCATCCGGCCTGAATCGAATGGCAGCAGCGCCGACCGTGGAAATTTCCTGGCCAGTTCGTCCGCTGTCAAACCCACTTTGGCGGCGGCGGTTAGCAGTGCGCCTTCCGTCGGGTCGCCGATGACATGCCACTCTTCACCGGCAGTTTCAGGCGGCACCAGACGTGCCGTCGTGCATAGTGCGGCACACTTTATCGCTTCTGTTAACCCATCATCCAAAACGGCTGTTTTGTTGGCCGCAATATCCTCGATGTTTCCCGTGGGCGCATAACCTGTGCCGGTGACGCGGAATCTCTTGCCGCCGACGTACATTCCCACCATCGTCATTTGTCCGCGGGTCAGCGTGCCCGTCTTGTCCGTGCAAATGACTGTCGTCGCGCCCAGTGTCTCCAGCGTCGACAGACGTTTGATGAGGACTTTGCCCTTTGCCATGTAGGAAACCCCGAGCGCCAGAGAGACGGTTAATGTTGCCGGCATACCCTCGGGTACCAGACACACCATTACGCCCAGCGCAAACAGGAGGTTCTCGATCAGTGTCAGGCCCAGGAAATGGCCGATGACGAACATGATGATACCGATGGCGATTGCTGCCGTCGAAACCGTTTTCGCCATCGTCGCTAATTCGTGTTGCAGGGGACTGAGTCTTTCTTTGACCTGAGAACTTAAGCGGTATACGCGCCCGAACTGGGTATTTAACCCGGTCCCGTAGACAATGCCGACGCCGGAACCGCGGGAAATGGTCGTGCTCATAAATATCAGGTTCGGCAATTCCGTTTCGGAGAGATTGGTTTCCACCACCGGGTCGGACGTTTTCCGTACCGGGGAGCTTTCTCCGGTCAGGCTGATTTCGCTGGCGGACAACTCATAACAGCGGACTAACCGGGCATCCGCCGGCACATCGTCACCCTCTTCGAGCAAGATAATATCCCCCGGCACCAGCTCGGTCGTCGGGATAATGACCTCTTCTCCATCGCGTAACACGCGTGCGTTATGCGGCACCAGCTTCTGCAACATTTTGGTGGCGTGTTCCGCCATGTAGCCCTGCACAAATCCGATCGTGGCGTTCAGCAGGACGACGCAGAGAATGGCTATGGCTATCTTCAATGAATAAGGGTCGTATCCCCCCAGGATATACGCGGCAAATGAGATCGCGGCGGCGATCAGAAGCAGTATGGCAAACAAATCGCGGAATTGCAGCAGGAACTTTTTCCATGCCGGCGGTGTCGGCAGTTGCGGCAGAAAGTTGGCTCCAAACTTCGTGCTACGCTCGGTAGCCTGGGCTTTTGTTAATCCCCTGGCGCTGCTATCCAGTTTTTTATAAACATCCCCGCTGGAGAGAGCGGCAACTTCGCGCGGGGTCACTAATTTCGAATCTTCAGTATCCATATCTAAATTCCTATGTTAACACTATATTCATTATTATTACATCTATTTGTTTCGAATATGTTAACGGATAATTTCACCCCCTTCGAATCCCCTTTCAAGGGTCATTACGGATTCTCTCCCTTTCGGGAAAGGCTTTAGTCCCGCAAAGAGGGAGAGGTACGGAGGGATTTTTCTTCAATTGTCATTCCCTTTGTCATTCCTGGTGGGACAGGCGTCCCTGCCTGTCATTGCATAAGGAATCCCATCTCCTTACCCCCATACCGGCGCAGGCCGGTATCCAGACGGATGAAAAATCCGGTTATTGATTATGCTGTTCGCTTATCGCTGACTGCTACTCATTGAAACAAAATGAAGATTTCCGCTATAATGATAACGTCACAAGTCATGGTGGCTGTAGCCCAGCGGTTAAGGCGTCAGGTTGTGGCCCTGAAGATCGAGGGTTCGATCCCCTCCAGCCACCCCAAGTCCACCCAAAAGGTGGAAAGTCACAAACTTCAATATTCAATAATCAATCCGGTCGGGTTTAAGTCTAAATATTCAGAAAAGGAACCACCCCAAATCCACTTCTTCCCTTGTCATTCCTGACCTGACCGAAGACCGCAGTCGTAGGTACTTTACGTAGCAATTCAAAGGAAATGTATCAGGAATCCAGATGACTAAACTTAAACACATCCTTACCTTGCCCAGGAACAACAGCAGCCAAGAAACAATCTCAGGTCAGGGTCTCTTTACCGCACTCTTTTACATTCCCGGTGGGACAGGCGTCCCTGCCTGTGATAACCTCCCTCCTTTGTAAGGAGGGCTCATCCTTCGCCAGAAGGATTGAGGGAGAATTATCCTTCTTTAGTCTCCTCCCCCTTGTCACCTTGTACCCATCATCTCTTCCCAGTTATAATAACGAAGGTCTCCCCGCGCCTGTAGCTCAGCTGGATAGAGCATCGGTCTTCGAAACCGGTGGTCGAGGGTTCGAATCCCTCCAGGCGCACCATACTCCCCCTCTCCTTTTCCTCCCCACCCCAAAATTCCAATACATTTGCTGGCGCAAAGTACCTTGTAATCAAGTGACAAATTTTAAGAAGCGGCAAATGTCACACTATTTGACTATTGACACAGGCTATGTCTATAGATTAAAATCCATCCCAAGATGTTCATTTTTAAAAATCATTTAAGCCGTGTTTCTCCCAGATTTCTAAAGGTGCTAATTCCTTTCTCATTAATTACGCTGTTGCTCGTTTTAAGCACTTTTATAGTCAGTTGTTCGGCCAATAAAATACTTAGAGACTATTCTAATGATTTCGTAACAAATTTCGATAAGGAAACGACTGCCTGCACTGCTTTTGCAGATGATTGTAAGAAAGCAGATATCGATACTGAAAATGGGATATATTCATTTCAAAAAACCATACCGAATCATTTACAGGTATTTAACGGATTTTTAGTCTTTTACCAGAAACCGCTCCCATCCAATGCCCCCCAAGAGTTAAAAGAGGCTATGAATAATGCTAAAGATGGAACATCAAATATTATAGCTGGCATCACCATGATTAACACCGCTTTGACCACCAAATCAAATGAGCAATTAGCATCTGGACAGAAAATCCTTTTCGCTGGCTTTGATTTGCTGGATTCATCAAGTACAAAATATAACAGTTACGCTGCTGCCGCAAACGCACAGGCAAAAAGTGTAAGCACTCCGAGTTGGGGGTTAGGCATCATTCTGGGAACCGCACTCATATGGTTGACCACACTTGCTATTGTCAATCCGGCTACGAAATATTTTGTAAAAAGAAAATTAGCTTATCAAGCAGCTGATGTATATAACATTCAAATGGAGCAAGAGACTCCTCAAATTTCCAACAAATCATATACGAGGATTTACGTAGCTACGAGTGTGGTGGTTTTTGCTGTCGTTGGTTTCCTTGTTGGAAGGACTACCGGTTTCTATTTTATTGGATTATCGTGGAGATGGCGTGATTGGCCGGGATTAATCGCCTTTATCGGATTCAGTCTATTAGGTTCCTATTTACATTGAGCTACCAGATGGTTCGAATCCCTCCAGGAGCACCATTATTTGAATCTAAAAAGCCTTTATGTTAAATACTACATAGAGGTATTTTTTATATTTTGCTAACAAAAAAATTCTCAAATATGCTTGTATTTTATTACACAGGTTACTAATATTAGAGTGAATGAACTAATAATATATGAGGGAATATGTAAAGGCCGAAAGAATAGCGGTAATTTTAGAAATTATTGCAGCACTTTTTATATCGATACAGTTTTTAACAACGCGGAAATGGCATTCAGACACAGATAAACGGCTACTGGCTATACTCAGTAGAAAAATAGCTCCAAGAGGCAAACTAAGGACTTTTGTACTTATATTAACATCGTTGTTAGCCTTCATCGTTATTTTAGGGTTCATTATTTGGGGTGCGACACAAGATTTAAAAAACCCGAACGTAAATATTCTTCGACTTATGTCATTGAATGGATTATCGTTTGCAGGTTTTATTTTATCTATAATTGTAGTTTTTACTAGTATTAGAGTGGTACGCAAATACAAAAATATAAATCCAGTAGGTTTCCTCGTTACGATGGGCTTTATTTTAGGAGCAATAAGTTTTTTCGTTCCATTGTTTCTTCATGCAAACGTATATATTCTTTCATTCATTATTTTTTTTACAGCCGGAATACTCTTAACATCACTTTGGTTAGGAGCGATGCCTTACTTACAAAAATATCTTACTTTCAAGAGTGGTGTACTTATAAGATTTGGTATAATAATTTTTATCGTCGCAAAAATATTCCAACTCTTTTCAATGAAGTAAAACGCTAAATTCAAGAGTATTTTAAATTTGTTAATTACCCCTTAATACTTAACGATTAATTTTTGCATGGAATACGCACCAGCCACGTAGTATACTCATTCAGCCTTCGGAGAAAAGCCCCCAAGGGCGGTCTGCGAAGCATGTCAAAGCTTGAGGTTATCTGGGATTTCCTGTGCAAAAATGGGCATTGTTGACCCTTTTTGTTGCTTCTCTATCTTGGACTCTTCAATATACACGAATTGAAGTAGGTAAAGAATCGCATTTCTCGAAGCTATCGCCAACTCAAGCGTACTCTCGAAAAGGGAGTTCTCTGACATGTTTTCATTGTTTTCTGGTTGGTAATTTCGGATGTTAATGAATCTATGGGTCAGGGCGTGGCGTACGGACATTAGATTCTCATGGCATCCGTTTTCAAAATCACGGCTGAGACTGTACAATGCGTTGAGACTCAAGTTATTCGTGCTCAGTATTTTGGGACGTATGAGCTTTTCGGAAATATTTCCTTTAAACCAAACACTCCTAAAATAGATGTCATGACGACGGATATCCAATACCAGATAATCTGTAAGGAAGTACGCAATCTTATCCAATATGTTATAGAATCCGTTGAAAGCCACCTTTAGAAGGCCGACTCGGATATTGACTACGGGATAGTCTAGAGTATCGATTATTTTTACGCGCTTATCAACAAACTTGAGGTCTAGGTCTGAGAATCTGGATATGATAAGCAGGAAACGCGCAGTCACATAATCCTGTTTTATTTCATTTAAGTACTTAGACAACCTAAGGTATTTATCGTTTTTAGGCCAGTTGTTATTATCATGTGCAGTTATAGGTACAGTCATTTTTATTATTAAGGCTGTGTCCACCTCAAACAGCCGCATCACAACGTTGACAATTGTTACAGATATTGAGGTACAACTTATTACGAAGGCAAAAATCCGTTAAGAATTTTTCGAGGCCGGTCTGTCCCTTGTAAGTAATACCAGGATACTGCCCCGAAGTGTCGAGCTTAGTATTATTTGCCTTGAACTGGTCTCTAATTATTTGAATAATTCGTTCGAAGTGAACGATGGCCTCTGGATTTGTTCCTTTTTGGAGTGCAAGCGATAGAAGTGAATAGGCTTCTTTAAGAAACGTGCCTTGATGCTCTCCGGAAACTCTGGCATAGGTGTACAAACCAATACCTTTGTTACCCAAAGCCATCCCATGACTGGGGTCTAGGGCCAGTGCTCTTTCGTAGCATTCCAAAGCATCCAGAACTCTACCCATTTCGTCAAAGCAGTTACCTAGATTTACTTGTACCTGTGATACGAAGTGGGGATCATCCGATTGGTATTTTAGGCATTTATTATAATAATTTCGCGCGATGTCTAATTCGGTGTTAGCAAAGTAAGGGTATGAACGTTGTTGCTTCCGTCTAAGATTGAATAGCGAAGAATAAGCGTTTCCGAGGTCATAATACGTAAGTGGGGCATATTTCTTGCTTTTGTCTAATCGATCAAGGTTTCCCTCCAACAAACTCAGCCCTTCTTGGAGAACTTTGATATCCTCCAAAAAGCTACCAATATCTATAAGCAGTCCGCCAATGTTAATCAAGTACGCATATAAGGTTGGCGAGGACTTTAGGCTCGGTTTCAAGGCCTGCGCTTCACGGGTTAGTTTTAGGGCAAGCGAATAGTCGCCCGTGTCTATAGCCTTTGTGGCCAATTTGCAGAGAGCGTCTAGCAGGTTATCCAAAGTAACATTCCTCAATCTTCATGAAGTATGTTATATCGTTGACCTAAGAATTTCAACATCAACGGTTTCTGCCGCTGACATAATATGGAAAATGCCAGTATAGACATCAAGTAGATGAGACAAAGTATTGGGGTGCCGAATGCCCCGTGTATGCTCAAGGAATCATTTTAATAAAACAAATATGTCTATACATACTGATGGATGAACGCTGATTGCTGAGAGCTTTTATCGCATTTCGTATTCAGGGTTTATTCCCCATCGCCGCCCCTTCTTCCTTGGGTCCTCTCAGCAATGACGGAATGATCGCCAGGAACACGATTATCCCCAGGATGAAACAGGCGTGATTAACGGCTCTCAGGAATACCGGGATTTCATTGGCGCCGGAAAGTTGAGAATTGCTGATTATCTGGGAAAGTCGATTGTACGGCATTACCAGCGTCATCAGCATCAGGGAAAAAGGCACGCACAGGACACCGGCCGTTTGCGCTACCGTCATTCTGATTCCATTGGCTATGCCGCGCTTCTCCGCCGGCACCGAACCCATTATCGAGCTGGTATTCGGGGAAGCAAACAGCGCCATGCCGAAGCCGAATAATATCATGCTGACCAGCACCGAGGCGTAAGATGAGTGCGCCGTCAGTGTGGAAAACCAGATGAATGCCGTGCCGTTAAAGACTAACCCAACCGTCCCCAAAACCCGGCTGCCGTATTTGTCCGCCAGCCGGCCGCTTATCGGGCTGATAGCAAAGATAATGATCTCCATAGGGATCAGCATGACACCCGTTTTTGCCGCGCTGTAACCCAGTATCAATTGCAGATACAACGACCTCAGGAACGGGCCGCAACTGAATCCCATATTGTTCAGGAAAGCCGCCAGATTGCCCGCCGCGAACAACCTGTTTTTGAACAGCCTCAAATCGAGTGTCGGATGTTTCTGCCTTAATTCAATAAATATCACCGCCACAAATGTCGCCAGTCCTACGCCCAGGATGGCCAGATTACGTCCCGATAGAGGGTCGCCGATGGTCAGCGCCAGCAAAATGACCGATAGCGCGATGCAATATAAAATTGAACCGGTATAATCGAACTTTTCCCCCACCGGTCTGACGCTGATTTCTTTCAGCCGCAGATAGCCCCATATCGTTCCGAAAATCCCGATGGGCACATTTATCAGGAAGATCGACTGCCACCCGAAATATTGTATCATCACACCGCCGAGAGTATAACCGGCAATATTCCCCAGGTTCAAAGCCATGATACTCGTGCCCAACCCCATACCGAGCTCGTTCTTGGGGAAAGCATCGGTGATAATCGATACGGCATTGGCGACAAGTAAAGCGGAACCGGTGCCCTGTAAAAACCGGAAAATAATCAGCTCTTCACCGGTCCGGGATAATGCGCACAGCGCCGACCCGACCGTGAATATCGCAAACCCCAGGTTGTAAAGTCTGACCCGGCCGTACAGATCCGCCAGCCTGCCCAGCACCACCAGTAGTACGAGCGTCATCAGGCTGTAGCCGGTGATAATCCAGATCCCGTGATAGAGGCTGGCATGCAATTTCTGCAAGATTGTCGGCAGTCCCACCACCACAATGCTTTGATCCAGGCTGGCCATGAAGGTGCCCACCGTCGTCACGGATAAGGCCACCCACTTATAATCCATTCCTTTTTTCATCGGATCTTATGTTCCAAACAATGGCAAATTAAACAGTCTGACGCCGATAATGATATTGTTCGACGGTCGCAATGAAAAGGGGACACCTCTATCCGCGTACTCAGTTCATACACAGCTAAAAGAGAAGACATATCTTGAGTATAGGTCTTCAATTTCCTATTTTCAAATAATGGGTGAAGGGCGGGAATAGAAAAGGGGGGAGGATTTCATCCTCCCCCCGCGATTCTTCATTTCATTACATCTGTATTCGCAGAGTACAGCTGAGCCACTCCCTCATCCTCGCCTTCTCCCGACAAGGGAGAAGGAATGACTATCGGATGGCTAAGTGCTTTCCATATGGGCTACTGCCACCACATGGTCGCCTTCGTCCATGCGCATCAACCGCACACCCTGCGTGCTTCTATCGAGTATGCTGATCTCTTTCACCGGCGTGCGCGTGACGATGCCGTTAGCGGAGATGAACATCACCTGCTGCGACGGCGAGACGATCCTGGCATCTGCCAGTTCACCGGTCTTTTCCACCAGCTTGATGGTTCTGACACCGCTACCCGCACGATGCTGTTTGGGGTAGCGCTCGATCTGGCTTAATTTTCCGTAACCTTCGGTGCTCACTACCAGTACATAAGAACCCGGTGTGGCAATTCCCATGCCGACTACAGTATCGCCGTCAAAGAGCTTGATACCTTTGACGCCGCCACTGGTTCTCTGACTGGTACGGACACTATCGACAGCGAAGCGGATGGACTGTCCTTTCTGCGTGACCATCACCACATCATCGCTCTCGGTAGCAATACGCGCCGAAGTCAGTTCATCGTCTTTTTCCACGTCCATACCGATGAGCCCGCTGCTGCGCACGGCCGTAAAATGGTCGAGGGAGGTCTTCTTGATTTCCCCGTTTTTAGTGCCCATCAGCAGGTACAGATTCGGGTCGAAATTGGTAATCACCACCATATCGGATACTTTTTCTTCCGGCGGTATGGAGAATAGATTGACTACAGCCAGTCCCTTAGCCACGCGGGAGACATCCGGCGGGACTTCATAGCACTTCAGGCTGAAAACCCTGCCCCGTGTGGTGCAGAGTAATAG
>Ga0182027_10014408_pt1 | contig 10949 bp, 3 predicted proteins | sample 712E1DmetaG_FD_121300 | JGI IMG/M metagenome (GOLD analysis project Ga0182027, IMG submission 121300) | Permafrost microbial communities from Stordalen Mire, Sweden - 712E1D metaG (Illumina Assembly) | ecosystem: Environmental > Terrestrial > Soil > Wetlands > Permafrost | place: Sweden...
CCGTGCTGCGATGGGTCAAACATCCGTTTACTTCATCGTCAAAAACGATCATGAACGGCACGTTAAGAAAATTGGACGCGCTCGATGCGCAACGGCGGGCAATCGGATCGGCCATCAAGCCGGGCGGCCTGTCCCCATGATTTTCAACCGCGCTTGAACGCGGCGGACGCGAAAGCGGTCAACTTTTCCGCTGGCGAGGGCTAGGGATGAATCGAAAGGCAAATCGCAAATCAAAGCCCGCCAATCAAATCTTTCATGCATATACCGAGCGCCTTGGCAATTCTCATCAAGGAATCCAATGAAACGTTCACATACCCGCGCTCAACTTCTCCCAAGTATTTGTAACTTAGGCTGGCTTTTTCAGCCAGCTTTTCCTGGCTTAACCCGGCCTGTTTGCGATAAGCGCGGATCTTCTGGCCGACAATTCGACGATAATAGAACGCCACACCCTTTACCGAAACAGGAAGCGGCTTTTAATTAAACCCGATATATGTGCTATTTTTTCGCTTGCATTGTTCGCGGGCGGTGTTTAGACTCGCTGCTGAGTTCGGTGGAAAGCCCGGTAAAAAACTTATGAAAACGACGCGGGTGGTTGGGGCGAGAGTTGCGTTTGTTCTTGCAATAACCTTCATTTTATATAGTCAGGCGACCGTGACGGCGATTCCGGCCGGAACAATTTCATTGTGCGCCACGAACATTAGGACGCTGGAATCTCTTTCCGACGCGCAGTTGGAGGAGTTGTTGAAGGTGCTAGCCGCCACGCCGACGGTATTGCCGGATGCCTTGCCCGACGGCGGCATGGGCGGAAATTATTACTCACTGGCCCACCCGGATTGGCCGCCCCTCCCCGGTGACATCTGGCAGGTCCCCGTTTGGAATTTGGGTTCGGGCTTTTACCTGCTTGACGATCTGGACTACCCGAAATCATCTGTTGCGGGCGGTATGATGGCGATGGATGCGCCGGGTCCGCCGGGTTTTGATGACGGTGGCACCAACGGCGGTGATGGTTTCAGTTCAAATTTCCAACCCCAAGTATTCACGACCAACGACCTTTGGCTTCAAATTGTGGGAACGACTAACACCGAAACGTCCCTGACGGCTTGGTTGGTGATCAATAGCCCGTGGAATGTGACTAACGGCGTCTATGATCTGTTCGCCACGACCAATCTTGCGCCCAGCGCCTGGCAATGGGTGACGCGCTGCGCGCCGGGGCAGACCAATCTGACCGTGACCGGGCTGACGGACCCGATGAATTTTTTCCTTCTGGCCACGACCAATGACGCGGACGGTGACGGATGGACGGATGCCTACGAAACGCTGGTCAGCCACACTGACCCCAACGTGTTCAACACCTGGTCGGGCGATGGGATGACGCCCATCCTGTGGTATGTGGCGCAAGGCATCAATCCGCAGGCGCCCGGCGTTGGCAATCAAGACCCGGATCAGGACGGCTTGGTGAACTGCCAGGAATATCTCTATGGCACTCAACCGCTGGTGTCGGAAGGATTTGGTGTATGGGTGAGCACGCCAAATGAATCGAGTGACATTCCTTGAAATCAAAATGAAAATGAAATCGTGGTTGTTATTGGCGGGTGTGGCGTTCGTTTTGTTGGCTCCGCGCAATGTTGGTGCTTCGGGCGCTTGCACGGCGGCGCGCTTCCACGACTGGAACGACATGGGGTGCAACCAGAATTATCCCGGTTTTGGGGGCGTAAAAGGAGGAACCGACCCTTGTCCATGCTACGGCATGCCGCAATGGTGGGTGCATGAGCCGTATGAGAATCTGTGGATATCCGACACGCCGCTAAGTTACACCCTGTCCTCCGGGCAGGAAATGGCCTTCAAGTTTTACTACCGGCAACGCTACAAGCTGCCCGAACCCGATGAAGTTCCGAACTATTATGATGTTTTTGGTGTCCCCATTCGCAGTGACGATTATACTCGCGAAGCGCGAATGTTCGGAATGACTAATGCGGCTTGGGGAAACAACTGGATGATGGACATCGAATTTTGGGATGCCGCAAGGGAATCGTTTTATGGACAGAATGGTTTTCCGCCACCATTCTATCCCGTTTTCGGCGACAGTTATGAAGCCTTGGTCTTCCGGCCGGAGGGAGGCATTTACTACTTTTCCCACACCAGCGGCCAGCCTTCCCCACAGGACTCCCGGAGCCAGGTGTTATTGCAGCCCTTGTCAGGTACGAATTATCCGGTCGTCACCACGCCATCGCCAGATACCAACGGCATCTATTGGGGCGGCTCACAGACCAACGGCTTTCGTTTGCTGTATCCCGATGGCCGCCAGGATATTTTCGGTTTCGCTTATTATTTTGGTCCACGTTTTATTGGAAACAATTATACATTTCCTGCCACCAACACCACAGCCAGGGCCCTATTGACGCAACGGATTGACCCGCAAGGGAGGATAACACGCGTTGGATACGAATTTGTGATACATACAAATTTTATAGCAGGGGCTGTTTCCGGGTTTCGCGTGCGTTATGTGGTTGATCCCGACGGGCGAACCAACACTTTTTTATATGCCACCAATAGCAGCATCTTTTTTGCCCCTCCCGCACAAAATCCCTGGCAACTGACAGAAGTGGACGATCCTTACGGAAGAAAGGTTCAATTGGGATACGCGCCGGTGCAGAGCACGATGCAGAGCAGTGGTGCCATCAATTATGGCGTTCTAACGAGCATCACCGATGCGGCTGGATTGACCAGTTCCATCCAGTATCTGGCCCCGGTGGTGACATATACCAACTATGTTTATGGGGGTGGATGCGGCCAGAACGTTTGCCCTACGAACATCGTTGGTTTGGGAATCAGCAGCGGCTGGATTACCAATTTGACGACACCTTACGGGAGCACGGCCTTCAGTTATTACAATGTGCCTGACCCCGCCGTGACGAACGGATTCCAGCAGCGCGCCATTTATGTGAGTGAACCGGAAGGAGCGAAGCAGCTTTATTATTATCTCCATAATGGCAGCGGCTTAATGTCATCATACGCAACCGCGCCTTCCGTTCCCGGCCAGAACAATTTCGATGACGGAACTTCCGGCACCACCCACCCCACATTGGATTATCGCAACACCATCTATTGGGGACGGCGGCAGTTCGCGGCCTTGTCCACCAACGTATTGTCTTCGTTACCGTCCAATTTCAGCAATGCCTTGGCCAATTTGACGGCTCCCGACTTCAAGAAAGGGCGCGTGCGCAACTGGCTCTGGCAATCCGACGCCATTTCGATTTCTGAATCCCTGTCCAGCGAACGCGATCCGTCGCCGGATGCCGCTGGCCAGATTGAGAGCGCGCGGACGTGGTATAACTACCCAGGCAAACCCTCCGGTGAGCCGGAACTCGTGGGCAGCGATCCGCAGGTGAGTTGCATCGCCCGCGTGTTGCCGGACGGCGGCAGCCAATATACCACCTATAATTACTATCAGCCCGGGTATCTGCCCAATCCCGCCGCCGCGCTGGTTTCGGACAACGAATCCAGCTATTCAAAGCCTGACGGGACAGTGGGTGTGCTGACCAACTGGTTTGGTTACGCAGGCAACAGTGTGGACCTCATCAGCGTCAGCAACTCGGCCGGTCAATCGTGGAATCTTGGCTACAATGGCAGCCACCAAATCCTGTTCGTCACCAACGCGCTAAAACAGGTGACGACGGTAGGTTGGGACCCCTACACCTTCAATCTGACCGGCGTTCAGTGGCCCAATGGCCAGAGTGCGAGTTTGAGCTATTACGCGCAGTCATCTCCGCCGGCCAGCACCAGCGCCATGATTCAACAAATCAGCATCCAGCCGGAAGGCCGGGTGTTCAACATTAACAATTACAAGGCCGGATTGCCCACAGCCGTCACCGATGACCGCAGCGTGACGGTCTCCAATACCTGGGACGGATTGAACCGCCTCACCGGCACGGTCTTCCCGGACAACACGTCCGTTTCAAACATTTACTACCGGCTCGACTTGGTTGCCACCAAAGACCGCCTTACTAACTGGACTTACTACTCATTTGACGGTTTGCAGCATCTCACCACTGTCACCAATGCCAACAATGCCGTCACAACTTACAGTTGGTGCGGTTGCGGCTCGTTGAACCTGATTATTGACGCCCTGACCAATTACACCACCCTGAATTACGACAATCAGGACAACCTGACCAACGTTGTCTTTCCTGATAACACCACCCTGACGTATCAATTCGATCTGGCCGGGCGGATGACCAATGCCTTTGACGGTGCTGGAAGGACAGTGGCGTTAAGCTACAACAATCAGGGATTGGCGACGGCACTCACCGGCGCGAATGGCTTGTTGGAGTCCGTCGTCTATGATGCTCTGAACCGCCCGATCAGCGTTACCGATGCCAACGGCATTACCGTGACCAATCAATACGATGCCATCAACGAATTATTGAAACGCACCTGGCCGGACGGCATCAGCGAAGGGTTTGGTTACAGCACCAATGGGTTGGTGGCTTACACCAATCGCGACCAAAAAATCACTCTGTTCGTCCGGGATACCGCCGGACGGATTACCGCCGTGACGAATGCCAATCACGAGGTCATTCAGGCGAATTATGATTCACTCGACAACATCATCAGTCTGGTGGACGGATTGCGGCACACGAACACGTGGCAATACAATCAATACGGCTGGCTGACGAACAAGGTGGATGGACTGGGCCGGAATGTTTTCCGATTCGCCTTTAATGCCAACGGCTGGGTGACGAACCGCTGGACGCCGGAGAAAGGCAACACCGGCTATACCTTCGACAACGTCGGAAACTTGAAATCCATCGCCTATCCGCAGCAGACCATCAATTATGCGTATGACGCTTTGAACCGGCTGACGAACATGGTGGACGCCGTTGGCACGAACGCTTTCAGTTACACGCCCGCTGGCCGGTTGCAGAGTGAGAACGGGCCGTGGGCGAATGACACGCTGACTTACACTTATGTGCAGGGCTTGCGAACGGCATTGACCTTGTCGCAGACGAGCAGCAATTGGTCGCAGAGTTATGGTTATGATTCGGGTTGGCGCATGACGAACATTGTTTCCCCGGTGGGTGTTTTCGGCTATAGCTATAATTTCCAGCCCGCGTCGGCGCTGGTTACTGGCATCGGCCTGCCCAACGGGGCGAACATAGTCAACAGCTACGATAGCTTGGCGCGATTGACACAGACGGCATTGAACAATCAGTGGGGCCATACACTTGACGGCTATTCTTACGGTATGGACGCGCTCGGTCTGCGCACAAACATCACCCGCAACCTGGGGCTGACGAGCTCAAGCGTGGCCGTCGGTTACGATTCCATCGGACAAATCACTTCGTGGCTGGCAAAGGAATCCGGCGGCACACCGAGGTTAAACGAGCAACAGGGTTGGGCGTATGACCGCGCAAACAATTTGTTGCAAAGAACCAACGGCGGGTTTATTCAAGCGTTCACTGTGGACGCAGCGAATGAATTGACCAATGTGACGCGAACTGGAACTTTCACCGTGAGCGGCGCGACGCCTGCCCCAGCAACCAGCGTGACCGTCAATGGACAGGCGGCGCAAAGCTACGGCGACTTCACATTTGCCCGGACGAATCTCATGCTGGTGAATGGCCAAAACAGTTTCACGAACATTGCGCAGAATGTTTATGGGTTGAAAAAAACGAATATCCTCACGGTGAATCTGCCTTTGAGCGTGAGTTTGAATTCCGATGCCAACGGCAGCTTAACGAACGATGGAACCCGAACGTTCGCTTATGATTCGGAAAATCAGTTGACGAATATGACAGTGGCGGGAATATGGAAATCTGATTTCGTGTATGACGGTTTGGGCAGAATGCGCATTGCCAGAGACTTTGTGTGGCAAGGAGGTGCGTGGGCGCTCACCAACGAAGTCCGTTATATCTACGATGAGATGCTAATCATTCAAGAACGTGATAGCAACAACGTGCCGCAAGTTACCTACACGCGCGGACTTGATCTTTCCGGTTCACTTCAAAGTGCAGGCGGCATTGGCGGGTTGCTGGCACGGACGGATGCAAATGGCTCGGCGTTCTTTCATGCGGACGCCCTCGGAAATGTCACCGTCCTCATGGACGGCAATCAGAACATAGTTGGACGGTATATGTATAGTCCGTTTGGCAAACTCATCGGCAAATGGGGACCATTGGCGGATGCCAACGTGATGCAGTTTTCCTCGATGCCGCAGCATGATGGTTTGGTGTTCTATCCATTCCGTGTTTACGATCCGATTCCACAGCGGTGGCCAAATCACGACCCCATCGGCGAACGTGGCGGAATTAACCTCTATCGTGCAATGAACAACAACCCGGTGAATTGGATTGATCCGCTGGGGTTGCTTGTTGTAATCACTACGACGCAGGGAAATGTTATAAGTGTTTGGACTGCCCAACAGTTTATCAATCAAGTCCAGGCGCAGCCTGATGGAACAATTTCAGATATTAATTTTGTCGGACATGGTAGCTCGGAGGTTCAAGGAATCAGTGACGATAATACTCCAATAGAAGGACTATCGCTTCAAAATGGGGTTCCAGTTCTCAATGGACCCAGCACTGGTAATAATAACGTGCCAATAGAGGACGTGCTTAAAGGTAAAATGTCACCAAACGGACATATCAACCTAGACGGATGTTCAACCGCTGCAAAAAACACTAGAAATCCAGGTCAGCCGAATTTGCCACAAGCTTTGAGTGGGGTTGTGTCTGGCGTTTCCGTAACCGGTTCTACAAAGACCACGTATGGAAGCGACCCTGAACCTCAAGGCGGGCACACTCATTATCCATTTACGATAAACACCTACGTCAATGGCCAAGACGTTAATGTCCTACCATCTCAACCACCGCCAACGTGGTATAACTATATTAACAAGTAGCAAAATCTCTGTTATTTATTAAAAAACTGAAAGAAGATATTCGCTATGTCTAAAAATCGGAAAACAGCGGTTGAATATTTGGGCTGGGTATTCGTAAGCTTGATGATTTGGCGTTGGGCTTTGGTTGAGGTGGAAGCACTTTATCCTGACTGGGATGAAAACACGGGGAAAATGCTAGGCCTTCTTATACGCTCCGTTTTAGTTCTTTCATGGAGCTTATGGCTCGTTTCATTCTTACCGGGGGCGTTTAGAAGGTTGAGGTTATGGTTTAAGATTGGAATTTGCCTTTCAATTTTATTGAGTATTATCCGGCTAATCTTCTACAAAGAAATGAATGAATTTTTGGATTACTTGTTGCAAAAATAAGTCAACCAATTGAACTCGACACGCCAACCATAGCACGTTTTGAACTTTACACGCCAACCATAGCGCGCATGGTGCCAATGAAAATGAAACTGTTGAACTCGACACGCCAACCATAGCACGCGTGATGCCAATGAAAAATAGACGCTGGAACGGCTTCTCGGCTACGAACCAAGAGAAAGCTCGCCTACATCAAACTAAACCGCCAAACGCCTTGCCCGCCTCGGAGCGCTGTCCCGGTTCACCAAGCGTGTTGTCGGAGATTTTTCACTCTCAACCCGCAGTTCGCTTTCGGTCATGGCGGCGACCATCCCAGCTATGTCAGCCGTTTTTTACCCACCCGCTTTACCACCTGCAATGTTTTTTTGAGGTGTGGCAGGATCACGGCAGTTTTTGCAGCAGTTGCCGGACGGGTTGAAAACCGGGTTGCAGCTTCAACGCCTGATTTGCGGCGAAAAGGGGTCAAAAAGGGGTCAGTCCAAATAATTCGCAATTTTTTAGGATGAATTATTACGCGCTTCATGGTTTGTTGCCGGGCAAGTTTTGCAACAATTCCAGCGCGGGCTGAAAATCACGTTGAATCGCCAACGAACGATTCGCTGCGATTCGTGCTTCGTCGTAATGTCCATTACGCGCCAGAATCATTGCCCTGAAATAGGGAACATGCGGGTCATCTGGAACCGCCGCTTCGGCGCGGTTCAACGTCTTTAACGCTTCCTCTAACTGACCCAATTGGTCTTGCACTTGCGCTTGCGTGCAGAGGAACGGTGGTGAAAGCGGGTCCCATGCCGTCGCCTTTTTAAGATGTGCTAACGCCTCAGTCGGTTGCTGCCGGGACAATAGCAGCATTGCTTCCTCGAATTGGCCGGTAGGTTGATCGGCATCCAGGTCGAGCATCAGTTGCAATTCGCGTCCGGCCTGACTTTGCATGTCCATTGTCGCCCGCAACACCCATGCTGCTGCCACCCGCACATTTCGCACCGGGTCATTCAACATTGGCTTCAAGGCAGACTGGACTTCAGCATTTTGAATCACTGGTTCCAATGACCGCACCGCTTTTTCTCTGACCAGCGGATGCCCGTTTTTCAACTGTGCCAGCAACGCCGTCTGCGCCGCCTGATCATTCGCCCATTGTTCAAGGAAAGTTGCCGCCACCGCGCGCCAATATGGGCTTTGATTGGCGTCCGCCAGCAAGCCAATCAATTTGTCCTTTGCGCCGGCTTCTCCGTTTTCAGCGGCGGCAATCCAACGTGCCCGTTCCCGGCTGGGACGGTTCATCTTCGCCCCATACCATTCATCGGTGTATTTCAACGCCCAATCCGTAGTTTTATCCGCATGGCAGCGATTGCACGCGTTCGGAATGCCCAATTCCTTGGTCAGGAGCGGGTCGGGACTGGTGAACCCGTGGTCGCGGCGCGGATGCCGCTGCATGTACACCGTCACCGGCATGTGACAGCCAATGCAATCACTGCCATGGTCCGTGAGTTTGTGGTGTCCATGTTCAGCCGGGTCAATAAGCGGCGCTTTGGGATAACCGCCTTTGTGGCAGCGCATACACAGGTCGTTGCCCGAAAGTGTGTTTTTATATGAATGCGGATTGTGGCAATCCAGGCATATCACCCCGTCCTGATACATTTTGTTGCCCAAGAAGGCCTCAAATTCATAATCCTCGTCCTTGATCTGCCCGTCGGGATACCAGCGCTTGTCGTAGTCCAGAATTTCCAGCGAATAATGATCGTAGAAGGAATCGCCGGGCTTGAAATTCTCGGTCAGGTCGGTGTTGCGCGAATGACAGGAGCCGCACAGACCGATTATTCGGGTCGGGGGCAACGGGCTGACAGTTGGGTCGTGAAGCGTGGTGTTCGGATGCGCCTTTTGCCATTCGTTATGCGCCTTGAGCGGGCCGTGGCAGGCTTCACAGCCCACCGCCATTTCCGCCATCGTCGTGTGGTAACTGTCGGTGGCCGCATCGTAATTCTTTTTCAGGCGGGTGTTGTGACATTCGGCGCACATGGAATTCCAGTTCATGCCCCGGCCCGTCCAGTGGCCGAATTCACCGGGGAATCGGAGGTCATCGCCATAGACGTAGAACCATTGTTTGGCTTTCGGGTCGTAGGAGGCTTCATGCACCTGATAGCGTCCACCGGGCAGGAGCGTCAGGAATTGAATCAACGGATCATGACCAAAGACGCGTTCGACCCGGTAAGGTTGGACTTTGCCGTCCAAGCCGCGCGTCACAATTCGATATTCACCATTCTCAATGCGGACGGTGGTAGTTTCCGAACCGTGTTTGAAACTGCGAGTCCGTTTGAAGGCCGCCCGATCCGTGGCGGGTTGCAACGGGCGTTCAGCCAGCGCGTGATGGGATTGCACCCAAAGATCATAGTCGGCGCGATGACAGTCCTTGCAACTGTCCGACCCGGCATAAGGGGAATTGGTATCCAAGGCGACATGCGGGAAACTGATTGGTGATTGGCTTTCCGACACCGATGGTTCATTCCAAATAAGGTAAAAGCTGAGAATCAGTATCGCAATAATGAATGCCGAGAATACAAGCATTTCCCAATTGATTGGTTGAGATTCGGGTTGCTTGGGACGCACGCAAAATGATGAAAAGTCGCAGTCTGAAAGTCAACTGGCGCGTTATGAAATGCGCCCAACTTGACAAGGTGCAATTCCAACTTATAGTTCGTTACTGAAAAAATGATGAAGGATGACAATTCACTTGCGAATGGCGGGGAGCCGCCATCAAACCACCGACTCCAATCTTTGAAGGAATTTCACTCTGCCGGTCGCGGCTTTTGGCGCGATGTTCCAGATGCCGATTGGAACAATTGGCGCTGGCAGCTTAAACATCGCATCACGACGCCGGAACAATTACAACGGCTGATGCCCACGCTCACGCCGGAGGAATTCGCCGGCGCGAAACTGGCGAACCACAAACTCGCGCTCGCCATCACGCCGTATTTTTTCAATCTCATTGACCTGATGGACGAGCATTGCCCGATCCGCCAGCAGGTCATCCCGCGCATCGAGGAGACCCACACCGCGTCGTGGGAAATGAGCGACCCCTGCGGCGAGGATTCGCATTCGCCCGTGCCGGGCCTGGTGCATCGCTATCCCGACCGCGTGCTGTTCCTTGTCACCGACCGTTGCGCCGCGTATTGCCGCTATTGCACGCGCTCGCGGCTCGTCAGCAACGCGAGCGGCTACGATTTTCATCCCGAATTCGACAAGCAAATTGCCTATATCGCGGCGCACCCGGAAATCCGCGACGTGCTGTTAAGCGGCGGCGATCCCCTGCTCCTCAGCGACGAAAAGCTGGAACAGCTTTTGGGCCGGCTGCGCGCCATCCCGCACGTTGAATTTTTGCGGATCGGTTCGCGCATCCCGACGTTCCTGCCGCAACGCATCACGCCCGAACTGTGCGCGATGTTGAAAAAATTTCATCCGCTGTTCATGAGCATTCACTCGAACCATCCGCGCGAACTCACGACCGAAGTCCGCGACGCGCTCGGACGCCTCGCCGACGCCGGCATTCCGCTCGGCAACCAGTCCGTGTTGCTCAAACACGTCAACGATGATGTAACGGTGATGAAGGCGCACATCCAGAAGCTGCTCATGTGCCGGGTGAAGCCGTATTACCTTTACCAGTGCGATTTGATTTCCGGCTCGGCACATTTGC
>Ga0182027_10014409_pt1 | contig 10948 bp, 7 predicted proteins | sample 712E1DmetaG_FD_121300 | JGI IMG/M metagenome (GOLD analysis project Ga0182027, IMG submission 121300) | Permafrost microbial communities from Stordalen Mire, Sweden - 712E1D metaG (Illumina Assembly) | ecosystem: Environmental > Terrestrial > Soil > Wetlands > Permafrost | place: Sweden...
TCCCTCTCCCATACCCGCCCCTCCCGCCCCCATAACCCCCCCTCCCGCCCCCATCGCCCCCCATCCCGCCCCCATCCCCCCCCATCCCGCCCCCATAGCCGCCCATCCCGCCGCCATAGCCGCCCATCCCGCCGCCGTAGCCGCCCATCCCGCCGCCATAGCCGCCCATCCCGCCGCCATAGCTGCCGCCGCCATAGCTGCTGCCGCCATAGTTGCCGCCGCCATAGTTGCCGCCGCCATAGTTGCCGCCACCGCCCGTCGTCCCGCCGGTCCCGGTAATATATTGCTTTTGCACATTGGCCATTCCCTGCATGAAAGTATTGGGGTCCACATGGAAAGTCCGCTCTTCCATCATCGCCATTTCCAGCGGCTTCACAAAGAACTCCACCCCGTAATCCACCACCGAATAGCTGATGGCATGATCGGCCACCAGGCAAACCGCATCCAACAGTTCCCTCAAACTCAAGTTGTCGAGTGCCGGACTGATCTTGATCTGAATGCCGTCGGCATCCACGGACGGCCCCGCCGTCGGCAATGCGGTGACATCCACCGCCGCCGGCGCCGCCGAGCCGCCGCTGTGCGGATTAAACAGGAAGTTGACGCCGACCTTCTCAATGTCGTTTGTGATGGAAATCCCCTTCAAGTTCCGCAGAACCGCCGACAATGGCAGGCCCTTTTCCAGATCCTCGCCAAAAGTCCCCGGCATTTGGGGCAGCTTGATGTCCTGCAGCTTGCGCGAGACAATCTGGCGGCCCTGGCCGGTGTGGATACTGTTGGTGGTGGCGTAGTGGTTGGGCACCGGCAGTCTTTCCGCCGAGGTTGAGATCAGCCAGGTCCGCTCCACCAATTCCATCTCGCTTTTGGTGTCCCGTTCCCGGTCCCGCGCGTCATTCATGTAGCGGGCTTCCTTCAGCAAATCCAGATAGTAAGGCGCCGCCGTGTTGCCGGGCTGAATCTCCAGCGCCTGCAACAGCACTTTCTCCGCGTTGGTCAACTGGCCCAACTCGTATAGAAGCCTTCCATTCTGCACCAGCGTCGCGGCTTCGAGGTTGTTCCTTTGTATGGCGGGAATTTGAGCGATCATGTCCTGGCTGGGGACGCGCCCGGCCTGCATGGCCGCCGCCTGGTCAATTTCCGTCTTCAGGCTGCGGAGCTTCGCGTTGCCGGGATCATACATCAGGGCGTTGTTGACCTGATCGCCAGCCAGGGCCAGTTCGCCTCTTTTCAAGAACTGCCGGGCCAGCGTTTCCCGCGTGTCATCCAACCCTGCGAGGATCTCCTTCTTCTCCGCATCCACTTTCGGGTTGCCCACCTGCGTCTGCGGAAACAGGGACGCGGCGTGCTGGTAATTCGCCGCCGCGCCCTGAATATCGTTCTGTCTCTTCGCCGCGTTGGCGGTCCGCAGCTCGATTTCCATTTCAATGGTCATCGCCTCGCGGCGCACCGCCTCGTCAATGACGCTTTGATTGTTGGTTTGGGCCTGCAAGGACAAGGCCAGAACGAATACGAGGCTGATGGTGGTTGGGGCTGCTGTTCTCATGGTCGGTTGTCTCTTTGGGATCTTTTCTCTGGGCGTGCTGTCCGCGTTCGCTGGCTTTTCTATCTATTTTGGATCGTATTGGTGGCCTGCATGTTGACCGCGTTGGTGTCCGCGCTCCATAGCTTTTCTGTCTTTTGGCCTATCCGGGTGTCCTGCACGGTGACAGCATTGCTGGTGATGGCAATGATTTTGAACGAATCCTCCGAAAGCTGCAGGGTGTCGTTGAGGTATTTGTTGCTGAACTTATTGGTAACGTCCGACGCGCTATATTTCAGATCCACTTCATAGAATTCCAGCGACCGGTACGGCGCGTCTCTCGATACGCTCACCGTTTCTCCGGTTTCGGGGATGGATACTTGGAGTATGATCATGGATGGGTTTCCGGAAGCACTATTAGTGCCAACAATGGGATAGGGCTTTCGGTCGGACGCCTTCTCGCCCTTCGTCGTTTCAAAATACCGCACCGGCGGCTTCAGGGCATGCCGGCTGATCAGATAAAAACCGTCGCTCGCCTGGGATTCCAATGAGATGGTGAAATAGAGCGGCCGGATATCGGTCACCGACAGCGCGTCCACTCCCGACTTGGTCACCTTGACCAGCTTCCCGTCCCGCAGCATCTTCCAAGTCCCTGAATTAAACACCTTATGTTCGCCGGTCAAAGTGAACTCAGGCTCCTGCTTCAAGGTCCGCAGCGCATTGCTATAGCCCGCCATGTCCAGGTTCGTCCACGCCTTGGCCGGCGGGGCGTTGCTGATCCCGGCAGCCAGGTCCGGCGGGACCGCTTTCACGGCCAGGGCCATCCAGACTGCCGCCACCCCAAGCCCCGCCAAAACAGCGCTCAATATGATCTTCTCGAAATGTCTCTTTAGAAATTGCATCAATTGAACCGGATTACCTCCACCGAGATCATTATCAATAGCAACTGCTCCCGCAAAACCGTGCCCGGCGCGTAGGATCCCGCGCCTGGCGGCCCCGATGCGGCAGTCCCGGACCCAGCCGCCGGCGGTCTCCCCCCGGCCGGCGCGGCCGGCGCAGCCCCCCTGGCGGGCGGGACCGGCGGCATTCCCGGCATCGCCGGCATCGGCGCGGCCGCTGCACCCACCAGGATTGGCGCGGCCGGCTCAAGCCCGGCCATGCCCTCCATGCCACCCATTCCCGCCGCCGCCCCGCGCCGCGTCCCTCTGCCGCGGGTCGGCGGGTTTGGCGCCGGCGGCGTGACCGGGCTTGTGCCGGGCGCCGTGGTCGTGCCACGGCGGGGCGGCGTGGTGGTCCCGCCCCGGCGAGCCGGCGGCAGGGTCTGAATGGGGGGTGTGGGCGCCGGGGTCTGGTCGGACGAGGACTGAATCTGCTCCCCCTCTCTCGGCCCCGCGAGCCTGACCACGACATTGTTGACAACATAACAATTGTCCGACTCCGCCAGCCCCTTCATGACGGCGGCCAGTTCGCGGGTGAAACACCGGAATTCAATCTTGTAGGGGGTGATAGTCTCCAAGCCATTGGTCATGATCTTGGAAGCAAGATAGTCGGGCGGCGTCAAAAAGACATCGTTCGAGGACACGGGGACACGCCGAAAACTCGCCAGCGAATTGATCTTGGCGCTAAATAGAATATCGCAGAGAGCCTTGATTTCCGTCAATTGCTGCATCCACGGCTGGATGCATTCCGCGTGAAAGTTGAGTTTGCCGCGCTGATCGGTGAACCCGAACGACATATTCGTGGGCAGAATCACCGCGTCCGCCTCCGCCTTGGCTTGCAACCCGGCAATCGTGTCCTCCAGATAGGTCGAGAACCCCTTCTCATCTTCCTTGGGGGGGGTGGGAAAGCGGGCGAAATTGGTGCGCACCTCATCCCGGAACGCCTCCAGGCGGCTCCGGTCATCCTTGGCCCGCGTGATGTTCGCTTCCGACGGGAAAAGCGGCCTGATCATCAACTGGTTGAGCCGGACCACATTCTGCTGGTACTCGAGGTTGACCTGCGCGCTCTTCTTCAAATCAATCACAAACAGGCAGCCGCAGTACACGGTCAAAATCAAACCCGCCACCATGCTGATCACAAAATACAAATTGCGTTTGATCCAGGCCATACTCAGAGTTTCAACGGGTGCTTGAGGAAGACGGTGAGTTCAAAGGTCATCAGGTTGGTTTGCTCCGTGTCTGCCACCACGCCCTTGTCTCCAAGCACCGCGTTGGTAAAGTAAGGCGACGCGTTCAGGCCCCCCTGCACGGCGAATGCCAGGTCCGAGTTCGCCGAGGTGGATATCTTGTGCCGGTCCACCAGCCGGCATGTCAGCTTGATCTGGTTGATCATGTTGGTGGGAAGCTTCGCCGACGCGGCGGCCGCCGTCCGAACATTGGCATTAAATGAGACGCCCGCCACAGCCGTCAATCCCCAACTGCCAAAGGGGCTTTCCATCGGCAATTGCGGCTCAAAGGCCTCCACCCACACTCCCGTGTCCACGTCCTGCCCGTCGTTCGCTCTTTTGAGGTCCGGTTGAACGCTGGTTTCCGCATTGATCAGGATGGCGCGCAGTTCGGCCATCACTTTCATCCAATAATAGTGGTTCTCGGAAAGCGGGATGACCTCTTCCACAGCCCTTAGCGACTGGTTGCGGTCGAGCATCGCCTTGGCCAGTGCCGTGTCCGTCGTGCCCATTACCTTCAACTTGGTCTTTAAATCGTCCAGCGCTTTCTGCCGCATCCCGTATATGTTCGCCTCGGCCTGATACAGCAGAAATACCGTCAGGGCCAGACTGAAAATGGCCGCGATGAGATAGGGCTTCTTGCGCGCGAACTCCTGCCGCTGAATCGAGCTTTTGGGCATCAAGTTCAGTTCCACCGGGCAATGCGCCAGGTCCCGCAATCCCAATCCCACCACCTCCCCAAACGAATGCGCATGCTTGGACAATTCCTCCAAATCCACCCCAGGTCCGATTTCTATGTTCCGGAACGGATTAAAGTAATCCACCGGCAGGTTGAGCTTCTCGGCAAAAAACTGTGCCGTGTAGGGCATGATCGAGGCCCCGCCGGAAAGATACAGCCGCTCCGGCACCGAGCCGCCTTGCTGGCCGCGGTAAAATTGTATCGTCTGGTTGACCTGGATGTGCAGGCGGGTCATCACTTGCCGGGCGATCTTGGCTATCGCCGCCGCCTGCTGGTCCTCCGGCTCTTCATACGCCCCGCCCAGGCTCACCGACCCTTTTTCCAGCTTCGCCATTTCCGCTTCCGGAAAATGCGTCTTGGCCTCATGCGCATAGTCCTGCGTGATCGAGTTGGCCCCCAGGTTGATGCTCCGCGAATAGACCTTCCCCTTCTCAAAAAACAGCAGATTGCTCGTCTTGGCCCCGATGTCCAGCAGCATGCTGCACCCTTCCACCTCCCCGTAATTATACCGGAACGCGTTGCACAGCGCCGCCGATGAGACATCCACCAGCTTGATCCTCAACCCCGCCGCTTCCCCCACCCGGAACAGGCCCTCGATGATTTCCGACTTTACCGCCACCAGCAACACCTCCAGTTCCCCGGCGGCCGACGTGCCCAGGATTTGATAATCCCACACCACCTCGTCCAGCGGGAAGGGCACGTTCTGCTGCGCCTCGTAGCGGATGATCTGCGTCACCTTCGAGGTGTCCACCGGCGGCAGCTTGACGAATTTGGAAAAAACATGAAAACCCGGCGCGCACACATTGCTCTGGCGCGAGCCGAAGCTCTTCTCCGCCAGCAACTCCTGCAATGCCTTCAGGATCACCGCCTCACGCCCCGCCTCCTGCGATCCCTCCAGGCCCAGCGCCTTGACCCCATACTGTTTCAAGCGCAATCCGCCCGCGTCGTTTTGTTCAAACTCCGCCAGCTTCAAGCTTCCGGCCCCAAAGTCTATTGCCAAAAATGATTTCGAATTTAACATCGGACTTGTTCGCGCCGCCTCCGGCTCTTCACAAATGCCTCGCTCCCCGTCTCATTACAATAGAAAACTCTCGGGCTGATTACCTGAAATCGCCGCGGCGGTCAATTGTTTTGATAAAGAAATCTTTTTGAAGCTAGAGACATGCCATCCATCTCCCCTGTCTTGCCAGCCGCACATCCGGCGCTTGCCGCCGCCTCCAGTCCCGAATTTCAAACCAACCTCTTGTCGCCTGCCGCCAAGCGCCGCAGGCGCGACCTCTTTGTAGAAACCCTTGCGTTGCATTGTGCCATGGAACCCGCAAAATATCAGCGGAAACCACTTCTGCCATGCGTCCCATGCATCTCATCTGTCCCATTCATTCCCCCGTCATTTTCACGCAAAATGCGTGAAAATGCCGCCCCCGCTCCCTCACAAGCCGAGCTTCCCCCGAAAATACTCAATAGTCTTGACAAGCCCCTCCTCCAGTCCCACCCGCGGTTCCCAGCCCAACAGCGCCTTCGCGCGCCCAATGTCCGGCCGCCGCTGCCGCGGATCATCCTCCGGCAACGGCCGGAAACTGATCCTGCTGCGCGATCCGGTGGCCGCGATGATTTGCCGCGCAAACTCCAGCACCGTCAGTTCCGCCGGATTCCCAATGTTGACCGGCTCGCTCCCCCGGCTCTGCATCAACCGGTAAATCCCTTCTATCAAGTCCGCGCAATAGCAAAAACTCCGCGTCTGCTCCCCGCGTCCAAACACCGTCAGCGGCTGGTTCTTCAACGCCTGGCTGATAAACGCCGGCACCACACGCCCGTCCCGCAATCTCATCCGCGGTCCGTAGGTGTTGAAGATGCGCACGATCCGGGTCTCCACTCCGTGCTCCCGGTGATACGCCATTGTCAGCGCCTCGGCAAACCGCTTCGATTCGTCGTAGCATCCCCGCAGGCCAATCGGATTGACATGGCCCCAGTAGGATTCCGTCTGCGGATGCTCCAGCGGGTCGCCATACACTTCCGATGTCGAAGCCAGCAGGAATCTGGCCGATTTGTGCATCGCCAACCCCAGCGCCTTGTGCGTCCCCAGCGATCCCACCTTCAACGTCTGGATCGGCAACTCCAGATAATCCACCGGGCTGGCCGGCGACGCAAAATGCCACACATAATCCACCCGCATGTCCAAAAACAAAAACTCCGTCACATCCTGCTCGATGAACCGGAATTCCCGCTTCCCAGCCAGATGCGCTATGTTGTCCACGCTCCCGGTCACCAGATTGTCCACCGCCACCACTTTGTGCCCGCGCCCCAGCAGGTAATCCACCAGGTGCGACCCCAGAAAGCCGGCCCCGCCCGTGACGACGGATGTCGGTTGCCGGGCGCCCGCCTTGCCAGACTTCGTTCGGACTAACCTGCCCATCGAACCTCCATCAGGACGCAATGGACGTAATGGACGCAATGGACGCAATCGACGCAATGGACGCCTATAAAGAGGAAGGTCCCCGCAAACCGCAGTCCGCAATCCGCAAGGGTCATCATCGGGCCCCCCTGCCCAGCAAGACCACCGGGATGGTTCGCCAGAGTATCTTGATGTCCAGCCACAGCGACCAGTGGTCTATATACTCCAAATCCAGCCGCACCCACTCCTTGAAATCCCGCACTTCACTGCGCCCGCCCACCTGCCACAGGCAGGTCAAACCGGGCTTCACGCTCAGACGGCGGCGATGCGCCCAATCATCGAATCGGTTGACTTCCTCCACCGGCAAGGGCCGCGGGCCGACCAGGCTCATCTGCCCCAGCAACACGTTGAAAAGCTGGGGAAATTCATCCACACTGTACTTGCGCAGCAGCCGTCCCAATTGGGTCACCCGCGGGTCGTTGCTCACCTTGAATACCGGGCCGCTCATTTCATTCAGCGCCGCCAGTTCCTGTTTGAGTTGCTCGGCGTTGGTGACCATGGACCGGAACTTATACATCGTGAACGGCTGGCCGTTCAGACCGGCCCGCTTCTGCCGGAAAAAAACCGGCCCGCGGGAAGTCAGTTTGAGAAGGAGCGCGGCGCCCAGCATAATGGGACTCAGCGCCACCAGGAGAAACAGCGCCCCCGCCACATCAATAAACTGCTTGATGACCCCGGCCCAGGAGGCCAGTTGCGGCCCGGAACGGAACACCAGCATCGGTCTTCCGCACAATTCATCCAGCGTCGTTTGCGAAATCCGCGTCTGGAAAAAATCAGCCACCAGCCACGCCTCCACCCCTTCCAATTCGCACGCCTGTATCGCCTCCTCTATCCGCCCAAATACCGTGTGCCGCGCGCTGAACACCACATTGTTCACCGAATGCTCATGCAGAAACCCAACCAACTCCCGCGTTCCCGTTCGGTTCAGGTCCATCTCCCCCATCACCTCCAGATCCGGCTGCTCTTTCCTCATGTCCGCCCGCAACTTCCCCGTTTCCGCCGCCTCCCCCACCAAGAGCACCCGCCTGGTGAACTGCCCCGCCACCAACCTGCTCCGCCGCCACCGTATCACCAGCTCTTCTTTCAGTGACATCAGCGCAAAACTGCAAAACCCAAAAAGCACTATCACCCCGCGCGCTACCCCCGGTGCGCGCACCAGATAGACCACCAGGATCAGTCCAATCGTCGAAAGAAAGCTGGTCTTGGCCAGTTGCCAGGCCTTCTTCCGCCGCGGCGCAAACACCGGCTGCTCATAAAACCCCTGGTTCTCCAGCAGAAACATCGCCATCGGAATGAGCACCCAAATAAGCGGCAGGTACTCCGAAAAGGGCGCAACCGGGTCCGGCAGATACGGCTTGTCCGCTATCGGCACCCCGAGCACATCGTAGCGGACCAAATGCGCGAACTCCTTCAGCCCCATCACGTTCCGAAATCCCTTCACTATCAAATCCCAATTGAACCGGATGAAATGCGCCAGCCACAACCCCAGCGCAAACACCAGCCCGTCCGTCCATTGGTGGACTTGAATCCGGATTTGCCGGTCACGACGCATCATTTTGACTGTCCTAACTGATCAATTGTCTTTACGGAATCCCCCGTTCGGTTGGGTCGAAATGATGCCGGCCATGCAGCCGTCACTTCCCACCCCGCTCTGGCGCTGCGGAATCCATCCGCGCCCCCGCCACCGTCTGAAATTCAGGCACGGACGCCTTTATGAATTTTTGCAGCCGATCCAATGTATCAGATTCCCCACCCGGAAGGCAAGTGGCAAAATAGCTCACGTAAGCCCACCGCTCCGTCACCCCTTTCTGCAAGACCGTCTTCCACATGGACCAGAGCCGCGAGCCTTCTTCCGACGTGATCTTGTCCCCGGAAACAAACCAGTAGATATAAATGCAGTGCATCATCTGCCCGTTGGCCAGCGGATGGGTGGCGTCGAGCTGGATCGCCGGCAGGTCGTAGGCGTATGGCTGTTCCATGCGCAACTCGATCCGCGCCGTGTTGGTGATCGTCCAGTCTTGCGCCTTCAGGCAGTATTGCGGCTGGTGAATGCTGGTGTGATCCCTTCCCATCAACACCACGCTCACCTGAACCCCAAGGCTGTTGTTCGCATTTGTATAGTACCGCCGTCCAAAAGTCGTGTCTTCCGGCAACGCCGATAATTCATCCTCCATCGGTTTCATCTCCCGCGACCCAAAGCCCGCCACTGCGGCCGGCAGAACCACCTTGCGCGTCGTCACCAGCCGCCCGTCAGCCCCATACAGCGCCGCCGGGTCCACCTTCACCCCGGGCGCGCCCAGATTGACCCGCTCCCGCAGATTCCCCAGCCATCCCGCCGTGGCGGCCATCATTCCCAGCGCCAGGCCGAACACCACCCACTTCCCGCATCTCATGGTGGCGGCGGCAACGGTTTTTCCCCCAGCCACCGCGCCGCCAGCAGCAGGATCCCAATCCCGATCATGTACGTCACATAGCCAAACCACTCATGCACGAAGTTCCCCGCCGCGCGGCTCCGAAACGCCGTGGCGACTAATATGATGGCGATCAACCTCAGCACATTGCAAATCAGCGCGATCGGCACGCTCAACCCTATCATCACCGCCCGTTTCCAGAACCCCCTCATCGCCAGCACCGAAAAAATCGTCGAGAGCGCCAGCAGCGCCACGAAACTCCGAATCCCGCTGCACTCCGCCGCCACCTCGCAATTAAAATACCCGTGCGGATCCATCAAGTTCGTCCCCGTTCTCACCACCTGTATCCCCAACACATCATCCGTCAGATACTTCGTCGCCTTCGCCGCCCACAGCCGCATATTCATCGTCAGCCCCTGTGCGAACGTCCCCCCCACCGGCACGCAAAACGCGAAAATGAAGAACGGGAAAAATGTCGCCTTCAAGGTCTCCCGCCCCCACACCACACCCGTCAAGCTCCACGCCCCGAAGAACAACGCCACCATGGACAAACGCGGCTGCTGCACCACAAAACCCGCCACATGCAGCGCCAGCGCCAGTCCCACCCCCGCCAAGCCCGGCCACCAAACCCCGGCAACCGATTTCACCAGCCGTTCCCGCCGGAACCAAAGCACCCCCAGCACCACCCACGGGATCAACTTCCCATGACCCGCATCATTGGTGGCATCGCTCCACTTGGCCCACATCCAGTCGAACAACGAACCCGTCTGCCCCGCTGTCTCCGTCGTCCAGCCATAATACTGGAAAAGCAACACCCACGCCGCCAGCAGCACCCCGAACACCCCCTTGTCCGGCATCGCGCGCCAGAATGCCTGCAACTCCGGGACAAACCCCCGGCTTCGGCCCGGTTCAATTCTCACACTCGCGTCCATTGCAATTCACAATAACCCGCCCAACCCCATTTGCCCATCCCAAACTTCCCATTGACTCCAAACCCCATTCAGCTTTAATCACCCCGACACATTCAAAATTATGAATACAACACTCCGTTCTCCGCTCGCGTTATTCTCAGCCATCGGCATCGCCTCCTCATTCATCGCCTGGCACTCCAATGCCGCAACGCTCCCCTCGACGGCGCCGTGCATGGCTTTACTCGACCGCTTCACCGCCCCCGATGTGCCTGCGCTGGGTCCCGGCGAAAGCCCCGCTCCTGCCGGCAGTTGGACCAACGGCATCACGCCCCCCAACCTGCCCGGCAAGGGCCTGGCGCAACATCCGATGCTCTACGCCGGCGAGAATTACAACAAGATGTTCCTCATCAACGATGGCAAAGTCCTTTGGACCTATTCCACCGGCGGCGGCTACGAATACGATGACGTCTGGATGCTTTCCAACGGCAACATCCTCTTCTCCCGCATGCAATACGCCGCCGAAGTCACGCCCAAGAAAGAGGTCGTCTGGCGTCTCGACGCCCCCAACGGGACCGAAATCCACTCCGTCCAACCCATCGGCCTTGACAAAGTCCTGCTCGTCGAAAACGCCCAGCCCGCCCCCAAATTGCTCGTTGTCAATACCAAAACCAAAGCCGTCGAAGTGGACCACGCCCTCGATCCCTGCGGCGCCACCCACGCCCAATTCCGCCGCATCCGCATGACCGCCCAGGGAA
>Ga0182027_10014410_pt1 | contig 10947 bp, 8 predicted proteins | sample 712E1DmetaG_FD_121300 | JGI IMG/M metagenome (GOLD analysis project Ga0182027, IMG submission 121300) | Permafrost microbial communities from Stordalen Mire, Sweden - 712E1D metaG (Illumina Assembly) | ecosystem: Environmental > Terrestrial > Soil > Wetlands > Permafrost | place: Sweden...
CGGTCGTCCTCGGCTCCACGCCATCGACTTCACGACCCGCGTACCAAGCGCTCAGGTCAAGTCGGCGATCCTGCTGGCGGGTCTGCGCGCGGAAGGGCGCACGACGGTGCGCGAGGCGGTGGCTACGCGAGACCACACCGAGCGGATGCTCCGGTCGCGCGGCATAGAAGTCCGGCGAGAGCCGGCGACGAGTTCGGGAGGCGGACCAGTGGCCTGGACTCTGGCAGGGGGCGCGCGCCTCCGGCGAGTGGACGAGCGAGTCCCTGCCGATCCGTCGGCGGCCGCCTTCTGGCTGGTCGCGGGGGCGATCCACCCCGACGCCGAGCTGACGCTGCGCTCCGTCGGCGTCAATCCCACTCGCCGCGCCGCGATCGACATCCTGACCCGCATGGGCGCCCGGATCGACGAAACGCCGGTCGGCGAGGCCTCGGGCGATGTGGGCGAACCGCTGGCCGACCTGACCGTCCGCTCGAGCGAACTGGAGGCCATCGAACTCGGCCCGGAGGACGTTGCGGCCGCCATCGATGAGATCCCGATACTCTGCCTGGCCGCGACTCAGGCTCGCGGAAAGACGACGATCCGCGGCGCCGGGGAGCTCCGCAACAAAGAATCGGACCGCATCGCCGGGATCGTGGCCGGGCTGACGACCCTGGGGGCGAGCATCGCGGTAGAGGGCGACGACATCACCATAGAAGGGCCCACTCAGCTCGTCGGTTCTCCAACCCACACTCTCGACGATCATCGGCTGGCCATGACTTTCGCGGTCGCCGGCCTCATCGCGTCGGGCTCGACGTCGATCGACCGTGCCGACAGCGCGGCCGTTTCGTACCCGAGCTTCTTCACCGAACTGGAAAGGCTGCAAGCATGACCAACCGAGTCGTCCTGATCGGCCATCCGGTCGCCCACTCCTTCTCGGGCGCCATGCAGCAGGCTGCCTTCGACGCCCTGGGGATCGACGCCCGCTATGAGCTGTGGGACCGCCGGCAGATCGACCTTGCGGAGGCCGTCCAGCAGCTGCGGGGCGAGGACTTTCTGGGGGCCAACGTGACCATCCCGCACAAGGAGCACGTGGTTCCGCTCGTCGACCGGCTGACCGAGGACGCCCAGACGACGGGCGCGGTGAACGTGATCTCGCGCGAAGGGAGCAAGCTGATCGGCCACAACACCGACGTGACCGGATTCAAGTCCGCCCTGGACCGGGTCGTCGGCAAGCAGAAGATGCCCCGCCACGCCGTGGTCCTCGGCGCCGGGGGCGCCGGCCGCGCCGTCGTATCGGCACTCATCAGCGAGGGCTTCCAGCGAGTGGTCGTGTTCAATCGCCACCTCCACCGCGCAGAGGGGCTGGTGCGCCATTTCGGTCGGAGCGCCGCCCACATGGACCTGCGGGCCATGCCCTGGCACGAGTCGGTGCTGGAGGCGGAGCTGGCCAAGACCAAGGTCCTGGTAAACGCCACTTCAATCGGAATGACTCCGGGCGAGACGCCGATTCCGGCGGAGTTGCTCCAGCCGGACCTGTTCGTCATCGACCTCATCTACAACCCGCCCCTGACCCAGCTGATGCGCGATGCAGCCGCGGCTCGAGACACCGTTCTCGGCGGCGAGGCAATGCTGCTCCAGCAGGGCGCCCGTGCCTTCGAGCTGTGGACCGGCCAGCCGGCGCCGGTCGAAGTCATGCAGGCCGAGCTGGATCGTGCCCGCGAGCATGGCCTGCACCAGCTTCCAATCGACATGGGTCCGGCCGGCGCGGCCGGCGGCCAGAGCGGTGGCGCGGCCGGTGGCCAGAGCGGTGGCGCGGCCGATCCGGGTGCCGCCGCGACTCAGTCCGCCTAGGATCGCCGCGAGATGGGCCGCCTCCGCTTCCTCACAGCCGGAGAGTCGCACGGCCCTGCCCTGGCGGCCACGCTGGAAGGCGTGCCGGCCGGCCTGCCACTGACCGCCGATCGGATCGCGGCGGATCTGGCGCGCCGGCAGCGGGGCTACGGCCGGGGAGCTCGCAGCACGTCCATCGAGCAGGACCGGGCTGAGATACTGGCCGGCGTCCGCCACGGGCTGACCATCGGTTCGCCGATCCTGTTGCTCATCCAGAATCGCGACTGGGTCAACTGGACGCGGGTCATGCAGGTCGAGCCGCTCACCGATGAGCAGGCCGCGGAGCTGGCCGCGATGGCCGAGGCGGGCGACAAGAAGGCTGCGCCGATCACACACCTGCGGGCCGGACACGCGGATCTTGCGGGAGCGGTCAAGTACGGCTTCAGCGACGTCCGCAACGTCCTCGAGCGAGCCTCCGCTCGCGAGACCGCGGCGCGCGTCGCGGCCGGGGCAGTGGCCCGCGCGCTTCTCGGCGAGCTTGGCATCGACGTGTGGTCGTTCACCGCCGAGATTGCGGGAGCCGCATGGGACCCGTCCGCCGCCACTCGCTCTCGCGACGAGACGGAGGCAAGCCCACTGCGCTGTCCGGATCCCGAAGCCGAGGGGCGAATGATCGCCCGCATCGACGAGGCCCGTGCCGTGGGCGACACGGCCGGCGGCATCTTCGAGGTGATCGCGACCGGCGTCCCGATTGGCTTTGGCAGCCACGTTCACTGGGATCGGCGTCTCGACGCCGCCCTGGCCGGCGCGGTCGTGAGCATCCCGATCGTCAAGGGCGTCGAGTTTGGGCTCGGGTTCGAGCAGACACGCCAATTCGGCTCTGCCGTGATGGACGTTATTGAGGGCCGGGACTATGCCGGTCAGTGGGCCCGGCGTACGAACAACGCAGGCGGTCTGGAAGGCGGCATCTCAAACGGCCAACCGATTGTGATGCGTGGCGCCGTCAAACCAATTTCCACTTTGCCTCGTCCCCTGCCCTCCGCCGATCTCGTCACCGGGCAGCCGGTCGAGAAGGGCCACTACGAGCGCAGCGACATCTGCGTCGTTCCGGCGACCGGCGTCGTCGCTGAAGCCATGGTTTGCCTCACCCTGGCCGATTTCGCGCTCGAGAAGTTCGGCGGCGATTCCCTCACCGAAACCAGGGAAGCCCTGGCCCGCCACCGAGACCGGATCGCACAGGGCGGCGAGATCCCCGGCGGCCCTGTAGGTCTCGGCGCCAACGGCGGCCGCTCCCGCCCCGGTGGCGCGGCGCCCGCCGAAAGCGAGTAGCCGGTGGACGTGATCCTCGTCGGCCTGCCCGGCAGCGGCAAGAGCGCCGTCGGACGGCGCCTCGCCGGTCGCCACCATGCCACGTTCGTCGACCTTGACCAGATCGTCGAGCGGCAGTCGGGGAAGTCCGTGCCCGCCATCTTCGACGCGGAAGGTGAGGCCGGCTTCCGTCGCCGCGAACGAGAAGCCGTCCTCTCGCTCGGCCCGGCCAACCCCGACCCTGAGTTGCGGCGAGTCGTCGCCACGGGCGGCGGCACCGTGATCGATCCGCGAAATCGCTGGCAGCTGTACCGCGGCCGGTTCCCGGTCTGGTTGGACGGTTCGCCCGAGATCCTGGCCGGCCGGCTCGTAAGGAGCGCCAACGTGCGCCCGCTCGTCTCCGGCCAAAACCCTGCGGGGACGCTGCGGCAGCTGGCGGCGGATCGGCGCCGTTTTTATGCGCCGGCGCTCCAGATCAGCGGCGCGGCTCACATCGAGGCGATCCTGCGGACCATCGAGGCGCGCCTCGACGACGGACCCTCCCCGGCCGTGACCGTGCTTCGAGCCGACACCGCGATCGGGCGGGTGGAGATCGGCCATGGGAACGCGGCCGCGGCCGTGGCTTCGGCACTGACCCGCGGCGAGGCCAGGCGAGCCATCCTTCTCGCCGAACCACGCACCTGGGAAGTGGCGGGATCCGGCATCGCGGCCGCCCTCTCCGCGGAGGGCTGGCCGGTGGAGCGGATCCTCCTGCCGCGCGGCGAGAGCGCCAAGCGCATGCACGTCATCGAAGACGTCTGCCGCGCACTTGCCAGACTCCACGTCGACCGGCGCGAGACGCTCGTCGCAATTGGTGGGGGCGCCCTCACCGACGCGGCCGGTTTCGCCGCCGCCACATACCTTCGTGGCGTCGCGATCATCCACGTGCCAACGACGCTCGTCGGTCAGGTGGACGCCGCCCTGGGCGGCAAGACGGCTGTGGATATCCCCGAGGGCAAGAACCTCGTGGGAGCCTTCCACCAACCCGCGGCGTTTATCGCGGATGTCTCCTTCAACGCCACTCTGCCGGCCAGGGAGCGCCGCGCGGCCCTGGGCGAGGTCGTGAAGATGGCCGTGCTCGGCGACGAACGGCTGCTCGAGCTGGTCGAAGAGGAGGGCGAGGCCTATGCCCGAGGCGACTCGGAGCCGATCGAGTCGGGAGCCGTCGCCGAGATGGTCGAGCGTTGCGTCTGGGCCAAAGTCGAGGTAGTGACGGCAGACGCGCACGAGGCAAACGTGCGCATGACGCTAAACCTGGGTCACACCCTGGGACATGGGATCGAGGCCGCGGCCGGCTACGAGGCGATCATTCACGGCGAGGCCGTGGCCTACGGTCTGCGCGGGGTATTTGCCATCGCCCTGGCGATGGGCCTGACAACGCAGGAACGGGCCGATCGGGTGAACCATCTCCTGGACCGGCTTGGACTCGGGGTCGAGCCACCGGCAGTCACGCGCGAGGCCGTCATGAACCATGTGGCCGCGGACAAGAAGCACGCCACGGGCCGCCTCAACTGGGTTCTACCGACCGACTCCGGGGTGGTCATACGATCGGACGTGCCGCCTGAGGCAGTCGAGGCCGGGCTGGCCGCCGCGCTTCGTCTCGGGCCGGGGAACGTCGGCGAGGCGACCCCGTCCATTCGATCGGAGGAAGACGTTCCATGACTCGCGTGCTCGTGCTCAACGGCCCGAATCTGAACCTTCTGGGAACACGCGAGCCCGAGATCTACGGCCACACTACGCTGGCCGAGATCGAGGATCGCCTCCGCCATCGGGGTGGGGAGCTCGGTCTCGAGGTCGAGTGTTTCCAATCCAACCATGAGGGTGCGCTGATCGACCGCCTGCACGAGCGCGACTTCGACTGGGCGGTCGTCAACGCCGGCGGCCTGACCCACACCAGCGTCTCGCTCCGGGACGCACTCAAGGGCATCGGCCGCCCGTTCGTCGAGGTCCACATCTCCGACCCGGGCGAGCGCGAGGAGTTCCGCAGGGTCAACTACCTCCACGACATCGCCGCGGAGCGGATCGTCGGCAAAGGCGCCGCAGGCTACACCATGGCCCTGGAACTGATCGCAGGCCGGGTCGGGGCGAGAGGAACCGGCGAGGAGCCCGCTCGATGACCGACGACCTGGACGCGCTCCGATCCGAGATCGACGCGCTTGACCGCGAGATCGTGAGCCTCCTGAACCGCCGGGCTCGACTCGGGTTGGAGGCGGGCAAGGCGAAGCTCAAGGATGGCCGGCCCATTGCCGACAAGGAACGCGAGCGCGAGGTCATGGTCCGCGTCGCGATGGCCAATGACGGCCCGCTGCCGCAGGACGCCCTGCTGGCGCTCTATCGTCAACTCATCGAGACTATCAGACGTCTCGAGGAGCTCGAGAAATCCAACTCCAGGCCCGCGTAGCTGCGGGGCAAGGCTTCGATACGAGGCAAGGCTCAATGGACGAGAACCGTCCGGAACGGCGCAAGATGCGCAGCTACACGGTTGCGGCCCTCCTCGGCCTGTTCGTGGTGGCGGCACTCCTGGCCCTAGCCGGCCGACTCCTGCCCGGAAGCCTGTCGCGGCACGCCCGGCGGGCGCTGCACCGCGACAACGGCGGCAGCGGCGGTTCCACGGGGGCCTGACCGGCACCCTTCCCGGTGGAGACGATCGTCCTGGCCGGGAGCGGAACCATTCGCCACGTAACCTTCGGGCGTCCGGCATACGGAAAACGGCTCATCCCTCCGACAACTTGGAAGGATGAGTACTACGCACGCCGCCGAGAGGGATACGAATCCTGTCTCCGGCCACGCTGAGCCCCGTCTGGGACACGTTCGCAGATTGCTGGGCCGCGTCGCGCCGAGGCTGGATTATGTAGTGCTGGGCGCAGTCCTGTGGGCGGCGGGATTTCTGGTTCTCGCCGTAAGCGAAGGTCGAGAGCCGAACGGACACACCTTCACATCCGACCTCTGGCTGATGCCCACCGGCTTCGGGATCGGAATCCTGGGCTTGTCCCTGGCGTGGGACGATCGACTCGCGGCTCGCGACCGCGTGCCCTGGCGGCTGATGATGATCGCCGGCCTGGCCATGCCGGCGGCCGATGCCGTCTGGCTGGCCGCCGATCCGCCGCTTCGGGCCCTTCCCACCCAGCTGGCGACCCTGGTTGGCCTGTTTCCCTTCGTTCTCATCGGCGCGGCGATGCTGCTCTTCCGTGCCGCCCGCAACGCTCGACCGAGGCCTCGTAGCCGGTACCTGCTCGACCTGCTGGCCATCGTCGTGGTCGCCGGGCTGACGCTCTGGTATTTCGTTTTCGAGGGCATGCCGGCCGCGACGGGGACCGACCTTCTGGCCCGAGTGGCCTGCGGCGGGTCCGCAATAGTGGCCATCGCGGTGCTCGCCCGAGTAGCCCTCCGACCGACGGAAGGCCTCTCGCCCGGTGCCGCCACGGCCCTGGTTTTGGGCGGAGCCGCGGCCATCGTCGGATTCGTCGCCACCAGCGGACCCGGGCCGGCGGGAGGCGGAGCCGCGGAAATCGGGCAGATCTCGCTGGGTCTGTTTCCCTGCGCTCTGATCGTGGGCGGCCGGCTGGAGTTGCGGGCCCGCAACCGTCAGAAAGACCTGGGCCGGGACCTCGGCCCGAGCCCGCTCTTCTACGCGTGCGTCGCCATCGGGTCGATGCCGCCGGCCATGCTCGTGGTGGATCTGGGCACGCATTACCTCCTGGTGGTCGCCACGTGCCTCGCCCTGAGCGCCCTCGTCGTGATCCGCCAGTTCTTCACCGTCCGAGAAGCCGTCCAGTCGGACAAGGCTCGACGCAAGACGGAGGCCAGATTCGGCTGGCTCGTTCGCAACTCGTCGGACCTCATCATGGCCGTCGACGCGGAGGGCACCATCGACTACGTCAGCCCGTCGGTCGAGCGGCTGCTGACTGAGCCCGCGCACAATTTGCTCGGCACGCGGTTGACGAACCTTTCGCATCCGGAGGACGTGGCGGAGCTTGAAGCCCTCATCGGACGGGCGATGGCATCTCCCGGCCGACGCGTCAGCGGCGAGTGGCGAATTCGCCAGTCGGACGGCACCTGGTTGCCCGTCGAGACGGTCGCCAGCAGCGGCACCGGCGACTTCGACACCACCGGCGTCGTGCTCAACACGCGCGATCTCCAGGAGCGCAAAGCCCTGGAACAGAAGCTGACGTTCCAGGCGTTCCACGATCCTCTGACCAGGCTGGCCAATCGCAGCCTGTTCCGGGAACGAGTCGAGCACGCCCTCGACCGCCGCAACCTGACCGACCAGGCCGTGCTCTTCATCGATCTCGACAACTTCAAGACGATCAACGACAGCCTGGGCCATGCCGCCGGCGACCACGTCCTGGTCGAGACGGCGCATCGCATTCGATCGTGTCTGCGCACGGAGGACACGGCCGCCAGGCTCGGCGGCGACGAATTCGCGGTCCTGCTCGAAGACGCCGAAGTAACCGGTGCGGCCCGTGTGGCCGAGCGCATTCGGGTGGCCCTGGGGACTCCATTCTGGGTGCTCGGACAAGAGGTCTACATCAGCGCCAGCATCGGCATTGCCGTGCGCCGGGATGGCGACGCTGCAGGCGAGCTGCTCCGCAACGCCGACGTAGCGATGTACACCGCCAAGTCCAAGGGGAAAGCCTGCTTCGAGATCTTCGAGCCGGCGATGCACGACGCGGTCGTGGCACGCCTGGGTCTGGAGGCCGAGCTCCGGCGAGCGATCGAGCGGCAGGAGTTCGTCGTTCACTATCAGCCGATCGTGAAGCTCGAAACCGGCGAGGTCATCGGCGCGGAGGCCCTGGTTCGCTGGCAACACCCAACCCGCGGCCTGGTGCCGCCGCTCGAGTTCATCCCGCTGGCCGAGGAGACCGGCTTGATCGTGCCGCTCGGCAGCTGGGTTCTGCGCCAGGCCTGCCGTCAGCTCGCGGAGTGGCAGAGGCTGCGCGGCGGCGGCGAACCGTTCGTGATGAACGTGAACCTGTCGAGCCGGCAGCTCGTTCGCGAAGCGATTGCCGATGAGGTAGCCGCGGCCGTTGACGACTCCGGCATCCGGGCAAGCTGGCTGGTGCTCGAGGTCACGGAGACAGTCCTCATGGCGGACCCGGTGACCGCCGCCGTTGCCCTGGGCAACATCCGAGACCTTGGTGTCCGCGTCGCCCTGGACGACTTCGGGTCGGGCTATTCGTCTCTGAGCCACTTGCGCCGCTTCCCGATCGACATCGTCAAGATCGACAAGTCGTTCGTGGACGACGTGGCTCACGAGGGAGCGGAATCCGCCATCGCGCGCGGCATCATCGAACTGGGCCGGGCCATGCAGATCCAGACCGTGGCAGAGGGAATCGAGGTCGACGAACAGGCCGAGATACTCCGCACTCTGGGCTGCGAACTGGGCCAGGGCTTCTTCTTCGCCAAACCCCTGGCGGCCGACGCATGGGCCACCCTGCTGCGGACGGATCTGGTCGGAAACGGCGGCGGCGACACCTTCGAGTTGCCGGGGGCCGACACTGGGTCCGTCGGGTCAGAGAGCAAGGGAGGGCCTAACAAGGCCACGGAGCCGAGGAAGACCGGCGTACGGAACGCCGGTGCGACCCAGGGGACGCGCACGCCCGGCAATGCCGCCAAGCCGCGCCGCCGGGCAGCCGCCTGACCGTACCCGGCCCTCCGTGATCGGCCCAGAGGAGGCCGGGCCGCGACTCCCCTCGGCGAATCTCATGTGGGCGCCGGCTACGAAAGGAACGTGGCCGGGCGTAGCTCCCCGACGAGGCGCGCCAGGGCGGGGACGTCGCGCCCGTCCGGACCGAGTGCATCCACCAGGGCCGAAGCCACGATGACGCCGTCGGCGCCGGCCTCCACAAGCAGGCGAACGTGGGCCGGCCGGCTCACGCCGAATCCCACGGCGACAGGCACCGGTGAGTCGGCCCGGGCGGCGGCCACGAGGCCCTTGACCGAAGGCGGCAGTGCGGTGCGCGCGCCCGTGACACCGACGAGAGACACGCAGTAGAGGAATCCGCCCGACCGGCTGGCGACCTGGACGCGGCGCGCCGGCGTGGTGGTCGGGGCGATCAGGTACACCAGAGCGAGGCCCATTTCCCGAGCGACCGCCTCGAAGCGCGCGCCTTCGTCGGGCGTGAGGTCGGCGACGATCACGCCACTGGCTCCGGCATCCGCCAGCCGCCCCGCCACGGCCCGGCCATCGCCGCCGCCGATGATCTGATTGGCGTAGCACATCGGGACGAGCGGGACATTCGGGCGGGCGGCGGAGATTGCCCGGATAAGGGAGACGGAGCCCTCGAGCGTGGCCCCGGCCCGAATGGCGGCCGTGGTAGCTCGCTGAAGAGTGGCTCCGTCGGCCAGGGGATCGGAATACGGCAATCCAACTTCGAGCAGGTCCGCGCCCGCGTCCACGGCCGCCAGCGCAGCCGCCAGCGAAGTGTCGTGGTCGGGATAGCCGGCCACGACGTACGGGATCAGCGCGGCTCGGCGCTCGGCCGCGGCTGCGGCGAAGGCGGCGGCGATCCGCCCGGCGCCGGGCGTGTTGGAGGTGCCGATGACCCCGCCGGCGCCACTCCCGGCGCCACTCTCGGCGTCGCGAGGGGTAGGCGCGGCCGTGCCCGTTGGGGCTGGCACGGCCGCACCATGAGCGGTCGATCGGAGTGCCTGCGGCGTCATCGAACGACCTCGTTTGTTGCCAGAGGCGCCTGGCTTTGGCCATCGGCGAGCGTGGCCCGGAGTTGGGCATCGCCCAACTCCGAAACCTTGCGGCTGCCCGCCTCTGCGAGAGCCGCAAGGCTTTGGCCATCGGCGAGCGTGGCCCGGAGTTGGGCATCGCCCAACTCCGAAACCTTGCGGCTGCCCGCTTCTGCGAGAGCCGCAAGGTCCTTGTCTCCCCTGCCGGAGAGACCGAGGACGATCAAGGCCTCACGGGGAAGTGGCGCCGCCACGGCACGGGTGCCACGGGGCGTGGACGTGCCACTCCCCGCCGAGCCACTCCCCGGTTCCACGGCCAGCCGCGCCAGGACGTCCGGCAGCGCCGCTACGGCGTGGGCCGATTCCACGGCCGCGAGGATCCCTTCGGTTCGGGCCACCTGCCGCATCGCGGCCACGGCGTCCGCGTCCGTGGCGGACGAAACCAGAAGCCGTCCGGCCTGCATCAACGCCGCGAGCTGCGGCCCGATGCCCGGATAGTCGAGTCCGGCAGAGATCGAGACCGCCTCGATGACCTGGCCGTCGGGATCCTGGAGCATGTACGAGCGCGAACCGTGCAGGATGCCGGGCGTTCCGCCCAGAAGAGCGGCGGCGTGATGGCCGGTCTCGATCCCCTCCCCCGCCGCTTCCGCTACGGCGAGCCGAACACTCGGCTCGCCGATGAATCGGTGGAGCAGACCGAGGGCGTTGGAGCCGCCTCCCACACAGGCGATTGCCATGTCGGGCAGCCGTCCTTCGGTCTCCATCAGCTGCGCCGCCGTTTCGTCGCCGATGACTCGCTGGAAGTCGCGAACGATCATCGGGTACGGGTGCGGACCCATCGTGGAGCCGAGGCAGTAGTGCGAGGTCTCGACGTTGGTGACCCAGTCGCGGAGCGCCTCGCTGACGGCGTCCTTCAACGTGCCCGAGCCGCCGTACACCGGTCGGACTTCGGCGCCGAGGGCCTCCATCCGGAGCACGTTCGGGGCCTGGCGCTTGATGTCTTCGATGCCCATGTGAACGACGCACGGGATCTCGAGCAGGGCGCAGGCGGTGGCCGTGGCACCGCCGTGCATTCCCGCGCCGGTTTCGGCGATGACCCGGGTCTTGCCC
>Ga0182027_10014412_pt1 | contig 10945 bp, 10 predicted proteins | sample 712E1DmetaG_FD_121300 | JGI IMG/M metagenome (GOLD analysis project Ga0182027, IMG submission 121300) | Permafrost microbial communities from Stordalen Mire, Sweden - 712E1D metaG (Illumina Assembly) | ecosystem: Environmental > Terrestrial > Soil > Wetlands > Permafrost | place: Sweden...
GATGGTCGCGCCTCCGGCAGCCAGCACGCAGACTACGGCGATGGGGAGCGGGTCCGGATGCGCGGACAAAGAGACTTGCGCGGCCAGGGCCGCACCAAACGCCACCAGACCCACTAAGCCGAAGGCAGCAGTGTGCGGCCAGTGCCCGGCAATGAGGCCGACGAGAAGCGCCACGGGAACTGCCGAGATCAAGCTCGACAGAAAGTAGGGTGGATTTGGTGATGCCGCAACGCTGAGAGCGTATGCGTTCATCAGGGCTGCTGCCAATACCGCAAGGACGATCACTGCCGGCCGACCAAGACCCTATTGCCGGACCTGCGTCATCGCACTCATGGCCACCGCCCTTGCATCGCCGAGGGGCCTGACGAGAAGACTGTCCCGCTCGGGACGCCTCTCGTCAAGCCTCAGCCCTGAGCGGGCTTTCGCCCGTGCTCCGCGCTTGGTGAGCCGTCGCTGCTTGACAGTGGGCCGCACCCGAGGGACGTTCAGGGGCATAGAATCGCGGTTGATCGGGTCGTCCTGTCACGGAGCCTCTGGCCGAACCCGACGGACTGCCTGCCCAACCTTAGAATCCTGGTTTGGGGCTGGCCGGTGTGCCAACCTGAGCGTGAACTTCCATTCACAGACTCTGAGTCCGGGGCTCCGATGGGGGTACCAGCCGCGCCGTGATTGACGCGCCGCGGCGGCCTCACGACGCCGCGAGAGCGCGGCCGAAGCGCCGCGGCGGCCTCACGACGCCGTCGAAGAGCCGTCGAAGAGCCGTCGAAGCGCCGCCGCACCGGCCCTCGGTCGTGGCCTTACTTCGGGTAGCTGCCGGTCAGCTTCTTCCAGACGCGGTGCGGAGAATGGAAGGCGGGCGTCCCGGGCAGGAACATATAGGGGCACAAACCCTGGACGACCTCGATCCCTTTCTCCCGGCAGAAGGCCACGGCCGATTCGGTAGCCGCGCCCGGTGCCATGCCACCGTACATCCAGACGTGCTTGACACCGGCCTCGGCACAGTCATGGACGACCTGGTCGGTCGACTTCTTCGAGGTCATGATGAGAACACCCTCGACGCCGGGCTGGATGTCCTGGACGCGCGAGTAGCACCTTTGCCCGTCGATCTCCGTGGCGACCGGATTGACCGGGATGGCCTCGTACCGGCGCTGCCGGAACTCCTGCCAGAGAACGGTGCCGAACCCTTTGGGATCACGGGAGACCCCGACGACCGCGATCCGCTTTAGAGCCAGGAAGTCGTCGACCTGCTTCTTGGTCGTCATGGTGGTTCTCCCGTGCGCGACAGTTCGGCGGTAAGTCTGGCCCGGCGATCGTCCCCGTCCAAAGGGCCTTACGTCCCGATCGTAGGCCGCACCCGGGTTCACGGCATCATTCGCTCGATGGACGAACGATCGACCGCGTGAACGATTACGTTGATGCCATCGCGGCCGGATGATCGGACCGAAGCGGTCGGACCGAGGCGCCGGACCAGATGGCACCGCCGGAACGACCGGAGCGCGACCCGAAGGAGAGAGCGTGGCCAGGGCGATGATCGTGTACCGCAGCCACTCCGGCGTAACGCGCCGGTACGGCGAGGAGATCGCCGCGCTGCTCGAATTGAAGGGCGTCTCCGCGACGGTTGTCTCCGTCGGCGAATGCGACATGTCGGCGCTCGCCGGCGCGGACTATCTCTTCCTGGGCTGCTGGACGAGCGGCCTCTTCATCGTCGGGCAGCATCCCGACGAGCCCTGGCTGGCCTTCGTCCGCGCCATGCCGAAACTGCCGTCGAGCTCCGAGAGCGGGCCCAGTGTGGCGCTGTTCACCACTTACAAGCTCCTGACGGGAACCCAGTTTCCACGGATGCGCGCCGTTCTGGCCGGCAAGACTTCCCCGCCGGAACTCGAGCTGAAGTCACGAGACGGCCGCCTCTCGCCCAAAGACGACGAGGCAATCGAGCGGTTCATCGCCTGACCGCCGCCGAGATCCGAGGACGCCGTCATCGCAGGAGTTCTGGAAGGCCGCTGATGACGGCCGCCCGAGGATCGTCCGCGCTACAGGGCGGTGCTTCCGTGCACCGGCTCCCGACGAGGGCGTATGGGCGACCGCGTCTGGTCAGGTGCAACCCCGGCCGGCACGATCCGTGACCCGGAAATAGCCACGCCGCCGCCCTGCTGTGAAGCGCAAAGGCGACGGCGTGGATGGAGCGGTCGGGATCCGGACGCTGCGCTGGGAGGGGGAGCCCCCGCGCCCGTCTACCGGATTTCCCGGGGGAGATCGTCAGGTTGTCGGCTCAGATGGGTGTGGCTGTCGGAGTCGGAGTTGCCGTGGGGGTCGGCGTGGCCGTTGCCTCGGCGAGCTCCCACTGTGCGCGAGCCGCCGACCAGCGGCCCATCTGGATGTCCCAGGAAGCGCTGAACAGCGCGACTCTTGCGTCTGCCAGAGTCGAGTTCGCCGAGCCGTCGGCGAGCTGTGCCGGAGTGATCGCAAGCAGTTCCGCTGGCAGCGGAGCTACCAGGGCCTCACCGGCGGTCACCTTGGCCTCCATGTCGTCGAGGAACTTCTGGGCGTCGGTCGTTTCTGGACCGGCCGGCGCAGCTGCGATCTCCGCAGCGATCTTGTTCTCGAGTGTGACCAGGCCCGGGCCGGCGGCGATCAGCTTCTCGGAGCCGATGATGAGGCTGGCCCAGGATTGAACGGTGCGATCCACCGAGCCGTCGCCGATCAGGGTCTTGTAGTCGGCCTGAAGGCCGGCCAGCGTTGTCTCGGCATCGACCGTGGTCTTGAGGGACTGGAGGTCTGTGATGATCGAGTTGAGTTCGCCGTCGACGATGGCCAGGCTGGAAGCATCGAGCCCCGCCTTACCGGCCCGGGTGATCAGCGACTGGAACTGGTTGATACGGCCGGTGATCATCTTGTCGAGCGTCTGGCGAAGGGAATCGATGTTGCAGAAGTCTTTCGAGTAGTCGGCATAGAAACGGCTCTCGGCCTGGAAGACGGCCAGGCCCCACTCAGGACCGAAGCCGGGCATCCTGGACTTGTCCAGGATGGATCCAAGAGCTCCGGAGGCCTCGGCGGTCGACGAGGGTGTGGCGCTCGCCGTTGGGGCCGGGGTGCAGGTCAGCGGCGGCCTGGTCGGCAGCGGCTTGACGGAAGACTCAGCCTTGGGTGTCTTGGGCGTGAACGTCTTGAGCCCGGACGGCAGCACGTGGGCAGACGGAACGGGCTTGCCCGAAGCGCCGGGGAAGCCTGGGCCCGAGCCAAAGCCGGCCCCCGGGTTGTGGGCGGCAACCGTGCCGCTCAGACCTGCAAACGCCAGCAGGCCGGCCGCAAGGACGGCCGCAATGACTTTCTTGGATCGGTGATCCATGTGGTTACTCCTTCCTGAAATCCAGTCCAGGGTTGATGCTGCGTGAGCCGATATCCGGCATTGGGCCGGAGCGGCGCGAAACCTCCTGTGCTTTGGTTATCTAGTTCAGCGGGGCCACGGCCGTGACCCTCTTGCCATCCGTGCTCTTACCGAGCACGGCGATAGCGCCGCCATTGGGCGCGAGTTGAGCATCACTGAGCGAGGCGACGCCGGGCAGGTCGAGCTGCCTCAAGCTTCCGCCCGCGGTGAGAAGCAGCGGCGGCCGGCCGTCGCCGAAGAACTCGACCACGTCGCCGTGCCGGGACGTTGCGATAGAGCCGCCGGCGGGGAAGTCCGAATCCGGCGTCGAGTGAGAGCCCTGCCAGATCAGGACGGTTCCGCCGCTGCTCGTGATCAGGACCCCGTTCGGCAGCCACCCGCCGTCGCCAGCCTGTGTGGTCTTTCCCCGGGTCAGATCGACCAGGGTGCCGGACACGATGAGCCAGTTGCCGTCGGGACCGAAGGCGGCGTCCGGTGCGTAGCCGGAGCCGGCCGGGCTCGTCGAGATTCGAACCGTCACATGCGTGTACGAGGCGATGGTTCGCAGAGTGGGCGCCGCGACGATCTCGAGCCAGCCAGACATGGAGCCACCTGCGAGACCGGTCGGATGCAGGACGGCAAGCTTCGTGCCGTCCTGGGAGAAGGCTATCGGCACGCCCTTATGAGCGGCTCCGACGGCCCCGCCGTCCCAGATGACGAAGGCCGACGCCGAGGGCCCCCATCCACCCTGCGTGGCGATGGCGAGCTCCCCGGTGCCGCTTCCGAGGAGGATTGCGCCGGTCGATCCGGGCCCGGACTCCCTGTAGTGGCCGGGCAAAGTGGCAACGATGTGGCCGCTCACGTTGGCCAGGCTGATCGTCGCAGCCGCACCGGGCAGTTTCCCGTGGCCCGCGAAGGCGATGGTCCGCGAATCGACCCAGGTCGCGCTGTCGGCGCTGATGGAGCCGGTCTGGTGACCGGTGGAATTCAGGATCTGGATCGATCGCTGAGACATGAAGCCGGAGCCCCCGGCCACCAGGATGTGGCCACCGTCGGGCGCCCACGCGACCGGCCAGCCGGGCAGCCCTGCCAGCGTGACGGGAGGCTGCGGAACGGGCGTGATGGGATTCGCCGGCGTCGGGCCCGGCCCGGCGGGGGTGCTCTCGGGCCCGACTCCGGACGACTGGCGGGGACCGGCCGAACCGAATGGAGTGCCCGGCGACGACGCGGTGGGCCCAACCCCGGGCGTGATAGAGGAACTGGGGCTCGGCGTCGGTAGGACCTGGGCCGCAGTACTGCCGCTGGCCGCCGGCTTCCCGACGGGGACGAACTGCGGAAGCACGAAGGCCAGCCCGACCAGGGCAGCCAGGCACAGGGCCAGTGCGACGGGCACCAGCGAGCGCGGACTCCGGCGCGGACTCAGGCTCAGGCCGCGGAGGCGGCCTGAGAGCCCCGATCGAATCGGCTTCTCGACCAGCGCCGAAGCGGGAAGCGCGACCTGGTGCCACTCGGCCGCGAGAAGGCGGTCGGTCAGCCGGTAGCCGGCATAGAGCCGCCTGCACTGGTCGCAGCCTTCGAGGTGCATCCGCTCCGAGTCGCGCAGGCCGTCCAGGGTGGCGTGGCGTGCCGCCTCGCCGAGCCGGTCGCTCGACACGTGGCCGGAAGAGAAGCGGCTCATGGCAGGTCCCGATCCTGTGCGTAGACCGCCAGTCGCTCGGCAAGGTGGCGGCGGGCGCGGTGCAGAAGGGTGGCGACGGTGCCGCGGGTGACGTCCATCACTTCAGCCGCCTCCTGCTGTTCGTAGCCGAGGCCGTAGACGAGGACGACCGCTTGCCTCTCTCGGTCGGGCAGGAGCGTGATGGCAGCCGAGACGTCGATCGACGTGGAAGGGTCCACCGGGACGAAAGCCCTGGCCGGCTCCTCGAGGTCCATGCGGCGCTGCCGCCGAAGGTGCTCGAATGTCCGACGCGCCGCGATTCGGCGCAGCCACGCTTCGAGCTTGGACTCGTCACGAAGCTGATGCCGGCGTTCGCGGGCGTGCAGGATGGACTCCTGCGCGATGTCCTCCGAACTCGCGCCAGCACCGAGCGCCCGACACAGCGTCGTGAGATCGGCGAAGAGCTTTGCATAATCGGCGTCAAATCTGTCTCGTACCCCCACCAGTACGCTGGCTCCCTTCACACTGGTAAGAGGGGTCGAGCCACCTCTCGTGTTGACAGCCGGTCAGATTCTTCGCAGAAGCGGCGCTGGACACACAGTATGCGGCGGCCTCTGGAGAGTCCACGCGGGGTCGATCACCGCGTTCCCGGACGCCGGCTGCGTCGATGGCGGCGTGGGGCCGGGTAGCCCCGGCTTCAGGACGGCCGCTCTTCCGCGTCGCCGGGGGCCCGCGACGGCGTATTCAGAAGTGTGGCGGTCCAGTAGCGGCGACCCGCGGGCTCCGGAGAGGCATGCCGGTTCTCGACGAGGGCCGGCGGCCGTGGAGTGGACCCGGCCGCTGGAAACCCTGAGGTCACCCCATCCAGGCGCCGGAAGATCGACGCCCACTCGGGCGTGGCCGTGAGCAATGCCATCGCGCGCCGAAGGGCGGGTATCGTCCGGCCCGGCGCCGTGGACATCGATTCCGGGCGGATCTGCTCTCCGAGCCGGCAGAGATCAAGGCGGTCGGCATCCCAGCACACGCCGATCGTGGGATCGTCGCTCGTCTCGCCGTTGCTGTGGCCCGCGCAGGCCAGGTACAGGAGATCGAGCCGGTCTTCTGAAAGGCCCATCAGCTCAGAGTTGATACAGCAGGCCAGGAAGCCGCCGCGCTTGCCGTGGTCCTCGTCACGGTACTCATCGAAGCGCATCGAGTCATGGAATATTCCGAACAGGACGGCGAGCAGAGGATCGGCGCCGACGGCTCCGGCAAGTTCCAGGCCGTTCGTGGCGACGCGACGCCAGTGTTCCTCGCCATGGATCGGCCAGGTCCTCAGGGGCGAGAGGATGCGGACGGCATCGAGTACGGCCGGGAGGTTCGGTTGGCCGTTCGGACCGGACATCGTCTCCTCCGTTGAGGCTCGCGCTCGACGGCGACCGGGGCAGGCACGGGCTCACGCTCGTGTCGATCGAATGCTCGCCGCCGCCCGGGATTCTGGCAAGAGGGTCCTGATGAGATCGCGGCCGCGGCAGGGCCGGGCGTGATACGTGAACGCCCGGAATCCTTACCGGACTCCGGGCGCCCGCGCCCCGAGGCGAGGCTGGCCTGATCGTGCTCGGGTCCTGGAAGTGAGCTTCTCCCCTACGCGTACTTGTAGGCGACGATCAACGTCACGACCAGCTGGGCCGAGGTCGGCGTCGACGAATTGACCTGGAGGCAGATCTCGGGTGAACTTGCCGGCGCGCTGCCGGTCGTGCCCGCGGCGCCGCTGGCCGGAGCCGGCGCGACTGGAGGGACAACGCAATCGGGCGTGGGGTAGATGTAGTTCGTGTTGGTGGCGATGCTGACCGAATACGTTCCCTGGAGTTGCACGCCCATCGCGGCGGCGGCCGCGAGCGCCTGGGTATGGGCACCGGCCAGCGCCGCGGCCGTGGCCTTCTGGAGCGCAGCGGCTTCGTTGGAGCCGTTCGCCTTCATGTCGGCCTGGCCCGTTCCCTGGGCCAGGATCGTGCCCTGCGGCGCCGTTCCGAGCGAGTCGTAGCCGGGCACCGGGTAGGCGATCGAAGTGGCGGTCCCGGACGACCCGGTGGTTACGCCGGCGGCCCCGGGAGTCGTGGTCGTGGCCAGGTCGGGCAGGTTGACCGGGCCGGGGAGGACGGCCGTTGGAGCGGCCGTTGGAGCGGCGGCTCGCGAGCCCGTGGACGCGGCGACGGTGCCGGCCGTCCAGCCGATCGCCAGCATCGCGATGCCGATCAGCGTGATCGCAGTCAAGGCGGACCTGGTCGGTCGCGTGAACGTCGAGCGAAGGTTCATGTGTCGTTCCTCGGGTCGGGTGGTGGTCGCGGCGTGGATCCGTCCAGCGCCGTTCAGACGCCGCCGAACTGCCCGCGGTTCCCCGGGGGTCGCGAATGGGCGAACCTGGACTCGCCGGGCGCCTACTGGTCCTCGACCGCCTCGCCCGAGAAGTGGACGTAGGTGAAGCGCTCCGGGAGATGGGTGTCCATGACGCCGTGGCTGTTCCAGCACCAGGCGGGGTGGGGTTGAACCTCGATCCCGCTCGGGTTCATCTTTTCGAACCGCCCGAAGAAGATTCGCCACACGTCGCCATCCTGCGGCGGCAGCGACCTGCCGCCGGCCAGCCACTTCAGGCCCTGCCAGGGCAGCGCGATCGGGGCGCTCCAGCCGCGACTGACGAAGAACCGGTCGTTCAGCCTGCCGTCGACGGCCACGGCGGTGCGCAGGCCCGGCAGGTCCCACTCTCGGAAAGCCCAGCGCGAGCCCCGCGGATGCGTGCCCCGCCAGAAAGTCCTCGCCTGGCGGTCGTAGTCGCCCGCGAAGGAGAGAGCGTGCCGATCGAGCAGGTCGAACTCCGCGACATCGAAGCGCCCGCCCCGTGAATAGGCGTCCTGCCAGATGAAGAAAACCTCGTAGACGGTGTTCGCCGCGTTTAGCTCGAGCTCGTAGTAGCAGTCGCCCCCGTCGATGAAGATCTCGACGTCGTTCTCGGCGAAGACGATCCCGTCGCGGTCGGTCACGTGCGCCTCCGGGAACGGCTCCTCGACCCAGAACGTGACGTAGAGGTTCTCGTCGTCCCACAGCGCCGCGGCGCGCGTGTCGAAGTAGCCGGGCTCGCCGGTCACCATGTCGACGAACCGGGGCGAACGGACCGCCTTCGGCCAGGCCGGCGCGTCGGCCGTTCCGTCGATGCTTCCCGGGTTCCTCGTGCGACGGCACATGTAGTGGGCGATCGCCTGCTCCGGGGTTCCATCTCCGGTTGCCATGTCGGGTCCTTCCATGGGGTAGTGGCGCACGCCGCCGAGCCGGCGCGTTCGCACCTCGACACAGTAGGCCATTCGAACGGCTCGATTGGCGTCGCCCCGGAGACGGCGCCGGCGGACGCATGGAAGCAGGCGTCGCTCTACCATGCGGAGCGGCAGGCCAGGCCCGGCCCCAGGACGCAGGAGGAGGATCCGAAGTTGCCCGACCCGAAACCAGCCCGGGAGCCGACCTTCGTTCCGGCGCCGGGGCGCTACGAGGCGATGCAATACCGCCGCAGCGGGGCGAGCGGTGTCATGCTGCCGGCGCTCTCGCTCGGCTTCTGGCACAACTTCGGACCCGCGGTCCCGCCCGAGCGCCGGCGCGCGATCGTCTGCCGGGCCTTCGACCTCGGCATCACCCACCTCGACCTGGCCAACAACTACGGCCCGCCGCCGGGCTCCGCCGAGGAGAGCCTGGCGCGGATCCTCGAGTCGGACCTGGGGCCGTATCGGGATGAGCTCGTCATCTCGACCAAGGCCGGCTACGGCATGTGGCCCGGACCCTACGGCGACTTCGGCTCGCGCAAGTACATGCTCGCGAGCCTGGACCAGAGCCTCAGGCGGATGGGGCTCGACTACGTCGACATCTTCTACTCGCACCGGCCCGACCCGGCCACCCCCGTCGAGGAGACGATGGGCGCGCTCGACAGCGCGGTTCGCCAGGGCAAGGCCCTCTATGCCGGCATCTCCAACTACGGCCCCGTCGAGGCGAAGCGGGCGATCGACGTCCTGCGCCGGCTCGGCACACTGCTGCTCATCCACCAGCCCAGCTACTCGATGCTGAACCGCTGGATAGAGGGCCGGCTGCTCGACGTCCTGGCGGAAGAGGGCGTCGGCTGCATCGTCTTCTCGCCGCTGGCGCAGGGCCAGCTCACCGACCGCTACTTGAACGGGACGCCGGCCGGATCTCGGGTCACGCACTCGCCGTTCCTGACCGAGGATACGGTCGCCCGGAACATGCCGCGCATTCGAGCCCTCAACGAGATCGCCGCCCGACGCGGGCAGACGCTGGCTCAGATGGCGCTGGCCTGGGCGCTGCGGGACCAGCGAGTCACGTCGGCGGTGGTCGGAGCCAGCTCAGTGGAACAGCTGGAGGCCAACGTCAGGGCTCTCGAAGGCGCGCCGTTCGCGCCGGACGAGCTGGCCGCGATCGACGCCTGCCTCGCCTAGGACGTTCGGGCCGGAGAGTCCTGCGCCGCGCCCTCGGTCCGGGCCTGAAGACATTGGGAGACGCGCATGAAGATCCTGTTCGTCGGTGGAACCGGTCTGATCAGCAGCGCCTGCACGCGCCTGGCCGCAGAGCGCGGCCAGGAGATCTTCCTTCTCAATCGCGGCAGCCATCCGGAGTTGGCGCACGGGGCCGCGACCATCGGGGCCGACCTGCACGACGAGACGGCGACCGATCGAGCGCTGGGCGGACGGCGGTTCGACGCCGTCGTCGACTGGATCGCCTTCACACCGAAAGACATCGAACGCGACCTGAGGCTCTTCCGGGATCGGACCGACCAGTACGTCTTCATCAGCTCCGCCAGCGCCTACCGCAAGCCGCTCGGGGACTGGATCATTCGCGAAGACACGCCGCTGGCGAACCCGTTCTGGGACTACTCGCAGAACAAGATCGCCTGCGAAGAACGCCTGATGCGGGCCTACCGCGAGGATGGGTTCCCGGTCACGATCGTCCGCCCGTCGCTCACCTACGGCGACACCCAGGTACCGCTGGTCGTGAACAGCTGGGAGCGGCCCTACACGGCGGTCGCCCGGATGCGCCGGGGCAACCCGCTCATCGTTCCCGGGGACGGCACCTCTCTCTGGACGATCACCCACAACAGCGACTTCGCGGTCGGCTTGGTTGGCCTGCTGGGCCGCCGTGCGGCGATCGGCCACGCCTTCAACGTCAATTCCGACGAGGTCCTGACCTGGGACCAGATCTACCGGCAGACGGCCGCTGCCGCGGGCGTCGAGGCGCGCATCGTCCACATCGCGTCCGACTTCATCGCGGCCTGCATGCCCGAGATGACCGGCACGCTGCTGGGCGACAAGTCCAACAGCGCCGTCTTCGACACGACGAAGATCAAGCGCTTCGTGCCCGACTTCCGCGCGGTGACGCCTTTCGCGGAAGGGATTCGGCGGACCATCGCCTGGTTCGACGCGGATCCCGCCCGCCAGAAGGTCGACGCCGAGATGGATGCCCGCTGGGACCGCTTGATCGAAGCCTACGAGCGGGGCCTGGCAAACGCGGTTGCCGCGTTCGCGGGCGGGTCCTGACGGCCCCGAACTCGACACCGAGGGTGACCCGGACATGAAGAACGGCCGGCGCATGGCGCCGGCCGTCTGCTGTCGGGAGAGGGTTACCTTTACCAGCGGTGGCCCGCCCCGAGGGCGAGCGCGAGGCTCGCGATAGTCGAGAGAGCGAGCAATCCTCGCCAGGCCGTCTGCCGTAGGTTCACGACGTTCTCCTCACTACGGGAGAGTGATCGGGAGGGTGATGCTGAGCGCGTCCCGCCGGATGCCGGCCCCGAGGACCATCGCCATCGATGCCAGGATCACGACCGCGGCGGTGATGCGTGCCAGGTTCGCCTTCACTGCATGACTCCTATCGTTTCCTTCGCTACCGACGCGGCAACC
>Ga0182027_10014415_pt1 | contig 10944 bp, 13 predicted proteins | sample 712E1DmetaG_FD_121300 | JGI IMG/M metagenome (GOLD analysis project Ga0182027, IMG submission 121300) | Permafrost microbial communities from Stordalen Mire, Sweden - 712E1D metaG (Illumina Assembly) | ecosystem: Environmental > Terrestrial > Soil > Wetlands > Permafrost | place: Sweden...
CATCTGACAATATCTAAGGCTGTCCAAAACAATATCTCTGTATTTCTTTCGTGTAAATAAATCTATCCAGAATACTACTTGAAAAGTTAAATAGTATGCGGATGATTGATCCTTTATTTGATATCCTGTTGGCATTGCTTTGTTGTACAAATATAGTCATCTTATTCTAATCTTCTATGTTGAATTACAAATTCAACAATTATTTCCGACGGAATTGCAAATTCCGCCGAGCGGAGGACTTGCAAATATCCTGATAAGCATTGCATTGTTCGTGATGGCTATTTCTTCGTCCATATTAATTTTCGGAAAAAATTTCCTGCTTCACTAAATCTTATTAATTTTATACAAAATTTCCGGGATCAGATTTATGCGAGGTTTAAAATATTTATTTCTGATTATTATTCTTTTTGCAATTCCTGTCCTTTCTCAAGCGCAGACAGCTAATGAATTCCTGTTACAGGCATCCGAACAAGGCGATGTGGACAGTGTGCTGAAAGCATTGCAGGATAGCGCCATGGTGGATGTCCAAAGCGAAGAAGGAATTACGCCTCTGATGTATGCAGCGCAAAACGGACATCTGGATGTATGCCGTGTGCTTATTTTTAATGGAGCAGATATTAATCACCTCTCCAACTTTCACTTTTCCCCTTTGCTTGGCGCAGTAAAAATGAACAGACAGGATGTTGCCGACACACTTATTCTGCATGGTGCATTTATAAATGTAAAAGATATTGACAGTGTTTCACCTCTTCATTATGCGGTAGCTTATGGATATTACATCATGGCTGACATGTTGATATTTTATGGCGCTAATGTAAATGCCAAAACTGCCGACAGCACCACTGCGCTGATGATTGCTGCTATGAGCGGTGATACTGCCATGATCAACTTGCTGATCGCTAAAGGAGCCCTCGTTGATACTAAAGATAAAAATGGATTTACTGCTTTAATGGTTGCTGCTCAAAATAATAATACAGAAGCTGTAAAACTTTTATTAACGCAAAAAGCAAATATCAACCTGCAAAATAAATATGGTTATTCCACTTTGGACTTTGCTCTTGAAAAGCATAATAAAGATATGGTCACTCTGCTCCTTCAGCATAATGCTGATCCAAACCAGCGGATTGAAGGAAAGATCACCCCACTTAAACTTTCCTCCAGTTTTAACGACAAAGATATTTATCATTTCCTGAAAAAGCAAGGTGCTAAGGATAACATACTCCCCTATTTTTATGAACTTTCCACTGGTATGGATGCTCAGTTTAATCTGACTGATTTTCTGGCAGGCCTGAATTTTGGCGTACTCGATGCTAAATACAATACTGGTTTTAATCTCGGTTATGATACCAGAATTGGTGGAAAAAGAGTTTTGTATGAGCAATCTCCTGATACTTCCTACCAATTCTGGGAAAAGCGTTCCATGCTACATCTGAATTTTGAAAAGCGTTTTGCGCTTGGTGCCAACGAACTTCATCAGGAAGGTTTTTTTATCGGAGTGAAAGAGATTTATACCTGTGGTCATTATATCGGATCAGAAAAAAAACCTGAATCACTTTTAATGACAGCCCCTCAGATTGGTTTTTATTATAAAAATGATGATGTGATTCTGAAACTGAATTATGAATATGTGGATCTTCATACAGATAACATTTCACCACACAGAATCATGTTTAGCTTAGCTTTTCTCATAAAAACAAAACCTGAACCTTATGGTTCTTATAAAAAAATTACATGGTTATAAATAAATATATAAAGTGTATTTTAATCATACTGGTTTTATTTCTCTGTTCGTGCAAGGATCAGTATAAAGATTGTACTGATTCGGATTATGCAAGTTGCCATACCACTCAGCCTACAGTTGGTGAACTAAAAGTAGAGCTGACCATTAACACTGAAAACCCTGCAGTACCCATTTATATTTATAAGGGAAAAATTGAAGAAGGCTCCTTACAGGTATTGGATACTGCTAAATCATCAGTATTTAAAATTAATCTACCCGTGAATGAATACTACAGCGTTGCAGCAAAATATAAATCGGGTGGTAAAATAGTTTTTGCAGTCGATGGAGATAAAATTAAAAGAAAAAGTTCAACAATGTGCGATTCCACCTGTTGGACAGTAGTGAATGCCAAAGTGAATGTTAAACTGAAATAGCAATAAGAATTTAACTGTATTTTTACAGACGGTTTTTAAATACAATAAATATTTTGATGAAGTTATTCGACACACTAAAAAGCAAAATTCAAAGTTCAAGTAAGATTAGGTTAGCAATCTATACGTTGGTTGTTCTTTTTATGATTTATGTGATCTGGGATCTTTTCTTTAAAATTGAGACTTATACTAATCTTGCACCACCCAATAATAAAAGCAATCCTGCATATGTGGATTCATTAAACAAGATCAATGAAGCAGCTAATCCACCCGCAGTGAATAATAAAAAGAGTCAGGATAAAGTCTCGGAAAACAACGATACAGAATCAGATACTGTTTATCTTACTTATGTAGTAAAAAAATCCGAAACACTCCCCAAAATCGCTACCAGGTTTAATGTCAAACGAACCGTGTTAAAACGTATTAATGGTTTTGAAAATGAAAACATCAGGGAAAAACAAACAATAAAAATTCCTTTAAAAGCCAAACATACCGTTGCCAAAGGAGAAACCATGGAAACAATTGCTGCAAAATACAATGTAAAAAAGGAATTGATATTAAGAGCAAATAAACTCAGCAGCGAAAAAAATATTAAAGCAGGTAAAAAATTGTTCATTCCTTTTTCCTGATAAATAATTCTACATGATACAAAAAAATATTTTATTGCGTGTTTTCTTTTCAGTATTTACAATGGCTGTGCTTGTTTTTATTTCCTGCTCTTCGGGAAATGCAGATAAAAATACAAGTAGAAAACCAAATGATACTTTGGCAAAAAAAGATAGTATCAAAAAACAGATCTGCACTTTAAAAAATGACACGACAGTTGTTATTTCTGGATTTCCTGTTGATATTGCTTTGCCTGAAAAAGAAGCTATAGGAACCATTTTAGTATTGAATGGCTGGAATTTCAGCAGGGATCATTGCTGTAAGAATTGTACATTTTGTAAAGAAGCTAAAGCAAAAGGATTTCGCCTGATCATGCCTGAAATGGGCTTGAGTGTGTATTCAAAAATCATTTATCCTGAAACCAGAACCGACTGGCGAAAATATCCTACACGCACCTGGATTATTGAAACTATGATCCCATTCATGCAAAAGCATTTCAATCTGCTGATGCAAAATGAAAATAATTTTCTATATGGTATTTCCACCGGTTCAAGAGGTGTAGCACTTATTGCACTGCACACAAAAAATATTTTCCGCGCTGGAGCTGCATTGTCCGGTGATTATGATCAGACGCTGATGAAAAATGATAACCTGATGAAAGGTTTTTACGGAAATTATGATTTATTTCCCGATCGCTGGGAAGGTGATGAAAACCCTTTCAAAAATGCTTCAAAATATACCATACCAATTTATTTTGGTCATGGATTAAAAGATCAGGTGGTTGCTTCAGAACAGACTATTCTTTTTTATAAGGAATTAAAAAGAGTAAGGCCTGAAATAGGATTTGAATTGCATACTGATTCTCTGGGAGGGCATAATTATAAATTCTGGGGCTCGCAAACCAAAGCCATACTGGAGTTTTTCCTGAAATATAAAAAGTAAATTATTTTTTCTTATCTCTTAAATGGTGATTGATGATCACCTTAAATCTTGTGGTATCAAGGAAAGCCTGAAATCCAAGATGATTGTAATTGGTTTTACCATCAGGAGAAGTGAATACATCAAAGTGATAACTATCTTTAAAAACCAGGTACAAAAGTTCTGCACAATAAATCTGTGAAGAATCTTTCAGATTAAAATCATTATCAAAAGGAACCTTTTTATCCAGGTAATACTGGGCTCTTTTCCCAATTAGAGTAGTATCTTCACCGGGTTTAAATTTATAGCGCACGACAATCACTGAATTCATTTTACTGTCATTGATGAACTTGTCAAAATCAACAGTTTGTACTCCATCGAAAGGAGACAATGATTGTGAAACAGAATGAATGATGGAAAGTTTATTATTTACTTTTCTGATAATGGCGCAATGGGAAATATTAATATCAGAATTGAAAGTTTCTACTATGAAGTCGCTGGCATAACCATATCCGTGACGCAGGATAATGTCACCATCATGAAGCATATTTTTTTCGGCAGGACTTAAGGCATAGGTAGAAAAAAGTTGTTCCCGTTCACTATATTTATCATAGATGAACAGGAACAATTTTATAGATCCAATAAATATTAATGCCGCCCCTACAATTAAAATTAAAGCTTTTTTCAAGGCATTTATTGGTAAAACCCTACGCAATTATTTTTTTGCGGTAGTGTCTGTTTTAGTTGAATCAGTAGGTTCAGTTGGTGTAGTAGCTTCTTTCTTGAAATCAACTAACCATTTGCCATCTTTCTTCACGAGATCGATTTTGCTGTCAGCACCGTCTTTTTTGTAAGTACAGTTTGCTTTTTCGCCTTCTTCTTTACAAGCCATTCCTTCGATCTTTGCTTCTTTGGTAGCTTTTACACCAAGGTCAAAACTTGCAACCTGATCAATTGCAGCTGCTGATTCTTCTGTAGCTAATTTTTTAGCATCAGCATATTCTTTCTTTTCCATGTGTTTCAGAAATTTTTCTGCAACCTGTTCTGGTTTGTCTGAATTTTTACAAGCATTCATTGCGAAAATAACAACTAATGCGATTGCTAATTTTGATAAATGTTTCATGTTGTTTTTGTTTTTGGTTATTAATTTTTTTTTGATGCTGCAAATGTATAAAAAAAAATCAAACTGCAACCTTGTTTGGCTTTTTTTTTAATTTAATTTCTCTACAACGTAAATTACTAAATTTCAGAATATTATAAAATTGATGTTAATAACATGGTTTTGAAATATATGTAATATAACTAACTTTGCCTTATGTTCAATGATTTTATAAACAAACTTAGGCTCAAATTAAAACAACCTTTACCAGGCAGGGAAGCTCAGTTTAAAATGGCTTCCGATATTCGATTAACAAATTTCCAGTATCAAAGTATGACTGATAAAGCATTACGGAGTGCTGTGCTTGTTTTATTGTTCCCTTATAGAAAATCAATTCAGATGGTTTTAATAAAAAGAGCCATTGATAAAAGCGTCCATAGCGGACAAATTTCATTACCGGGTGGAAAATTCGAAAAGGAAGATGCTGATCTTGAACAAACGGCCCTGCGTGAGACACATGAGGAGGTCGGTGTGAATCCATCCCATATTAAAGTTCTTGGGAGTCTGACTGAATTATTCGTTCCCCCCAGCAACTTCATTATATTTCCATACGTGGGTTATTGCAATGAAAAGCCTGTATTTATTCCTGATGGTAATGAAGTAGATTGCATTATTGAAGCAGATGTCAGGGATTTCTTAAATCCTCATAAACGCAAATCAAAAGAAATCATCATCCGTAATGAGTTTAAAATCACAGCACCTGTTTTTGAAATCCAAGGCCATTTTGTTTGGGGAGCCACAGGAATGATCCTAAGTGAGTTCACCGAAATTATTCGGGAAATATTATAAATAATTATTCTTCGTTCAGGTGTATCTCATAAGTGATTTCTGCTCCCAATCTTAGTTGTGCACTTACACCGCAATATTTTTCCTGCGATAATTCAACGGCTTTTTGCACTTTTTCTATATCGAGGTTCTTTCCTTTTATAGAATAAATGATATGAATTTTATTGTAGTATTTAGGATGTTCCTCCGTCAGATCGCCTTCAACTGCAATATTAAAATATTCAGGTTCTATGCGCATTTTCTTTAAGATAGAAACCACATCCATACCTGTACAACCTGCTAATCCTGCCAGTAAGAGTAGCTTTGGCCTTGGGCCTTTTCCATCACCTCCAACCATCGGATCCGTATCCATAGTGATCAAATGAGCATCAACTTCTGCTTCAAAAGTCATATTGCTTTTCCAGAGACATTCAATTTTGTGACTCATATTTTTGTGTTTTTATTTTATGGAAATGATTTTACAATTACCTTTGCAAGTATATAAAAAAAATTCCACTTCCTTAATATTAACCATATGGAACAAATTAAAAATATTGCGATCAAAGGATTCAGGGTTATTTTAGTGATTGCATTGCTTGCTATTTTAACTCAATGTCATAAAGATTCTCTGGCAGTTGTCCCACAAGCGACAGTTGTTGATTCTTTAGCTTTAACACAGGCCGAGAAAGATACTATCATGAAAGGCAGCGACACAACAATCATGAGGGTGCTGACAATATTCAACTATACTGATTCACTCAAACTTCGAACAAAATCAACCAGTGTAAGACCTGACACCAATGATGTCGCATTAATGCGTCTCATCAATCGAATGTATACTACTGTTCGCGCTCCTATTTATAACGGTGTTGGCATTGCAGCTCCACAGGTAGGCATCAACCGAAGAATCATTTGGGTAGAGCGAATGGACAAGACCGGCAAACCATTCGAATGTTATTTAAATCCGAAAATCACTCTTTATTCCGATAAGAAAATCCTTTTTGCCGGTGATGGATGCTTATCAATTCCGGGAGTTACCGGAACTACTCATCGCGCCGCTGCCGTGGTTATTGAATACGATAAACCTGATGGCACTCACCATACAGAAATTATTGAAGGATATACTTCATCAAATTTCACGGCAGTAATATTCCAGCACGAGATCGATCATCTTTACGGAATTCTTTTTATCGACCGTGAATAATTAATGAAATTATTTGATATGAAATAAGCCAAAAAAATTTCAGTATTTTCATTTATTTATGTTCTTCGAAAAATATTATCATGGTATGGTTTTGAAAAATGGTGGTGGCATGCACTGGACTAATCTTTGATATGATCTGACTCTACAAATTAAAATATGAAAACACGCTGCGAATGGCCTAAAGACGATGCATTGATGAATCATTATCATGATAATGAATGGGGAACTCCTTTACATGATGATCAGAAGCTTTTTGAATTTATGGTGCTGGATGCCTTTCAGGCAGGGCTAAGCTGGAAAACAATTCTCCACAGACGAGAAAATTTCCGCAAAGCATTTTCCGATTTCAATGTGAACAAAATTGCAAAATATACAGATGCTGATTTCAATCGTCTGATAAGTGATGAAGGGATTATCAGAAACAGGATGAAAATAAAAGCAACTATCAATAATGCTATTGCTTTTAAAAAAGTACAAAAGGAATTTGGCTCTTACGATAGTTATATCTGGCAATTCGTAAATAATAAAACCCTGCATAATAAATGGAAAACAATCAGTCAAATTCCTCCCAAAAGCATACAATCTGATGAAATGAGTAAAGACCTTAAGAAAAGAGGATTTTCATTCGTAGGGAGCACCATTTGCTATTCTTTCATGCAGGCAGCTGGAATGGTAAATGATCACGTAGTAAAATGTTATAGGTACAGTGAAATAAAAAAATAAAATAGAAATATATGAGTGATAAAAACTATGCTTTGATTACAGGAGCATCCGGCGGAATAGGTTATGAATTTGCTAAACATGCCGCTGCCGATCAATACAATCTTATACTGGTTGCACGCAGTGAAGACAAACTTCTTGAATTAAAAAAAATGCTGGAAGAAAAATATAAAGTGGATGTAAAAATTATTGTCAAAGATCTTTCGTTGATAAATTCTGCTGCAGAAGTATTTGAACAAACCGAAAAAGAAAATCTGCGCATCGAACTTCTCTTTAATAATGCCGGTTATGGAGACTATGGGCCATTTACAGAAACAAAGTGGAAGAAAGAATCAGATATGATTTTATTAAACATTTATACATTAACACATCTGACAAAACTCTATGCAAAGAAAATGATTTCGCAGGGAAGCGGCAAAATTTTGAATGTAGCTTCTATTGGGGGTTTTCTGGCAGGACCACTAATGGCAGTTTATTATTCCTCAAAAAACTATGTACTTTCATTTTCACTCGCAATTTACAAGGAATTGAAAGGAACAGGAGTTTCGCTTACAGTGCTGTGTCCCGGCCCGACTAAAACTAATTTTGAAAAAGTTGCTGATCTCGAATCATCCAAGCTGTTTAAGAATTTTAAAATTGATTCCGCTGAATTTGTTGCCCGTAAAGGTTACAAAGCCATGTTAAAAGGAAAAATGATGATCATTCCCGGATGGATGAATAAAGTGATGATAGGTGCAGTGCGTTTCACACCTCGAAAACTGCTGTTATCAGTAATTCAGGGTATGCAGAAAAAAGTTCAGTGATTATTAAAAAAGCCAGATTGTAAATGGTCATAATTTGCGTTTACAATTTGTTCTCCCTTGCCTGCAGGGGAGAACAAAAGAGGGGTAAATAAAAAACAAAAACTCAAATTTTGGCAGAGCAAAATATAAACGATTCGCTTAAAAATTTAATTAATAAACTCATGAACACCATGAAAAAATTATTTCTTTTTGCATTATTAATAACAGTTTTTATTTCATGTAATAGTAAACAAAAACGAAATGTTGCAGAGCGGTATGCTCAAGGGAAAGAAAGAGTTGTTATTGATTATAAAAATCCTGCCGACTCTTCCACCTATACCTACAATGAGTATTTTGAAAACGGAAAGTTGAGAACAAAGGTTGACTTTGTCAAAAATATTAAAACCGGTGAACAAAAATATTACAGGCAAAATGGAACACTAAGCGCCAGCATCATATATTCTGAGAATGGAAAATGCGAATACAGAAAAGAAATTTGCGAAAATGGTAAAATATCTTTTGAAGGGAAGTTTGAAGATGGTTTGTTTCAGGGCAAAATGACCTGGTATTATTGCTCCGGAGCCATCCGCAAAACAGGAAACAAAGTGGATGGTAAAGAAAATGGCCATTGGGTAAGTTATTTTGAAAATGGAAAAATTGAGGAAGAAGGCGATTATTACTATGGTATTAAAACCGGTATCTGGAAAACTTTTGATTCATCCGGGAAACTCATTCATCAGGAACTACAACAAAAAATCAGGCAGCCGAAATAATAATTTTAAAAAAAGTGGCGAAAAGATTTAATTATCTTTTCATCAACTTTTGTGTCACCACCCGGTTAGGTGAAGAAATCCTGACCAGATACAATCCCTGAGCAAGTCTGTTCAAATCATCAATATTGATACATGTTACACCGTAATCGCGGGCAACATTATTTCTGAAATAAACACGTTTTCCGTTAATGTCAAACATTTCGATGTTCACCCTTTGTGTATCGGATGATTGAAACACCAGTGAAATCTCATCTGTAAAGGGATTAGGGAAAGCATTTACCACCCCGTCATTATCAAAGCCCGGTATCTGAACACCCGAGAGCAGGAGATATGCCGCCATAAAGTTAGGCACACCATAGCCAACAAGTGTATCCGGATTTGTATATCTACTGCTTGATTGTTCAATAAAATCAATAATAGTCATATTGTTCATTGATGGAAAAGCCTGCCACAAACAAGCAGAAGCACCTGCCATAATAGGTGATGAAAATGAAGTACCACTGCCTTGAATTACACCTCCACCACTTGTGGCAGCAACAGTCGCATTTTCTCCCATATCAGCTACATTCGGTTTTATTCTTCCATCGAAAGATGGCCCGTGTGATGTAAAAGAGGCAGGAACCTGACTGTAATCAACAGCACCCACAGTAAGTATGCTGTCTGCATCAGCAGGCGCTCCTATGTATTTCCATGTACCGGCTCCTGAATTACCCGCACTGTTCACTACAAGAATACCTTTACTTGCCGCAAAGTCGGCTCCAATGGTTGATATGCATGTATTCCCGTCCATATCCGCATAGGTATGATTTTGGACAGGATTGTCAAACTCAGTATATCCCAGTGATGAATTGATAACATCCACTCCGACACTATCGGCAAATTCAGCAGCTGATACCCAGTTATATTCTTCAATCACTGATTCGGTATTTGCATCTTCCGAGCGAAGCAGCCAGTAATCTGCTTTAGGTGCAGTACCAATGATCTGTCCGGGAAGATTTCCTCCCATTGTAGACAACACCATCATGCCATGCGTGGCTGCAGTATAAACATTTCCACCGGGGTTCACAAAATCGCGTGTTCCTAAAATTTGTCCATTATTCCTTATGCTATCAAAAACCGCTGCTGTATCTGCACCAAAGAACCCGGCATCAATTACGCCAATAGTCATCCCCTGACCACTGAAACCCAAATTATGAAGGTAATCAATATGGATCATAAGAGCCTGTACACTTGAAAGACCATAATCATAAGAAGACGTCTGTTTCTCATTCATTTTGTTATTTGTCTGCAAATATGATGGAACTTTCTGTAAATTTTGAAACATATTTTCAGATCTTTTGCCATCTCTGGCATATATGAGTTTATTTTTTGATTTTGCTACAAATTTGAAAACAGAATCAACTTTTTGTACAAAGGGAAATGAATGAATTTTAACCAGCGCTATGGAATCATTCGTGAAAATCGTCACCGAATTCAACCATTTTGATTTTTCAAGGATGGTCACAGCACCTGCACTTTTTACACTGTCAATATATGCAGGATTGACAGGCAGATCATTTTGCACAATGCCAATGCCCTGATTGGATCGTCGCTGAATGGCCTTCACTGAAAGATATGCAGAAGGATTGCCAATAGTATACAGTGTGGAAGGTGTATAATTTTTATTAGTGAACCTGATCACATATTTTGAATAGGTCTGAGAAAAACCCTGCAATTGCAGTCCCACAATAAGTAAAATCAAAAGTGTTCCAATAATATTTTTCATCTGAATTAAATTTAATTGCCCCACGAAATAATTGAATATGTATAATCCACTCCAGCATTAATGGTTACACCACCCCAGCTAGTTTCTAAATGTAAATAATG
>Ga0182027_10014418_pt1 | contig 10944 bp, 5 predicted proteins | sample 712E1DmetaG_FD_121300 | JGI IMG/M metagenome (GOLD analysis project Ga0182027, IMG submission 121300) | Permafrost microbial communities from Stordalen Mire, Sweden - 712E1D metaG (Illumina Assembly) | ecosystem: Environmental > Terrestrial > Soil > Wetlands > Permafrost | place: Sweden...
CGATGAAGCGCATTGGCCAGTTCTATGGCCTGCTCCAGGGTCAGCCTGGTTTCGCCTTGAGGCGGGTTGTCCGCCGCGCCGTCGGTCGGGGGCTGCGCAGAAGATTTGGCTTCTCGGTCGGGCGACATGGGACTTCGAGTATCCGCGAGAACTTCCTTTGAAGAAACCTCGAACGATCGACGGGCTCACCACCCAAGACGTGTCCATAAATGGACCCGTCTTGAACATTTTTACCCCACCCGTCCAATTTATGGACAGGTCACCAGCGGGCAAGTCGCCCGCGGCAGTGGCAGCTACCGCCACGGCGCGCGTGCCAGCGCTGAGGATTTCGGCCACCACACCCCATGCGCTCGTGCGAGAATAGTTGGATGGAAACGGCCGGCAAAAGATGCCCTTCGCGGAGAGGGTGCGTGGCCCTGGGATGCGTGGCGCTTTTCGCGCATGTTGCGCTGGGGGCGTGTTCCGGCAGCAGCCATGCCGTGGATGGTGGCGGTCCCCAAGCGGACGGCAGCGCGTGTGCCCCCTCAGTCTGCGCGGTCGCGACGGCCACGTGCGGGATCTACAGCGATCCCTGCGGCAACCTGATCAATTGTGGCAACTGTAGCTTCGCGACGACGACCGGATCCATGCAAGCGGGCGGCTTTTCGCTTGCCACCACCACAGCAGGCGGTATCGAAGTCGCGTACAGCCCTTCCGGGGGCGGCGTGAATGTCGCCCACTTCTCGAACGGCGCGTGGACCGATGAAATCGCGTTGGCAGGGGATGCGGCTGCATTTCCGACCCACCTGCACCTGGCCATCGCGCCCGATGGCACGCGTTGGCTGTCGTTCGTTGCAAGTTCCACCGACCTGTTCGTAGCGCACGCGCCCGAGAACGGCCCATGGATCAGCGATGGGCAAGTCGCGGCCACGCCCGCGGGTTCACTGGCCGTTGGAAGCGACGGCACTCCATTCGTGGTCTACGCCGCGGCCGTGCCGCCGAGCGGAATCTTCGTCGCGCAGATGGTCGGCTCGACATGGGCGCCCGAACGCGTCGTTGCCGGAGCGTCGGCCAGCACCCAAGTTGCGATCGCGGTCGCGGGAACCCAGCCGATGGTCGCGTATACCGGCAACTCCGGGGTGACCTTCGCACAGCGCGATTCGACGGGGTGGACGCCGTCGCCGCTTTCGAGCAACGGCTACGGCGTCGATGCATTGGAGATGGCGACAAGCGCGCACGGCGATCCCGCCGTCGTCATCGTTGGCGACAACCTCGAAGCGTACCGCCGGTCGGGCACGACCTGGAGCGTGGGCACGATCGTCAATCCCAACGCGCGTTCGGCGGCGGCTGCGTTCGACATGAACGACAATCTCTGGTTCGCATCGAGTGGAATCCAGATCTTCCTGGGGAACCTGACCGCCAACGCCACGCCAATCCAGCGCGTGCATCGCAATTGCAGCGGTACTGGCGTGGGCCTGGCATTCGACGCGGCGGGGAACGTGCAGGTGGTGGACGCATGTCAAGGCTCGCTTGAGGTGCACACGCGGCAAGGCGTGGCGTCAGCCGACACCAAGGCCGCGTGCGACGAGATCGAATCCAAGCTGTGCGCGTCCGCCTGCAGTTGTACCGGCATTGCGAACTGCTGCTATTTTCCCGGCAGCGCTAGTTGGTGTTCAGGAACGATAGCGGGCTGTCAGTACGACATCGTGCTGCACATGTGCGGCGACGTCGCGACCGATGCGACAACACTATCGACGTGTCGTGGGGCGCTTGCGCAGACGATGTGTACAACCCAGTCGAACGAGAAGGGAGCCGCGTTCCCGGCCCCCTGCGCGGCGCTTTACTGAGCGTCTTCGGCCCCTCGCAACACGACCGACTGGAATCGATGTCAGGATGAAAGCGCGGTCTTGATTGCCTTGATGGCGTCGGCGTATTCGGCGTCGGAGAGCAGCTTCTTGCTCGCGGGCATCATCTCGAAGGTCGAGCCAAAGCCCGGTCCATCCTGGTATTTCGGGACGAGATGGAAGTGCAAGTGGGGCAGCTTGTCCGAGTAGGCGCCGTAGTTCATCTTGGTCGCGCCGAAGGCGGACTTGATGGCCTGGGCAGCGCGCGCGACATCTTTGGTGAACAACGCGAGCTCGGCGTCGGCCAGCTCGAAAAGCTCGTTGACGTGCCCATGGTAGGTAACGACGCAGCGACCGGGATGGGTTTGCTCCTTGAACAAGAAGAGCGTCGAGACGGTCAGCGGCGCGATCTCGATCATGAGATCGTGCAGGCGTTGGTCTTTGCGACAGTAGAAGCAGTCGGGCAGCTCGCTCATGGAGGCGTTCCCTTTCGCCGCCGAGAGTAGCCCGCATCGGGGCGACTTTCTATCGCCATTCCTCGAGCACTGGGCGCTCGGCCAAAAAAAATCGTCGCCCCGGCGGACGGGCGGAAAGAACCGTCCTGCCGGGGCGACGCCAGCGATTCGGCAGTGACCAGGCCTATGTCTGCCAGGCCACTGCTCGGAGGTGGCCGTGAGACAACCGCCCTGGGGACAGACGCCTCACGACCGCAAGTCGGCTCTGGTCAGTACTATGGAGCAGTTACGGTGACCGCGGAAGTAGCGGTCTTGGCCAGGGTCGTGGCGGTGATGGTCGCGATCCCGGCAGCGACCCCGGTCACCGTGCCCTCACTGCCTGCGGCTGTGGACACCGTGGCAATCGTGGCGTCGGAAGAGGTCCAGACGGCCTGGATGGTCAGGTCTTGTGTTGTGGTGTCCGAGAACGTGCCCGTGGCCGTGAGCAATGTGCTCGCGGTCTTGGCCACGCTGGCGGTGGCCGGCTTGACCACCAGGGTGGTCAGAGTCGCAGGGGTGACGGTCAAGGTGGCCGTGGCACTGAGCGTGCCCTTGGCTACCGTGATGACGCTGGTGCCGGTCCCAACACCGGTCACGCGCCACAGCTGATTGGCGGGGTTGCTCACAGCGGCGACATCGGTCGCGGCCGAAAGCCAGCCCACTTGGTCAGTGACCACCACTTCGCTCTGGTCGGTGTAGACCATCTTGGCCACGAGGGCGGCCACGGTTCCCTTGGCGATCTGGAAAGCCGCTGGGGGGGGAGCCGCTGGGACGATGACTAGGTGGTCGGGCAGGGCTGCGGTCACCGTAAGATCGGTCGAGCCGGCCTTCTTCATCAGCGCGGCCAAGATGGTGACCTTGCCAGCTTTCTGCCCCTGCGCATTGCCTTGCGAGCCCAGCGCATTGGATACCGTCGCGATGCTGTAGTCGGTGCAAGACCAGCTGACCTGGGTGGTCAGATCCTGCTTGCTGTTGTCCGAGAAGAAGCCCATGGCCGTGAGCGCCACGGTGAGGCCATCGACCACGGTGGCGGCGGGCGAGGGCGAAACAGCGATCGAGGTGAGCGTGGCGGCGGTGACGGTGAGCGCGGCCGTGACAATTTGGCCATTGAGCGAAGCCCTGATGGTGGTCGTGCCCACGGTCAATGCCGTGGCCAGCCCGTCGGTGGTGTCATTGGCGATGGAGGCCACCGCTGGCGCGGAAGAACTCCAGGTGACCAGGGTCGTGATGTCCTGCGTGGACTTGTCGCTGTAGGTTGCGGTGGCCTTGAACTGGGCCGTGGTTCCGTTGGCGATGGTGCTCGCGGTGGGAGTGATGGCGATGCTGTCCAAGGTTGCAAGCGTGACCGTCAGAATGCGCGTGCCAGTCCTGGTCGCGAAGGCGGCGCCGATCGTGGTCTGACCCACCTTCAGCGCAGTCGCCAGCCCGTCTTTGCCGCCGCTGTCACCGACGGTAGCCACGGTGGCGTCCGACGAGGTCCAGCTGGCCAGGGTGGTGATGTCCTGTTTACTGTTGTCGCTGAAGGTGCCAATTGCGGCGAACTGCTTCGTGGTCCCCCTGGCGATGGTCGCGTCGCCCGTGGTCGTGATGGCAATGCTGGCCAGGGTGGCATTGGTGACCCTCAGGCTAGCGGCGCCACTTTGGCCGGCCAATGCCGCCGTGATGGTAGCCGGGCCCGCGATCACACTGGTGACCAACCCGTCGGAGCCGGCAGCGTTGGAAACGGTGGCCACGGTGGGATCTGACGTCGTCCAAGTGGCATCCGCGGTGATATCCTTGGTGGTGTTGTCCGCGTAGGTGCCCGTGGCGATGAGCGCGATGGTCGTGCCCTTGGCGATGACCGGCTTGGCGGGCGTCACGGTAATGCTGGTGAGCAAAGCATCTGTGACCGTCAGCACCGTGGTGCCCTTGATGGTGCCCAGCGAGGCCGTGATGGTCGTGGTGCCCTTGGCTTTGGCCGCGGCCAGACCGTTGCTGCCAGCGGCGCCCGAGATAGTGGCCACGGTGGCCACGCTGCTGGTCCAACTCACGTCGGCGGTGATGTCGCGCTTGGTGCCATCCGAGTAGGTGCCAGTGGCCTTGAACTGCTGCGTGCTGGCCGCGGGGATGGTGGGTTGAGCCGGCGTCACATCGATGGTGCTCAGCGTGGCGTCGGTGATGGTGAGGGACACTGAGCCCGACTTGCCGCCGGAGGTTGCGGTGATGATCACCGTGCCGACCTTGACAGCGGTCACCTGACCATTGGCATCGACCGTGGCGACGGTCGCCGTACCCGAGGTCCAGGCGGCGGTCTTGGTCACGTCCTTCTTGCTGCCGTCGCTGTACACCTCGTTCGCCGTGAGCTGTACCTTGCCACCCGCGGAAACGGTGCTGGCGCTCGCGGTCACTGCCACGCTGGACAGCGCGATGGGCGTGGTGACGGTGAGGGTCACCGAGCCCGACTTGACGCCGGAGGTCGCGGTGATGGTCACCGCGCCAGCCTTGATGCCGGTCACAGTGCCAGCGCTGGAGACCGTGGCGATGGTCGCATCTGAAGAGGTCCAGGTCACACTGGAAGAGATGTTCTGCTTGCTGCTGTCATCGTAGGTCCCGTTTGCCACCAACGCGATGGTGGCGCCGGTATTCACAGTGGCGCTGGGGGCGGTGACTGCGATGCTGACCAGCACGGCTGCGGACTTGGTCACCGTGATACTGGCCGATCCGACCAGGCCTTCCAGGGTGGCCGCCAAAATCGCGGTCCCAATGGACACGGCGGTAGCCACGCCCTGCGCGGACACCGTGGCCAGGCTGACATTCGACGATGTCCAGGTGACCTTGCCAGTAATGTCCGGCTTGCTCCCGTCGTCGTAGATGCCGACGGCCGTCAGCTTGACCGTGTTGCCGATGTCGACCGAGCTGGCAGCAGCAGTGACGGTGATCGCGGTAAGCTTTGCCGCGGCAACGACCGTGATGTCGATCGTGCCGAACTTTCCGCCGAAGCCTGCCTGCACCCTGACCGTGCCCGCGGCAGCGCCCGTAAGCAACCCGGTTGCAGAGATGGTCGCGGCGGTGGCTGGAGTGACAGTCCATGTGGCCTTGCCGGTGACATCCGTCACCGTGCTGTCGCTGTAGGTTGCCTTTGCGATGATCGGCTGAGCGGCACCGACCGCGACGGTCGTATTACTCGTGCTCAGAATGAGTGAAAGCACGACTGCGGGTGAAGTGGTGTCGTAGGGGGGTGAAGTGGTGTCAGTCGGGGGTGGAGTGGTGTCGCGCGGGGGTGGAGTGGTGTCAGGCAAAGACGGAGTTTGATCAGCGCTTCCGTCCATGAATGGGGGACTGCTCGAGTCCAATTTGGGCACCGGTGTATCGCTGGTGCTACTGCAGGCAGCGACGAAACTGGCTGCGAGGAGTGCCATCGTCAGGTGTGGAGATGCGCGGAACACGTGGGCTAGTCGTACTGGAATCGTTAGCTTAGGTCTCTTAGTCATGGCTTTCGGTCCTTTCTGTCGTGGGCAGTTAGGCCGGGCATGATGGCGGTGCCGTCGCCGAACACGCCCGCGGTCACCAGGTGCAGATGCTGGATTGTCTTGGTACTGCTTCACCGGCCGAGATTGCTGCCGGCCCTTACCTGATGTCCCACATTGGCAGAACCTGTCAGGAATTTGTTTGTCTATTGATCAAAATAGTGACAGTCGGGTGGTCCCGATCACAGGGGAGACCCGGAGACGCACTGGCGTCGCAGACGCAATGGCGTCGAGTTTCTGCATTCCCAATTACACAATCATCCGTTTGGATTGATTGGACCCGCTTGCGCAACTCGAAACGGATCTAGCTCGGCCCCTCACAAACGGAAAGGCCAGTACGCCCCAAGGTGACTTGATTGGGAAATGCGGGCATGAAGGAATCATGCCTCAATCGGGGCGCGACGGAGGGATCAACATTGCAGCCGGCGCGACGCTCACCTGCTTCTCGTAGTCTTTCGCATGAACGTTGGTCGCGTAACAGCGCAAGCGGGACCGACGTCTACCCAGCCTTTTCGGCGAGCCCGAGTTCGGATGCCAGCTCGCGAATGCGGCGGTGTTCGGGGATACGTTCCAGGAACGCCGGCCGCATCGCCGGGTCATCGAGGGTCTCTGCTCGGCGCCGGAGCCAGAGCATTGTGTCCGAAGTGACCCGCTCTGCCTCAGGACGATTGCCGCCTGCCGCGAGCGCCTCGGCGTAGGCCAGCCGCACGCTAGCCTCGCCGTCTTCCAGTTGCATCTTGGTATCGATCGCCGCGTAGCCTTCCCTAGCAAGAGCCAGAGCCTCTGCCACGAATCCTTGGGCTAGCCGAGCGCGAGCGAGCAAGGCCAGAGCAAAGGGGTGCAGCGATGGCTTGTCCTTGGTGTTCTCCACCGCGCCTTTCGCGTAGTCTTCGGCCGCCGGATAGTCGCCTGCGAGATATTCCGTCAGCGACAAATAGAACTGAGTGGAGTGAAGAAACCAACGGTCGCCGCGCTCCATGGTCCAGTCGAGGCCACGCCGTCCCATCGCCCTGGCCTCGTCCAATCGACCCTGGTAGGCGAGGCAATTCGTGAGCATCTGCAGCACGCCCCCATTGAAATGATTGAGCCCCATCCTCTCGCTCATACCCAGCACACGTCTGGCATTTTCCTCCGACTCCTCCAATTGTCCGATTTCTACCAGACAGACGGCGAGGTTTCCGACTTGCTCACATGCCTGTCGTGTACTCCCAGCAATCTCATGAAGATGCACGGTCTGCCGCTGATGGGCCAAGCTTGCCGACAGACGGCCCTCGGTCCGGGCCAAGTGGGATCGAAGCGATTCGGCCCGCGCGGAAAGATGCGAGCTAATCGACTCGCCCTTGGCCTCAACCAGTTCCAGAGCCTTGCGTGTCGTCTCCCGGTTTCCTTGGAGGGAGAGGTACCCAGTTACGTCCAAGACACATTCAAGCCAAATTGGAGTCAACGCGGGATCCTTGGGCTCCTCGTCGAGCAGTCGGGACATCTCCTTGATTTCGACGATCTTCCCTGCCACGCCTAGGCAGTTGATGAGTGCGAGTTTCGCGCGCAGCCCCAGAGCAAGATCCGTGCATACCTGTGCTGCTCGCGCCACGTTTTCGGCCCTGGCGTAGTTGCCCTGCCAGTAGAACGCCTCGGACTCGACGATGCGCAACTCGGCCAGATCGTCGTCCTTGGCGCCGAGAAGCATGCCGCGCTCGGCACGCGAGATGGCCGCAACTAAGTCGTTCGCCTCCATGGCCTGGTTCGCGGCCACGCGCAGCCAGCGCACGGCGCGTGGTGCCTCATTCCCGCGCTCGAAGTGATCGGCGAGCACGATGGCGTCGCGCTCGCCTTCCTGTTCCAGAAATTCGCCCGCTAGCCGGTGCCCCACCACCGCACTCTCGGGCGGCAACAGCGCGTAGGCAGCGTCGCGGTGAAGCGCGTGCCTGAACACATGCTCGCGAAAATTGCCGAACGGCCGGGCAAAAAGAATTTCCCTCTCGACCAGGATCTCCAGCCAGCGGTCTATATCGTCGGAGATCATCTCGGCCAGCAAGGCCTTCACCCCGGCCGCGCGAAAATTCCGTCCGAAGATGCTGGCCGCGCGCAACACCTGCTTGGCCCCTTCCCCGGCGGCATCGAAACGCATCTGCACCATGCCGATCACCGAGCTCGGGACCTCCGCAACGTCCTTGCCCTCGGCAAGCACGCGGGCCAGTTCCTCCAGGTAGAAGGGATTTCCTTGCGCTTGGTCCAGGATCCATTGCAGCTTTCCCTCGGCCTTGTCGCCCAAGATCCGTCGCGCCATCTCCTCCACGGCACGTTTCCCGAGTGGCGGAATTGGAATCCGCTGCGCCTGCCGCTCCCGCCACAGCGTCGAGAATCGCCGATCCACCTCGGGCCGGGCCAGGGCCAGGACCATGAAGGGCGAACCGCGCAGGACACGCAAAGCCGCATCGGTGTATTGCACGCTGGGACCATCGCCCCAGTGCAGATCCTCCAGCAAGAGCAGCACGGGTCGGTGCGCGGTCTCGGCCTCTAGCCAATCCACCCAGGCCGCCTGCGTTTGATCCGCCATCAGGCGTGCGTCCAGGCGGGCCGCGCGCAATTGGGGAAGATTCTCGTCGGGAAAAGGGATTCCAGCGATCTCGCCCAGGAAGGCCACGGTCGTCTCCGCGCTGTCCGCGGGCAGATGGCGGCCGGCGTGGGCGACAAGGCGCTTGCGTTGGGTTTCCTCGGATTCCATGCCGCCGATGCCGGCGGCCCCGCGAATGGCCTCGGCCAAGAGCCCCAGCGAAACATTCGCGCGCATGGGATCGCCACGGCCGACCAGCAACTCGAACGGCTGCCCCCGATCCCGCACGCGTTCCAGGAATTCGAAGGTAATGCGCGACTTGCCGCTTCCCGGCCCACCCGTCAGCACAATCGCCTGGGCGCGCGGCTCTTCCACGCAACCTTCGAAGGCGCTCACAAGACCACGGATCTCGCGCTCGCGACCGATGCACGGCACGTCCTTGCCCAGAACCGTGCGCGGCGCCTCGCGCAGACCGCGCTCGAAAAGCAGGCGCGCGGCTCCATTCGGCTCGCCGACGATCTCGAAGCGCGCTTCGAGCATGCGTCGGATTTCGTCGCTGACGTGGATGGATCCCGTGTGGGTCAGCAGACGAGCCGCGCCGTCGATGAGATTTCCAAGACGCACTTGCTCGTCCACCAGGGCGTGACCCAGGGTGAGCGCGAAGGAAGATCTCGGCCGCGCTTGCTTGAGCCGCAAGGTGCACCTCGCGGCCCGCACGGCGAGATCGAGCGGCGTGGCATGTCCGTCGGCGAGCAAGGTGACCACCAGTCCGCCGTTGGCCAGGCGCTGGATGCGGGCTCCGAAGGGGGCAATCACTTGTGCCACTTCAGCAATGCGGTCATCGACGTCGGGCTTGACCAGTTCACGCGCTAGCACCGTGCCCAGATCCATGGCGGTCGCCGCGGGATCGAGCTGAGGCTTCTCGCCTGGGCTATCCTGGGCGGAAACCAGGATGACCGCGGCCAGTCGGCGCTCGCACGTGGTGGTGAGCTGCACGCGTAGAGCGCTTCTGGACTGAACCTCACCCATGGTCCCGACGGTGCGCAACTCACTGGTGATGCGCCCCAATTCAAGCAGAACTTCGTTCATCGAAGCCGGGCGAGCCTCCACCTTCTTGGATAGCATACGGCCAATGAGGCGCGCGAACCGCGGAGACACGCCCTTGCACCTCTCGGCCACGTCGATGTCGCTGTCATCGGTGAGCTTGGCCAACGTCCCCGTGGTGCTCTCTCCCCAAAACGGCGGTGTGCCGGTGATGCACTCGAAGAGCACGCAACCCATCGAAAAAATGTCGGCGCGGGCGTCCACATCCGGCGAGCCCTGCGCCTGCTCGGGCGACATGTACATGGGCGTGCCCAAGGCCGAGCCCGCCTGCGTGAGCCGCAACGACCCGGTATCGAACAGCCTGCGAGCGATGCCGAAATCGAGCAGCTTGATCTTGGAAAGATCGCGGCCAGGCAGGAAAATGTTCGCGGGCTTGATGTCGCGATGGACGATGCCGTGCCCGTGCGCCGCGACCAAGGCCTCGCCGATTCGGCGGGCCAGGCTGAGCGTCTCGGACAAACTCAGCGCCCCTTCTCGCAGCCGATCCTCCAGGGTTTCGCCATCCAGCCACTCCATGACGAGATAGTGCTCGCCCCGTTGCGTGCGGCCGTGGGACAGGTAGCGAACGATGGCGGGGTGGGCGATCTCGGCCAGGAATGCCGCCTCTTGCTGAAATCGCTCGCCTAGCTGCGAGCCGAAGGTGCTGGAGATCTTGACCGCCACAACCTCGCCGCTGGTGAGATCCACGGCGCGATAGACCGTGCCCATGCCCCCCGCGACCGTTTGGCCCTCAAGCCGAAAACGGCCGTCTAGTTCCTCGGGTGGATCGCTATCGCCTGTCACACGAACTCCGCTACGACCTCTAAGGCATCGACAAAGAAGGAGAATACCTTGATTGCCCGGCGACCCAACCGGCCCCGCATCGAGCAGCCCCAGGAGATCGGTGAACCGGCGGTCGCGACCTGACTCTCGGCCTTCACCCCTTGCCGGAATGTGGTCGAGATTTCGCCTTCGCCGCCTTCTTCTTGCCGGCGGCCTTCGAGGCTTTCGGGGGCAGCGTCTTCGCGTAGCGGACGGATTTGGCGATCCACCCGCGCAGCTCGTCGTCGGCGTCGCCTTCTAGCCAAGCCGGCGGCACCACGACGTATTCGCGCATGGGACGGCCGCCCATGGGGTCGAATGGCTCGGCGCCCTCTTCGGCTAGGAGTTTTGCGCGGTCGGGCTCGGCCAGGCGCAAGAAGAGCTGGTCCGCGAACAGGCCCATGAACATGTTGCCACCGAGGAAGCCGCAGGGACAGCCGAACATGGTGCGACCGGCGCCTCCGGTCGCGGGCAGCAGTTTCTGAAACAGCTCGACCAGGGCAGGGCTCGGACGTTTGAATTGCATCGGCGCCTCCGCTAATTGACGTACTTCTTACCGCGCTTGCCGCGGCCGCCTTCCAGGACCTCGAATCCGCTCCGCCGGGGGCGGGTCCAGCGCGTGAGGAAATCGAGGATGGGTCCGCTCTTGCCGCCGGCAAGGA
>Ga0182027_10014421_pt1 | contig 10943 bp, 11 predicted proteins | sample 712E1DmetaG_FD_121300 | JGI IMG/M metagenome (GOLD analysis project Ga0182027, IMG submission 121300) | Permafrost microbial communities from Stordalen Mire, Sweden - 712E1D metaG (Illumina Assembly) | ecosystem: Environmental > Terrestrial > Soil > Wetlands > Permafrost | place: Sweden...
AAGCTTCTTTAATAGACCAAGCTTTTTTGCGATGACAGGCGCCATGTTTGCAAAGTATGCAGGGAGAAGAAAATATACAGATTCCATGATGAGAAGCAGTATGTTATTCATAGACTAACCAATCAAGTACAGGTTTATTAATCTTATGGAGCCGCTAAGCCCAAAACCTGAAACTTTCTTAAAATTTTTAAATACAACGATTCTTTAGTAACAAAAATTCGTTATTTGAAGTTATTTGGGGTGTTGAACTTTGTTGGCACGAATTTTTGGAACAAGAAATTGCGTAATCAATTATAATTTAATAGACGCAATTTCTTTGTAGTTATAATTGTTGTGGTGGTGATTGTTTATGGATAAATTACATCAAGCTATAAATCCTAAGTTGGCTTCTAGGGAGAATGTGGACAAGAATCCTCTTGACGCTGAACTTGAAGAGATGCTATCAAAACAGAAGGCATCAATAAAGGTTGTAGGCTGCGGAGGCGCAGGAAATAATACTATCAACAGGATAGCAGAAGTAGGTGTTGTAGGCGCGCAGACAATAGCGATAAACACTGACGCGCAGGATCTTTTGTATACGACAGCAGAAAAAAAGATATTGATAGGAAAAGACTTGACTAAGGGACTCGGCGCAGGCGGTGTGCCAAAGATAGGAGAGGACGCATGTCGCGAGCAAGAGCATGAGATAAAGAATGCATTGCAGGGCGCAGACATGGTATTTCTAACATGCGGCTTAGGCGGCGGAACTGGAACTGGATCAGTATCAGTAGTTTCAGAGATCGCAAAAAAGATGGGAGCATTGACAGTTGCAATAGTCACAATACCATTCTCGATGGAAGGACATAGAAGATATGAGAATGCAATGTATGGATTAGATAATTTAGAAAAGAATGTTGATACATTAATAGTCATACCAAATGATAAATTGATAGAACTCGCGCCGGATTTGCCATTGCATACAGCATTCAAGGTCGCTGACGAGATATTAACGAATGCAGTCAAGGGAATAGCTGAATTGATAACACGCGCGGGACTCGTGAATTTAGACTTTGCAGATGTGAAGGCAGTAATGGGCAATGGAGGCATTGCGCTAATTGGAATAGGCGAATCGGATTCAGAGAATCGGGCAATGGAAGCTGTCGACAAGGCAATACATAATCCGCTACTCGATGTAGATATAACAGGCGCTAACGGCGCATTGATTAATGTATGCGGTGGAACTGATCTGACACTTAATGAAGCAAAGAAGATAGTCGAAGCCATATCAGTAAAACTTGATGAAGATGCAAGAATGATATGGGGCGCGCAGATATCTGAAGATCTCGCAGGAACAATACGTGTGATGCTCATAGTAACAGGTGTCAAGAGCTCTCAGATAACAGGCAGAAGCCAGGTTGAAGAGAAAGACAAGAAGGGCGAAATGACAGATTCGTTGGGAATAGAATTCTTATAAACTTTATATGCCTAAATTTTTTTTTATTGTATATAAAGTATATGTCATGTCTTTATATACCCAACAAAATGTTTCGCATTTTGCGTGCAAGAAATGCCGTGCATAGCATTTCTTTGCAATTCCAAAAATTTGCTATATTGTTTTGATTTGCATAGCAAATTTTTCTTATGCATATTATTTTTAATTACTACACAATAAATACTTTTTTAATGGATAGTGGATATATAAAATATACCTTATATTTTCGAGATATTTCATCTCTTTTTACCCGTTTTATTGACCATGAATCTCTATTTTGTATTTTTTACTATTTTCAATAATTTACTCCTTTTGTCCTATCGTAGTGACTACGCAAACTAGTTCTAAAATCGAAACCTTTATATAAACAATTAATGTCCCTTTTCTATATTACTTGGGGGTAGCATGAATTTTAAAAGGTACAGTAATGCAATTCTATTGTATTCTAGTGTAACTCTTATAGATTTTTCTTTAATTAATGGTTGTGAAGTGGTGAGGAGGTAACAAAATGAATAAAATATTAATAGCAATAATGGCAGTATTTGTTTTAGCATTGGTAGGAGCTGTATCGGCAACAGTACCAACGTTAACAGTAATATCGGGAACGATATATGAAGCAGATAATTCTACAGTAGTACCTAGTGCGGCTGTTACAGTAACATGCACACATGCAAGTGTAGACTACGTTAGAACAACGACAAGTGCTACGAGTGGTTCTTATGGTGTAGTATTCCCAGTAAGCCAGTGTGATGTTGGCGACTCTGTTGCAGTAGATGCTGTAAAGGATGGCGCAGATGGATCAAGCACAGGAACTGTAGACCACAAGAGAACTTGCTTAGTAAATACTGGAATAATAAATGTTAGCATTCCAGAATTTGGTGTAATCGCTGGTGCTGTAGCATTAGTTGGCGCACTTGGAATATTTGTATACAAGAGAAAGAATTAAGATTAAATTTTGGAGGAAACAAAAATGAACAAACTATTAACATTAACAATGGTATTTGCATTATTGATTGTAGGTATGGTATCTGCAACTGCAATAGGCACTACATACGTTACAGGAACTGTAACTGATGGAAGCAATGCTCCAGTAGCAAATGCAGCAGTAAGCGTAACTTGCATGAGTGAGAGCGCAAACACTACAACTGATTTAGGCGGAAACTATCTATTATTAGTAAACAATCCAACATGCGTATCAGGAAGTACTGCTTATGTAACAGCAACAAAAGATGGTGTTGGAGCAGGCAGCAACAGTGGCGTTGTATGTACTGCTGGTGTAGAAGGAGACTGTGACATAAACGTAGCATTCGTTGATGTACAGATTCCAGAGTTTGGTGTCATCGGTGGAGCATTAGTATTGCTAGCTGGTATAGGCATCATAGCTTACAAGAGAAAGTAAATAATACTTTTTAATTTTTTTTTATAATATTTTTTTAGTGATGATGAAGTAACGGCTTTTAGGGGCGTGATAAAATGAAGATGAACAAGACAATATTAATATCATTCTTTGCATTGTTCGTTTTAGCATTCAGCGTAAGTGCATGGCATTGCACTGATACAGATGCAAAAGTACCTAAGCCAGTACATAACTTGTACGGCACTTGGGGAGACAATGGATTCTTGAATGGAACTACACTTGGATGGACTACAGACGGAATAACTCCAGCAGGTTGCAGTGGAACTCAGGGAAACTATAATTGCATAGATCATTGTGATGAAACTACATTAGTTGAATACTATTGTGGAGACAGGCAGCCAACAAATGAGAGTTATCAGGACTGTAAATGGGTAGGTCATGGACGAAGCAAGCACCTAGTATGTGAGACTAAGTACCATATGGTATCACACACTGGCGAGACTGTAATATTCTCAAAATTGTATGAGAATTCCGACTCATGTGTTCCAGAGACTCCAGAGTTCGGAACAATAGCTGCAGGCGTTGCATTAATTGGTGCAGTTGCAGGCGTTGCAATAGTTCGAAGAAAGAAGTAAAACTTTCGTTATTTTTTTAATTTATATTTTTATATAAAATATTAATTGTTCAATGTTTTGAATACTCAAAATTTAGTGTATCTATCTTTAGAGAGAAAGAATATCATATTCATCTGCGGTATTTTCCGCAATTCATTTAGGGGGTTTACACAATGAAAAAAATACTTGGTTTTGCTTTCATAGCAATGTTTTTGATGATTGGCAGCGTAATGGCTGTTTCATACAGCGATCTATCCGTAAAAAAGATAGTTGATACAACTATAAATTCTAATATTGATATAGCTGTAGATTCAGGTGATCATGTTCATCGAGTCTATGAGCGAAACAATAGAGTATATTATAGTTTAGATAATAGTGTTGAAGAGCTTGTTGCTAAGGGTGTTAATCCAGTAATAGCTGTTGGTCCTGACAATACACCTCAGGTAAGTTTCGAGAAAGATGACCAAATACATTATGCTCACAAAGTCAACGGCACTTGGGAATTTAGCGACGCATTTGATGGATACAAGCCAGATATAGCTGTAGATTCGAACAATAAACCTTCAATAGTATACATGAATGATTATTATAGCGATGGATATTCTGATGTTGTGTTGGCTACTCTAGAAGGTCAGAACTTCTCTGATACTATACTTTATGATGGCGCTTACTATAATTTTGGCGGCGGAAGTCATGTAACGAATACTTTCGATAATCCAAGAATAAAAATTGATGGTAATAATAATTATCATGTCATAGCGTATCATTTTAATCGTGATTGCGCAGGTGGATGTGATAATTCTGAAGAGACCATATACACTTCAAACGCTAATGGCGGACAGAGTGCATCAGGTCCAGTAAGATCTTATACTAGAAATGCTTTGACTGTTGATTCAAACAATGTTGCGCACTTGGTATATGGCGATGGTTCAATATTTTATGCTACTCCAATGAATAGCTGGAATGAACTACTCATTACAGATAAAGGTTCAAAGTCTGCTGTAGATACTCGTGATGGCATTGTTGGTATAACTTATACTTATGACGGAAACGTGTATTATACTGAGGACAAAGGCACAGGATTTTCTGAACCTGATATAGTAGATGCAGGAAACAATCCAGTAATAGGTGTTGGCAGCGCATTCATAGACTATATACAGAACGATAAGGTATATGAAGCATATGTGACTACTGGTTCAAGCCCAAGTCAAGATCCACAGCCTACAACAACTCCTTCAATAGTAACTGGAAATGTAACTTATAACGGTACTGGTGTTGAAGGCGCTACTGTAGAAGTAACTTGCAACAATGTTTCTGCAAGTACAACTACAGATTTATTCGGTGATTATATTGTGGTATTCACTTCAGACAATTGCAAGTTCGGAGATTCTGTAGATGTTGTTGCATCAAAGGATTCATTGAATGGACACAATACTGGAGAAATGTGCGATTCTGAAAGTTGCGAGATTCCAATAGGATTAATCGATATTGACGTACAGATACCTGAATTTGGTGTCATCGGTGGAGCATTAGTATTGCTAGCTGGAATTGGCATCATAGCTTACAGGAGAAAGTAAATTTTTTTATGATATTTTTTAAGTAATTAGGGGAAATGAGTTAGGGAATTTAAAATGAAGATGAACAAAACAGTATTAATATCCTTTTTTGCATTGTTTGTATTGGCATTCAGCGTAAGTGCATGGCATTGCACTGATACAGATGCAAACAAACCTGCACCAGTAAATGGATTGTACGGCACTTGGGGAGACAATGGATTCTTGAATGGAACAACGCAAGGATGGTCTGTTGATGATAAGACACCAGCAGGTTGCAGTGGAACTCAGGGAAATTATAATTGTGTAGATCACTGTGATGGAACTACGTTAGTAGAATACTATTGTGGAGACAGGCAGCCAACTAGACTATGGTCTCAATACTGTCATTGGGTAGGAAGCGGTTATAACTACACTTTGATATGTGAGGATAGATACTCTAATTTCACGATACCACACACTGGAGAGACTGTAATATTCTCAAAATTGTATGAGGATTTGAACTCATGTGTTCCAGAGACTCCAGAATTCGGAACAATAGCTGCAGGCGTTGCATTAATTGGTGCAGTTGCAGGCGTTGCAATAGTCCGAAGAAAGAAGTAAAATTTCTTTATTTTTTTAATATTTTTTTTCGGAAATTCTCAAATTTTTCGAAAATTTTACGGAAAATTCCGTGATTCTTTCGGATTTCTCGTCGATAGTTTAATTAACCACTTATGATATCCTTTATCAGGGTGGTTTTTATGAAATATAGTTTGTTTATTGTATTGTTGTTATGCATAGGGATGGTTAGTGCTACAGATGTATGTTCCGACAAGGGATTTGGTCATACTGTAAATACATGGACGTATAATAATGGTTTTATGTCCGTAAATGGAACAGGTGTCGATGTTTACGGGACTGCGCGAAAGGCATACTGGAATTCTACAGTAATGATCGATGGCGTAGTTTATCGAAGCGGCAATAGAACATACACTATGGATGGCGGGATGAATGGGACTATTCCAAAGACGACTTTGAAGAACGATATACAATCGATAAATTTCTGTTCAAATGACGTTGAAGTTCCGGAATTCGGGATTGTTGCGGGCGCGATTGCGCTGATAGGTGGAATAGGGATTTATGGATTGAAGAAACGTTAGGTGTGTCCATTGCTGATGAACAATATTGTTCATTGGCAGTGCACACTTTAAGTCAATAATGTGCAGTGGCAGCGCACATTATAACGTTTACGCTTAAATTGCCTGACTTCTAATTGCGGCGAATTCGCCATAATTGAAATCAGGGCTATGGATTTTTCAAGCGTAAGATTTATATATTCTATTATCTCTCTTGATTTATGTCGATTATTGATGCCAAGGTTAAGTTCAAGAAAATTTTTGCTAATTTGCCTTCAAATATAAGAAATGAGGATATAATTGTGGTTGTTGATGATAAGCCTCATACTTGGAATTCGGCTTATTTTGAGATAAAAAATGATACTTTAGAAGGCAAGAAGATATTAGATAAACTAGTTAAGATGGGGATATTATGACTTATTCAAAAGATGTTAAACAATTAGTGAAAGAAAGAATATCCATTATGCCAAGCAATATTAAATTGTCTATTGGCAACTATGGAACTTTCAGCAAGGAAGAAATGCTTGCAAGTGTTGATAAAGAGGATGCTGTAGGGAAGGAAGTAGTTAGGATGCAGATGGATTTTATCAAGGCTTTAACGAGCGGGAAGCTTATAGAGACGCTAAACAATGAATAATTCTATACTGATAACTAGACCAGAACATGATGTGGCGACAAGCTACATATCGTATTACGCTGGATTGATAATAAAAGATATAATTTCTAAGGGTATAGCGTATAAAGATTTTCAAGGTAAGGAATTGATTGCGGAAAATGTTCACAAATTCTTGGTAAAGCAAGATCCAAAACTATTATTCTTAAACGGTCATGGCAGTGAAGACGCTATCGAAGGTTCAAGAGGTACAATTTTATTCTCAATAAAGGATAAACACTTGTTAAAGGACAGGATGATATATGCGCGTTCATGCCATTTAGGGGCAAGATTTGGGAAGGAGATAGTTGAAAAAGGATGTTTTATAGGTTATGATGTGCCTTTTATGTTCTATACTGATACTGGTCGACCGTCAAATGATAAAGTTGCAAGCTATGTTCTGGAACCTTCAAACGAGGTAATGAATGCATTATTGAAAGGAAATACTGCACTAGTAGCGCACAATAGATCAAAAGAGGCAATGAGAAAAAACATGAATAAACTACTAGTCGAAGGGCATTCAATGTATATAGTGGAAGCATTATGGAATAATTATAATGGACAAGTAATATATGGTGATGGAACTAATTCAATTCATAATGATATACTTCATTGAGTATCTTATCCTACTTCTGTGTTTATCGCAAAATACCATAAGGGGATTATTTTTATTGTTTTTTCCTCTATGATTTTTGTTTCGTTAATATCTTTTGATAATATTATTAATTCGTTTATCTTGTGTTCTTTCGAGAATTCTATTAATCCTTTGTATTCTCTTTCTTCTAATTGACTTGCATAGGATACATTTATTGCAATCTTTTTGTCTCCTTTTATCGCTATGAAATCTACTTCGTTGATTTTATTCCAATAATATGAGGTGTACCCCTTTCTTAATAATTGCAGGAATACAAAATTTTCCGCCAGTTTTCCTAAATCTCTTGAGAATTTGAATGATACGATATTTCTTATGCCGTTGTCTATCATATATATTTTTCTGTTCATCCTGTTCTGGGATTTTACTGAGTAAGAGAAATATTTTATGTAGAAGAACAGTTTTGCCTGTTCCAGATATGACATATATTTTTTTAATGTATTTAATGATACTCCCAATGTTTTTGCTGTCTGCTTCATATTTAATATATTTGATATATTTGTTGCAAAATCTAGCGCCATGCTATCCAGTGTAGTCTTGTCGCGTATATTGAATCTTGATACTATATCCTTGGATATTATGTCCTGAAAATAGTTTGATAATATTTCTCTTTCTTTCTTTTTAAGATATTCTGGAAATCCTCCTTCCTGTAAATAATTTTCGAAATGGTTTATGTATATATCTTTATCGTGTCTTAATGATTGGTAACTGTCGGATACTGCATGGATATCTTTTAGTTCCAGATATTCCTTGAAGTCAAAAGGGAAGAAGTTTATTCGGACTATTCTTCCAGTAAGCAGTGAAGAGAATTCTTTGGATATTAATGCAGCGTTTGATCCTGTTACTATGAATTTAAGGTTTTCTTCCAAGTCGTATTTTGTTCTTATGAATTTTTCCCATCCATTAATATTTTGGATTTCATCAAATATTATTATGGCTTTATCTTTAGGGTTAACTTTCTGCCTGTATATGTTTATTATTCTTTCTAGCAGGTTGATTGAATAGTGCGAATATAGTCTATAATCATCAAAATTTATGTATAGGAAGTTTGCCTTGGTCTTATTCATTAATTGCCTTAAAGCAGTAGTTTTTCCGGATCTTCTGACGCCGTCAATCACTATAACTTCTTTAAGGTGCAGAAATGATTCTATGGTTTTGATGTAGGATCGTTCAATGCCTAAATCTTTAGGTTTCTTATTCCAGTAATTCCAATCGTCAAGGATTTCAAATAATTGCTCATCAGATAGTGTCATGGTAGGGGAAATGTTCTTTTATTTAAAAATGTTTTGTATAGTGTCAGTATAATGACACTTTATTAGGTTTATAGTGTCAGTATAATGACACTATTAGTTCAATTCATAATGATATACTTCATTGAGTATTTTATTCGAATACCCGTAATGCAATAGTGCTTCTTTTATGTCTTTGTCTTTGAATCCTTGTAAACGTTGATGGCGGATGTATTCTTTTAGTTGCTGGATTGTTGCTTGATTGTATGCTGTTGTGTCTGGTACTGGGTCTTTGTAGCGTATTGTTGGCTCTCCTACTAGATGGTGTGTGATTATTGCTCGATTATATTTTGAGTGTAGTGCACTGCTAATGGCTTTTTTCGTATATCCTGCATAGAATGATTGTGTTATGAAGTTTTGTAGTAGTTCGTTTGTTGGAACGTTTTTTGGATGGCGGAATATCAGTAATGATGTTAGTATTGTTATTAGTATTATTGAAGCGTAAAGATATGTTGATACTGGTATTGATTTGCTTAGTATCTGTTTTGGCTGTTCCAACATTGCATCTTTTACTTGGTCTACTGGAGAGTTCGTTACGACTTCTGGATTATTATTTTGTGATACTGGAACTGGAATAGGCTTGATATTCAATGGGGATGATTTTGGTGTGTTATCTGGTACTATAATATTTCCTCCGCCTCCTCCTGAACCTCCTGACGCTTTTGCTGCAACATCTGTTGCAACTGTGACTATATTTACTGTATTTGATGAACGATATGTTTTATTGTATGGATCTGTAACGTTGATTAAGCAGTACCAGCTATCACCTACTGCTAGATTCAGTCTTGTGAGAGTTGTTGGACCTTTAGTCACGTATTGATTATTCTTATACCATTGAACTATTACTCCAACATCATTTCCAGAAACATCATAGTTGCAGGTGAGGTCGCTGTTGATTGTAGAATCTGGAGTTGAGAGGTAGACTGTGACGTTTATTGGAAGAATTGATTGTATACATGTATCTGCGCTTTGTGTGTATCCATTGTTGCAGCTTGTTACCGTGCATGTATCATAATCTGACCATATCCCTAGACTACATGTTCTTGATTGTGTCCCTGTACCGTTAGCGACTAAACACTCTTGAGTGCTTGATCCTGAACATGTTGAAGGGATGCAAGTACTGCCGTTCTGCATATAGTCTTGATTGCAACTGGTTAATGTGCATGTACTCCATGAAGACCATGATCCACTATTACAAGTTCTCGTCTGATTACCAGACCCATTAGTGATATTACATGATTGAGTTGCAGAACCGGAACATGTCTTGGTCGTGAAATTACCAACTATAATTTGTTGTCCAGGTGCTAATGTGATTGAATATGTATCGACGTTTGACGCTAGAATCTGATTTGTTGATACATCCTTGATGTCGTTGTAGGGGAAGGTCGTAAAAAGATCAAAAAGTGTTACTGATTGATTATTTATACTAATTTTATGCTGTCCTTTGAAAGTGAAATTGAGTATTCTATTGGTATTCAATTTGATTATTGTGTCTTTTCCATAATCCGTAATATTAACATATTGTGGTGAATTCACAGAGAAATCATAATAGTTGTAATCATTAATTTGTGTATTATTGATTGCGGTAAATACTAATAAATTGCTTTCTGATAGATAATATCTTTCTCCAACGATACTAAACGGACAGTTTTGTAATATATTGTTTTTATACACATTAAATGAATTAGTTGTAGAATCTAAAATGCATGTGTCCAATGCACCGTAAATATAATTATTTTCAAATAGAATATTTTTTACTTGCGCACCATTTATATTATTCCAAAAGCCGTCAACAGATATTCCTCTACTCGCGCCATTAGGAATATTTTTTTTAAAATTAACATATATGTCATTATTTCTATAGATACTGTCTGTTAATGAGTTGATATATATTCCTTCTCCAGAATCTACTATGGTATTATCTTCTACAACATTATTTCCGCTTGAGGGTATGTCCATTTCATCATTAATAGCATTTAAACCAGCATGACCGCAATTAGACATGGTGTTATTAAAGAAATTAGAGTAATATCCTTGAGTATCTATACAATTCCATGAACTGTTATCTATATAATTATCATGGACTGAATTATAAAATGTATTTTTGCCATTTATTCTAATCGAAGTACTTTGTGTATTGTATATCTTATTATTAAATATATTCGTCCTATTAGTTCTTGTTAATAGTATAGCATTATTTTTTGTATTGTTAATAATGTTGGAGTATATATTGTTAT
>Ga0182027_10014422_pt1 | contig 10942 bp, 8 predicted proteins | sample 712E1DmetaG_FD_121300 | JGI IMG/M metagenome (GOLD analysis project Ga0182027, IMG submission 121300) | Permafrost microbial communities from Stordalen Mire, Sweden - 712E1D metaG (Illumina Assembly) | ecosystem: Environmental > Terrestrial > Soil > Wetlands > Permafrost | place: Sweden...
GGACAAGTAGCATTTTTTAGTACTCTAAACGCCTCAGATCCTATAAAAAATTCTCGCAACCCGGAAACACCGTGAGTCCCCATAACTATTAAACTAATATTCTCTTCATAAGCAAGTTTGCAAATAATGTCTGATGGTGTTCCCTCTAAAACTTTTACGACAGCTTTAACACCTGTATCTTTTTGAATCTTTTCACTTAATTCTTTAAGTTCTTCCTCCTTCCTTGATAAAACTTCCTTAGAACTTGATAATAAAACTTCGGTCGGTAGCAAATATGGAAGCAGGTCAACAACATGAAGCAAAGTAACTTGAGCATTTTGTCTTTTTGCAATGGCTATACTTACCTTTAGCGCACTTTCTGAGAGAACCGAAAAATCAGTGGGTATTAAAATTGAGTATATTTGTGTTTTCATGACTCAGATATTTAATAGTTAAACATTTATTTAAGATAAGTTACTGTTTTAGTAGGCTTTGACCAATACAAATCTCAAGAACAGTTTCGCCACCTTTGATGTTTAACTGTTCTAAAGCCATATTTCTAAAGTTGCTCTCGAATCCACCGGCAAAGCAATCGTAAAAATGACTGATTTTATCATAATTTCTTTTTGCCTGTGCTTTAGTTCTATAAACTCTTAAAATATTAGTTTTTTTTGAGCCCATCGTTTTATCATTTGATTAAATAGGATTGTCAAGTTAATATTTTAAATCGAATTTCAAACCGGGTATCGTATCTTAATTCTCTAAGCTATAGGGGGCAATACTCTCGAAGGTCTCTTATTAATGGAAATACGATCCAAAAAGGTTTCTATCTTGTCACCATCTTAAGTCTTTGATTTAATACTTCAATTTCGGATAAATGAAAAATTTTCTTAAGTCCTTCATCATCAATTATAGTAAAAAGCTTTTCATGATTTCAATAATTTTATTCTCTCCATTGTGCTTGCTTGCTGCAGGGGGATCAGTCCCTTCAATAGGACCTGTAAGGGTTGAATTTATCATTTTCGGACTTATTCTCCTTGGAGTTGCTTTGTTTCACAATCATACATTCTGGGTTTCAGTAACTGGGTTATTCGTCTTACTGACTTTCAAACTTGTCTTTGATCCTGGTTTTCATGTTATGGAGCATCTCTTCGGTACAACACCATTGAGTGAGCAAATCATGAATAAAGCATTACGTCAGGGAGAATGGGGTATATTGATTAATCTATTGGGTCTTTTACTTGGTTTTGCCATACTATCAAAAATATTTGAAGAATCTGGCGTACCTGATATTTTACCAAAATTTTTACCAGATGACTGGAAGGGCCCTTTCATACTTTTAATTTTCGTTTTCATTTTATCATCATTTCTTGACAATATTGCTGCTGCTCTTATTGGAGGCACTATTGCGCTGGTTGTATTTAAGAACAGAGTTCATATCGGATATATTGCAGCGATTGTTGCAGCTAGCAATGCAGGGGGCAGCGGAAGTGTAGTTGGAGATACTACAACTACTATTATGTGGATAGATGGAGTAAGTGCATTTAATGTTTTACACGCATTTATTGCAGCCGGTATCGCACTTCTGTTTTTTGCATGGTTTGCTTCCCGGCAGCAGGATAAATACCAAAGGATACAAAAAGACGCAACACCAAATATAAAGATTGACTGGGTAAAATTATTTAATGTCGGACTTATGCTTGCCGGTGCAATTGTTTCCAATATACTTTACGATATGCCAGCATTAGGAGTATGGATTGCTATTTTATTGGGAGCATTTCTGAGGCCTATTCCATGGAAAGAGTTCCCGGGTGCGATAAAAGGAACAATTTTCCTGCTCTGTCTGGTGTTTTGTGCTTCTCTCATGCCAGTAGAAGAACTACCTAATGCTTCCTGGATCACTGCCCTTGAACTTGGATTCCTTTCATCTGTATTCGATAATATTCCGCTTACAAAATTATGCCTGGACCAGGGTCATTTTGACTGGGGAATGCTGGCTTATAGTGTTGGATTCGGAGGGTCGATGATCTGGTTTGGATCATCAGCAGGAGTAGCAATCACAAACAAATTTCCTGAAGGACGGGATGTAATCCTTTGGGTAAAAAATGGTTGGCATATTGCTGCTGCATATATAATTGGTTTTTTCGCCTTATATCTTATTATGGGATGGGAACCTGCAGATAATAAGGAACATAAAATAATTAATTGTCCGGTTCCCGGATGCCCTATGGCTAATAAAGGAGAATCTGTTAAAGAGGCAAAAACAATAAATTTTATTGAGTCGACTAAAAAAGAATAATTTTTTATATCTCACTTCTATTTTCCAGAAGAAAGTTTCATTTGAATATTTCTAATTTGAAGAATCTTTGCTCGCTTGTACTAATTTGATTTTCCCCCAAAGCAATTATCTATAATTATGCAAGACACAATAATACACTGAAATTGAAAAACGTTAACTTATACTTAGCAATCTTTCAATCAGGATAATGATTGTGATGTGATATCCCTTTTACAATCCCTTTTATTTACTAAATAAAGACCAGTTTGCCATGTTGCTGGATGGCTTTTTTATTGTCGAACTTGGCGTGAAAATATGTGAATGATGTAACTTTTTCTGTAAGTTATATAACGCTCAGCAGTTTAACTGAGATTACCTTTAACGCTTCATATTTCATTTTTTAAATTAAAGAAATGATGTCAAAAAAGAACTCGTCCACTTAGTATAACTTGGTTGACGGCATGTAAATGCTAAACTTTGGATTTTTTCAAATTATGAATAAAAATGACAATACTGAAATAGACATTAGCCTGAAAAATTTTCCAGATAACCTGACCTCTCTTATTAAAGAATCGTTGGATTCTAAAAACTCTGTAAAAAAACTTGCCGCAAGGAATACGCTTGTTGGGATGGGTAAAACCATTATCCCCAAACTACACAAACTATTAAATTCCGAAAATGGTTTGCTTCGTATGGAAGCTGCTAAGATTGTTGAGCTCATAGCCGACAGAAGGTCGATTCCATTTTTGATTAATCTGCTTGATGATAAAGAATTTGAAATCAGATGGATTGCAGCTGAAGGTCTTATTAAAATTGGCAGACGAGCTATTTTACCATTACTTAAGTCGATTCGCGACGGGAAAAGCACCTTTATTCTTAACGAGGGAGCACATCACGTATTACTCAGTCTACTCAAGGAAGACGAGAAGATTAAATTAACAGCATTACTGCTAAGTCTCGACGATGCGCAGGAGCTGGGTGAAACTGCTCCTGTAGAAGCTTCAGAAGCAATAAAAACCATATTTAAGCGAAAAAATACTATCTGACAAAGCCTCCGTGTTTTGTTGCATACAAGATTTAATAAAATGGATTTAAAAAATTCTTAAACAAATTCCCTGTTCGTCCTCTGGTAAGAAATCCGGCAGAATTGAACCTGGAATATTCAACACTTTGAAAATTTAATCAGTAAACTATGAAGACAATTATTGTTCCCCTTGATCTCTCAGATGAGTCATTAAATGGTTTAAATCTGGCAATGATGATGGCTACTAAAACCGGAGCTAATATTCTATTGGTTCATGTTATTGGAAAGAATACCGGTGACTATTATGAACAAATGGAAAAGGAAAAACAACTGGCACAAACAAAATTTGAAGGTATACTGCGAAAGTATAAAGAGAAAGTCAAATTGAATTTTACTTTAAGCTATATAATTAAAGAGGGTAAGATATTTAAGGAAATAGCAGATCTGGCAGATAAATATGATGATGCATTGACTGTGTTTTCGACTCATGGTGCATCTGGTTTTGAAGAATTGTTCATTGGAGGCAATGCCTACAAAATAACTTCTCATTCAAGAAACCCTGTGATCACTGTCAGAAGAAGTAAAATACTTTCAAACATTGATAATATAGTACTGCCTTTGGATATGACTTTCCAAACACGTGAAAAAGTTCCATATACGGTTGAGTTGGCAAAGATATTTAATTCAAAAATTCATCTGCTTACCATAAGACTCTCAAACTTAAAGAGTATTGAGAAAAGGCTTCATCAATATTCCGAGCAGGTAGCTTCTTACCTTGATATTCATAAAGTTCCTTATACAGTAGAACATCTTCACGGTGGCAACCTTACTGATTTGACACTTGATTATTCACGATCAATAGATGCTGACCTGATTTCAATAATGACAGAGCAGGAGAAGAGCGCTTCTAATCTGCTGTTAGGTAACTTTGCTCACCAAATGATAAACAAAGCTTTTATTCCTGTCTTGTTATTTCCTAATTATCATTTGCGTGTAACTGCAGAGGATATCTGGACTTTGGGAGCATTTAATGCGTGATATGATGAATAGGTCTAAAGTCAAAACATAAGTTTAAAATATAGTATTAATATGAAAACAATTAAAATGAAAAAAGTACTGATTGCTCTTGATTACAATCCAACTGCCCAAAAAGTAGTAGAAGTCGGATTTTCAATGGCAAAATCCATGAACGCTGAAATAACATTGTTGCATGTGATAACCGATCCGGTGTTTTATTCGACATCCGGATATTCGCCGATTATGGGCTTTAACGGCTATATAGATATGAGCCCCACGCAATTGGATAGTGTCGACGGACTGAAAAACGCATCTCTTCAATATCTTGATAAATCAAGACAACATCTCGGGGATAAATCCATTCAAACCATTGTAAAAGAAGGTGATTTTGCCGAATCTATTTTAGAGACCGCAAAAGAGATGAAAGCAGATGTTATCGTTATTGGATCTCATAGCCGGAAATGGCTGGAAAATATAGTTATGGGAAGTGTTACCGAAAAAGTCCTGCATCATACTTCGATACCGCTTTTAATTGTTCCGACTAAAAAGAACAATTAACTCTTACATCAGTTAGCACTACAAAAAGTTTTATTTTTTATTCAAGTCTATGCTGAATATTAAATTTTCAGCCAAAGATTTCTGAATATAATATGATGAAAGATAAGACAGACATAAGAAAGCCCGTTTACAGTTTCTTGCCATCAAATATCGAAGGAGTGGATTCCCTTGCTAAGCTTGCTCTTGATATGCGTTGGTCATGGAATCATACTGCCGATGAAATCTGGCGGCAGCTTGATCCTGATCTCTGGGACATGACCCATAACCCATGGGTAGTTCTTCAGACTGTCTCAATAAATAAGCTTCAGAGTGTAACAACTGACCCTGCCTTTCGAAAAAAAGTGGATGCTCTTATAAAATCCAAAGAGAAGGCAACTTCAGTTCCGGCATGGTTTCAAAAAAAATATCCGAAATCTGCTCTTTCCTGTGTAGCATATTTTAGCATGGAATTCATGCTAAGCGAAGCACTTCCTATTTATTCCGGAGGACTTGGCAATGTGGCGGGCGATCAGCTTAAAGCAGCAAGTGATCTTGGTGTACCTGTTGTCGGCATCGGGATTCTTTATCAGCAGGGCTATTTTCGCCAGGAAATTGACCAGAATGGTGAACAACAGGCTCTCTACCCTTATAATGATCCGGGTCAATTACCAGTCGTTCCTTTACGTGATGCAAACGGTGAATGGTTAAGATTGAAAATTGAGCTACCTGGTTATTCTGTATGGTTACGGACATGGCTTGTGCAGGTTGGGAGAATCAAACTTTATCTTTTAGATAGTAATGACGCTGCCAATTTCCCAATCCACCGGGGAATAACAAGTGAATTATATGGCGGCGGACCTGAACTCAGGCTAAAACAGGAAATGGTCCTGGGAATAGGTGGATGGCGTCTGCTGAAGGCTTTAGGAATACATCCCGAAGTGTGTCATCTCAATGAAGGGCACGCTGCATTTGCAATTTTGGAACGTGCAGCAGATTTTATGGAAAACACAGGTCAGTCCTTTGATATTGCAATGGTATCAACAAGACCTGCTAATCTTTTTACAACGCATACTGCTGTTGCTGCAGGATTTGATCTTTTCTCACCGAATCTCATTGATCAGTATATGGGTGAATATGCTGAGAAGAAACTCGGCATTTCACGCCAGCAATTGTTGGCTCTGGGTCGTGCCGATGCTCTAAACCAGTCAGAGAAGTTCAACATGGCTTACCTGGCAATAAGAGGCAGTGGTGCTGTGAACGGAGTAAGCCGTCTCCATGGAGAAGTCAGCCGTCATATTTTTGAACCTCTGTTCCCAAAATGGCCGACAAGTGAAGTGCCGGTTGGACATATAACAAATGGAGTTCACATGCCAACCTGGGACTCAAAAGAAGCAGATGACATATGGACACAATTTTGCGGTAAAGATCGCTGGCTTGGGACGAATGTGACACTTGAAAAGGATATACGTCGTGTTTCTGATGAAAAACTCTGGGAATTGCGTACAAAAGCAAATAAGTCACTTATTGAATTTGCCCGCGAATATTTTTCGAAGCAGTTGCACGGATCCGGACATTCACCTGATTCGATTGAAAGAGCAAAGCATTTATTTAATCCGGACATATTAACAATTGGTTTTGCAAGACGATTTGCTACCTATAAAAGGCCCAATTTATTGCTGCATGATCCTCAACGGCTTTTAAGGTTGTTAACCAATCATGAGTTCCCGGTGCAACTCATCATTTCAGGGAAGGCTCATCCAGCCGATCAGGCAGGACAGAATCTGATAAAGGAATGGATCCGTTTTATCCGGCAGAATGGTGTTCATCCGCCTGTAATATTTCTCAGTGACTATGATATGCATATTTCGGAAAATCTCGTTTGCGGTGTTGATGTCTGGATAAATACACCCCGCCGTCCATGGGAAGCCAGTGGTACCAGTGGTATGAAAGTGCTTGTAAATGGAGGCATTAATCTTTCGGAACTTGACGGTTGGTGGGCCGAAGCTTACTCACCGGAAGTGGGCTGGGCACTGGGAGATGGTAATGAACATGGTGACGATCCGGCCATCGACGCCATCGAAGCTGAACAACTTTATAATATACTTGAACAACAGGTTGTACCTGAATTTTACAATCGGAATGAAAAAGGGATCCCCACCCGCTGGATATCGCGAATGAGGGAAAGCATGGCACAACTGACGCCGCGGTTCTCTGCCGACAGGACAGTGAGGGAATACACGGAACAACATTACCTGCCTGCTTCCTCAGCCTACCTTGAGCGCGCAGCCAGTAAAGGTGAAAAGGGGAAGCAGATTGCAGACTTGCTGCGTAACCTTGATCAAAAATGGGGTTCAATGCATTTTGGTGAAGTGAAGTTCGAATCCGTTGACCAATACAATAAAATTGAAGCTCAGATCTATTTTGGTGATCTCAACCCCGATACATTACAGCTTGAGCTGTTTGCCAATGGTATTGACGGAGAAAGTCCTCAAGTGCAGAAGATGATAAGAGGCGCAAAAATTGAAGGAACAGATAATGCATATTATTATAATGCATCTGTATCTTCAGGACGTCCTGCAACAGATTATACTCCACGGGTGATACCAAACCTGCCTGGCGTTTCAGTTCCTCTTGAAACTAATCTGATCCTCTGGCAGCATTAATTTTTAATCAGTTTAAAATACATTGAAAATGCAAGATTCAGTCAGGGTAACAACATTGTTTTTAGATATCGGAGGCGTAATGCTATCCAACGGATGGGGTCATGTGTCGCGCAGATCAGCTGCTGATGTCTTTAATCTGGACTTTGACGAAATGGATGAACGGCATCATTTAATTCAAACTACCTATGAAGAGGGAAAGATAACTCTGAGTGAATACCTTAAAAGAGTAGTGTTCTACCGGAAGCGCTCTTTCACAATAGCCCAATTTCGTGATTTTATGTTCTCGCAGTCCACTCCGAATATAGCGATGATTGAGTATATACGGCAACTGAAAGACCAGTATAATCTGAAAATAGCCGTTGTCAACAACGAAGGGCTGGAACTGAACGAACACAGAATAAAGAAATTTAAGTTGAATCAGTTTGTTGATTTTTTCATTTCCTCCTGTTTCGTCCATTTTCGAAAGCCCGATGCAGATATTTTCCGTATTGCGATTGACATTGCTCAGGTACCGGTCCAGCATGTTGTATATATTGAAGATATGCAGATGTTCGTTGATGTTGCCAGCGATTTAGGGATCAGAAGTATTCATCATAAGAATTATTTATCAACATCTGCAGAATTGTCCCTTATGGGATTAAAGAATGGATAAAAAAAGAGGAATAATTCATGAAGAAAGAACGGTCATTCATATTAACCATTAACGGTGGTTCTTCTTCTATTAAGTTTGCACTTTACAGGCCTGGTAAGATACCAGCCATGTTCCTTTATGGGAAAATTGACAGGATAGGACTGCAAGATTCGACATTTACCTTCAATAATGAGAAAGGAGTCCATCAGGATATTCCTGAGGCAGGAGTTTCTGATTATCACTCATCTGTGAATTTTCTTATGGATTGGCTTGAAAAGCAGATAGATTTTTCTTTGATCAGTGGGGTAGGACATCGTGTAGTTTTCGGAATGAAACATACTGATCCTGAACTAATCACTGATGAATTGTTGGATGAACTGCACCGTATTATCCCTTATGATTCAGATCATTTGCCTGCAGAGATTGAATTGATCGAGGTTTTAAGTCAGCGTTATCCAAATCTGAAACAGGTGGCTTGTTTTGATACAGCGTTTCATCGCACAATGCCACGGGTGGCTAAATTGCTTCCTATTCCCCGTAGGTTTGACAAGATTGGAATCCAACGATACGGTTTCCATGGTTTGTCATATGCCTATCTCATAGAAGAACTCGTTCGGGTAGCTGGTAAGAGAGTTGGCAAAGGCCGCGTGATATTGGCTCACCTTGGAAACGGAGCGAGCCTGGCTGCCGTTCACAAAGGCAAGAGTGTTGATACAAGTATGGGATTCACACCTGCCGGGGGAATGATTATGGGCACCCGGCCCGGTGATTTGGATCCGGGTGTAGCATGGTACATGATGAAGTCAGAGAATCTTACGCCTAAACAGTTTAATAATCTGATTAATCATGAATCAGGTCTCCTCGGTATTTCTGAAACCAGTTCCGATATGCGCGATTTGCTTGCTAAGGAATCCGATGATAGCCGGGCTGCAGAAGCCGTTGCATTATTTTGCTACCAGGCAAAGAAGTGGATAGGCGCATTCGCCGCAACGCTTGGAGGCCTGGATACGCTTGTTTTTGCAGGTGGTATCGGAGAAAACTGCCCTGTCATCCGCTCCCGTATCTGTGAGGGTTTGGGATTTCTTGGGATCGGGCTCGAAGAGAAACAAAACAGAAAAAATGCTCCTATTATATCAAAAGAGAAGAAAAGTGTTGCTGTACGTGTAATTCATACCGATGAGGAATGGATGATAGTTAAAACAGTCAGCCAGGTTTTAAATATTACTAAGAAATGAAATATGATCATGAAAACAAAAAAGATTGATGAGAAGAATAACCCACTATCGCAGGAACTTCTTCAGAAGATGAACGCTTACTGGCGCGCAGCCAATTATTTGTCAGTAGGGCAGATTTATCTCTACGATAACCCGCTGCTGAAGGAGCCGCTTAAAATGTCGCACGTGAAACCACTTGTGGTAGGACACTGGGGTACAACACCCGGCCAGAATTTTATCTACGTGCATTTGAACCGGGTCATAAAAAAGTATGATCTGGACATGTTCTACATTGCCGGTCCAGGTCATGGTGGGCCTGCTATTGTAGGCAATGTTTACCTCGAGGGCACCTGGAGCGAAGTTTATCCTAACATCACTCAGGACGAAGCCGGGCTGAAAAAACTGTTCAAACAATTCTCTTTTCCGGGAGGGATCTCCAGTCATGTAGCGCCTACAACTCCAGGGTCGATTCACGAAGGTGGTGAACTGGGCTATTCGCTCAGCCATGCATTTGGTGCTGCCTTCGACAACCCAGGACTGATAGTTGCATGCGTAATTGGTGATGGTGAAGCAGAAACTGCCTCCCTTGCTACCTCATGGCAGTCAAACAAGTTTCTTGATCCTATCACCGACGGTGCTGTTCTGCCAATACTGCATCTTAACGGATACAAGATCAGCAATCCAACTGTTTTGGCACGTGTCGAGCACGAGGAGTTGGACCAATTTTTCCGCGGTACAGGTTGGACCCCTTACTTTGTAGAAGGAGATGATCCTGAAAAAATGCATCAGCTAATGGCAGGTGTTTTGGAAAAGGTCATCGATGATATCCGGCGAATCCAAAAAAATGCCAGGAACAAAAACGATACTATCCGGCCGCGTTGGCCAATGATAGTCCTGCGATCACCCAAGGGCTGGACAGGACCAAAAATAGTAGATGGCCTCCAAATTGAAGGTACTTTCCGGTCACATCAAGTACCTATCCTTGTAGATCAGGAACATCCCGACCATCTCAAGCTGCTTGAAAGCTGGATGAAGAGTTATAAACCAGAAGAACTGTTTGACAAGAGTGGCCGGCTCATGCCGGAATTGGCCGAACTGGCGCCTGAGGGCAACAGGAGAATGGGTGCAAACCCTCATACCAATGGTGGTAATCTTCTGCGAGACCTGCGGATGCCTGATTTTCACCTTCACGCGGTGAAAGTATCATCTCCTGGTGCTGTTAACGGCCAGGATACGATGGTACTGGGTAAGTTCCTCCGCGACGTGGAAAAACTCAATCAGGATCAGAGAAATTTCCGGATCTTTGGCCCTGATGAGACTATCTCGAATCTTCTGGGTGCTGTATTTGAAGAAACTGATCGTCAGTGGGATGCCCGGACAGTTAAAAATGATGAATTCCTGGCTCCCGAAGGACGTGTTTTGGATTCTATGCTTAGTGAGAATCAGTGCGAAGGTTGGTTGGAAGGATATCTTCTAACCGGGCGGCATGGGATTTTTAACAGCTATGAGGCTTTCATTCGCATCATTGACTCGATGTTCAGCCAGCACGCCAAATGGTTGAAAGTAACCAATGAATTGCCGTGGCGACGAAAAATAGCA
>Ga0182027_10014424_pt1 | contig 10941 bp, 2 predicted proteins | sample 712E1DmetaG_FD_121300 | JGI IMG/M metagenome (GOLD analysis project Ga0182027, IMG submission 121300) | Permafrost microbial communities from Stordalen Mire, Sweden - 712E1D metaG (Illumina Assembly) | ecosystem: Environmental > Terrestrial > Soil > Wetlands > Permafrost | place: Sweden...
AAATCGCCTACCAGCTGGATGCGAATGGCAACCGCACCCTGGTAACTCAAACTGGCGCCGGGCAGGCTTCCCAGGTAACGCGTTATCAATATGATCAGCTTTCCAGGTTGGGGCGGGTGACCTACCCGGATGGCGAAATTGTGACGTATACCTACGATGCGGCAGGTAATCGCACTGCCCTGGATTCTTCCACAAAAGGCAAGACGACTTATTCGTATGACGGAGCAGGCCAACTGGTGCGCCTGGACGGGCCGCAAGGTGGAGTGGCTTTCCAATACGATGCAGACGGCAACCTGCTGCAGCGCGTCGATGAAAAAACACAAAAAACCACCCGCTACACCTGGGATTTTGAAAACCGGCTGACCGGCGTGGACGACGGCACGACCCGGGCTGTGTATGGTTATGACGGCGATGGTCGCCGGTTAGAGAAGACGGTCAACGGGCAAACAACCCGCTACGTCCAGCACAGCGCCCAGTATCCCCAGGTGCTCCTGGCCATCAGCGACAGCCAGACCACCCGCGCCCTGCCTGGCCTGCCACGCGTGGGCGAAGCCAGCTCAGCGGGGCAAATATTCTACCTCGAAGATGGTTTGGGCAGCACCGTCGCAACGACGGATGCTACTGGAAAATTGACCGGCACGCTGGAATATGATGCCTTTGGCGCCTTGCGCAGTCCGGCGGCTGCTCCGGCGGCATTTGGTTTCGCCGGTGAACAGGCCGACCCTGAAACGGGGTTGGTGTTCCTGCGCGCACGCTACTACGACCCACAACTGGGGCGATTTATCAGCCGGGATTCTTTACCCCCGGCAATAAATTACCCCCAAACATTGAACCGCTATGCATATGTGAACAACAACCCTGCGAATTTGACAGATCCGTTGGGCCTTTCTGGTTTCCCTCCCCCGCCACCACCCCCATCATGGTTGTTGAACCAACAATTAACATCGCTTTCCAACCAGGCAGAAAATACTGCTCCCCCACCCGATCTTTACAATCCATGGCAGGGTTCCGCATCGCAGGTTAATTGGGGGCAAGCCGCAATTTCAGGGGCCAAATTAACTGGTTCTTGTGCAGGGATGGTAGTAGGAGTATGCTCATTGGCTACTATGTCTCCGCCAGGAATCGCATTTGGAGTTTTCCAAATTGTCCAATCTGGAATGGGGATTGCGGCGAATGGAGCACAATTAATAAATAGTTTTTATGGATATGATGAAGTTCCTGTTATTCCAGGTGGTATGGGTCAAGCGGCGTTTGGGGAACCTGGAAAAGGCCTTGACATAATGTCTGGTTTTATTGTTAGCCCGTTACAAGGGAGTTATGTAGGAGAACTAGGTACAGTCGCGGAAGTAGCTGGAAATATCAGTAAAGGTGTTCGTTACCTAAACGCAGGTCAATATATTTGGGAAAATAGAAATGATATACCTGTGGGGGGCGTTTCACTCGACCAGACCGCCCAGGTACTGGGCGACTTGAACGATATCCGCGGCGCCAGTTTCGACCCGCGCACCGGGCAGGTGACGTTGATCGGCCAGAAGAACCTCAACCTGCCGCCGATGAATATGGACGACCTGGTCGTGGCCATCCGCTCGGTATATGGCGGCGAAAACCCGGGGGTGACCATGGTGCCGGTCGACCCGACTATGAAAGATATTACCCAGCGGGTGGAGTACTTCGGGCCAACCCAAAATACCCATTTCGGCCTGGTGATGTTCGAAGCCGACCGTTATCTGAAGAGCCTGGCAGGCGGTAAAGACACCCTCACCGGACAGCCGGTTTCTCCCAACGTGCCGGGCTACAAATCCGAGTTAGACCTGTCTTTCGAGTCGGGCGGGGATGTACCCTGGCACCGCAACTGGTTCGTGCCGGGGGAAATCGTGATGGAAAAAGGCGCCGACGGTCATTCGATGGTATTTGACCAGGCTACGATCAAGCTGGAAAGCCGCTTCATCCAATTCCAACCGGATGGCTCCGTAAAGGATGTCTCGGGCTCCAGCCCGGTTACGGACAGGTTCACCAGTTTTATGGACGCCCATTACAGCGAATTTGCCGCTGGAAAACCAGAACTGACCGAGCTGGTCCAACTGGCCAAAATCGTCGGCTTTGTACGCTGGCTGCACGATAATAACATTCCGGTCGATCTGGCCTGGGTGAATAATTACCAGGTGAAAAATGTCCCCACGCCTGAGACGACACCGGGGATTGTCGTTGAAAAAACCAGCGGTTCTACCACCATCACCTCCATGGGCGGTGTGGATTTTTCCACCGGCAACACTTACTCCGCCAACGACTCCACCAAGGCGGCCGGTCTGGCAGCCCAGGCCAATACAGCTCGCCCTCCGGCCTTACCCACCAGTTGGGATTTTCAAGCCGGGAGTGAAAAGCTCTCCGCCGTGGCGCTTAACCTGGCCCCGGTTGAGATGGTGGGTGGGTACTCGACCAGCTCCACCGACCTGGCCTTGCCGGTCAACCAGAGCCAGGTGGCCGGTTTCATCCGCCAGTACAATTCGCTCGACCTGAAAACCGGCCCGCTGGGGAAGGGCTGGTCGCAGGTCGTTCCCGCCCTGGCGGTCCAGAATGTACCGATTCAAGATTCGCAAGGGTTACTTTCTACCCAGGCAATCATGAGCGTGGGGGCGAACCGTTACAAATTTTCTTTATCGAGCGATGGCCTTTTTCACGCGGATGATGTGGGCAGTCCTTTTGAAGCTCTCGGCCTGAGCGGCAGCGATCTTTTCGCTCCGCTGGGCCTTCCCAAAGATTTTCAGCTCGAGCCCGGCCTGCCCGGTCAGGCAGCCAGACTCGTGAATGCCGGCGGGCAGGAGCAGGCTTACTCCGGTTTCGCCATCCTAAATAAAGACGGTTCCGTGGCGGCTTTCGATCCAACCGGCCGCCTGGTGGCCCAGCGGGATGTGGCCGGAGAAGTGCTAAATTATCAATATGAAGGCCAACAACTCGTCGCCGTGGCCGGATCGAACGGCCAGGGGCTGCACTTCGCCTATGATGCCAGCGGCAGGCTAACTGACCTCAAGGCTTCCAATGGGCAGGCCGCTCATTACACTTACGATGCCGCCGGTCACTTGAGTGGGGTCTCAGATGAGAACGGTGTGCAGCAGACTGCCTATGTCTATGATGAACAGGGGCGTTTGACCAGGACTTCTGATGGTCAAGGACACGTGCAGGCAGAGATGGTTTACGATGGGTTAGGACGGGTGACTTCCCAACACACGCCTTCCGGTACTACATCAGCCCAGTTCGACCCGCAGACTAACCAGGTTGTCTATTCGGATTCATCTGGCAACAAGATTACTCGCCAGTATGACGACCAGAATCACCTGATCTCGGAAACCGACCCGTGGGGAAATACCAGCAAGGCACACTACGACCAAAACGGTCACCTGACTGCCTACACCGACTCGAGCGGCAACACGACCAACTACATCTATGATGAGAACGGTTTTCTGATTGAAACTGTCTCGCCGACCGCACAACACACCCGCCTGTTGAACTATAACAAATTTGGCCTGCCAGAAACCGTCATCGACCCGGCAAATGAGATTACTTTCTTTGAATATGATGATCAAGGCCGTTTGATCGGCAAGAAAAGCGGTTATCAGGCTGCCGCGGTCGCCGCGGATGGCACTTTAAACTATCAGGAAGTCGATCCGGCAACGGTTAGCTACCAGTACAATCAGGCCGGATTATTAGAGGCGGTAAAGAATGCGGCTGGCAAAATTACCCAATTCATCTACGACGCCCTGGGTAACCTGACCGGAATTCAACTGCCGGGCGGGGGCCAGATTAAGCAGACTTTTGACGATCACTCTCGCCTCAAAACAGTGACTGACCCAGCCGGACACGCGGTTGATTTAACCTACGACGCCCAGGGGAATTTGACCGCGGTCAGTAACCCGGCCGGAAAGACGCAATATCAAACCACCGCTGGCCAACTCACCGGTATTACCGATGCACTGAATAACACGCTTCATTATAGCTACGACGAGGCCGGACACCTGACGGCGGTAACCGCTCCTGACGGGAGTGTGACCAGATTCACCTATAACAGTTCTGGGCAGCTTGCCCAGGTCGTCGACCCACTGGGGAATACAGCCAGCTACCAATATGATCCACTTGGACGCCTGGTAGAGGTTTCCAATCAACCGGGTAGTTCGTCTGGGGGCAGCGGCGGCAGCGGCGGGCAACCACCGGACGGAGGCAATTCCGACCAGGAGGAAGGTCACCATGGTCATCACGCCGAAGAAACTGCTACTGCTGCGCCGCAAGCTGTTGCCAGGGCGGGAGGCCCCGCTTCACCTGCGGGCGGGAACCCCGGCGCTTTGCCATGGGTCTTAGGCGGGGGTGCGTTATTATTGGTTTCCGGAATTGGCACCTTCCTGTGGATCCAGCGGGGGCGGGCCAGGCGACGCCAGGTGGATTATACTGACGACTGGTTAACGCCCTATAATCCGGACGATAACGATCCTTACAACCCGTAAAATTCACTCTCTTTTGAGTGCCTCGAGCAGGCGGCGTGCTTCGACGAGGTCGGGGGCATCCAGCCCTTCGCTGAACCAGGCATAACAATCTTGCAGCATTTGGTGGGCTTGTTCGATGCGCCCCTGCTGGCGCAGCAGGCGGCCCCAGCTTATCACGGCTTGCAGCTCCCAAAACTTACTCTCCTGGCGTTGGGCGATTTCGATGGCTTTCTGGTAGCATTCCTCAACCTCGGCCAGGTTTTCTGGTAAAGAGACGTCTTTGCCAAGCAAAAGAAGGTCTCCTTTGAGGCGGAAGAAAGTAGATTCAAAGAGACGCCCGTTGAGCTTTTCCATCTGGACGAATGACTCAGCAATCGAATCCAGCCCTGCCTTTACCTGCCCTGCTTCCAGGTAGGCCTCTGTCAATGCCACCAGTTGGAACGGACGCCCGATGCTGCTGCCAACCTGTTCGCTTTCAGCCATACCATTCTTCATCATGTCGATGCCCAAGGCATAATTCTTGTCCAATGTCAGCGCTTTTCCGCGGATAAATCGAATCCAGGGAGATAAAGCGTCCAGTTTTTTTTCTGTAGTTTCCCACATATCCATCAGATCCTCCAGAAGAGGCTGGACAACCTGGCTTGGGCTGTGCAAGATGTAAAGATTCAAGCAGTTAATGATCAGTATAAAACCGACAGAATGGGGCATATCCGATGCCTGGGCGATTTTCAGCCCCTCCTGGCAATAAATCATCCCCTGGTCCAGGTAACCAGAGGCAATCATGGCGAGACCCAGCAGCAGTCGCGCATAGGATTGGGGTTCGATACCTTTTATTTCAATTAAACGCTCGTCTACTTGTTTCACGGCCGGAGATTTGATAAATTGTTCCAGGTAATTTTTGCCCTGCTGAAGATTGCCGTTGAACATATGTGCCTGGCCGAGGAGCAGAAAGGCTTGAACGATCCATGAAGCGTTGGCAGACCGTTCTGCAAAATGGAAGTATTCCTCTGAAAACAATAGAGATTTTCGATAATTCCCCCTGCCAAAATTTATATGAGCCAACCGGTAAAGCGCAGAGCCCAATTGGTCGAAGGTATTATTGCGCTGGCACAATTTATAAGCCAGATCGAAGGCTGCCACCTGTTCCGCCGACCCCCAGCCTTTGAGCATGCCAAGGGTATCTCCCAGGTTGAATTGCAGTTCAACCTTGAGCCGCAGAACTTCCGGCGAATCATCGATTGATTCCAATAACGTCAGTCCACGCGTAAAATAACCGATCGCCTGGTCGATGGTCAACAGTCGATAGGCAAGTTTACCCAGCACCAGCAAGTATTGGGCTGCTTTCAGGGGCAGTTGGGCAGTTTCGAAGTGATATACCAGCCGGGTAACCGTTTCTATATCGTATCCCAATGCCTGCCCGGTGGTTAAATGATCATTCCAACCGTGCAGTGTTTCGAGAGCCAAAGCGATTTTCTCGTGGGATAATGCCAGTTCGACCTTGTTCAGTCGCGTAGACAGGTAAAACTGGAAGAGATTGTGGCGGAAGCGATACAGCGAAAAATGCAGAGAGTTGTTGCGCTGCACTCCTTCGTCAGATACCAGGTGGTATTGTTGGCTGAGCAATTGCAGCCGTAGAGATAGCGTCTGTTCATCTACATCTAACACACGTGCCAGCACTTCGGCAGTAAATACTTCCCCCTCAACACTGGCCAGGGTCAGCGTTTCCTTTAATTTTTCAGGAAGGTTGCTCAGGCGTCTGGCGATCACCGCTTCGATCCTGGCCGGCAATTTATTCCATTTAATCTGCTGGTTTTCAATCCAACGCCCCTGGTTATCCCTGGTCAAAGCGCCTGATTCTTGCAAACTGCGCAACAGTTCAACCGTAAATAAAGCGTGCCCCCCGGTGAAATTGTAGATGCGGCCGGCGAAATCGGGCGGCAGGTTATTGGGCATTAGGTCTAAACAGGATTTGACAAAATCGCGCCCATCCGCCTGGTCTAAATTGAGATTTACTTCTCCATAATCCCGCTGAAACTCGTACAGCATTTTTTCCATCATTTGCGTGGCTTCAATATTTATCTGGGCTTTCTCGATAGGCTGGAAAGCAGCAATAACCAGGATACGGCTGCCGGCCAGGCGCTTACCCAGGTAAAACAGCAAAGCATTTGTGTCAGAGTTTTCAAAGTTTAAATTATCGATCATCAGCACCAGGGGATGCATGCGGGACAAGGCCAGGATTACCCCCGTGTATTGCTCGCTGAGCGCCGCCTGGGAAAGAGAAAACTGAGCGTCTCCAGAAAACCGGCGAGTTTCCAAGGCCTCCAGCTTCGAAACCCAATCTTTCCCGCCGGGAAAGAATTTCCGCGAGCGTTCCAGCAAATTCTCGCTGGAAATTGAAAATGCATTGATCAGGTCTGGGCCGCGTTTCAATACAGCCTGCATCACATCCGCAAAGCAGGAGTATAGCCGCAAGCCATATTCACGGGACAAAATCGTATTGGATTGTAATAAAGATAAATCCCCGCACAAAAGCTGCAATATTTCCCGAAAAGGGAGATAGAGGATGCCGAATTCGGGGATGGTGCTGCAATTGCCCGTGACGGGCAGCAGGTCGGGATTGGCGGCCATGGCGCGCCGGGCAAACTCCTGCATCAGGGTCGTTTTCCCGGAGCCGGTTGCACCTGAAATAAACACGACCTGGCCATTTCCCGCCAGAGCCTGCTGTAGATAACTATCCAACCTGGTTAGCTCATCCTGACGGTTTACAAAGGGGATCACCAGGTGCTCTTTCCGGTCAGAAACGGGAATATCCGCGCCGGTTTCATAATCGGATGGTTCCCTGGTCAACGCATCGTCCTGTATCGCCGCCTTGAGCGCCAATGTATCTTCTGCCGGCTGCATCCCCAGGTCATTTTTCACCAGGGCGCGCCAGTGTTCGAATTGGGCCAGGGCGTTATTGCGCTGTCCATCCAGGGCCAGGTTGCGAATTAAATGCCGGTAGGCATCTTCGCTGTAAGGATCGATCTCGATTTGCTGTTTTGCGTATACCTGGGCCAGGGCATAATCCTGGCGCGCTTCAAGCAGGTTGGTCAACTTGCGCAGAACTGCCAGCACGCCTTGATTAATTTGCTCGCGCTTTATATTCTCCCATTCCTCGAAGAGATAATTGTTTTTAATCGAAAATCCTTCCAGAAAGCACCCTCGATAGAGTTTCACAATTTCTATCAAATGATCGATCTGAGCAGTGTCTATCTCCGCTCTCAGGTTATTTCCCAAATCGGGGGTGAGGAAGGCCTGGATGTCCAACCAATAATGACTGGATGGATTAAATTGCACCGTTTCACGATCGATAATCAAAAACGGAGGTTCAGAGCGGTTGGCTGCCGCCGGGTCGGACAGGTTGTCGAGCGCCTGTCGCAGCAGCCAGAGAGACTGCCGCAAGCTATTGGATACGCTGCCAGGATCGGCATTCGGCCACAACAAATTTCCCAGGGCTTCACGCCGATGCGGGCGGTTTGATTCCACCACCAGGTATGCCAACAGCGCCAGTGGTTTGTTTTTAAGCCCATAGATGCCATGTCCATCTAATTCAAAATGGACTCTGCCGAGCAGGGAGACAGATAAAAATGACAAAGTATCCTCCGCAGGCGGTTTTTACAACGTCACATGGGCGAATAAACGCTTTTCATTAATATGACGTTGGCGAGCAAGAATTGTTTGTTTACAAAATTGAAAAGTTTAATCTATATCATAAATCAGATCGAGCTAAAAAGTCAAATTAAATAACAATTAAATAACGATTAAATAACGATGGAGTTATAAAATAATTAAAGGCACCTTAAAACAGGCGCAATTATTATTAATTCCCTCCCCTTAAGTTTAAAGGTAATAGAATGTGCGCGATCGATTCCCCACAAGATTTAAGCGTTAAATACCTGGCGGTCGAAGTAGCACAAGTTGACGCTAAGGTTCAGTTCGTTTTAAATGCTTTGATCAACGCCGGACGGGATCAAAGCGATCGTTTTCGGGGATTGTATACTTCTGAAAAAGATATTCAAAATATTTCCAGCCTATCCACTCCGCAAAGCACAGACGATGCAAACGAACTGCTGAAGCAGGCTCTCCAAAAAGGACTCGAAGAAAGCCGGGCCATCGAGCAGGCCGCCGAGAATCAGGGCGAACGGCTGCGGCTTTTGCACTTGAGAAAGTTCTTCGGCCTGACCGATTTCGAATATTACGCCTTTCTGGTATGCTTGCTACCCGCTTTAGACCTGCGCTACGAGCGGATTTATGGTTTCTTGCAGGACGATGTTACGAAAAAGCAGGCCAGTGTGGATTTGATCCTCACTTTGCTGGATACGTATACTGCTGAAATCTCCCGCTTAAACAAACTGGGATTTTTCGGCGCAAACAGCACCCTGGTCAAGTATCGTTTATTACGCCCGATTAATGGCCAAAACGAGCGGCAAGAACCGCGCCTCAACCAGCTTTTTGAAGTATCCCCGGCGGTAGTTTTATGGTTAATGGGCGATTATTTCCCGGAAGAGACCTGGTTGAAATTTACGCCAGGCGAACTGATCCAGGCGGATGTCAACGGAAATTCTTTTGCAGAAAACTTCAACCTGGACTGGAAAAAAGTTGCTGAAAACCTGCCAATCTTAGCCTTTGACGGGCCCGATGAAGACCGCCAGGAATTGGCTGCCAAGAAAATTGCCTTTTATTTCGATTTGCCTTTGCTGAAGGTGAATCTAAATGAAGCCTACGGCGAAGGGCCGTTTGATTTATCCATCCTGCGCCTGTTGACCCGGGATGCCTGTTTGCTGGATGCCGCCCTTTACATTCAGGCCTGGGAACGCGTCTTAAACAGCGATGGATTTATTCCGGCCGAAATATTGGAAGAAATGGCGAATTTTTCCGGTTTCTTTATCCTGAGCAGCCAGGTGCCCTGGCGTATCTCGCGTAAAGGTGGAGAAAGACCGGTGTTCCAGATCCCGTTTGATCAGCCATCCGGCATAGAGCGTGCCAGGATGTGGGAAGAGGCATTAGGCGCGCAGGCCTCACTCGATCAGGAAACCCTGCGTAACCTTTCCGGCCAATTCATGTTGACCAGCGGCCAGATTGAAAACGCGGTTTTTGCAGTCAGGAATAGAACCGCTCAAACCGGCAAACCTTTTAGCGCGGAAGACCTGTTCTTGGCCGCCCGGCAGCAATCCAGCCATCACCTGAGCCAGTTGGCCCAAAAAATCGAACCGCGCTATACCTGGAACGACATTGTGCTGCCTTCCAACGAAATTGACACGCTGCGCGATATGGTGTGCATGATGCGCTATCGCCCGGTTGTGCTGGAAGAATGGGGCCTGGCCAGGAAATTAACCGCCAACCAGGGCCTCTCGGCGCTTTTCACCGGTGAACCGGGCACCGGCAAGACCCTGGCGGCGCAGGTGATCGCTGCCGAGCTGCAGCTCGACCTGTACCGCATCGATTTATCCAACGTAGTTAGCAAATATATCGGTGAAACTGAAAAGAACCTGGAAAAGATTTTCGAGGAAGCCGAAAACAGCAATGCTATCCTCTTTTTCGATGAAGCGGATGCCATCTTTGGCAGGCGCTCCGAGGTGAAAGACGCCCACGACCGCTATGCCAACATCGAAGTAGGTTATCTCTTGCAGCGCATGGAGACCCACGATGGCATTACCATCCTGGCCACCAATTTAAGCGCCAATATGGACGAAGCCTTCACGCGGCGGTTGAACTTCATCGTGCATTTTCCTTTTCCGGACGAAACCCAAAGGTTGGCGATCTGGAAAGTGCTCCTGCCGCCCTCATTGCCGGTCGAAACGAATATCGATTGGCAATTTTTAGCGCGTGCTTATCCTCTGGCGGGCGGCAACATTCGTAATATTTTGGTTTCTTCAGCATTCCTGGCGGCGCAGAATCAGCAGAAAGTGAATATGAAATACCTGCTGCAGGCCACCCGCCGTGAAATGCAAAAAATGGGCCGGTTTATTAAAGAAGAAGATTACGTCTACGCTAATAAAACTAATTGAACAGTTTGATGTGTTTGACAGCATTCGGAATGATTTGTTTACGAGGAGGGCAAAATGGACCGGGTAAGAATTAAACAAAATGTCCGTCCAACCGCTGAACAGAAACCACAGGTGAAGACTGTCCATGAATCTGGAGTGGCGAACGTCCAGCAGACGCTTGCCAATCCAGAGATGGCGACCCCAGGGGATGTGCTGGCCTTGCAGCAAACTGCGGGGAATTCAGCTGTGGCCGGCTGGGTGCAGCAGTCTGCCTCGCCGGTCGAAGGAGGAATAGCCGGCGAGCCGCTGGGCGCGGATTTTTCTGCCAGCGTGGCGCGGGCCCGCGGTACGGGCGCGCCCCTGCCGCCGGTGCTGCGTGAAGAGATGGCGCACAGCCTGGGGAGTGAATTCGGCAGCGTGCGCGTGCACACAGACGACCAGGC
>Ga0182027_10014425_pt1 | contig 10941 bp, 9 predicted proteins | sample 712E1DmetaG_FD_121300 | JGI IMG/M metagenome (GOLD analysis project Ga0182027, IMG submission 121300) | Permafrost microbial communities from Stordalen Mire, Sweden - 712E1D metaG (Illumina Assembly) | ecosystem: Environmental > Terrestrial > Soil > Wetlands > Permafrost | place: Sweden...
CTAAGGACGGCGGACACAGCCGCCACGAGGCCGCCCCCACCACCACCGGGAGCCACCGTCCTGGTCGTGGCCTGTTCGAAGTGGGTCGAGAGACCAAACTCGGGCGACCACCGTCGGAGCGCGGCCGAGCGCGCCAACGCCGACGGCGACCCAGGCCCCACGCCAGAGGCCGCTGCACCCACAGTTGCACCACAAGCGAAGGTCAGCAAAATGCACGGCCGGGTGCCTGTTGAGACGCCGGCAATGGAACCGTCGCTCGCCGCCATCAACGTCAATTCCCCGCAGATCCGTCGGCGTAGCCCATGACCGCCGGGTGGTCAAGGCTGACCGCGTGGATCGTGCACCAAGGCCGTCCACGCACGGCGCATCAAAGAACGGATCGCTTTGGTCGAGGTCGGCCAGCTCGGTGACCGGCAGTAGGCCGAATTCGCGCACCTGGGCACTGCTCTCCTCGACCGACGGGGGTAGGTCATGGCGAACGCTTTGCCTCCTAACAAATATACGACTGACACGAACCAATCGCCCGGCGGTGTTATAGGCGCGTCCTCAGATCCTCTCCGATCAGCTCGGTGGGCGTCACGACGTAGCCACTACAGGCCATTCTTGCGTCACTAGTGCCGCGCTTCGCATTAGTTCGATCCCCATTTCGCGTCTATTAGGGCGTCAGTACCGTGATCCCTCCCTCACCATCCCTCTCGACGACCAGAGGCTCAGTAAGCTCACCAAGAAACTGCTGGTCGCCGTCGCCTCGAAAAGCCATGAAGCTGTACTGTCCAGGCTCTAGCTCCAGAAGCTTCCCAGCGTAGAGCGTACCTAGTGTTCCCCCATCTCCCGATACAGGACCACGGCTCGGTCGGTAAGGCCCCGCAAAGTCCTTAGCTGAAAAGGTAAACGTGCCTGCCCGCCCCGATAGTCCGAGGCGATCGACACGCGCCGCCGAGTGGTCTCGGGCATTACACGAGAAGAGGATCGTGTAATGCCCATCCATCTGGACGAGCTGGGCCACCTCCACCTGGGCGAAGTCGCCGGGTTCAGTCAACGGAGGGAGCACCTCCCAATGGATGAGGTTGCTCGAACGCGCCTGAGCGAGGACACCCGCTCCGTCGGGAAGGCCCAACGGCGAGCGTGCAGTGATGAGCGCGTGGAACCCAGAGTCGTCCGGATGTTGGAACACCCAAGGATCCCGCCATGCTTGGTCCCGTGAGCGACCATGCCCGAGCGTCTCGTACCATCTTGGGTCAGCCTCGAGAACTGGGTTGTGATCGTATTTAGACCAGTTCACTAGGTCATGAGACATGGCGAGCCCGATCCGCTGCACCAGGCCTTCCTCCGCACGACTAATACCAGTGTAGAGCATGTACCACTGACTCCCATGACCAATCGCGCTACCGGTCCACGTTGCGAGGTCATCCCAGCTCCCCGGGGCGCCAGGGTGTAGAGCGTCCGGGAGGACCCGCCAGTCTCGGCAGTCGATCGACACCGCGTGCCCGATCGTCGCGTTCCAGTGCCGCAGGGCCGGGTCTCCAAGTGCTCGCGGTGCCTGGAGGTAAAACAAATGGTACGCCTCGTTGTGACGAACAAACCAGAAGTCCCACACCCACTTGTCGGGTAAACGCAACACCACGGCGGCAGTATCCTTTCTGGATCTAGATCTCATATCCACGAGTAGACAGCTCGCCTTCTAAGACAACGGAGGGCCGCTCTACTCTGCTGTGGATACGAACAACTCTCCCCGTTTCGCTGGCGATTAGCACGCCTTCAAGGACCTCGAGGACATGCACGGCTAGCGCATCGCTCGCTCGGTGTGGAGCACCGTCAATGGCGGCAACCAAGTCGGCAACACCTACTCCACGTAAGTACTGGTCAGGACTGTCGGCCGGCGCCGAAGGACGGATCTTCGGCGCGATGGCGGACCATTCCGAGTCATAGTGGCCTCGGACCTGGACCAGTCCATCGTAACGACAGGGGTCTGCCATGCTCAACGTTCCCGTCTGCCCATAGATCTCAATGTAAGGGAGGTGGTGGTCCCAAACATCGAAACTGAACATCACGGTGGCCAGGGCGCCCGAAATGAATTCTCTTGAAGCGCTTGCGTGTGTCGGTGTCTCCACCGTTATGGTTTCAACACGTCTGTCGGGCGCCGTGACCGTCCGGCTTGGCGCGCCGACGCGACTAAAGCCGCTCACCCGCGCGATCGGCCCAAGGCACATGACAAGTGCCGTTATATAGTACGGGCCAACGTCCAGTACGGGCCCACCTCCGGGCTTGAAGTAAAAGGTTGGATTTGGGTGCCACGTTTCGGCCTTGCTGTACGTAACGAAGGCAACCGCACCAATGGGCTCGCCAATGGCGCCGCCATCCAGCGCGGCCCGAGCGGTCTGAATCGCACTACCGAGGAAGGTGTCCGGAGCCGCACCCAGAAACCGTCCGTTGGCTCGAGCTGCTGCACTCATCCGCTCGCCTTCCTTCAAGTTGACCCCAAGCGGCTTTTCGACATATACGTGCTTCCCAGCCGCTAGCGCGTCGATCGTTACGCGAGAGTGTGCCGCAGGCGGCGTGATGTTGACGACCACGTCCACCGCTGGATCATAAAGCAGAGCCGAGACCGACGGGTACGCCCTGACGCCGGTAGAACTCGCGAGTATCGCCGCTGATTCCGGATTCCGGTCGGCGCAACCCACAAGTTTGAGCGTCGCGTAGCGCAACATACCTCGAACGTACTTCTCGGAGATATTCCCGCAGCCGATAATCCCCACTCGCGCTTGCGCCTCTGAAGCGACCTTCATGACCAAGCCCCTTTCCGACGCCCTCTGGCAATCAAAAGAAGCAACCTTCTTTCCCCGCAGTCGCGTCTACCTAGCGATCCACCACCGCCGGCCATGGCGTTCGCCGCCGTCGTACAAACCAGGGGAGTAGTACACTCCGCTAGACGGTAAGCCTTCGCGGCGCACACAACGCTGCGCGACACCTAGCGCCCCTTTGACAAAGAGTCCATCGCTTGGTCCACTTCCATGTCGATCGTCTGACGAGATGCGTCACCGTCAAACCACTCGATCATCTCCCGGGCACCCTGGGTGAACGGAATGGTCGCTGTCCAGCCGGGAACTAGCTGACGCACCTTCGAGTTGTCAAAGATTACAGAGTGCGACTTATCACCAAGTAATGGCGGCCCCCAGCATGGGAGTACCTGGGCGATTTCCTCCGAGGACACGTGCACCAGTCGTGCTTCAGTCCCAGCTGCGCCGGCGACGATATGGTGAATCTGGTCCCACGTCAACACCTCGTCGCTCGTAATGTGGAACGCATCGCCAATAGCCTGTGGGCTCGCCAAAAGGCGCACGAACGCCTGTGCGAAATCCTCGTGATGCGTCAATACCCAGAGGGACGTCCCGTCGCCGTGCACCACGACCGGCCGTCCCCGCCGCATTCGGTCCAGAACCGTCCAGCCTCCCTCAAATGGGAGCATCGTTTTGTCGTAGGTGTGTGACGGACGAACAATTGTTGCGGGAAAACCCTCCTGTCGATAGGCGCGGACGAGCACGTCTTCGCACGCCATCTTGTCTCGAGAGTACTGCCAGAACGGGTTGCTCAAAGGCGTCGACTCCGTGATAGGAAGGCGAGCCACTGGCTTTTGGTACGCGGATGCCGAACTAATGAACACGTACTGACCCGTCTTCCCCGCGAACGTCTCGATATCACTTCGAACCTGATCCGTGGTCCAGATGAGAAAATTGACGACTGAGTCGAACCCACGCCTCCTGACCAAATCACGAACTGCAGCTGCATCCCTAGCGTCGCCCTTCAGCACACGGACTCCATCAGGGACTGGCCGATCGGTGGTACGACCACGATTGAAAACGGTCACCTCGAAGCCCTCGTCAAGTGCATGAGAAACGCACGCTGCGCTGATGGTTCCCGTGCCACCGACGAACAGGACCGACCTTGAGCTCATTACCATCCTCCTAGTAAGTGTTCAACCTAATCTATTGTAAGCCATCTTTTCGCCACACTGGCACACTAGCGAGGTACCAACCAACGGTCGCCCCAGACCAATTCCTCCACGCGGACGCCCGTCGGCTATCATTTCGAGATACCTTGGAAACCCACCCCCCTCATTAAGTGCCGTTGAAAGATTAGGAACGCAATGATTAACGGGATTGATAGGATCGACACTCCCGCGAAGATCGCACCGATCTGACCGCCACCTTGGGAGAACTGCAGGTAGTAGAGCGCTAAAGGCGCCGTCATCCTGTCAGGCGACGTGATAAACAGGTTCGGCCAGAAGAAGTCATTCCAAATGTACTGACCCGTTATCACCATCACGGCCGTAATGGTCGGCCACGACATCGGAACCATAACGTTCCATATTATACTCAGGTGCCCCGCTCCGTCCACCCGAGCGGCATCGTCTAAGTCCCGCGGGACCGTATTAAACTGCTGGCGTAACAAAAAGATACCGACTACCTGAATTAGCGCCGGGATGATTATGCTCGCCTGAGTATTCAACAGATGAAGGTACTTCATAAGTACAAACGATGGTACGGCAGACACTTGCGTGGGCAGCGTCAGGCTAGCAAGGAACAGGACGAACAGTGCCTCCCTGCCTCGAAATTGAAGCCGGGAAAACGCATAGGCCGCCAGGATGCCGATGACGGTCGCTCCGAGTATCACAGTCACACTGATGAGGACGGAGTTGATCATGTTATCGACAAAGGGTGCGCTCGAAAAGAGGGCCCGGTAGCTCTCCAGCGTTAGCTGATGAGGGAACCACACCGGTGGCAACAAGAACTGTGCGCTTGGCAGCTCGAACGACTGGACGAACGCCCAAGCCACTGGCAGTAGCATCAGGAAACCGACGACAAGTAGAACGGAGGCGATCGCTAAGCGCGATACTGTGCGCGGCGACAAGACCTTCCGCACTCGAGAAGGCATAAAGCTGTGGGGAGCTTCGGGAGTACCCACGGTCGTCATGCCCTTAGGTCCGAGCTTGCGTGCCTGGCCATGAGCCCGCCCGTGGTCATACGCGCTCATAGTGGACCCAACGCTTCGCAAGAAGTGTCATTACGGTTAGAAAACTGACCAATATACCTATGTTGATCAGCGACATTACTGCGCTATACCCGAAGTCGTAGGTTTGGAATGCTGACTTGTAGATGTACAGCAAAATGGTTTGCGTCGCGATGCCGGGGCCGCCGTGCGTGGCGATCAACGGCCACGTGAAGATCTCGAAAGCTCCCACGAAGCCAAGCACCGACGCAAGGAACGTCGAGGGCGAAATCATCGGCCACGTAATTGATCTGAAGCTCGCTAACGACCCTGCTCCGTCAGTTCGAGCCGCCTCATAAAGGTCTTGCGGGATACTTCGCAGCCCTACCAGGAATATCATAAAGGTAAGCCCCAGAGACGCCCACACATCAATGATGACTATGCCCGGCAAGGACCATGTGCCCGAAGCTAGCCAGTTCGGGCCGGTAATCCCTATTCTACCAAGGTAGTAGTTTAGGGGACCAGTTTCACCAGCAAGGATATAACTCCACATTAGGGCCACCGTACCGGCGGACAGAAAAAAGGGCAGGACGATTGTCGTCCTGGCCCAAAATGCTACGACGCGAGAGCGCAGACTGTTTACCGCGATGGCTAGGCTCATCCCGAGCACGACATGGAGCGCCGTAGTCATGATATCCAGCAAGAATGTATTACTGAGCGTCTGGCCTAGCTCGGGGTCGTGAACTATTTCACGGAAGTTGCTCAACCCGCTGAAATGCGGAGGGGTTATAAGGTTCCATTGCAAGAATGATATGAGCACCACTCCGATAAGCGGGATGCCGATGAAGACGAAGTAAAGTACAAGAGCGGGACTGAGAAAAGAGTATGCTGCGAACGACTGTGACGGCCGTCCCCGTCTACGCTTGTTTGGGAGAGATGGACCTATAATCAGCTGACCACTCTTACTCGATTGGTTGGCAATTTGGCTTGGCGGTTGGCTCAATTGTCACATCCTCCGACCGATTGGTGGCGCCCTCTCAGTACTGGCATAGCCTATCGACCAGCATCTTCCCGCTCGGAAGCCCGGCGATGGTGTTGCCGTGAGCTCGCAACGATGGCAGGCTGGATTGTCACACCGTGCTGTCCTTTTGCTGATGTACTGGACCAAATCCCATGTGCCTCCGCTGGATGAGTACTGGGTACCTCACGCACCACATCCAGACGGAGCCACAAGGCTCTCCCGAGAGCTAAAGGCTGACAGTGTACCGGGCTTATTAGACCGCGCTTGTAAGGAGCTGGTTGATGCTTGACTGCATCGCGTGCATGCCGGCCGCGGGTGATGTAGCCCCGGTCAGTATACCTTCCCACCCCGTCGATATTTCGTTCTCGACGTTGCTCGAGTTTTTCACGCCGACGATGAAGGTTGTCTCTGGTAGGACGTCTGAGTAATAGTGCGTGCCCGGGGGGAACCCAGCGAGGAACTCTTTGCTCGTGGCGACTGACTGCCGTATAGGCATATCGTCAGCGAAGGGTACTATCAGGGTGGACTGGAACTCCTCCGAGATTGAGTACTTGATGAACTCCCACATCGCTTGTTTGTTCTGGGATAGCTTGAACATTGGGAAGCCGCCAACGCCGATAACCGTAGCCGAACGGGCCTGGCGGGGCCAAGGCACGATTCCAAACGTCTCGTTAATCACGCTTTGGGGCGCCGCAATTGACGCGTTAGCACCCATATTGCCCGGGAACATCCCGAGCCGACCGGCAACGGCTTCGACGAACTCGTTGTAAGATCCTCCGGGCTCGTTTGCGAGTTTTTTCTGGACAAGCCCTCGAACAAATGTCGCAGCCTCAATCGCGGCGGAGCTGCCGGCCTCGCACGCGGTTTGTGCTGGGTTGAGGACATAGCCGCCGTTGGTAAGGACCCAGGGGTATACGTCGTTGAACGCGTTCGGGGCTGGTGTTCCGATCTCGAACCCGTAGCGATTGGGCGGAGCCGAGATTTTTTGCGCAGCCGACTCAAACTGCTCCCATGTCCAATCGGGCGTGGGTTCCGGGACGTTCAGTTCCTTGAAAACCTTACGGTTGTACCATATGGTCGCGACGTTGTACCCGATCGGAAGGACGAAGGTGTTGCCGTGTATATCGTCCAAGTCCCTGAACTTGCTCAGCAGGGCTGGATTGACGTCGCTGAAGAACTCGTTGACTGTTGCACTGTCACCCGCAATGTATGGGTTGAGAGGCTCCAAGATACCTTGTGACTCGAAGAGCAGCATTCCTTCAGTCGGGATGTAGGCGCTGTCGGTCGGCGCACCTGAGGCTATGCGCGTCGCAAGCTCTTGGAACACAGACACCCAGGCATCGCTCGAAGTGATTCCGACCATGGGTATAGGGTTTACTGTGATGCCGGTGGCTTTCTTGAATGCGCTTAGCGCCAGGTTGACCTGCGCTGCCGTTTTGGCGCTGTTCAGCGGGAAGGCAATGGTCAAGACGTCGTCGGCCGTTGATTGCCTTGTTGAGTCCCACGAGATAAGCTTGCTTTTTCCGGGGAGGGCCAGGGCGGCGGCGGCGGCCGCGCCGCCTGCGAGGAAGGTCCGGCGGGAAACGGATGGTTTGTTACTCATTAGAAGCCCCTTTCAGTACTGTGATTGTTGGTTCGTTGGGAAGGTGTCAGCGGCGCTCAACGCGGGGTGACCTGAATTCTCCGTGGGTTGTTCAGGTGGGATCGGGGGGAGTGGGTACTGCAAGTCACGAGCGGGATCCCGCCTGTCTTGAGTGGCGATCCGTAGTCCGTAAAAGGACAAGGGGGTGAGTTACAAGCGGACCGGTCCCTGGGGCATACTTGAGCGGGGGGTATCAGCGAGATCGGCCTTCGTGTGGAGGCGTAATCGGACGCGATCCGCAGGCCTAGATCCGATGGCGGTACTCCGGTGCAACCGACCATGGCTGCGTGGTCATGCCTGACTGGCGTGGACGACTTCTCGGCTGTTCGCCACCTTTATCCGCTTTCCTGCACCATAATGCACCCTCCCCCCCCGGTGGACTCGCGCTTCCACGCGGCCCGCACTCGGCTGAACCACTGGTCCTCTGTGCGTGCATCATCCCTGCGAGCTAATCCGAATTAGCTCCGTATCTATCATGTCAAGTCGGTTCGGCGTTGTCAAGGGCATAGCAAGATCCTTATTACCCAAGGGCCGGTGTCGCCCTCGCTGCTTCTTTGGGGATGCAGGCGCCATGAAGTGAGGGCGCCGCCCGTCCAGCTCCGCTCGGTGCCTGCATGCATGTAGGCTTATCGGCGTGGTCCGCGCCGGGAAGGAGCTTAGGACAATCAGGCTTCGGGACAGTGCCGGCGCACCAGATGAGCGATCTTCCGAGAACCCTCCGAATGGGAATCGGGGTTAGCCTTGCCTCGACGTGTGACGCTCGCGGAGGTTGCTGAGCGGGCTGGTGTCTCCCAGACCACTGCCTCGTTTGTTCTAGGCGGCCGCCGCGAGGAGATGCGGATATCCGCCCAAGTCGAGGCTCGCGTGCTCGCGGCCGTGCGCGAGACCGGCTACCGCCCCAATGCCGTCTCCCGCAGCCTGCGTACCGGGACAACGCATACGATTGCGTTCGTCTCCGACACCGTGGCGACGACGCCCTTCGCCGGACACTCGATCTGGGGCGCTCTCGATGCCGCGCGCGAGCGCGACCACCTGCTCCTCATCGCCGAGACCGAAGGCGATCCCGAGCTAGAGAGGGAGCTCATCGAGGCGATGCACGACCGTCAGGTTTATGGGATCGTCCTAGCCTCAATGTACACTCGCGAGGCGGCGGTGCCCGACACGCTGCTACTCGGTCGTAGCGTCCTTCTCAACGCGGTGCCGGCGCGGAACTCAAAGGTGCCCTCGGTCCTCCCAGACGAGATCGAAGCAGGCCGCACCGCAGCACGATCCCTACTCAATGCAGGGCATACCGGGGGTATTTACCTGATCGGCGCGGACCCGAGGAAGAACCGGGGGCCGAGGGACAGCCTCGCCGCGATCCAGCGGCTGCAGGGGATAAAAGAGGTCATGAGCGCCGCGGGCGTTTCACTCGCCGGCGGTGTGATGCGCCCGCAGTGGCAGCCGACCGACGGCTATGAGGCCACGATGAGACTGCTCAAGCAGAAGTCCACGCCCAGCGCCCTGATTTGCTTCAACGACCGCCTCTCGGTCGGGGCGTACCAGGCCCTGCAGGAGACCGGCATCAAGGTGCCGGACGAGGTATCGGTGGTGTCCTTCGACGACGAGCCAGTGGCATCATGGCTGAGGCCCCAACTAACTACCGTTGCGCTACCCCACTACGAGCTGGGCCGAAAGGCGATCGAAGTTCTTTTCGACGATGACAGTCAGCAGCCCGACGGAGCGGGGAAAGTACACCCCGTTCCGATGCCTCTGCGTGAACGCGATTCGATCCGCAAGTTGGAGCCGAAGAACTGACTTACTTAGTGGTTGACCGCGTAACTACATGCGTGTAAGTTGTTGGCTGGTGAGGCGTATGGTGCCGGGGTCGCCAGTACCTTGGGGGTGCTGTTGTCTCGCCGGAGCCCTTTCGTGATCGAGTTGAGCGAGGAGAAACCGAGGTCGGTTGGAGGCCCTTACCCGTAAGGGGACGGCCGAGGCTCGGATGGTCGAGCGGGCCAGGATCGTGTTGGCAGCGGCTGTGGGGGTGAACAATGCGGATATTACTGATGACCTTGGGATAGCCCATCGCCTACCTGGCCGCCTATGACGTACACCGGGCCGCGGTGTTCGGTCGGGCCGAGCCCACCACCGGCATCGGACCGTTCGGGCGGCTCGTTGACCAGGTCATGACGACCGAGCCGTACGCCTCGGCCAAGCGGGTGTTCTGGGTGGTAGACAACGGCTCCTCCAATCGCGGCCAGGCCTCCGTCGACCGCCTCGAAGGTGCCTGGCCCACCCTGCGGCTGGTCCACCTGCCGGTGCACGCCTCCTGGTTGGACCAGTGCGAGATCTACGTCTCCATCGTGCAGCGCAAAGTCGTCAACCCCAGCGATTTCTTCGACACCGATGAGATCGCCGCCTGGCCGCCTTCGAGGACGGAGGTGCTGTCTCACAGGCCGCACCACAAAACCGCTCCGACCTACCCGCCAGCGATTCTTCGGGTACGTTGCTCGACGCCCGCTTCCCCGTACGGGTAGTCCGCCGCGCCGGGATCACTGGCTTCGTCGAGCAGCGCCGATTCTTCCGCGCTCAGGTCTACCTCGTCAGCACCCAAGTTGTCCTCAAGTTGCGCGCAGGTCCGACACCCGAGGATCACCGAGCTCACGCCGGGCCGGTCCCGTACCCAGCTGAGCGCAACTTGAGCCATCGACTTTCCCCTCTCGGGCGGTCGAGCTAGGCGGGCAGCGCGTCTAAACGCGAGCGCTCCACGGATGCTGCGAGTCCATAACGAGCTGCGGTAGCGTCCACCAGCTCGAGCAGCCACTCAGCTCCGGCTGGCGACGCGACGCCCAGGGCCGGTGGTACGCGGTCGACGCTTGCGCCGCTCACGCCGGACAGCTGACCCGGAGGCTCGTGGCGCCAAGTCGAGGCCGGGCAGGGGCCTGAACGACGGTGTGGCTCATCCTCCGACGGGCGGCCCCCGGGATAACCGAGGCGGGCGTGAACAGCTGGGTGGGCCTCGCCGTCTCTCCGTCGCCGGGGTCGTAATCGCAGCGGTCCCGACGACGGGCCGGCACGCCGTATCCCCGGTGGGCACGGGCACGTGGGTAGCCGATAGAAAAAGCGCGAGGCCGTTTGCTCGACCGGTGTACCCTCGCCCCGTGGCCGAGCCCTTCCCACCCGCACGGGGCCAGCGGGCCCCGTGGTCAAGCCTCGGAGTGGAGCTGCTGCACGCCCTCCAAGACCACTTCGGTGGGGCGGTCGTCCAGGCCGAGACCTGTCCGGAGGGTTTCTCGCCGGCGGTGGCCGC
>Ga0182027_10014426_pt1 | contig 10940 bp, 6 predicted proteins | sample 712E1DmetaG_FD_121300 | JGI IMG/M metagenome (GOLD analysis project Ga0182027, IMG submission 121300) | Permafrost microbial communities from Stordalen Mire, Sweden - 712E1D metaG (Illumina Assembly) | ecosystem: Environmental > Terrestrial > Soil > Wetlands > Permafrost | place: Sweden...
CGCGCAGCATCAGGAAGCCTCGCTCGGCGCGCGTCAGGCGCACAATGTTATCCATTACAATGCGCAGTACTTCATCTATTTCGAGCGACGAATTGATCACCTGCCCGATATTGGCAAGCGCCAGCAGGTTGCCTTGCTGGTCTTCAAAAGATGCCATTTGCGAGCTGATCCGGCTCAGCGAGGCGGTCATTTGGCCCAATTCGCTAATGGCGTTGGACGGCAAGCCATGCGGCTTATTCTTTTGAAGATCGTCGCGTAATTTTCCCGCCTGCAGGGCCAGGTTATTGATATATTCGTGTACAGTTGTGGGACGAGTCTTGTCGGAATCCATGACGGTTATCTATTCCATGACTTTGCCACGGAGACAAAAAGGAGAGGGAGAACTTAAGGGAATTTGCTCCGCGCCTATGTGGCTTTTTTCTTACCATCGTTCATTGTTATGAGTATACTTCACTGTCCCGCCTCGCGGCCAAATAGTTTACGGATTGTAAAGCGCAGTGTGTGGAGCAGGATCAACAGGCCGGCGCGCCGGGCGCGGACTGGATCGGCCGGGCGGGCGGAAAATAGTGCAGATTGATGTTCCGAGGCAACGATTTCGATGTATGTCGTTGCAGATGGCAATCGTTTAATCAATTGTGCCGCGCGCTCGGCAGCCGTGGCGGAAACCGGCTGTGGAATTCCCAGCCAGCGCAGGCTCACGTTGACACTCGCAAACGAACGCTCGACCGGAGTCAATTGATTCCAAATGATCCAACTGCTGATCCATACCGGTGTCTGCGTGCCGAAGCGTTCAAAGACTTTCGATAAACCGACCGGGGCTCGTTCCAATAAACGGGTGCGGCGAAGAACAAGGATCAGGGAAACAATTACTAATAGCGAGAGAGTGATCCATAACAGGTCAGTGAACAGCTTTTCCACCAAGGGCTGGTTGGATGCGCCTGAACCGGCCGGGGTATTTTCTTTGGGTGTGTTTGGGTTTGCGCCGGATGCTGTGTTGTTATTTTGAGGCGCGGCAATCTTTTTCTGTGTCGCCGGCCGCACGATCGGATTCTGATTGACCGTCGGTTCGAATTCCACCCAGCCGATGTTTGGGAAATAAACCTCCGGCCAGGCATGCGCGTCGTGGTTGCGAACGATGAACGATTCGTTTCTGGCGGCAGTCGATTCATTCATGCCTTCGCCTTCTGCAAAGCCCACAGCCATGCGCGCCGGAATGCCAATGGAGCGCAGCAATAACACTTCGTCACTGGCGTAATAATTGCAAAATCCCTTTTTGGTATGGACTAGCACCCACACGGCGGGGTCCTGGCCGGGTGGGGCGGGGGAGATAGTCGTCGAATATTGAATCGTGTCCCGTAAATAACCGGTAATTGCTTCGGCTTTATCGTATGGCGTTGACTTTCCGGTTGTGATTTGGCCGGCAAGAGTCTGAAACACGGTTTGGATGTCTTGCGGCACTTCGAGGTACCGGTCCTGGACCCAGGTCGGATAATTCGTTCCTGCTGCTTGCAATTCCGCCACAGATGGATCGGCGATCTCCGCGCGTACCTGGTAGCGGCCTCCCTGTGCAATGGATGGATTCGCAAACCATGCCAGCGGATCGGCCTGCTTGTTATCGGTGAATGTTATGGATACACTGCCGGATTGGTCCATCCATACCGGCTCGGAGGGCGCATACAACAGACTTTGCTGGGGCAATTGCATGGTGAACTGGAATCGCGCCTCGGTGCGGTTTTGGACATTGATTATGTTCAAATTTCCGTTGGCCGGTTGAAAGTCGAGGCTGGCAGTGCCGGCATTGTTCCATTGTCCGTTGGCATAAAAGCCATAAACCTGCCCGCGCCAATAATAACTCATCGAGATTGGCGAGGATAAAACTCTTACGGTAAATACCGGCTGGTTACCCTGCGCGGCATTAATTCCCAGGATTAGACTATCGCTATAAAAATTGGTCCCGCCATTATTGTATGGGGATTGCAGCGCTACCACCGCGTTGGAAAGCCGGTCTCGAACGGGGTTTGAAACCTTATTCCACGCATCGGACGCAGCTTGCAGGCTGGAGAGCGAAGTTGGAAGAATCCATGCTGCCAAAACGGATACGAGCGTGACAACAATAAGGCCGTTTAAAATCTCAGGCCAGGCGTCCTCTGAAATGGCGATGTGTTGGATTTTCCACTGAATGCGGCTGCGCAGGAAGTATCTGCGCCCGATCAATAGTAGAACAAGGAATAGATAGATTGCCAGCCACCACGAACGGAATGGAAAATAGTTATCGTAGATTTGAACAATGATCATCACGATGGCGGATGGAATCACTGCCGCCGGTAAATTATCATGCCGCATTAGCCAGTAACCGGCCGCCAGGCTGATGATCCACATGGTCATGGATACAAATGCAACGAAGAGGAATGGGTCGCCTACTGGAGCGCGCTGAATAAACTGTGTAAAAGCAATGTTCAGGCGGGATGCGGTGATAAGAAACCGTCCGGAGAAATTCGAGTTAATTTCGCTTTGCGCTATGACAGTCCATTGCCAGGGAAGCACCATGATCGAATAGTCAATGGCGAGCAAGGTGACCATGCGCCGGTTATAGCGGCTGGTTCCCAGGGCGATTCCGAGAATGGTTCCCAGTGCAGTGAAGGTTTCAGCGAAATAAAGGAAAGGGGCCCAATCAGCGATAATTAAACGCCCGGCGGTCGCCTGAAGCATTAAAAAGAGCAGTATGGCTGAGAACCAGTCCCAATTGTGACCGGATGACTTTTCCATATGTTAAGTCTAATCATTTTTATCCAGCCGTCAATTAATAAAAGAACGCGAAATTCACGAATTTTTCGCTGAGATAAGAGTTTCCTTTCAATTTCGCTGAAAGCCAGTTAAGAACCACAACAGGTGGGTGTGCCATCTGATATAATCTCCACACTTTGGACAAAACCTTTGTAATGGAATCGGGATGACTCTCGAACGCGGCACTCTTCTGCATAAGCGCTATCGCGTGGTTGAAATTCTGGGCCAGGGTGGCATGGGCTCGGTTTATCGCGCTGTGGATGAGAATCTTGGGGTTGATGTGGCCCTCAAGGAAAATCTTTTTACCACGGATGAATACTCCCGCCAGTTCCGACTGGAGGCTGTGATCCTTGCAAATTTGCGGCATCCCAACCTGCCGCGTGTCTCGGATCATTTTGTGGTCGGTGATCTGGGGCAATATCTTGTCATGGATTTTATTGACGGCGAGGATTTGCGCCAGCGAATGGAGCGCCTGGGGACAATCAACGAGGATGATGCGGTCGTAATTGGGGCAGCGATCTGTGACGCGTTGGATTATTTGCACACACGCAAGCCGTCAATCATTCACCGCGACATCAAACCGGGCAATGTCAAGATCACGCCCGACGGTCACATCTATTTGGTTGATTTTGGTCTTGCCAAAGTTGTTCAAGGCACACAGGCTACAACCACAGGCGCGCGCGCCATGACGCCCGGCTATTCTCCGCCGGAACAATATGGCACCGCGCGTACCGATCCGCGCACGGATGTTTATTCGCTCGGTGCAACGTTGTATGCCGCGTTATGCGGTGTCATTCCTGAAGATGGCCTGGCGCGCGCCATGGATAATGCCCAGCTAACTCCTCTTCGCAAAAGGAATCCGAAGGCTTCGCGGCGTCTGGCAGCTGCGATTGAAAAAGCCATGTCTGTTGACCCTGCTGATCGCTTTCAAACTGCCGAGGATTTCAAGAAAGTCCTGCTGGGTTCCAAATCCAAGACTCAGCAATTAACGGGCAGGTATACGGTGGTTCCCCCACCGGATATTCCGGCGACGACGCTCAAAAGTGCAGCAGAAGAACCCGAAGTCTCCGAGCCTAAACCCTTTAACGGGCCAATCCCGCCGCCTGTTGTAGATGAAAAACCCTTTGTCCCACCCAAGAAAAAAAGACGGGGAGCAGGCGGTATTTGGTCGTGGGTGTTTTTGTTGCTTCTAATTGGAATTTTGTGCGGTGCGGCTTATCTTAACCCGACCTTCCTGCCAGCGAATATACGCGGCCTTGTGCCATTTATTCAATTTATATCAACGCCAACCAATATTCCGACTGAGACGGCGCTTTCAAGGCCAACTGCATTGCCTGTTCTGGTTTCTGCCACTGCAACCGCCACGTTCACAGTCACACCAACCAGCATGAGTACAGCCACCATTGAAACAACGGTTCTTCCCGCCAATCCTTTGACGGGTACTCCCACGATGACTGCCACCCTGGCGCCAACGCCCATTGGAGGCGGAAGTGGGCAGATTGCTTTTGCATCTGATCGCATAGGCATACCCCAAATTTATCTAAGTGATTTGACTGGCAATATACTCCAACCCATCACAAATCTGCCCGATGGAGCCTGCCAGCCTTCCTGGTCGCCCGATGGAAAACGATTGGTTTTCGTTTCGCCCTGCAAAGCCAGGCTCGATATTTCGGAACCCCCGTTTGCCAATACTGAGCTATATATTGTCAATGCGGATGGCAGTAACCTCACACCGCTGCCCACTGCTCCCGGCGGGGATTTCGATCCTGCCTGGTCGCCGGATGGCAAACGGATTGCCTTCACGTCCCTGCGTGATGGATATATGCAGATATATACGATCAATCTTGAAGGTCAATCGGTTACACGTCTCACGAAAACGACTTCAGATATTGATACGCGCCAGCCCGCCTGGTCGCCGTTCAACAATCAGATCGCATACGCGGAAGAACGTTTCGGTGCGTATGAAATATGGGCGATGACGGATAATGGTCAATCCCAACAACAGGTGGTGCGCAGCGGTCCATCGTTTTCGGATTATTCGCCCGAATGGTCATCGGATGGCAAAGTGATTTTATTCAATGAGCGGAATTCCAGCGGCTTCCCCCGGCCCTGGGTAATGGCGATCCCATACGAAAAGCGCAACACCGATTCAGCCTATAAGTTGAATTTCGACCCCTGGCCTGTGGAAAATGTGCATTATTCGTCGGATGGAACGATGGTGATCTTTGAAGGCATCAGCGGCGACTCCAACTATGATCTTTTCTACGAAACCGTCTCTGGCCAGGATCGAACCCGCATCACCGTTGATCCGGGTGTGGACTTTGACCCTGCCTGGCGGCCCAGCGTAGCTCCTTAGGAGCTTTCATGCTGTAAGGCGGCAGAAACCTGCCGCTTTTTATTTTCTTACACTCCTCTTATTGACGCTCTCATTGTCCGCATGTTATGATTCAACACTTGTGGGAGAAACTTTCCATGTGAGTGAATCCCAAGTTATGGTAACCATGCCTGACCTATCTGAACGTCAAAAAAACCTTCTGCTCATCATTATCCGTGATTATATTGATTCCGCCCAGCCGGTAGGCTCAATGCGGCTGGTCGAGCATTACCATCTCGATCTCTCCTCCGCCACCATTCGCAACGAGATGTCGGCCTTGACCGATCTTGGTTACCTTCGCCAGCCGCATACCTCCGCCGGGCGCGTTCCAACAGAGGAAGGTTATCGGTTCTTTGTCGATCAGATGATCAACCAGGCTGAATTGCCAAAAGCAGTACAGCACACCATTTCGCATCAATTCCATCAGGCCAGGGCCGATGTGGATCAATGGATGCATCTGGCCGCGTCGGTTCTGGCACATCAATCGCAAGGGGCGTCCGTGGTCACTGCGCCGCGTGCCGATCGGGCACGTTTTCAACACGTGGAACTGATCTCCACACAGGGACGTCAGGTGTTGATGGTATTGGTGCTGAGCGGCGGTGAAGTTTCCCAACAGCTTTTAACATTGGCTGAACCGGTGCCACAGGGAAAACTTAGCCAGACGGCGGAGCGTCTTAACGGGCTTTTGACGGGCCGCGTTGCTGATGAGATTGACTCTGCTTCGGCCCGATTCGATGCGCTGGACCAGGATATCCTGTTCCTCATCATTCAAGCTATGCACCGTACCGCCGAGAGCATCTCCGGAGAAGTGTATACCGATGGCTTGACCAATGTTTTATCCGAGCCTGAATTTGCGGAGTCCGACGAAGCCCGCCGCGCCCTGCGTCTCTTTGAGGAACATTCCTCTCTGCAGGACTTATTGGCGCGCACCGCCACCAACAGCACAGTCGGAGGCTTGCAGGTATTGATCGGAGGCGAGGGCGAATGGGAGGAATTGCGACAGTGTTCCATGGTGCTGGCGCGCTACGGCGTGCCGGGATTTGCCACAGGCACCCTTGGGGTGCTTGGCCCGATGCGCATGTCCTATGCGCGGACGATTCCAACGGTGCGATATGTTGCCGGGTTACTCAGCGGCCTGGTCAATGACCGGATCGCGGGTTAATAAGATTAGATATTCACTACTTACTTGTCGAATGTCCAATTTCCATTTTCCAATATGAGAGTGAAGTCATGTCAGAGAAAAAATTCCACAAACATGAAGTAGAGGAAGAAGTTAACGAAACCGGGACCAAGGCCGTGGAGGAAAAACCTGAAAACGGCGAGCAGACCAGGGTCGAGCTTGAAGAGGTGATGAATCGCCTCGAAGAGGCCGAGGCCAAAGTCGCGGAGCATCTCGATGGCTGGCAGCGCGCCCAGGCCGACTTCGTTAATTACAAGAACCGCGTTCAGCGTGATCAGGAATTGATGAAGTCTGTGATGAAGGGCGATATCATCAAGAAGTTCCTGCCGGTGTTGGATGATCTGGAACGCGCTTTGCAAAATCGCCCGGCGGATGCCGGTTCGTGGATGGATGGTATCGAACTGATCCAAAAAAAATTACAATCCATTCTTGAATCGGAGGGCTTGACGCGCATCCAGGCGGAAGGGCAGTTGTTCGATCCGAATTTTCACGAGGCGATTTCGTATGAGCCTAATGAAACGGTTGAAAGCGGGCATGTGATCGCGGTCGTGCAAAACGGTTACATGTTGGGCGAGAGAGTCGTTCGACCCGCAATGGTGAGAGTCGCACAGTAAGAAATGGCAGGAGTAGAACGTTAAAATTTGGCATTTTGGATCATCCTGCTATGTTCATACGGAAATCAAAGGAGACATCATTTCATGGCAAAAATCATTGGTATTGACCTGGGAACGACCAACTCTGTCGCGGCAGTGATGCAGGGCGGCGAGCCGGTTGTGATCCCGTCGTCCGAAGGCGAGCGTCTGGTGCCGTCGGTCGTGGCGGTTAATAAAAATCACGAGCGCCTCGTCGGACGTGTGGCGCGCAACCAGGCCATCATCAACGCACAGAACACCATTTTCTCGATCAAGCGTTTTATGGGCCGCAAGGCGGATGATCCCGAGGTGGAACGCACGAAGAAGCGCGTGCCGTATGAAGTTGCGGAAGCCTCGAATGGGGATGTGCGCGTCAAGCTGGATGGCAAAGATTACAGCCCGCCGGAAGTCTCGGCAATGATCCTTGCCAAGATCAAGGCGGATTGCGAAGCCTACATCGGCGAGACGATCACACAAGCCGTAATCACTGTGCCTGCCTATTTCAACGATGCTCAACGCAATGCCACCAAGGATGCGGGCAAGATCGCAGGACTTGAAGTTTTGCGGATCATTAATGAACCGACCGCTTCATCGCTTGCCTATGGCCTGGATAAAAAGAAAAACGAAGTGATTGCAGTGTATGATTTGGGCGGCGGCACGTTCGATATTTCCATCCTGGATGTGGGCGACGGGGTCTTCCAGGTCCGTTCAACCAGCGGTGATACGTTCCTGGGCGGCGATGACTTCGATCAACGCATCATGGATTATCTTGCCGATCAATTCCAAAAGGATAACGGTATTGATTTGCGCGGCGACCGCCAGGCGCTTCAACGTTTGAAGGAAGCCTCCGAGAAGGCCAAGATCGAACTCTCGACCATGATGCAAACCGAGATCAACCTGCCATATATTACAGCCGATGCCGGCGGTCCGAAGCATTTGGTCACTACGCTGACGCGCTCCAAGCTGGAACAACTTACTGCCGATCTTGTTGACCGCACCATTGCACCGCTGAAGCAGGCGCTGGCCGACGCGAGCCTCAACGCAGGCCAGATCAATGAAGTGGTGATGGTCGGCGGCATGACGCGCATGCCTGCGGTTCAGGATCGTGTGCGCGCCTTCTTCGGCAAGGAACCGCATAAGGGCGTTAACCCGGATGAAGTGGTTGCAGTGGGCGCGGCGATCCAGGCGGGCGTGCTGGGCGGCGAAGTAAAGGATATTCTGCTGCTCGATGTGACACCGCTCACGCTTTCCATTGAGACTTATGGTGCAGTGGCCACGCCGCAGATCGAACGCAACACCACGATTCCCACACGCCGGAGTCAGACCTTTTCCACGGCCTCGGATAATCAGACTCAGGTCGAAATCCATGTTCTGCAAGGCGAACGGCCGATGGCGGCAGACAATAAGTCGCTTGGCAAATTCATCCTCGATGGGGTCCCACCTGCACCGCGCGGCGTTCCTCAAATCGAAGTCACCTATGATATTGATGCGAACGGCATTCTCAAAGTCACCGCCAAGGATAAGGCCACGGGACGCACCCAGCATATTACCATTACGGCTTCGTCGGGTCTCTCCGACTCCGAGGTGGAGCGCATGAGAAAGGATGCGGAATCCCATGCAGACGAGGACCGCAAACGCAAGGAATTGATCGAAGTGCGCAACCAGGCTGATAATACGGCCTATGCGGCGGAGAAGGCCTTGAAGGAATTCGGCGACAAGGTCCCTGCCGAGGTGAAATCCGACATTGAGAAAAGAATCGCCGAAGTGCGCAGTAAATCTCAAAGTGAGGATGTAGCCGTCATCAAGTCTGAGACGGAAGCTCTGGGAGAAGCCATTCAAAAGATTGGAGCGAGTGTTTATCAACAACCCAATGCAACCAGCGGCGAGCCGAATCAATCTGGTCCATCCAATGCGGGACCGGATGTGGTGGATGGCGAAGTGAAGGAATAGTCTTGCAAGTCCGACTTGCCAGACTTGTAAGACTTGTTGGACTTCTCAGACTTTTTTGACCAATGTCTAATCGCGATTATTACGATGTTCTCGGCGTTGGGCGGAATGCGGCGGATAATGAGATCAAAGGCGCATTCCGCAAATTGGCGCGCCAGTATCATCCCGATGTAAGCAAAGAACCGGATGCCGAAGAAAAATTCAAAGAAATCAACGAAGCCTATGGCGTTCTCTCGGATGCCGACAAGCGCGCCCGTTATGATCGCTTTGGCAAGGAAGGCCTCGGCAATATGGGCGGCTTCCACGATTACACCGTGGACTTTTCCGATATCTTCGATGAGCTTTTCGGGCAATTTGGTTTTTCCACCGGTGGCCGCCGTTCGCGCCGCGCCCCAAGGCGGGGACGCGACCTGCAAATGTCGGTCGCGCTGAAATTTGAAGAGGCTGTCTTCGGCATCGAGAAAGAAATCGAGTTCGAACGCGATGAAACCTGTTCGCGTTGTAATGGCTCCGGTGCGGAGCCGGGCACATCTCCGACGCGCTGTTCCACATGCAACGGTCAGGGTGAAGTGCGCCAGGTGCGTCAAACGATTTTGGGCCAGATGATGCAGACCGCGGTCTGCCCGACCTGCGGCGGACGCGGTGAAGTGATTTCATCCCCATGCCGCACCTGCCGCGGCGGCGGACTGGAACGCAAACGCGTGACGAAGAAGGTGCAAATCCCTGCCGGCGTGGATAGCGGTACACAGATCCGATTGGCAGGCGAGGGCGGGCCTGGAGTATATGGCGGACCGAATGGAGGCTTGTTCCTGGTCCTGGATGTCCAGCCGCATCCGTTCTTCAAGCGCCGCGAGAATGATATTCTTTTAAATCTCGATATCAATGTTGCACAGGCTACATTGGGCGCGGAGGTGGATGTCCCGACTCTGGATGGCGATGAGAAGTTGAAGATTCCGGCTGGCACACAACCCGGCAAGGTATTTCATATCAAGGGCAAAGGTGTCCCGCATTTGCGGCGTAAGGATCACCGCGGTGACGAGTTAGTGATCATTGAGGTGGAAATCCCAACAAAGTTGACAAAGGACCAGCGCGAGTTGTTCGAGAAGCTGGCCGCGACCATGGGCACAACGGTCAAGCCCAAGGAAAAAGGATTCCTGGATTGGTTGAATGAAACGCTGGGAGGGTAATTCCATGGTTGGCCGGCTTATCAACAACAGTTGTTATATTTCATAACGAACTGGCTACCTGGAAAGATAAAAATCCAAATTTTATTTTCCATATATTGGACTTGCTAATTTCATTAATTCGTGCCGGATTTGGCGCTCTCTAAGCAAAAGTGGGTGAATTCTGCTTGTTTGTTATATAATCAATTCATCCATGTCCGATCATTCTCATACTCATTATGGCGATTTGGCCAAGCAAGCCATTTCGCGGCTTTCTTTATCGTTGTTTCTCACGTTGGTATTTGTCGTCATTGAAGCCGCAGCGGGACTCTTCGCCAACAGCCTCGCGCTTCTGACCGATGCGGCACATAACTTCACTGATGTGATCGCTCTCGGCATCAGTTGGTACGCGGTCCACTGGACGACCCAGCCTGCCAACTCGCGGAAGACATACGGCTATCACCGCGTTGGTATTTTGGCGGCACTGCTCAATTCAACAACGCTGGTGATCATATCCTTGGGCATTTTCTTTGAAGCCTATCGCCGTTTTATAAATCAACCGCAAGTCAACTCGATCATCCTGATCAGCGTTGGTTTTCTTGCTTTTATGGTTAATCTGATTAGCGCTTTATTATTGCAACGCGGCAGTAAAAACGATTTGAATTTGCGTTCGGCTTTCATACACATGATCGGGGATGTTGCGGCCACGGTTGGCGCGGTCAGCGCGGGCATCCTTATTTATTTCACCCATGCTAATTGGCTTGACCCGTTCATAAGTGTCTTGATCGGTTTCCTCATCCTTTATAGCGCCTGGGGCATTCTGCGCGAGACCGTGGATATTTTGCTTGAGTCCACGCCGC
>Ga0182027_10014427_pt1 | contig 10940 bp, 18 predicted proteins | sample 712E1DmetaG_FD_121300 | JGI IMG/M metagenome (GOLD analysis project Ga0182027, IMG submission 121300) | Permafrost microbial communities from Stordalen Mire, Sweden - 712E1D metaG (Illumina Assembly) | ecosystem: Environmental > Terrestrial > Soil > Wetlands > Permafrost | place: Sweden...
AAGAAACGATAATTTATTTATAAATGTGATGGAATATATCAAAAGATAAGCACAATAGAAATATATATTCATGTGAACCCAGAAGACATAATAGATGTGATGTGGAAGTAATTGCTATGTTATAGTAATATTTTTATAGTTTAATCGTTTGTATATCTTTATGAAAAGTGAAAGTGATAAAGAACTGATTGCGTTGTATACTGATTGTGTAAATTGTTCGAATAATGAGAACGATTGCCCTTCTATTTGGAAAGATTTTAGTACTGGAGTTATTCCTAGAGGATTTTATTTTGAGTCAAGTAATATACAAATTTTAGTGATAGCTAAAAATCCCGGACATCCATTAGAAAGAGAACAAAAATTATTGGTAAATAAGAGCGGGAAAGAATTATTAAATTCTTATTTTTCCTTTCATCGCTCTTTATATAAAAAGTTTAAATTTTCTAGTGAAAGATCAACTACCTTTCATAAAAATCTATTTAACAGATATTTGCCGTACTTTTTAGATATTCCTGCAGAAAAGATTTATAGCAAGATTGCTCACACTAACTTGGTAAAGTGTAGTACCAGAAATGAACAAGAGAGATTAAACAAAAGAGTCATGTTAACTTGTTTTAATAAATATTTACTAAATGAAATTAGAATATATCAGCCTAAAGTCATATTAGCATTAGGGAATGAAGTTTACCAATTTTTGAAAAAGCATCAAGATAAATTTAATGTGCCTATAATCAAAATTAAACATCCTTCATACTTTTATAGGAAAGAGGAAGAAAAAGAGATCCTGAAATCAATTAAAGAAGAAATACACACATACTTAACATAACTAGATTGCTAACCTTTCGTTTTTTAATTCTTATACGAAATTGTTATAAGAAAAGAATGAACAATACTAAGAAAAAATTTGAAGTGTTACACCTGCCTTCGTTACGATTTGTTTTGCCATATCTTCTGGTAAATCAAAATATTCAGTTCCAATTTTAAAGATATACAGATATTTTAACGTAATATGTTTGTGAGTTAAGAATTCATATCTTACCATTTGGACTTCTCTGCTTTTTGAAAGAGCCTCTTCAAATTTTTTTGTAGGAACATCTTGAGGAACGATAATCTCAGATTTATCTGAAAAAATAAGTTTAATGTATTTTGGCAATGGTTCCATCTTATTAGAAGCAAGCATTTTATGATATGTTTTGTAAATTACTCCTCCTTTCAAATTCTCGATTACAAATGAACCATACGTTTTAGAGTTACTCTCAATTCCGATTTGAAAAAGTATTTCGGCTTCTTTCTTAGATAATGCCATTATATCATCTCTTAATCGTGTTGTTTAGATTAAATATATAAATTTTCTTTTTCTTAATTCTTCTACCGTAAATATTTTTTTGCTATAGTAATAAGCCAAATAATTAATCCAAGGAAGGTTAATACAGAAGCAACACCTGTGAAAATAATTGTCTTAGGATGATTTTGTTGCCACCACCATAGAAAATTGGCACACACACTTCCAAGAAACCCCATCACAGCAAAAATTATTCCTACTATAATCGCAAAGCCAATCTGATTTTCTAAAGGCATATTTTCGTGCTTGGACAGGGATTTTCTTTTCATAGTCAGGTATACACCTATGAATATATAAATTTTCGTTTTTCAATTCTTTTACGAAAAGATAATTCTTGCTTAAGATTAGAAGAGTATGGAGATTTTTCGCAAAAATGGATTAAATTTAAATAGTCTCTTGATTATGCATTATTATGCGTTGGCGATATAAGAATATTATTATAGGTTTTATTATAGCTACTGTATTATGGTTTGTAATATATGCTGTTACAGATTACAAACCTATAACTGCTCTATATGAAAAAATCGGAAATACTAATGATTTAAGTGTAAATAATAATGTTAATGGTCAAATATCACAAAAATCATTATTTCCTATTTCTAGTAATACACAAACATATTCAAGCATTTATGACTTAAGGTTAAACCCTGCGAGTTATGATGGAAAAACTGTCAAAATTAAAGGAAAAGCTACTGTTTCATATTACCAATCAACGTTATATATTCAAGATTCAGATGGATATCATATCCTAGTAGTTGATACTATGGCAGGTAGAACATACGATTATTATGATCCTTCAGAAAATAACGAAGGTTCAATGTATGAAGTAACAGGAATACTTAGAAATAAAGAATATATCCAATACTATGGTTCAAATTTTATACCTTATATCGAAGCAACAACACCAGTAAAAAAAATATAATTTCTATCGTTTAAACAATTAATCTAACAACTAAAATAAGGATTAACTTTAAATACAGATATGTTTATGTATCATTAATGAATAAAACATTCATTGATACTCTAAAACTTTTCATAGCAGGTTTCTTTGGAGGTTGTTTTGGAGTTGTTTTAAGTCTTTATCTTCAAAATCCTTCTTCTCATAATAGATTGATATATTGGAGTATAATTATAGCGTTATTTTTATCTTCATTATGGTTATCATGGATGTTTAATCATACCAAAAAGATTCAAGGTTGGTTCAAAAGAAAAACGGATTAACTTTTTCTTATTTTTTCTTCTACCAATCTCTCGTATGTTGCCCAATCTACTCTTATAACCAAAATTCTGTTATTTCTTTCCGCCCCCACCGTAAACCTTTCGTCTTTTTCTCCGACAGGCTTATTAAGATTTAAGATATTATAATTCTATAAAAATTGTTGTGGGGTTGATTAGAATGGAACAAGAAAACTTGGAAAAAAAGATTACTTTTTGGGATAGAGCTAAATACGCTTCGATTCCTGCAGTATTAACAGCAGGCTCGTGTTTTATTCCAGAATTAAAGAAGAAGTATAGTTCGTTATCAGAGGAGAAGAGAGATACTTGCAAGACAGTCGCATTAGCCAGTACAACGCTATTTGGTGCAATAGTATCTGTTGCTTCAGGTTATAATCTATTCAAGGATTATAAAGCAAAAAAAGAAAGAGAAATGAATATAGTTGTACAATAGAGGATAAAATGAGCAACAATTTAGTGCAAATAATAGATATTATCGATACAAACTCTAAATTAGTCAGCGAAGTAACAGGAGTAGCAAAGAACATTATAGCAAAAGATCCGAATGCGTTAGACAATAGCTTCTTAGAATATGTCATCAAGAATCATTTCGGAGAATCGATGTATGATAGGATTCACAAAATCTATCAAGATATTATCGGAACATAGGTGATGGAAATGGGAAATATAATTAAAGGAATCTTATATACAGGCTTAGCAGGCATAGTGGGCTTAGGAGGATATATGCTCGGCAAGTACAAGCATATGGGTGGAAAAATCTCATTGACAATGGTCGGCCTGGCATTGGTTCTATATGCTCCTAAAGGATGTGATGTCTTAGAAACATATGTCAGAGTACATGGAGATGTTGAAAAAGCTAAGATATATGGCCTAGCGCGCAAAGATTCTATTGACCATATCGTGAATTCTGAAAAAAGAAGAGATTCGACACTATACTTAAAGCAATTTATGCAAACCGCATCTAATACAAGCAAGCAATTAGAAGAGACATATAAAGGAATAATTAAGGATAATGAAACTAGATATAAAGGTTTATTACAAAAGAACGACGAGCAATATAATAAAGTGTTAAGCGGCATGATTCAGCAGAACGATGCTCTAAAAACTGATTTAGAAAAATTAAAGACGACAACTTCAGATACAAGTTCCTATGCTGAATCCCCTCCTAGCATTAATTCAGGCATGGTTATTAGTACAAAAAAGACGGACAAAGGATTATTGGAAGATAGAGTTCTGCCTGATGGAACAAAATTTGTAGTACTATACAAAAAATAGGTGGCTTCATGTCTTTAAGAGAAATAATAAAAAACTGGACGAGCAGGCTTCGCGAGAAATATTTAGAGATAAAAGAAGTCAGATATAAGTTAGCAAATGATTTCAAAGAGTTATTCCAATATGGCGCTCTTTCCCTTGACAAATTAATCTATCAGAGCAATGGTGTAGTAGGAATATGTGCAGACTTTACTGACTATAAGAATAGTTTGCCAAATAAACTCTCCAATATTCGCGAAGATTTTAGAACGTTAGAAAATATTGTCTCAAGAAAATACACTAACAAAAATGTTTACACTCCAGAAAATATAAATCAAATTATAGATTTAAAGAATAAATATTTTTGGAAAGACTATACGCAATTACAAGATATTATAAAAAAAGAAACAAATATCAAGGTCAACAATATTGAATCTTTATTGACAGAAACCATGTCGCTCAAAGTTAATAATCCATTATACAAAGATATTACGAGAATAAATTACGATTCTAGAATCGCACCATCAAATATGAAAGACGAAATAATAAGATATTATACTCAATCAAATAAAACTCTCAAGGAATTATCTAAAGAATTGGAATCAAAATATGGAATGTCCATCTCAATATCGACAATCAGCATCAATGCACGAAAATATTTGAACAGTCAAGGATTAGATTTCAAGAATAGACGAGAAGCGAAGAAATATTACGAAAAATTCTCACTCGTAAATAAGTAAACTATTTATACTAGTTCTATCAATAAAGCCCGGGGTGTTTAAATTGAGGATAGATGCAGATGTTAAGCTGGATTTTAAGGATGTGTTGATAAGGCCTAAGAGATCTACGTTATTTAGCAGAAAAATTGTTGAATTGAATAGGACGTATAAGTTTAAGCATTCAAAGCATGAGTGGACTGGCGTTCCCGTTGTTGCAGCCAATATGGATACCACCGGAACTTTTGCCATGACTGAAGCATTTAGCAAACATACTATGATTGTCGCGTTGCACAAACATTATTCTTCGGAAGAATTAATAAAGTTCTATAATAGTCATGATGAAAACTTTTTTGATAATATTTTTTATAGTATAGGAATGATAGACCAAGATAAAATCAAACTACGATTGGTTATGAAAACTATTTCTAATCCTGATAAATTAAAAAATATCTGTATTGACGTTGCGAATGGTTATAGTGAAGTATTTGTAGATTTTGTTAAGAGCATTAGACAAGAATTTCCAGACAAGACTATAATGGCAGGCAATGTTGTAACGGGCGAAATGGTCGAAGCATTAGTGCTGGCAGGCGCGGATATTGTTAAAGTGGGAATTGGTCCAGGATCTACTTGTATCACCAGAAAAATTACTGGAATAGGTTATCCTCAACTTTCAGCAATAATAGAATGCGCTGATGCAGCACATGGGTTAAGTGCTTTGATTTGTTCTGATGGTGGATGTACTGTCCCTGGAGATGTTGTCAAAGCATTTGGCGCTGGCGCAGATTTCGTAATGTTAGGAGGGATGTTAGCAGGGCACGACGAGAGTGATGGAGATATAATTGAGAAAAATGGTCAGAAGTATAAAAAATTTTATGGTATGAGCAGCGATACTGCTATGAATAAATACAATGGAGGTGTAGCTGAGTATCGTGCTAGCGAAGGCAAAACTGTTGAGGTTCCTTATAGAGGAAGTGTAGAATATACTATACAAGAAATTCTTGGCGGACTCAGAAGTGCGTGTACATATGTCGGTGCTGCAAGATTGAAAGATTTGAGTAAATGCACAACATTTGTTCAAGTTACACAACAATTGAACAACATTTTTGAAGACTAATTTTTTTTATTCAACCTTAACAGTATACTTTCTTCCTTCTATCTCTACAACATCTTTGTCGAAGAGTTTTTTCTTATTCCGAGTTTCTGGAGTTCCGTTTAGAATTACATTTCCACTTCTTATAATTACTTTGGCTTGTCCTCCAGTCGCAGCGAGTCCAATCTTTTTTATGAATACATTTAGCTCGACATATTTTTCTTGATTATAATCTTGATTATTATCCTCAACTTTCTCATTCATCAATATTCACCTAATCTTTTCTGCTTCTTATCATATCTTTCTAAATATTTCGGCGGAGTAACGCTCACAAAACTATATCCTAATTCTTCAAGCATCACTTTTGCATTTGCACTAATTTTTGGGCAAGCGATTATTCCTCGAATATTTTCCTCTTTTATGCCTTTGCTCCTACATATCTTGTGAATATACCTATGTAATTGCTGTACTGCCTTGAAATCTGCATTATCACGTTTACATTCAATGACAACAATTTTTCCATCTTTATCGGTTCCGAATACATCAACGAAACCATACTTGTTGTGCTCTTCGCGACTAAAAGGCTTGAATCCTTTTTCTATAAGCAATGGATTATTATATATCATATCACTCATGTCTGCTTCACTTCCAACAACTTCTATGCTTCCGCCATCTTCTAACTTATGAGCATTAACAAAATGTATCTTATGTATCTTAGCATCTAAAAAATCCTTCAAGAATAAATGTCTTGCTTTTAATATTATTTCTCCATTCTCTACGACTATCTTTGCTTCAGTGCCCTCTTTCATATAATTTATTGGATTAACGCCGCCTGGCTGGTGTACAAGAAGAGTTTTATCGCTTTTGATTAGAATTATTCTGTCTCCTGCAGGCAGATAGCTTTCAACTTTTCCATAATATGATACTTCACAGTTTGCAGCGATTATTACTGTCTCGTTTCTTTCAAGAGCATTATTAATCTGCCCGATATATTCAGCATAGTCAGTATAGTCTTTCTTCTTCAAGCTAATCCCCTAAGAACAGCACTCTCTTATGATATATAAATTTATTTGTGCCTGCTATGTCTGCTGTTTATTTTTATCAATAAATATATTGCTAAACCTAACAATATTAATGAAGAAATATCAATCATTAAACAGAATATGCAATAAGTATGTAATACAAATGCCTGTATATACAGAAGCAATAATGCTATTGCCCCTGCAATTATTCCGCCGGCAATCGTTAAATAGTTGATTATTTTATTGTTTTTTTTGATTGATATTAAAGAGAATATCCCTAAAATCATAAACCCTACTATACCATACAAAGAGTTGCTTATTCCGAACATTTTACCATAACTACTTGTCTGTACAATCTCACATCCATTACTTCCTGTTATGGCAGAGCAAATGCCGCCATGACCAGATGCATATTGCGCCTTTTCAAAGTATATAACTACAGAAAATATCAAGCATATCAATGATATGATTAATATTATCTGATATAATGATTTGTTATTCATACTCAAGCGTATTTGCACTCATTCTTAAACATTGCGGATTTATTACGGATTTGCGCTATATTAATATTTAGACTTTCATTACTTTTATTATGTAAATAAGAAAATATTTAAACACAATTATGATACTGATATTATGAAAACCATAACTAATCCTAAGAACTCTGAAATACAGGTCAAGACAACTTGTGCTATGGTCAGCAGAAAGCCGGCTATGAACAATGATGAATTCAAAACAGCAGTTGTAGGACTATATGATGTTAATAATCCGCATAAGCAAGGCAAGTTTCCACATACAGTCTATGAGTTTTCGAACATTGAAAAAGTCAGGATTAAGGGTTTGAATGTATCTTATTATTTGGAAGGGAACGATTTGATAATCAATGATTTAGAAGAATTGATGATAATACATGAGAAGTCATTCTTAGTTCTTAAGGGTTATCAGTTTGAAATTGAACGAAGAAAGAAATAGTGTTTTTAGATAAGAAATAATATTTTTAGATTATTTTTCTATCCTTTTATTACTTTAATTTTTTACTATTGTTTTATATATTGTTATCTTCTCCCACTATTTGTACAATTATCTCTTCACCCTCATGATTATAAAATCGAATATTTTCAAGAGTGTATGGCTTGCATATTATTGCATTGACCACGCCTATCTTCCTGAAAAATTGTCTATCAGCAGAAGATGGCTTGTTGCTAATTCCAGGATGACTATGCACGCTGCCGTAGAATGATTTGTCAGGAAAATGAAATATCGGAGCAGCACCACTATCGGAAGCATAATATTCCTGATACACCAGTCCAGTTATAATCAATTTTTTATTCTCGATTTTTCCATCCAGGAATGCTAAGAACTCTTTTGGATAATTTTCTTTGGCTAGCAGCATTATGTTTTCAATAACATCCTGCTCTATACATATGCCCTCAAACCTGAACTTATCCAAATCGAATAATTTCTCGAAGGTTTTTATTAATCCTTTTTTTATCACTTGTTCAACAGTCATGAGCATATATTAAGATAGAAGCATATAAATTTTATTAAACTTTAGCTGTCCAACTCAGAAGAAGTAAAAATATATTGCATTAAAGTTGTAAAATAAAATAAATAAAAAATAAAATATCCATCTTGAGGGGATTTATTGTGGTAATTCATCAGATACTGTGGTATTATCCAGCGTGCCTATATCAGGATTTGTTGTAGTGTCGTCTATGACTGTAGCATCAGCACCGACAGACATGTCTGTGGTAGTATTTTTGTCTGTTGGCAATATTTTTGTTGGAGCTATCCTACTACATCCAGCGACTAATAATCCTACTGCAAGTATCATTAATAGTATGGTTGTTGTTTTCATTTTATTGGTCCCCGCTTGCATTATCATTGTTATTACTACCATTTATATTTGGTCTAGGTGCGTTAGGTCCAAGCCCACGTCCTCCACGAATAGGCATTGGCGGTCTCTGTCCGACTTGTTGTGATCTATTAGCTATTTTTTGTTGTCTTTGAGAAATCATGTCCTGTCGTTCCTTTGTTCTTTCTGCATTTATATCCTTAGCTGTTTGCTGTATATCTTTCCCAGCACCTTTTATATCATTCCAGACTGTATTGAATTCTCCGTCTTTATATTTGTATCCTTCCTGCGCATATTGTTGTGCATTTGCTATTTGTGAATCTATTTCATTGATTTGATCTGACATATTATACTTATCAGCCAATGGTGCAAGTTTTTCCTTATAACCTTGTAATCTAGCAATTTCAAATCTGGCTGCAAAGTGCAATTGCGATTGTTGATACGCTTTCATAAATTCTCCTAACGAAGTTATATTGCCCGAATCTATTAATGCCTGTAGTTCTTGATTTTTTGCTGTAATCTCAGCCATTATGGCATTCATGTCAGTAACACTCATATTTTTTTCAGACATCTTGTCAACAACATTACTCCATTGCTTATTCCAGTTGTCCATATGTTTTTCCATGACTTGAGCCATCTTTACTTCTTTATCATCTATACAGCTGGAATATACTTCCTTATCATTATTTAACTCATTTATGAATGCTGTCCTTGATTCATTGGACACGTTATATTGCTTAAAGTTCTTTTTAGCATCTGTTAAGTCTTGCGAAGCTTTCTGCAAGTCTGGCCTTACCGTTTGTACACTATAATTATCAAAACCATCCTTATTAACACCATCTACATATGTCTTTAGAGTAGTCATGTCAGTTAATAATATATCTTTGTTTGCAGTTTGATCAACTGAAGCGTATTTATTTAATAAATCAATCTGTATATTAGTAAATGCTACTTTACACTGCAAATTATCATATCTTACGGCCAATGCTTGACCGTTCGTCGCATCGGTAGTATTACCATTTGTGCTATTTGTATCGTTGCTTTCCGCCAATACTGCTCCTGTTAATGCAAGCATCGCTACAAGCATTACAAACCATTTTCCAATATTCATTTTATTCCTCCTAACGCTTATTTCCTTATTTTAGGATACAGCGTTCATTTGTTTTAGGCTAATAAATTTTTACCTTAACATTGTAATGATGAACTTACTTATAAACATACTTTCCAAACTAATAATTTAAAGGTTCATAATGCTTTAGATTTATAAAAAAAGCTTTTTAATTGATTATAATGCTTTATAGAATATGATTCTTTCCTTTTTAATTGTCGTATATTAATAAACTATTTAAAGGATTATGTTGATATCATATCATGGGGGAGTTTACATTTAATACTAAGCATATTGTATTTGTTGTGTTCGCTTGGGTCATTGTAATATTCTTATGTTCAAGCATAGTTGATGCTGCCATTATCAGTGGTTCTATATATGATTTAGCATTACAACCTGAATCTAATGTTATAGTTGAGATAAACACAATTCCAAAACAAATGCTTGTTTCAAAGAGTGGTGATTATGCGTTTAATGTAAAACCAGGTAATTATACACTTTATGCTCATACAACTGTATCTGGATCGGAAGAATCTATAATTGTAGATGATGATGGCAATTATACACTTGACATAATACTTGGAGAAAATATGATTGATTTGTCTGATTTTACATTACCGGAATCAAATATAAATGTAAGTTTGGATAATCCTAAAGAAAAAACAAACAACACATTCGTTATATTGCTAATTATTGTGCTTATAATTATATTGTGCGCTGCTGGAATATATCTTTTTACTTATTTTAAGAAAGCAAAATCTTCCAAACATGAATCTATAACTCATGACAATAGTAAGCACAAATCAGATAGCATATCAGAAAAACCATTAGATGAGTATGAACACAAAATTTTAAGCATAATCAAGAAGGAAAAAAGAACGACTCAAAAAGATTTACGCAAAGAAATACCATTATCTGAAGCTAAGATTAGTTTAATTATTACTGATCTTGAGAGCAAAGGAAAGGTTCGCAAGATAAAAAAAGGCAGAGGTAACATTCTAATATTTGTGAAAGACTGAGTTCTGAATAATTGAAGAATTAAACATTAGATATTAAATATCGGATTAGGATTATCATGTTAACGCACAAAAAACTTAAAGAACATTATGCTACGCGTCAGAAGGAAGTCAAGAAGCGGCTCTCGGAATTTTCCAAAAACGCCAAACAAATGAATAATAAAGATTTGTTCGTAGAGTTATGCTTCTGTATATGTACTCCTCAAAGTAAGGCAGCAAAAGTAGCTGAAGTCATTAATTCTAAAAACGCAGACAAATTATTAGGTTTAGAACATGCTGCGCTTGCTGAGATGCTGCGTCG
>Ga0182027_10014428_pt1 | contig 10939 bp, 12 predicted proteins | sample 712E1DmetaG_FD_121300 | JGI IMG/M metagenome (GOLD analysis project Ga0182027, IMG submission 121300) | Permafrost microbial communities from Stordalen Mire, Sweden - 712E1D metaG (Illumina Assembly) | ecosystem: Environmental > Terrestrial > Soil > Wetlands > Permafrost | place: Sweden...
CATAGAAAAAGGGATCATCGGAAAGGGCGACATGATCGTGTCGGCTAAGCACGACGTGGGTATCGTGTTCGCTCAGGCTGCGGTGGTGACCTCGGAGGCCGCGGTAACCATCGAGAAGTACTGCCTTCACTGCGACGTAACCTGCGACACGGCCGTCGGCGCCGATTCACACGCGGCATTTATCGGCGGCAGCCTCACGGCCTTCTCGAAAGTGGAGATCGGCGTGACGGGCAACGACAAGGGAGTGGAGACGAAGATTTTCGTTTTTGATAAAGAGGAGCTGGCCATCAACGAGAAATTGCGCGAGCTATCGATCCTCGAACGGAAACTCAACGCCGACCTCGACCCCATCAAGAAACAGCTCAGGACAAAGGCGGCCATCCTGAAACAGGCCGGGACACAGGCGTCGCCCCGGCAGACCGAGGAGCTCAAGAAGTGGCTCGACGTCTACAACAAGCTTGCCGTCAAGCTCAAATACGTGCAGGAGAAAACAGCCGGCCTGCAGGCCGACCTCAAGAAACCGCGACAGTACGGCGGCTACATCAAGATATCGGGCGACGTGTATCCGGGCACGGAGTTGAATTTGTACGGAATGTCGAAAGTGATAAAGGCGCACCTTGTCAACAAGATGTTCCATGTGAGAGACGGCGCCGTTGTGGTGGAAGGATAACGACATGGGAAAAACAGCCGGCCTGCATGTACAGAAAAAAGACGGGTTTGTGTGGATCACGCTTCCCGACTCCCTTAACATGGACAATTACGTGAAGGTGGAGCAGGAAGTGGGCGCTGCGCTCTCCGAAACGCCGCCACGGGTGGTGCTCGACCTGAGCGCGACGGCAAGCCTGTACAGCTCGGGGCTGGGGCTGCTTATCCGGCTCCGCCAGCGGATCAACGACGAGGACGGAGTCCTCTTTCTTGTCAACGTCGCCCGGAAGATATCCGACATGCTCGAGTCGGTCAACCTGGAGCGGCTGTTCACCATCTACGCCACCGACGTGGAGTTCGAGATTTCCCAGGAAGACATTCTAACCGAGACCATGACGCGCAAGAGCGGGGGGTTCGTCTTTGTCGCGCGGATTGAAGGCGGCCTGTACCGCATCAACATGTCGGGCGCGCTCTCCACAGGCCGGGATTTCTCCGCGCTCGCCGCGTTTTCCCCCGAAGAGAAAGTCAAGCATTACATTTTCGACCTCACCGGCCTCCAGATGGTCGATACCGCCGGCATCCATGTTCTGGCCCAACTGTTCGTCTCCATCCGCGACAAAGGCGGCACCGTAATCACCTACGGCGGAGACGAGTTCATCCGGGAGCTTCTCGACATCCTGAGCCTCACCGAATTCGTGATCTGCTGCAAGGATGAGCGGGAGGCAATGGGCAGGGTGGGGAAGACGTAGCGGAATTCTCCTATTTCCCTGATAGTTGATCTCCATTAGCATTTGTTAATTGAAAGACCTCGCAGCAAGCTGCGAGGAATCTTTCCATCCCTATGGAATGAAAACGTACTTATAGTCGCTCGCTAACCCCGAAGCAGAGCTTCGAGGACCGCGATTACGACCGGATGTACACCCCAGTGAGCAGCCTGCAATGCGCTCGCTATGGGATTCACTAATAATATAGCCAAAACGCCTTTGGGAGCTTCGCGTGGCTCTTCTGCGCCCTTGCTGTTGGGCGCGAGCAATGGCGTGGGTGGCCTTGTTGCGAGACCGGAAACCTCACCCCCGACCCCTCTCCTAAAGGGAGAGGGGGAAGATATGGAAATAGACTAACACAAGCGCGCACCATTGAAACGGCTGTAGAACGGTGGAGACATCGCATCGATTCAGCCTATGATAGAGGCAACTGGCAAGTGAATGCCGGCACCGTATACGAGGGCAGAGCGGGTGCTGTAGCCGATGTAGTTAGGCATTGCGTCGCCTGACGAAATGATTCACCATGTCGTTGGAAGACTAATACCTGTTAGGATGCATAAAAACAATACAAAGGAGACTTCAATGAAAATTCAAAAAATGATTTGTTGCATTTTGTTGGGAATTATTTCCGTTTCAGCTTCAGAATCAAATTTCAATATTGCAAACGAATATATAAGATCCTTAGCTGCAGTTTACGGCATTCAGCAAAATGCGGACAAGGAACCAAAAAGTATTCCAGATGGCAATGATAAAATGACAAAAATATGTATGACTACAATTAGAAATGCGGAACGGTATCGATTAGAATTGGGCGCAAGTATAAATAATTTAACAAACATGAAGACCAATGATACTTCAATTAATTCAATATTGTCTAACACCATAGCTTTCTATAATGCAAAAACAAATTTATATAATGAGCTTTCATCAATTGCCAAAGATATTATTGGGTTGTCCTCAAATGACATTGATAAACTCAAACAATTAGCCCCAAGAATTCCTGAGATAAATGCAAAAATAGAATTTATTGACGAAAGCTTAGTTGATAATACGGTATTAATATTTTCGGTATTAATTGATAAGAAGCCTGATTCAAATGGAAAAATGAGCAGGCTAAATATCACAAAAGATGAAAAGCAGAGTATGTTGAAAAGCATTGAAATACTATTTGGAAAAAGCGTTGATCAAAAGAATAAGAATTGGACAGTAGGGTCAGCTGCATTAATGAAAGAATATTTATTAAAGGGTTATAAATGCAAAGATGAAATAAAATAATTGAAATCATCCTAACAACGCCCTCATGCTGACTCGGCCCGCGAAGGATGGGAGTTTTACAAGCAGTTTATTTCTTAGAAACATCACTATTTTATACCCCTGGCAAGGCCAGGGTAACGTAGTGTAAAGCTCGCCTTGTCTTGCGGCACCGTGAAAGTTCGGTTTTTCAAAGGCGCAAAGAACGTGGTTTCGGAAAGATCGGAAATTAGGAACAAGAAATTAGAACCATGAAATCAAAGAAATTAAAATCAAGAAATCCTAACCGGTCGTTCAATTTTGACCAGTGGGCGTTTGCGGCATCCATTTTTCGCAGACTGTTTGGGTTTCATTGAAAATATCTATGTTTGCAAAGTCAAAATGGCGGGCATATCGCTCGCAAATGAACTCCTCCGTTAGGCTATAAAATCATGCACAATATAAACCTTTCAGATTATGACAACTTCGCATTTGATCCGAACCAATTTATCAAAAAGGTTGACGATGATTTGAAGGATCTTTGCCAATTGGCAAATTATGGGCAGATTGTAAGGGATCGTGGTAGAGATAGAACTATTAAGAAGTTCATAGAGGAATTGTATCCTCTGCGTTCCTATTTGAAATATCGAATTGAACGGAAGTTACGAACAGATGAAATAATTTGGAAAAATGGAAATCAGAAGGGTGATGCATTATTAAATGGTAACGAAACTATTGAGATTACTGTAGCGGAACATGAAAGCGAATGGATCGTTCGCGAGAACATGAACAGGGGCAAACCTACTTTTGATGCGGAAGGCATATCAAAAAGCAAGAATGGTGAGATAGTTTCAGTACCAACCGTAAAGTCGCCACTGGATCGCATTAATGCGCACACGGAAATGATTAATAATGCCGTTAAAAACAAATCAAATAAGTATGACAAAATAGACTCCCTGGTCATTTACTTGAACCAAGACGGGATTCTTGTTGACTGGGAATTTGAAGAGATAATCAAGAATATTGATTCCACCAAATGTTCCAATATCACAAACCTGTTCATTGTTTCTTTTCAATATCAATCGTTATTAACGAAGAATAATGGCCTAACCAGTCGCTAGTGTGCCACGAGGCACTTCAGATACAAATCGGTGCATTTCCCGATATTCCACTCGGGGAATAAATCCGATCCCGGCAATTCATTGCCCGCGGTAAAGATTAGCGGAACAAAATGAATCAAAAAGCAGAATTATGCCGCATGTTTCCGCTGCGGTTTCCAATGGATTTCAGGCTTTTTGCGGTTCTCGGCGCAATCGCGCAGGAACAAATTTATTAATTTCTGATACGGGATATCGGCATCCGCGGCAATGGATTTGAAGTAATTGATCGTATCGTTTTCCAGGCGGATGGTAACCTGCTTCTTCAGTTTCTTAATATACGGATTCTTAACGGATTTTGAAAAATCGTAATTTGCTTTCATGTTAAAGTCCTTTGTTGAACTGTGAGTATTGTTTAGTTTCCGATTTTGAAGCCTTTCGCGCTGAAATAATGCGTATTGTTTCGTCCTTCGTTCGGTAACAATGGCAAACCGTAATCAGTCGCACCTTTGAACTTAAACCGAGGATCAGAAAGCGATCTTCCGATTCCGAATGCGAAGGATCAGGATTAAGCCGAGCGTTTTCATCATAAAACACCGTCTGTGCTTCTTCGAAGGATACGCCATGCTTGGCAAGATTTGCCCTGTTTTTATTGGAATCCCATTCGAAGGAAATTTGCGGCATAGATTAAATATAATTATAAAAGCAATACAAATCAAGCTCTCACAACACACTGGCCTGCCACGAGGCACTTCAGATACAAATCGGTGCATTTCCCGATATTCCACTCGGAAAATAAATCCGACCCCGGTAATTCATTTTGTGCAGCGTGAACGAGCACATGCGCAAAGCCTATGGCGTTTCTCGAAAAGAGACCACGCCCTTTGGGCGTGGTGCACAACGTTACGCTAAAGCACTTACGTGCTTTCTTTGATTTCGGGGTTTCTCACAATAGTTTCGTAAGGGTTTGGTAGTGGTGCTGCGCACCATCCATTATGTCGTTCGCCCTTTTACCCCTCATCAAAGCCACGGCCTATGGCCATGGTTGTTTAGTGGTCATTCGCCGGGAAGATGGATGGACGTATGCAACGGCCGGTTTTTTACACAAGATTTGTGGTTTGCAAAGGTAAAATGCAGTTGTGGTCGGGGATAGTAGCTCCACCTTGAGCCAATTGAAAAGAGGACTAGACCCAATTTTCAATTCGCAATTTTGGAATTCTTTTGAATCTCCACGTTTGCGCATTCCCCGAAGCTTGCTTCGGGGTTAGCAAACGACTATAAAATGCTTCTTCCTTAGAGATGGAAGATGCCCCGCAGCTTGCTGCGGGGTTCTTCAGTTCGCGGGTGTTGTTTGTCACTAAGATCAGATTGAGGCTAAGGGCATGGGCAGCTATCATCATGTCGTACGTGCCTATCGGAGTTCCTTTCGTTTCAAGAAAGGCTCGAATTTCCCCGTATTTCGCTGCGGCTGGTTCGGTAAAAGCCATAACTTCAAGTGGAGCAAGAAACTCCGCGAGTGCCATTCGATTTTGAGTCTTATTGGAGCTTTTTGCAATACCGTATTCAAGCTCGGAAAGGGTGACAACAGAAATGCCTATTTCAGAAATGCTTGTATTTTGAAGCCGTTTTATGACCTGAACTGGTTTTTTCCGAATAAGATAAATACAGATATTCGTATCCAGCATGTATTTCACTTTAGACCTACCCGTGCTTCTGGTTTTGGCTGGTGCCTCTCACTCAAAAAATCATCAGAAAATTTATCCAGACTGTCGATCATTGGGACCCAAGGGTCATTCATAGGAAAAAGCATGACAATATTGTCAAATTTCTTAACATACACATCCTTGCCTCGGAAACGGAATTCTTTCGGCAACCGGACTGCCTGGCTTCGACCGTTGCTGAACAATCTTGCGGTTCTCATTATAAACCTCCTTTGGTATATATCATGGTATATATTATATATTATTCCAGCACAAATTTCAAGAACTTTGGCTCACACGCCGCTCAATCACGATCGTCCGCATTTGCAAACTTCTTTGGTTCGCGGGCGTTAGGTTCTTCAAGCAAGATTGGTGGCCTGCATAGGGAATATGCGGTCGTAGTCGGGCATAGTACCTCCACCGTTCTAAAACGCTGGCCGAGAATCGCCGCTTCCCTGCGGCGATAATTTAAATAGCGCCATGTAAAATGAATGATGAGAGATCAATATTATCTTGCATTATTGTTAACCCACGTGTTAACTTAGGAATGGTATGAGAACCATCACGTTCTATACGATGGTATCGGGCGCGAAGCCGGTCCAGGAATTTCTGGATGGGTTGTCAGACAAGCAGGTTGAGAAGGTTCTTTGGGTATTACGATTGATTAAGGAAATGGACCGGGTGCCGTCGGTCTATTTCAAAAAGCTGGTGAACACCAGCGGGATTTGGGAAGTACGGGTGACGATTGCCGGAAACATATTCCGTGTTCTCGGATTCATGACGGAGCATTCGTTTGTCATTTTGACCAATGGATTTCAGAAAAAGAGCCAGGAGACACCTCGATCGGAAATTGAACTTGCAGAGTACAGAAGACGGGACTATTTCAACAGGAGGCAAGGCCATGGATGATTTGGACAGATACATTGACCGACGAAAAAGGCGAAGCAAATCGTTTGCCCGCTCTTTCGAAACCGGATACCACGAGTTCAAAATCGGGGCTATTTTGAAACTTGCTCGTGAGAAATCCGGGATGACGCAGGATGAAGTGGCCCGTAAGCTTAATACAAAGAAAACGGCTATTTCCAGAATTGAAAATCATGCGGAGGACATCAAACTTTCGACCATCGAGCGTTTTGCTCATGCCGTTGGAAGAGAAGTCAAAGTCCAGGTGATCTGATAATGTCTCTAGGGGACCTCTAAAAATTCCGTAAGAGTCTCGATTTCGGGTTGATGTTGACAGATGGTATTGTTTTTCAATCTGTTCTCGATGGAAGAAGATTCTTGAAATACAGGAGGGGATCGCGCTGTCTCTTAATCAAGATTTGCTAAACCCGTTGCTTTCTAACATAGCAGTCGTACCGGCATCTTACGCCGGCCGTTGGGGCCGCGAGAAAAAGACCAACATGATTAAAAGCGTTCCATTTGTGCTCTTATTATTTGCGCCAATTCTGGCATGCTCAGCTTTCCTATTGTCTGGCAATGGCCGACATATCGTCGGTAAGAATTATGATTGGAATATTGAAGATGGAAGGGTCATTGTAAATGGAAAAGGACTGGTTAAAACGTCCTTTGGCACAGACAAGCCAGCAAAATGGTGCTCAAAATATGGCAGCCTCACTTTCAATCAGTATGGAATGGAGTTCCCAAGCAGTGGAATTAATGAAAAGGGCTTGGTAATTGAAGCCTTATGGCTTGACAAAACAGCATATCCGCCAAATTCAGAAGGAAGAAAAGAAATTGATAATATGCAATGGATTCAATATCAACTGGATAATTCAGCCAATGTAAATGAAGTAATTGAAAATGACAAAGAATTGGCATTCCATCCAATTACTCCAACTGCAGTTCATTATTTCATTGCTGATAGAAGTGGGGAAAGCTTGATATTTGAGTCGGTACAAGGAATAATGCATCATTATTTGGCTGACACAAGCAACCCGGCAATACTAACGAACGACCCCTATGACAAATCTATCAGATTAATGAGGAAATGTAAGGTTTTTGGCGGAACCTTGAAAGAGCCAGAGGGTCACGGCTCTGTTTCGAGGTTCATTCAAATGGCTGTGTTGCTCAATGGTGGTATCAAGCCAAAACCAATTGAGCAATCATTTGAAATACTGGCCAAAGTCCGGATGCCAACAATAACAAAGTGGTCAATTGTATATGATTTGGATAGTTCTATTGTCTACTATAAAACAGTATCAAGACCAAGGATCAAGAAAATTGAAATAAGCAAGTTGGATTTTGCATGTTCGCCTTCTCGAAAGGCTCTGGACATAAGATTCAATAAGGCCAACACGACTAGCTATTTTGGGAAGTATGATATAGCGGACAATACGAAATTGATTTCAAACACGTTTAATAGAGTAGATTTCATAAAGATCAGAGGACCTCATTTGGTTCAAGAGGTAGAAGAGTATTTAAGGACAATTTCATGTAATCAAACAACCGAGTAAGAAGGCCCCTGAACTGCGGTCAAGCCAAGCCCGGCCAAAATCGTAACGCCGTCGTTCCGGCGCTCAACGCGAACATTGGAATAGCCAATGAATGCAAAAAGGAACTTTCATCCTAATGATGGAGCGAATGCAATGCGGAAAAAGGCACCGGTGACGATGAAAGCATATGACGACCCCGAATTCCTCCATGGACAATCAGCGCGTTCCATTCGCGTGCTATCGGAATTCATCCAACCGGAAGAGCGCTTTCGGAAGAACGGAATCCACAATACAATCGTATTCTTCGGATCGGCACGCGCCATGCCTAAAAAGCAAGCCAAAGGCCGCGTCTTGAATCCCGGCGAAAAGCGAGACAAGTGTATGCTCACCAGCGAGACGTATGAAGCCTGCGTGGAACTGGCGCGACGCATTACGGAATGGTCGAACAAAATCAAGGACCCCTGGCATCGTTTTTACCTTTGCAGCGGCGGCGGCCCGGGTATTATGGAAGCGGCCAACAAAGGGGCTCGCCTCGCCAAGGGCAAGTCCATCGGCCTCAATATCAGCTTGCCGTTCGAACAGGTAGCCAACCCCTATATCACGCCCGAATTGAATCTCGAATTCCATTATTTTTTCATACGTAAGTTCTGGTTTCTTTATTACGCCAAGGCCTTGGTGGCTTTTCCCGGCGGTTTCGGCACGTTCGATGAGGTCTTTGAAGTTCTTACCCTGATTCAAACCAAAAAGCTCAAGAAGCGTATGCCGGTCGTGCTTTACGGAAAGGAATTCTGGAATAGCGTCTTTAATCTCAGCGCTCTTGTTGAATATGGCGTGATTGCTCAGGAAGACCTGGCGCTCTTCAAGATATTCGACGATGTGGATTCCGCCTACGACTATATCGTCTCCGAGCTTAAGCACATGCCGCCCAACTCGCTTTATTCGTAGCGAGGGCGGACCACGTTTATGGACAGGAACATAGAGACGATGCGTGTGAGCAGCGGGAGAGACGGGAAGGCTGAGACGCAGGCAGCGAAGTGATACTGATACTAAGGCAGCGTTCTTTATTATGATTCTCGCTGATCGCTGAGAGAAAAAATCGTCTGCTGCGAACTCAAATTCGAACGTTCATCATCAACTATTTTATCGTTTGCAACCCCTACATCCTGCAGAGGAACAAGCAATGCTCTCTACCCGGATCAAGCGTTTCGTTAACAGGAAGGTGCTGGGCTATCCTTCGTCAATCGTGCTTCAGACCAAGTCCGGCTGTAATCTCAAATGTCGGCATTGTTTTTTGAGCCAGTTCGGCACCGACATTCCGGACGGACCAAAGAGGTAGATTGATTTTGAGGAGTTCTCGCGCCGGGCAATGCGAATCAGACCTTTTATTCGACGTGCAACCTACCTGTTTTTCTCCGGGTTCGAGGCGCTACTCCACAAAGATATCTTTCGGATGATGGAGCACGCCCTGTCAATCAACCCTACCCTGCAATCTGCCAGCAATGTCTCGAACTTTTCATCGACATCAGGGGCAATGTGTGTCCCTGCGATTATCTTTCTGTAAAGACGTCGTTTTTTCTCTTTGGCCGGCAGCACCACCCTGCTCCCATGGTATTCGGGAATATCCTTCGAGAAGATATTGGAAAGATCTGGTTCGGAAGGGAATATGCCGCGTTTAGGGCCATGCATAAGAAGGCGCAAATACCGGTTCCCTGCTCGTGCTGCACCGACGCGTACGGCATGTTGTGCAGCAACAGGACTGTATACCGGTAACCGCCTCCTGCTCTCCTCTTCTGCCACATCGAAAATTTGCCTATAGGCAAATATTTCTATCGAAAAATTTGCTCATAGGCAAATATTTCTTGACCTTGCCTTGCCCGAGATTGTATGTTCTAATCGTACATTCCCCGAAAGCATCCAGCCTATGAAAGACCGCTATCTCACCTCTGAAATCATAGCCGATCTCAAAGACCGAAAAATGGTCTTTGTCGGCGGTCCGCGCCAAGTGGGGAAAACAACACTGGCAAACGAGCTGGTCGCATCAAAATTTGAGAGGCCGGCCTATTTCAACTGGGACAACCGCAGCGACAGGACGCGGATTCTGCAAGGCGCATGGCCGGGAGACGCGGACCTGATTACCCTCGATGAGGTTCACAAGTACAGGAAATGGAAAACCCTCATCAAAGGGGAATACGACAAGAACAAGGACCGCTATTCTTTCATTCTCATCGGCAGCAGCCGCATGGACGTATTCCGCAAAGGCGGCGACTCCCTGCAAGGCAGGTATCATTACTACCGTCTTCATCCCTTTACGCTGGCGGAATTGGAGAACCGGAAGAACGCGTTTGTTCCATTCAAGGAACTCTCCCTGCCGCACGGCCCCGCCCGTGGCGGATGTGAAGCATTGCTGCATTTCGGCGGTTTCCCCGAACCGTTCATAAAACAGAGCGATCGCGTGCTGCGGCGGTGGCATAACGAGAAGCTCGACCGCCTGTTCCGGGAGGACATCCGGGACATTGCCGTTATCCATGATCTGGCAAGCATGCAGGCGCTCAGCGATCTTCTGCCGGGCCGGGTTGGATCTCTCTTATCGACAAACGCGATCCGCGAGGACCTTGAGGTCAGTTTCAAAGCCGTGGCTCATTGGCTGGACGTGTTGGAATCGTTTTACTATGATTTTCGCATTTATCCGTTTGTATCGAATACGGTCAAGTCGCATAAGAAGGAACCCAAGGTGTACCTGTGGGACTGGTCGGAAATAGCGAATGAGGCCGTGCGTTTTGAGAACATGGTTGCGTCTCATCTGCTCAAGCTGGTGCATTACCTGCATGATTTTGAAGGATACAGGGCGGGCCTTTTTTTTCTGCGCGACCTTTCCAAGCGTGAGGTGGATTTTCTCGTTGCCGTCGACAATAAGCCGTGGTTTGCCGTTGAAGTAAAGTCGGCCGAGACCTCGGCCTCCCCGAACCTGACCCTTTTCAGGGAGAAATGGAAAATTCCGTTCTGTTATCAGGTGGTGAGGGCTTCCGGGGTAGACATACGCAATTCCGGCGTCAGGATCATGTCGGCCG
>Ga0182027_10014429_pt1 | contig 10939 bp, 7 predicted proteins | sample 712E1DmetaG_FD_121300 | JGI IMG/M metagenome (GOLD analysis project Ga0182027, IMG submission 121300) | Permafrost microbial communities from Stordalen Mire, Sweden - 712E1D metaG (Illumina Assembly) | ecosystem: Environmental > Terrestrial > Soil > Wetlands > Permafrost | place: Sweden...
GATCGAAAACCACAGGCCGCCGTCACGGGCCTGGACCAGGCTTCTCACTTCCTGGCCCTGGGCTTGGGGAAGCTTGATCGGGACCGCTTTGAAATCCAATCCGTCAAAGCGAACCAGTCCATTTTGGGTTCCCAGCCAGAGATAGCCGTCCTTGGTCTGGGAGATGGACGAGATCTTTTCTACCGGCAAACCGTTCTGGCGGGTCCAGTTCTGGCAGTTGTACTGAAAAACCGACTTGGCCGGGTCCAGCCCGAGCAGCGGCAGCGGAAGGAAGAACAGCGCGCAGCCGAGCGCAAGTCCGATCCACCACAGTCCTAGCCCGGATGTTTCGCACCGCGGCCTTGGGGCCGCAGCCAAAGGTAGCGCGTTACCGTCGAATTGCGTTTGTGGTAGGGACGGACCGCCGGGCCGTCCGTTCGTACCGTTGACAATCAGCGGGCCTGGCAGTCCCGCCCTACCGGTTTCGTCGATGAAGATGCAAAATCGTCGCAAACGTGTACGATCCGAACCGATATTAGCACACTCTACTCTGTAGCCTGCATGCAGTCTGTTGCGGATCCGCGGGCCGAGTCTGCTGGCCGACACATCCGGGCTAAGCCCGCATAGGCTGTGACCACCGCTAGCAGATGTTACGCGTGCTGATAAGTGATCGTAGCAGTGGCGCAAACTGTGAAATATGCGGGCTAGGGCTGCCAGGACTGGCTGTGAGAGATGATCCGAAACGGGCGCGCAAGGCGAACCCCCGTCCGTCGAGATCGGATCAGTGGAGCCACATACGCTAGGTGCGCCGGCATTTCCGCGCTCAAACCGATTTCGCATTGGTGATAAGGCAGTGTATCACCCAGTTATCGGCGAGAATACGCTGCAACTGTAGAACACTTCCGAGGTTCGATCCGGGACGATAGGTGACACTTTGTCCGGGAGGATAGGTTACACTTTCAGGGATAATGCCCTGGAACCAAGTAACCCAAATTGAAGGAGAATTCCGAAGTTGACATGGGGTGGTCAGGCGGCCGCTGAGTGCCCAACCTGACCACCGATATGACAACTAACAATACACAGCCCAGTCCAACCGCAGCGGCCCCGCAAGGCGTAAAACAGTACCGGCTGATCAAGCTGGGCGTGGATGTGCACTGGCGCGAATATGTTGTGGTGCGGCAAATCGACGGGACCTCGCCGCAGCCTCCGCAACGTTTCTCGCCGGAGGGGTTTATCGCGTGGGTGGCCAAACAGGTTAAGTTGGCCGATGAAGTTCACTGCTGCTACGAAGCCGGGCCGTTCGGTTTCGTGCTGCATAAGCGGCTGGTGGCACCGGGCATCAAAAGCTACGTCGTGCGGCCGCGCAACTGGGACGAGTATGGCAAGAAGGTGAAGACCGATCGGCGCGACGCACTGGCGTTGCTCTCCTGTCTGGACCGATATCTTGCCGGCAACCACGAGGCCCTGACGGTGATCCGCGTACCCGCGGACCAAGAGGAGCGAGCGCGCAGTGACACCCGCCAGCGCGCACAACTGCTGGCCGAGCGCAAGCGCCTGGCTGCGCAGGGGCTGAGCACGGCGCGCTACTACGGCGATGACTTGCCGGAGGAGTGGTGGCGTGCGAAAAAGTTCGAGGTCCTGCGCGCGGAACTGCCGGAGTTTCTGGTCACCTTGCTAGGGCGCTGGCAACGACTCCTGCTCGTGGTCAACGAGGAACTCGAGGCCCTCAGCGGTCACGTCGAGTCTGCGCAGACGCAGGAGCTTCCCACGGGGCTGGGCGCGCTGACCGCCCAGGTGCTTGACCGTGAGATCGGCGACTGGGATCGGTTTAAGAATCGCCGCCAAGTCGCCAGTTACACCGGCTTGGTGCCGTGCGAGGATTCCTCGGGTGAGCGCCGTTTCCGCGGCTCGATCACCAAGCACGGCAATCCACGCGTACGGCACATCCTCATCGAGGCGAGTTGGCGGCTGCAGCGGTTCCAGCCGGAATATCGAGCTGTGAAAAACCGCCGGGGCGCACTCGATGAAGCCAAGGCCAGGAATAACAAGGCGGCGAAGAAGAAACTCGGCGTCGGCCTGGCCCGGCAGTTCATCGTCGACTGGTGGCGGATCCGCACGGGACGCACCACCCCGGAGAAACTCGGGCTGCAGATGAGCTGGCCGGCCGCCTACGTGCTGCGTGGAAAAACCCCACCGCCGGCGCCAGTCCTGGTTCCCGCGACCGCGCCTGAGTCTGCGGCCTAATCCGAACGTCCGACCAACCTTCAACCGCCAAGGAACTCGACCGGCCACCCAAGACACTTTTTCCGTTTTTGGAGCGGGCAGGCGCCCGTTCTGACCCCTGGGCTTTGATGCCCGTCCCAAAGTTTGGGCGCCTGCTCGTTCCTCTCTACGACTCGTATTTGTCAACATGCGCTGCCAACACGCGCGGATAGCAGGATGAGCCTCGGAGATTCCGAACCGCTTGCAGAGAGGAACCGCTTCAAATCAGCCATCAATCATGAGGACCGACTTATACGGCGCCCGGCACCACGTCCCTCCCGTTCGCCCGCCCATCGGGACGTCGAGCGCACCCCTTTGTAGGGTGGCTCGTCCGCCTCACCTCCGTTCGGCGGTCCCTCCGGGCACGTTCCGGCCGTTCGCCGCGGCCTGATCCTTGTCCGCCCTCAACCCCCAGAAACTTCTTCTAACAACAAACATTCAAAACACCAAATTAATCTCCAACTACCCGCTTGACAGGTTTCCCCATAGCAGGGGTCATGTTGTACATTTCGCACTTCCCGGCGGGCGAGTGTGCAGCGATTTCGCGACATTCCCCGCAACCTGCGATTGGAGCATCCCGGAGCGATCTACGACGTCGTCGATTGCGGGAATTGCCGGGTCGATCCGACAGGGTCATGGCTCACCCTTTACTTCGGAAACGCCAAGCCGAAAGGGTCAGACTTTGCCCTTTGTCATTCTGTTGCGTCAAACCGCGGTTCAACGGGCAGATTGGAGGTGGAGATCAGGGGGCAAAGCGCAAAGTTTTACCCCTTGGGATCGTTCCTTTTCGTGGTGAACTTCTGCCTCCGCGACCTCAGCGTACTCCTGTAAAATGTCCGGTGTCTGCTTCCGTGCGTCTCCGACCTCGATTCTTTTTACCGCGGATCAGGTAAAGATCCCCGGAGCAAGCTCCGGGGTTTCGGACCCATAGCGAATGAAGCCGGAACGAAAACAACCATGAATACACCGCGTCTCTCCTTGGCGATTCCACTGTTCACCTGCGCTGTCGGCCTCCATCCTTGCGCGGCTCAGACGATGCATGACGTAACCGAGTTCATCACCGCGAAGGGAACTGAGGAACGGCTCAGTCCCCGTCCCTCCCTGAAACTGGAGCCGCTGGCCCAGCCCGACGAGGCGTTTCCAACCGTCATGGTGGATTCCCGCAAGACCTTCCAGACCATCGTCGGAATCGGCGGCGCCCTCACGGATGCCTCCGCTGAAGTCTACGCCCGGCTCCCGGCCGAACAGCAGAAGCGGCTCCTAACGGCCTATTTCGACGTGCAGCAAGGCATCGGCTATTCGCTTTGCCGAACAAGCATTCACAGCTGCGATTTTTCAAGTGACAGCTACACCTACGCCCCGCCCGGGGACAAGGAGCTCGTCCACTTCTCGATCGATCACGACCAGCGGTATCGCATCCCCTTCATCAAGGCCGCGCTGGCAGTCGCGCCGCAACCCTTCACGCTTTTTGCCTCCCCCTGGAGTCCGCCAGAGTGGATGAAGACCAATGGCAACATGCTGCATGGCGGCAAACTCCTGCCGGACTGCGCCGAGACCTGGGCCAACTACTACGGCCGTTTCATCCACGCCTATGAAAAAGCAGGGATCCAGATCTGGGGCCTGACCGTGCAAAACGAACCGATGGCCACGCAGACGTGGGAGTCCTGCGTCTTCACCGGAGAGGAAGAACGCGCCTTTGTCCGCGATCACCTCGGCCCGGCGCTCGCCCGTGCCGGCCTTTCCGGCGTGAAACTCATGATCTGGGACCACAACCGGGGCATCATGTATCAGCGCGCCAAGGCCGTCTACGACGACGCCGAAGCCGCGAAATACGTCTGGGGCGCCGCCTTCCACTGGTACGTCGGCGACCATTTTGACAACGTCCGCCTCGTCCACGAAGCGTGGCCCGCCAAGAACCTGCTGATGTCGGAGGCCTGCCTCTATCCCTTCGATTCCGGCCGCTTTCAGGACTGGAACCTCGGCGAGGCCTACGGCAATTCAATTGTCCACGACCTCAACAACTGGGCGGTGGGCTGGACGGACTGGAACGTGCTGCTCGACGAGCACGGCGGCCCGAACCATGTGGGCAATTACTGCTTCGCGCCCGTGCATGCCGACACCCGGGCCGGCACCCTGACGTTCCTGAACTCCTACTACTACATCGGCCACTTCTCGAAGTTCATCCGGCCCGGCGCCCGGCGCGTCGCCACGACGCTCAACGACGACCGCCTGCTCGCAACCGCATTTCTGAACGCCGACGGCCGCATCGCGGTGGTTGTGCTGAACCTCAAGGACGAAGCGATCGACTTCAAGCTCTGGATCGACGGCCAGGCGGTGACGACCAACAGTCCGCCCCACTCGATCATCACATTCGTCGACTGAGCGCCTTCTTATGGACCCTGCCCCATCTTCTGCACCGCGTCCGGCTGATCCGAATCCGCCGCGCATCCTCGTGTCGGACTTCGACGGCACCATGACGCGACGGGATTTCTACGACCTCGTGCGAAAACAGTGGCCGCCGCCGCCCAACGACGATCCCTGGGAGCATTATGTCAACGGCTGGCTGACCCATTTTGAAGCGCTCGCCGCGATCTTCGCAAGGATTCGGACTGACGAGGCAACACTGCTCGCCCTGGTCGACCGGATGGAACTCGATCCTGCCTTGCCCGAGGCGGTGCGAACTCTGCGCGAACATGGCTGGACCATCACCGTCGCTTCCGCCGGGTGTGAATGGTATCTCCAACGCCTGCTGCAACGCGCGGGGCTTGCCCTTGAAGTTCACGCCAATCCCGGGGAGTTCTCGCCGGCCAGGGGTCTGCGCATGCACCTCCCGGTGAGCTCGCGTTTCTTCAGCCAATCATTCGGGATCGACAAGGCAGCGGTGGTCAGGGACGCCCAGTCGCGCAGCCCGGAGGTTGCGTTTGCCGGCGACGGCCGGCCCGATCTGGAGCCGGCGTTGCTCGTTCCCCCGGGACTCCGGTTCGCCCGCGGCTGGCTGGCGGATGCCCTTCGCTTCAGGGGCGAGAACTTCCATTATTTTGAAGACTGGACGGAACTTGCCAACACATTGCTCAAGACGTCGTCCCCATGATGACCCTCAAACAAGTTTCCATCCCGGTGCTGGTCCGCGTCAAAAACGGCGCGCTCGACCGAGTAGGCCTCTACGCGCGGCGCCAGCAATTCACGCGGGTGGTCCTGTTGTTCAGCCAGGATCTGCAGCCGGCGCTGCTGGCGCGCGTGACAGCCGGTCTGGCCGCCGAGCAGATTGAAGTGCTGCAGCAACTTCCGGTGGGGTCGGCGAGCTTCGAGCAGGCGATAGAATTCTTCCGCCAGCTTCCGACCACAACCCACGCGATCATCGGTGTCGGCGGGGGCAAGGCGCTGGATGTCGCCAAGTACATCGCGTTTCTCGCCCACCTGCCCTACTTCGCCGTGCCGACGTCGCTCTCGAACGACGGCTTCTGCAGCCCTCAATCGAGCCTGACCGTGGAAAACCGCCGCCGGTCGTTGCCCGCGGCGATCCCGTTTGGCGTGATTCTCGACATGGAAGTCTGCCTGCGCGCGCCGGAGATTCTCTGGCTTTCCGGGGTTGGCGACCTCGCGGCTAAACTGACGGCGGTCGCGGACTGGAAGCTTGCCTTTCACGCGAAGGGAGAACCCGTCGACGATTTTGCCGCTCTGTTATCCGACGCGACCGTTTTCCAGTTCATCGCGCGGCCGCTTCGCGATGCCGAAGGGGTGAAGCTGCTCGGCACCGCCCTGATGCTAAACGGCATCGCGATGGCCCTGTGCGGTTCATCCCGGCCTGCCAGCGGCAGCGAACACCTCATCTCGCACGCGCTCGACGCCCTCAGCGCGCATCCGCGCCTGCACGGACTTCAGGTGGGCGTTGCCACCTACTTGGTCAGCTGCCTGCAGGCCCAGAACACGGAGCTGCTCGCCGGCCTTTTTGACGCCACGGGCTTCTGGCGCGCGATCGCCGCGGATCCTTTCCGCCGCTCCGAATGGATCGAGGCGGCGCGGATCGCTCCGACGGTGAAGCCCGGATTCTACACCGTGCTGTCGTCCCGCGATTGCCTGCCGGAGATCGAGCGATTGCTGGCCGTCGATCCGCGCCTCCAGGCCTGCTTTGTCTGACCGTCAGGGTGTCCGCCGTGGCACGGGCAGCCTGCCGGTCGTAGCGCCCGGGCGAAGGCTGGTGCCGCCCGTGGCCCGAGCAACCTCACAACATGGGCGAGACGCCCATGCCACGCCGGAAGCAACCTCACAAAACGGGCAAGATGCCCATGCCACGTCGGAAGAAGCCTACAGACATGGGCGAGACGCCCATGCCACCTGCAGTGCCGAGGATCGGAAGACCCCGGGCGGATTCATTCTCGCGTGAAACATCCGATTTCCTCCCGTAGGGGCGCAGGCTTGCCCGTTCGACAATCTCAGGGTCCCGAGCAGAGTCGAGGGACTGCGCCCTTTCTTGAGGGCGCGACAAGATCGCGCCCCTACGACGAAGGAATACGCGTCGACGTGTCCGAGAATGAATCCGCCCTGCGGAAGACCCGACCTGCCGCAAATGTGGCGTTGCGTCGGGCACAGGCATTCCGCACATTTGCCGGTTCTGTTATGACTGCTGAGAATCCATCTTCCAGCGCTCCGGCGCCTACCGACTTCATCCGCGACATCGTGGCGGCCCATGTGGCCGAGCACCGCTATCCGCGGATCGTAACCCGGTTTCCACCGGAGCCCAACGGCTACCTGCACATCGGTCATGCCAAGTCGATCTGCCTCAACTTCGGCATCGCCCGAGAAAACGGCGGCCAGTGCAATCTGCGGATGGACGACACGAATCCGACCAAAGAGGACGTCGAGTACGTGGAGTCCATCATGGCGGACGTGCAGTGGCTGATCGCAGGCTGGGCCGACCACTGCCTCGGATTCAAGCCCAAGGGCAAGACGCCGGAACTGCGGACGGTCGACGGCAAGCCCGACTTCTTTCTCGGCGCCGTCACCACCACGCCCGGAGAAGCAACGCCCGCCCCCGGGGCAGTCGAGCCCTTCTACGCGAGCGACTATTTCGGGCAGATCTACGAATACGCCCTCGCGCTCATCAGGAAGGGCCAGGCGTATGTCTGCGACCTCAGCCCCGATGAGACCGAACGCTACCGCGGATCGCCCGACAAGCCCGGCATGGACAGCCCGTTTCGCGGCCGCACCGTCGCGGAGAATCTCGATCTCTTCCAACGCATGAAGGCGGGCGAGTTCCCCAACGGCGCCCGCACGCTCCGCGCGAAGATCGACATGACCGCGCCCAACATCTGGCTGCGCGATCCGGTGATCTACCGCATCCGCCACGCCGAGCACCACCACACCGGCGCCGCGTGGTGCATCTACCCGATGTACGACTTCGCGCATTGCCTGAGCGACTACATCGAGGGCGTCACCCACAGCATCTGCACCCTCGAATTCGAGGTGCACCGCCCGCTTTACGACTGGATACTGACCTCGCTCGATCTGCCCCGGCCGCTGCCGCACCAGTACGAATTCGCGCGCCTGAACGTGGGCTATACCGTCATGAGCAAGCGCAAGCTTCTCCAGCTCGTGCAGGAGAGAATCGTGAACGGCTGGGACGACCCGCGCATGCCGACCATCTGCGGCCTGCGCCGCCGCGGCGTCCCCGCGAGCGCTCTGCGTGATTTTGCCTACAACATCGGCGTGACGAAATTTGACAGCCTGACCGACGTCGCCGTGCTTGAACATTCGATCCGGGAGGAGCTGAACGCGTCAGCCTGGCGCCGGCTGGCAGTCCTTCGGCCGGTGAAGGTCGTGCTTACGAACGTTCCCGCCGGCGAGGCGATCCCCTGCACTGCGATCAATCACCCCGGGAACGAAGCTGCCGGCACCCGCACGCTGGCGCTGACGCGCGAGGTCTTCATCGAAAACGACGATTTCATGGAAATCCCGCCGCCGAAGTATTTCCGGCTGCGCCCGGGTGGCGAAGTGCGCCTCAAGTACGGCTGCATCATCAAATGCGACGAGGTGATCAAGGATGCGGCCGGCCGCCTTGTCGAATTGCGCTGCACCGCAGATCTCGACTCCCGTACCGGCGGTCCGAACGCCGGTCGAAAGATCAAAGGCACGATCCACTGGGTCAGCGCGACCCAGGCGGTGGATGCCGAGATCCGCCTCTACGACCGACTATTCACTGTGGCCGAGCCAGGCACGGGCGCCGACTTCAAGGAGTTCATCAATCCGCACTCGCTCGAGTCCGTGACTGCGAAACTCGAACCGTCCCTGCAAGCAGCCAAGTCTGAAGATCGCTACCAGTTCGAACGTCTCGGCTATTTCACTCTCGATGCCGACAGCCGGCCGGATCATCTGGTCTTCAATCGCACGATCACGCTGAAAGACGTCTGGACCAAGGCCCCCGGAGCGAAATAAGACCCGGCGGCAGCTAAAAATTCGGAGCGCCCGGCGCCGTCCGGGCCAGGAATTCAAACCCCATGAACCCACATCGCATCGGCATCATCGGAGGCACGGGCCTCTATCAGATCGAAGGATTTTCGAACCAGAAATGGGTGCGCGTCCGGACGCCGTTCGGATCGCCGTCGGACGCGCTGCTGACCGGCACGCTGGCCGGGCGCGAAGTCGTTTTCCTGCCGCGCCACGGCCGCGCTCACTACATCCTGCCGAACGAACTCAACCACCGCGCCAACATCTGGGCGCTAAAGAAGCTGGGGGTGGCGTGGATCATCAGCGTGAGCGCCGTCGGTTCGCTGCAGGCGCGTTACCGGCCATGCGACGTCGTATTGATCGACCAGTTCGTCGACCGGACGAAACAGTCGGCGACGCATACGTTTTTCGGCCGCGGCATCGTGGGTCATGTCGCGTTCGCTGAACCGATTTGCGAAGAATTGCGGCAGCTGTTGCTGGCCGGCGTCCGGGCGGTCAACGCGTGCGCGCACGACCGCGGCACCTATGTGTGCATGGAAGGCCCGGCCTTCAGCACGCGTGCCGAGTCGCTGACCAATCACCAGCTCGGCTACGACGTGATCGGCATGACCAATCTCGGCGAGGCCAAGTGCGCCCGCGAAGCCGAGATCGCCTACGCCACGGCGGCGATGGTCACCGACTACGACAGCTGGAAGACGGATGAAGCCCACGTGACGATCGAGATGGTGGTCGATTATCTCCACCGCAACGCCGCCACGGCCCAACAGTTCGTCCTGCAGACGATTCCGACAATCCCGACCGAGCCGACCTGGCCCTGTCACTCCGCGTTAAAGAATGCGATCCTGACCAGCCGCAAACTCTGGCCGGCCGCGACGCGCAAGGCACTGGCACCGATTCTCGCCAAATACCTCTGAGGAGCCCGCCATGCGCCTTTCATTGCTGTTCGCCCCGTTGCCCCTCGTGCTCGCCGCGGCCCTCGCAGCCACGGAGCTTCCCCCTGTCGCCCTGCCGGCCCCGCACACCAGCGGCGGCAAGCCGCTCATGCAGGCGTTGCAGGAGCGCGCCTCCCGCCGCGAATTCGCTCCGGACCCGCTGCCGCCGCAGGTGCTGTCCAATCTCCTTTGGGCGGCCTGGGGCATCAACCGTCCGGATACCGGGGGACGCACGGCGCCCTCCCCGATGAACCGCCAGGAAATGGACGTCTACGCAGCGACAGCCGACGGGGTGTTCCTGTACGACGCGAAGAACAACCGCCTGCAGCCGGTCGTGCGCGACGACCTGCGCGCCTTGACCGGCCTCCAGCCGTTTGTCGCCTCCGCGCCGGTCAATCTGATCTACGTTTCCCGCGCAAGCGGCGGCTCGGCGGCGGACCAGGCCCAATCCGGAGGGATCCAGGCAGGATTAATCAGCGAAAATGTCTATCTGTTCTGCGCCTCGGAAGGGCTCGCCACGGTCGTTCGCGGCATGGTCAATCGCGACGCGCTGGCCAAGGCGCTGCACCTTCCGTCCCCGCAGCAGATCATTCTCGCCCAGACGGTCGGCTATCCGAAGCAGGAATAGTGTCGAATTCTCGTCTTGCGCTGCGACGATTTCATTGGAGGGCGGCGCGCCCGACTTTGCCAAGGCTCCGTCGTCGCCCGTCCCAAATGCAGGGCCTCGCCGAAGCTCGAAGAGCGAAGGCGGGCTGTCGCCGCCATAAGGCAGCGCGGCGCTGATGGCGTAGCGCCCTCCAGATCTGGAGTGGCTTCCTCCCCTCGTGGCCACGAGCGCCAGCGAGTGGATCCGCGGCGAGTGAAGTAACGTATTGCGTTACGAGGGCGGGAGGCTGCCGCCATCCGCTCGCCGGCACTCGCAGCCACTTTCCCGCCGGGGTTTCTTCCCGCCGGGCAAAACGCGCCTCGCGCGGGGCCCGCCGCCCAGCGGTGGCCCGGCTGATCCGCGATCCTGAGGCCCCGCCTCATCGGTGGAGGAAGCCTGCTTGCAGGCGATGCGGGCCACGGAATCGCGAACAAGCTCGCCTCCTGCCAATCACAGAGATGCCGCTCACGCGGTCCGGAAAAACGCCCCGGCCGCAGCCCGGTCCCGGGCGATCTGTGCGCGAAGCTCATCCACGTTGGCAAATTTTTGCTCCGGCCGGAGGAATTTGAGCCACTCGATCGTCACCCGGTCGCCGGTAGAAAACGGACATTGACCGAGCAAGTGCGCTTCCAGCAACGGCGCGGTCGCCTGCCCGACGGTCGGCCGCAAGCCGTAA
>Ga0182027_10014431_pt1 | contig 10937 bp, 8 predicted proteins | sample 712E1DmetaG_FD_121300 | JGI IMG/M metagenome (GOLD analysis project Ga0182027, IMG submission 121300) | Permafrost microbial communities from Stordalen Mire, Sweden - 712E1D metaG (Illumina Assembly) | ecosystem: Environmental > Terrestrial > Soil > Wetlands > Permafrost | place: Sweden...
CCGGTGCAGCTAAAAATGTAGTGTAGACCTCGGAGATCGCTTTGCTGAAAAGAAAACACTTACCACTTCAACATGCCCGCAACTGCGAAAGTTCGGTTAGCAAGGTGGCGCGGACCTGCTGTTCAAGGTCCGCGGCCTTTCGTTGTGATGGGGGAAGAACCGCGGACCTACAAAACAGGTCTGCTACACGTGCATTCCCCGCACGCCAGGGCGTTCAACAATTCCAATTGCCCGCAAAAGGCCCCACCCGCGGTTGTGCGTAGCAGGCGACCGGTCATCGAGGGCGCGGAGGTAACCCCTCATCCGACCCGCGACGGCCGGTGAGAACGCCTGTCGCGGTCCACCTTCTCCCCCGCGGAGAAGGAAACACATTCTTTTCCCGGGGCGCCCACGCGCCCCAAAAGACCATTTCCCTCTCCGCGGGGGAGAGGGGGGACCGCAAGGCGGTGGGTGAGGGGTTACTTCCTTGCCTTCTCGACCGACGCCTGGATCGTCTCCAGCACTTTACGCACGAACTCGTACGGGTGTTCCAGCACCATCGCGTTGGGAATGCGCAACAATCGAATGCCGAGTGTGCGCAAATAGTCTTCCTTGACGGCGTCTTTGCCCATCTGGTCGATTTGCGAATGAACGCCGCCATCAAGCTCAATGGCCAGTCGATGTTCAAAGCAGTAAAAATCGAGGACGCCTTTTTCCACACGGAACTGACGGCGAAATTTCGCGCCCAGCCGACGGTCACGAAGCAGGCTCCACGCCGCTTTTTCCGCCTCAGTTGGGCTCTCTCGCAATTCGCGAACTCGCGCGGTGGGGATACGCATCGGCTAATTATACCAGCGCATCTGCCTAACGGCGGGTGACCCGTGGGGTACCGAGAGGCAGATAAAGTCACCCCCGGTTACAAATCACATTGACGATAAACGGCCTAACCACCGAAATGCGCGCGGCGTTGCCGGCCGATTGATATTGGGGTGGAACGGCCCCGGGGCGCGGCAGGTCTTACGCCGGCACGGCGACGGGATCGCGGACGAAGGCATCAAAGCGCACGGAGACGAGCCGGGAAACGCCCGGCTCTTCCATGGTGACGCCGTACATGACCTGCGCGATCTCCATGGTGCGCTTGCTGTGCGTGATCAGGATGAACTGCGTGTGGCGGCTCATATGCTGGATCATGCGCGTGAACCGCTCCACGTTCGATTCGTCCAGCGGCGCGTCCACTTCATCGAGAACGCAGAAGGGGCTGGGGGTGTAACGGAAGATGGCGATGAGCAGGGCGAGCGCCACCAGGGCCTTCTCGCCGCCGGAAAGCAGCAGCACATTTTGAAGACGCTTTCCGGGCGGCTGCGCGACGAGATCGATTCCGCTGTCGCCGTCATTCTCATCGGCGAGGCGCATTTCCCCGACGCCGCCGCCAAACAGCACGCGGAACGATTCCGCAAAATAAATGTTGATGGCCTTAAACGCCTCCAGAAATTGCTGGCGGGAGACCTGATCGATTTCACGGATGGCCTGCGCGGTGTCTTCAATGGAGGAGAGCAGGTCCTGGCGCTGGGTATCGAGGAACGTCAAACGTTCTTCCGCTTCCTGAAGTTCTTCCAGGGCCATCATGTTAACCGGTCCCAGATTTTCAATGCGCGTCTTCAGTTGACGCATTTCTTCTTCCGCCACCTGCAAGGCCTCGCCCGCCAGAACCGATTCGGGCGCGAGTTCCGCCAGCAGGGCGGCGGGGTCCGTGTTCAATTCATCGCGGCATTGTTGCGAGTGGTGGGCGTAGTCGGATTCGGCGCGGGCCAGCGCCACTTCCGCCTCGGAGCGCTTTTCGCGCCGGGCATCGAGCTCCGCCCGCGCCCCGTCCACGCGTGGGCCCAAAGTATCGCGCTGCGCCCGGATGGCGCGGGATTCCTCCTCCAGGCCTTGCAGCTCCACACGCGCCGTTTCCAATTCCAGTTGGAGTTGTTCCAGGCGAAGCTTGTGCGCCTCGCTCTCCCGGGTCAGGCGCTCGCGTTCCTGCTGCCAGATTTCCGTTTGCTGGGCCAGCCGGGCAATGCGGGCATGGAAATCCTGCGCCGCCGCCCGCAGCCGGCCTGCTTCCGCTTCTGCCGCGCGGGATCTTTCCTCCAGCCCCCGCGCCGTGGATTGGGCGTCGGCGATATCCTGCGCCAACCGATCCAGGCCCGCGCGGAATTCACGCGCCAGTTGGGTGGCCTGATTGATGGCCTCTTCGCGTTGCACCTTGGCGGCGCGGGCGGTTTCCAGTTCGGCCCGCAGGGCGGCCTGGCGTTCCTCGGCGCGGGCGCGCTCGCTCCGTAGCACCGCGGCCTCCGCGAGGAGCGCATCGAGTTGCTGCCGCGTGCGATCGCAGGTCTCGCGCGTCTGCCGAAGCTTCTCGTCAGCCACCACGGCTTTTTTTTCGGCTTCCATTTGGCTGCTGGTGAGGGTCTTCAGTTGTTCGTCCAGCCGTTTCGCCAGGGCTTCGGCTTCCGCCAGAGCAGTTTCGCTGGCATGAATCTCAGTTTCCAATTCCGCCGTTCGCCGCTCCAGCTCGCGAAAGTCACGACGCAAGGCCAGCGGCCCGGCATTCGATCCTTTGCCGCCGGAAACCATGCGATGGTGGTAGTGCGCGCCGGCCGCCGTCAGGAAGTGGCAGTCCGGGTAAGCGCTCGCCAGGCGCTCGGCGGCGGCATCATCTTCCACCATGAAGGCGGTGGCGAGGGCGGGCAGCGCCAGATCGCCATTCAAACCCAACTTGGATTCGAAGCGCACCAACTCCCCAATCGCCGCCACCACCCCGGGCTCCGTGCGAACGGGGGAGTCAGTGTTGCCATGCGAATGCGCGCGGGAAGGCAGATGGGTGACGAAAAAGGTGGAGCGTCCCGTGCCTTCGCTCTGCAACAAGGCAATTCCCGCGCGCGCCTGGGCGTGTTGTTCCACCACCACGCACTCCAGCTCCTGCTTCAGAAATTCTTCCACCACTTCTTCGTAACCCGGTGAGACTTCCACAAAATCCGCCAGCAGCCCCATGGGTTTGAAGGGGTGCCCATCCACCGGGATCTCGCCGGAAAGCAGGTGACGCACGCTCTCCGTGCTGTAGGCGTGGCGCGCCAGTGATTGCTCCAGCGCTTCCTTGCGGGCCATACTGCCGGAATAATCACGGCGCAGAGCCTCAACCTTGGAGCGCAGCGAGACCTCTTCACTCCGCGCCTGTCCCAGGTCTCGCGTGGTTTGTGATACGGATTCCGCCAGCTCCGCCAGCGTGCTGGCATCGCGCTGATGTTCCGAGATGTAAGCCGCCAGCTCCGCCACGAGGCGCGAATGCTCCGCCTCGCAGCGAGCCTTTTCCGCGTCGACGCGCGCCGCCTGGCGCTCCACCGCCAGACCCGCCTCTTCCGCCTGCACAAGTTGATTGCGCAGCTCCGCCGCATGGCTGACCACCGCCATCAGGGATTGGCGGCACGATTCCACGTCCTGTTCGGCGGCGCCGAGCTGGAAATTCAGGTCCTCCTGTTGCATGACAACCTGGGCCAGCGTGTCCTTGGCCGCGGCAAATTCCTGCTGGAGTATCTCCGCCTGCTGGGCGCGCTCGGACGTCTGCCGTTCGAGCGTGGCAAGCTGCGCCTGAAGCTCGGAGGATTCGCGCCCGGCTTCCTCCACGCGCGCTTCCAGATTTCCAGTCTGCTGCCTGACTTGTTCCAGGCGTGAGAGCAGGCGCTCGCGCTCCAGACCGCCCTGGGACATGCGCTCGCGGCACAGCGTGAGCTGATCTTCCAGCGTTTCATACTGCTGCGTAGCGGTCTTCTGCTCGTGCTCCAGCGCTTCCAATTCCTGGGCCGCAGCCAGGCACGTTTCCTGCACCTGGGCCAGTTCCGCGCGCAGCCGCTGGAATTCAATCTCCAGCGCTTTCAGACGGGACGTCAGGACGGTCTTCAGGCGGCCGCGCAGTTCGTCGTGAAGTTCGCGGTAGCGCTTCGCCTTGGAGGCCTGGCGCTTCAGCGAGTTCACCTGCTTCACGACTTCTTCCAGAATGTCAGCGATGCGCGAGAGGTTTTGCCGCGAGGATTCCAGCTTGGCTTCCGCCAGGCGCTTGCGGGTTTTGAATTTGGAAACTCCGGCGGCTTCTTCCAGGATCAGTCGGCGGTCAGAAGGTTTGGAGCTGAGGATTTGGCCGATGCGGCCTTGCTCAATGATGGCATAAGACTCCGGACCGAGGCCCGTCCCCATAAAAAGGTCTTGAATATCGCGCAGGCGGCAGATGTCGCCATTAATCAGATACTCGCTTTCACCTGACCGGAAGAGCCGCCGGGTGACGGTGATTTCGCCGGAACGGGGTTGGAATCGACGCGGCCGGGCGTCCGCGCCGTGGCCGTTTCCGTTACCATTCCCGTGGCCGTTCCCATGGCCGTTTCCGTTGCCCGAAGTTTCCGGCTCGAAAGCCACGGGTTCTCCCGCAACAGACTCGATTACCGGGATGGTTTCAACTTCTTCCGGCAGCCCCGCCTCATCGTATTCCGGGTTCACCAGGGTCATGCTGACTTCCGCCATTCCCGTGGGGGGGCGCGTGCCCGTGCCATTGAAAATCACGTCTGACATGCGCTCGCCGCGCAGCAGGCGCGCGCTCTGCTCCCCCAGCACCCAGGTGATGGCGTCGGAAATGTTGGACTTTCCGCAACCATTCGGTCCTACGACGGCCGCAACGCCATCGGCAAACTCCAGCCGCGACCGGTCCGCGAAGGATTTGAAGCCCAGCAATTCGAGTTTTTTCAGCTTGTACAAATTACACCCTCTGAACCCAAAACCCGCCCACCTTGACGCTGTCCATCGGTTGGATGCGTGCTATTCGCCTGACGCAAGGGCCCCCGGCAAGTTCGAAGAATAATTACCATATCGAGGGGCGCATGTAAAGGGGAAAACCACAATATTTCGGGGTTTAGAGGAGGGATAACCCCTATATGTAGTAGGGTTTACTCTCCATGGGTTTCACCGAATGAGTACCCGTTCATGCCCGTAAGGATCGAACATCGATGACCAGAACGACAGGATATGGGACTCAAGCGTGAGCTCATTACCAACAGAGTGATCGGCATGCTCATCTTTCCTCTTATCTTGTTTATCCAGCTTATCCATGTTTTATGTCTGGGGCTTCCAGCGCAGGACGGGTTTGCGGGCGGCGGCGACTTCGTCGAGGCGGGTGACGCGCGTGGTGTAGGGGGCCTTCAGAACGAATTCCGGATCCTCTTCGACTTCCTCCGCGATGGCCTGTAGGGCGTCGATGAAGGCGTCCAACTCTTCCTTGCTGGCGCTTTCGGTGGGCTCAATCATCATCGCGCCCGGCACGATCAGCGGAAACGCCGTGGTGTACGGGTGGAATCCGTAGTCGATCAGGCGCTTGGCGATGTCCATGGTGCGCACGCCTTTTTCCGCCTGGCGACGGTCGGAGAAGACGCATTCGTGCATGCAGGGCTGGTCGTACGGCAGGTCATACACATCGCGCAACTGGGTGCGGATGTAGTTGGCGTTCAGCACCGCGTCTTCGGTGGTCTGCCGCAGTCCTTCCGGACCGTTCGCCAGCATGTAAGCAAGGGCGCGAACCGCCATCCCGAAATTTCCCTGAAAGGCGCGCATGCGGCCGATGCTTTTGGGTCGATGGTAATCAAGCTGGAATTTTCCCTCCGGCGATTTTTCCACGACCGGAGTGGGAAGATACGGCTCCAGAATTCTCTTCACGGCCACGGGACCGGAGCCGGGGCCGCCGCCACCGTGGGGAGTGGAAAAGGTTTTGTGCAGGTTCAGATGCATGACGTCCGCGCCAAAGTCCCCGGGCCGGGCCACTCCGACGAGCGCGTTCATGTTGGCGCCGTCCATGTAAACCAGGCCGCCTCGGGCGTGGACAATATTCGCAATCCGGCCAATTTCCGTTTCGAAAATTCCCAGCGTATTGGGATTGGTCAGCATCAGTCCCGCCACGTCAGCATCCATGGCGCTGGCAAGGTTAAAGATGTCGACGCAACCCTGCTCATTCGATTTGAGGTGGCGTACTTCGTATCCCGAAATGGCCACGCTGGCGGGGTTGGTGCCATGGGCGGAATCGGGAATCAAAATGTACTTGCGCGGATTACCACGTTCCGCTTGATAGGCGTGAATCATCAGGATGCCGGTAAGCTCTCCCTGCGCGCCGGCGGCGGGCTGAAGGGAAATGGCATCCATGCCGGTGATTTCTAAAAGGCAGCGAGCGGTTTCGTGCAGGATTCGCAAGCATCCCTGGGCCAGGGCTTGCGGCGCGTAGGGATGCTCGGTGGACAGCCCCAGCAACCTTGCGACTTTTTCATTGATGCGGGCGTTGTACTTCATCGTGCAGGAACCGAGCGGGTAAAGTCCCGTGTCCACGCCGTAGTTCCAGGTGGAGAGCCGCGTAAAGTGGCGGATGACTTCCAACTCGGAAACTTCCGGAAAGCCCGTGATCTCCTCGCGCGCCAAGTCTTGTCCCAGCACTTCGGCAGGAGAGACGGCGGGGACGTCCAGGGGCGACAGCTCGACGCCGACCTTGCCGGGCGAGCTGCGCTCGAAGATCAGCCTTTCGCTGCGGTTGACGTGCGGTCGAGCTACGCGAATGCGATTTTCCATGGTCATAGATTTTCGTTAGAGGGCGGATTGAACTTACAACCCTCGCCCCCTTGGGGGAGAGGGTGGACCGCAACCGGCGCTTTCTCCAGCCGGGGCGGGCCGGGTGAGGGGGTCACCCGTAAACGATTAATGAGTTTCGTTTACGGAACACCTCTCGCATATTCCCAGAAACGGACTACGACTGTGGCCACGGCAACGACCAGCATCACACATGCAGAGGACTCCATCAACTGGGGCAGAACGCTCCTTGGATAAAACCCCTTGTACTCAGTGGCGAGCCTTTTCCACCGTCCCGAAGATAGTGAAAACGAAATCCATTCGGACTGTGGCAGGTTCGGATTCACCCTAAGAATCATGAAGTACAACAGGCCCGTAGTATAGAAAACGAGCACTATAAACGCGATGAACAACCCTTGGTCATATTTATTCATGGCGATGCCATCTTGCCAGATGAAATCAGTGAAGATGGGTCAATCGTGACCAACCAATGATGAGTTGCGATCTGCCCTCAGGCGTTCGACCCCCTCACCCACCGCCTTGCGGTCCCCCCTCTCCCCCAGGGGGGCGAGGGAAGAAAAATTCTTTTTCCGGCACACCTCCACCAAACGGTCAATGGCCGTGCGGCTCACCAATTCCGTGAAGCACAGCAAAAGATGATTTGCCAATTCCGGGTAGAATTCTCCCAAATGCAGGCCGCCGATAATCTTTTCATGTCGCAACTCCTCCAGCAGGTACTCCGCGTCGCCGGGGACTCTTACCACAAACTCATTAAAGGACGGCCCGGTGAAAGGGGTCGCGAATCCGGGAATGCCTCGCAGTTGGGCGGCAGCGTAGTGAGCCTTGGCCAGATTCTGCTCGGCCAGTTGGCGCAGTCCCGTTTTGCCCAGCAGGGTGAGGTAAATGGTTGCTGCCAAGGCACATAGTGACTGATTCGTGCAGATGTTGGACGTCGCTTTCTCGCGCCGGATGTGCTGCTCGCGGGTGGCGAGAGTCAGCACGAAGCCGCGCCTGCCCTCCGTGTCGACGGTCTGGCCCACCAGGCGGCCGGGCATCTGGCGAAGGAACTTTTCCCGCGTAGTGAGGAATCCCACGTAGGGACCGCCGTAAGCCACCGGAACTCCGAAAGACTGTGCCTCGCCGCAGACGATATCGGCATCGCTGGGTGGCTTGACGACTGCCAGGGATAATGCCTCCGTAACCGTAACAATCAAAAGGGCGCCCTGGCGGTGGGCGATGGCGGCAATCTCCGGAATGCGCTCCAAGGCGCCGAAGAAGTTGGGTGACTGAACGACCACGGCGGCGGTCCGGGCGTCCACGGCGGATTCCAGTTGGGCGATGTCAATTTGTCCGGAAGCCGCGTAGGAGGCTTCCACCAGTTCCACATCCTGGTTTTGGACGTACGTCTGGACAATTTGGCGATATTCCGGGTGCAGGGTTCGCGCCAGCACCACGCGATGGCGCTTGGTGACGCGCATGGCCATCAGCGCCGCTTCCGTGGTGGCGGTGGAGCCGTCCCATAGCGACGCGTTGCTGACCTCCTGGCCCGTGAGCTGGGTCATCATGGTCTGGAATTCGAACATGGCTTGCAACGTTCCCTGGGCGATTTCCGCCTGGTAAGGGGTGTAGGCGGTGAAGAACTCGCCGCGCGAGAGCATGGCGTCAACCACCACGGGGCAATAGTGCGAATAGGCTCCCGCACCCAGCAGGGATACGTAATCGCGACTGCTCTCCGCCGCGGCTTGCCGGAAGAAATCCAGAATCTCGCTTTCAGAAAGCGGCCCGGGAAGGTTCAGCTTGCCCTTAAGCCTCAGGTCTGTATGAATTTGCTGGAAGAGCTCATCGATGTGAGAGTGGCCGGTGGCCGCCAACATGGCATCCCGGTCGGCCGGGGAGTTCGGCAAATAGCGCATTAATGGGCTTTCTCCTGCCGGATGTAGGCCTCGTATTCATCCGCCGTCATCAGCTTGTCAATCTCGCGGCGGTCGGAAAGCTGCACGCGGATCAGCCACGCGTCGCCATGGGGGTCGGAGTTCACCAGCTCCGGGTTGTTCTGAAGCTTCTTGTTGACGGACGTCACCTCGCCGCTGACCGGCGAGAAAAGTTCGGAAACGGCTTTGACGGACTCGACCGTGCCGAAAGATTCCGTTGCGCCGACGTGATCGCCGGGCTTGGGGAGTTCCACGAAAACGACATCCCCCAATTCCTTTTGCGCGTAATCAGTGATGCCGATGGTTCCCACGGATTCGTCCACCTGGATCCACTCGTGCTCTTTGGTGTAAAGGAATTCTGGAGGGTACATTTTCCTCTCCCTTGTGTGTTCGCCCTCGGCTGCACGGCTTCTATCCGCATGCCGTTGCGGGCGTCGTTCTTCGGGGTTCAAGCTTTTTCTTCCCTCGCCCCTTAGGGGGAGAGGGGGGACCGCAAGGCGGTGGGTGAGGGGGTCAGCACCCATATGAATTCAGTGGATCAAATTCGAATTAGGCCCTACGGTTTTTGACCCCCTCACTCGTCCCGCCCCGGCTGGTGAAAGCGCCGGTTGCGGGCCACCCTCTCCCCCAAAGGGGCGAGGGGAGTAAATTCAAACAAAACTCCGTGTCTTACTTCGGCCGTTTGTAGAAGGGCAAGGAAACAATTTTTGCGGGCGCTTGCCGTCCGCGAATTTCAATCTGTATTTCCCGGCCCACGTTCGTGCCATCAGGGGGCACGTAAGCCAGCCCGATATTTTTCTTGAGATATGGCGCGGGGGAACCACTGGTGACTTTTCCCGCCACCTTGCCATTGACCCAAACCGGATAACCATCACGCGCCGGGGCACGGTCGATCATCTCAAATCCGACGAGCTTTTTCGAGATTCCCTGCGCCCGCTGCCGCAACAGAACGTCGCGGCCCACGAATTCACCCTTTTCGAGTTTCACAATCCAGCCCAGGTTGGCTTCGAGAAGCGTGGTTTCCTCATCCAGTTCGTGTCCGTAGAGCGCGAATCCTGCTTCCAGGCGCAGCGTGTTGCGTGCGCCGAGGCCCGCGGGAATCAGCCCTTCCGGTTTGCCCGCGTCGAGTAAGGTGTTCCACAGATGCTCGGAAGAAGGCGGGGGAAAATAAAATTCGAAACCGTCCTCGCCCGTGTAACCCGTGCGCGCGAGTATGCCTTCCACCCCAGCGCATCGCGCCCGCCGGAACCAGTAATACTTCAAATCCGCCGGATCAGCTTCCGTCACCTTGGCCAGGATTTCCAGCGCGCGCGGGCCCTGCAAGGCAATCTGCGAGTATCGCGCGGAAACATTGTGCACGTCCGCGCCGAAGGAATTGCACTGCACGATCCACGCGTAGTCTTTATCCGTGTTCGCGGCGTTCACGCACAGAAAGTAATGCTCGGGGGCGAAGCGGTGCACCACGCAATCATCAATGCAACTGCCACCAGGCAGCATCAGCGCGCTGTATTGAGCCTGAAAATCCTGCAAGCGGGAGACATCGTTGCAGGTCACATGTTGCAGCAGCGCCAAAGCCTGGGGGCCGCGAATCTCAATCTCCCCCATGTGGCTGACGTCAAACAGTCCCGCGGCCGTGCGCACCGCAAGGTGCTCGCGCGTGATGCCGGAATATTCCACCGGCATGTCCCAGCCACAGTAATCCACCATCTTGGCGCCACTCGCCCGATGGATGGCGTTCAGGGCTGTGCGCTTTAGTGCCGCTGCCGCCGGAGCGCTCAAACCATTTCCTCCGCTTTCATTGAAAAACTTCGCAAGAATTTCAACCTAACATAGTCATCGCAAACCGGTCAAGGCATGCGGGGAGCCCGAGGGCAATTCCGCATCAATCGCCTCCAGGAAGGAGAGGATTTGGTCCCGATCGCTGGCGCTTCCGCATAGGTTGACGCTGAGGGTGAGCTCCCCGTCGAATGAGCTCATGGCGAGCTGGAAGTAAGGTTTGTACTTTATGGAGCCGCAGAGGAAGGCGTCGTACGGCCTCAGATTGCCAAAGGAGAATCGGGCTGAGTCAAGAATCCCCGCATTGGTCATGCAGATGAGCGGGTTCTTCAGCATCGATCTCAGCAGGCGATTAGCGACCCTGTTGCCGAATATCCGATACAGCAGGTTGAGCTTAATGAATCCGTTGAGGCCGATGTCGCTGCCCTTCTTCTCGTCCATGATGGTTTTTACTCGGCCGAGCGTGCCCTCAAAGCGCTCCTCGGGCCGGTATTCCAGCCGCGTGATCACCGTAGAGGCGAGATTGGTCAGTCACGTGAATTCCCTGGCTTTCTCCAGGTAGCGGCGCATGTCCACCATCACTGGTATCCGGAGCTTGGCGCCGGGGCTCAGGGCCAG
>Ga0182027_10014432_pt1 | contig 10937 bp, 12 predicted proteins | sample 712E1DmetaG_FD_121300 | JGI IMG/M metagenome (GOLD analysis project Ga0182027, IMG submission 121300) | Permafrost microbial communities from Stordalen Mire, Sweden - 712E1D metaG (Illumina Assembly) | ecosystem: Environmental > Terrestrial > Soil > Wetlands > Permafrost | place: Sweden...
TAAAGTAATGTGTGGTATGAGTCGATTTGCCGTTGTTATAGAAATCCGAAATTGTTTTCAGTTTACCATCTTCTTCATAATAATATTTGAACTGCCCGTATGGATTATCATCTTTGAACTGCCCTTCATATCTCATCTTTCCATTGCTGTAATACTTTTTCCAAATACCCTGCTTTTTGAATTTTGCATCCAGTTTGTTAATGGAATCATTTAAAGCAGGCTTAGTCTGTGCATTTGCAAAAGCACAGTACATTGAAACAATCAGCATAAATGAAATAGACTTCATAGTAAATTTATTTTTTTTCATTTCTTGTCTGAGTATTTTTTATAACAATTATTTTGCCAGTAATTGACAGAATTCTTTCAGACTCTTTACAGTCAAATGAATTATTTCCGGTTCACTACTTGTTTTTTCCGTCACTAATACATTAATCATGTGCAACTGGAAACCAAGTTTCATATCAGAGATGGAATCTCCCAGCATCACACTTTTTCCGAAATTAATTTCAGGAAAATCCAACTTTGCCTGCAATGCCATACCAACATCGGGTTTCCGCATGGGATCATTCATTTCTTCCTTACTCTGGCAAAAATAAATCATGTCAATGTGACCATGATTTTTTTTTATCTCAGTCAGCATCTGTTTATGAACTTCTTCAAGCTGCTGCAATGTCATTAAGCCTTTTCCGATACCCTGTTGATTTGAAAGAATAATAACTCTTCCGAAAATTTCTTTACATGTTGCAAGCGCTTCCAAAACACCCGGCAAAAAAACAAACTCCGACCATGATTTCACATAGTCGTTATCAATCTTTTTATTGATCACACCATCGCGGTCAAGAAACAATGTCCAAGATTTATCCGGTCTGAAATCGATGTTATTCATTACTTTTAAATATTGTTTTTTCTACAATATCACAAATTATATGACCTAAAAGAATATGTGTTTCTTGAATTCTAGGCGTGTCATCCGAAGGAACCTGAAGAATATATTTGCAGTGATTTTTCATTTTACCACCACTTCTACCGGTAAATCCAACAGTGACCATCCCTATTTCATTAGCCATCTCGAGAGCATTAATAATATTTTTTGAATTTCCTGAAGTAGAAATTGCAATAAGTACATCACCGTTTTTTCCGAAAGCTTTTACCAGTCTTGCATATGCGACATCAAAAGAATAATCATTGCAAATAGCTGTTATATATGAAGAATTCACATGTAATGCTTCGGCATTCAGCGGTTCTCTTTCTATTTTAAAACGGCCTGTCAACTCTGCTGCAATATGTTGCGCATCGGCTGCACTTCCGCCATTGCCGCATAACAAAACCTTTCCTCCATTTTTGTATGTTTCAATCACAGCAAGAGCAATATCTCTGATCTGATCAATAACAACAGGCTCTTTAAGCAATTCCCTTTTCACATCGATAGATGCAAGAATTGATTCTTCAATAGTTTTTATCATATCTTATTTATAAAAGCGCTGAATAAAATCATCGCTGTCTTTTTTACCAAATATTACTTTCTTTACAAATGCCAATAAAAATCCCGTTCCATATCCTGCAATTTGTATAAAACTAGTGATGATAGACAATGCTGCAATGTACAATTTTTTATTCTTGAATAAAGAATCTAAAAAAATGATCACCAAATATGCTGCAATAGGAATCAGGAACCAATAACATAAAAAGATCGCCAGCACAACTACGCTAAGTCCCATCAACAGCATCAATGATGGCAATGCATGCACAAGCTTTAATGAATCAGGATATTTCTTAAATAAAGTGATCCTTGCCATACCAAATGTATATACCTGCTTATAGAACTTTTTGAGGCTCACCCTGCGCTTATGATAAACAAACACATTCTTTAGTAACCGCGTTTTAAATCCTGCTTTAATAATCCGAATGCTTAGGTCAATATCTTCGCCGAACATATTTTCAAAACCACCCACTTTTTCAAATACTTCTTTTGACAATCCCATATTAAAACTCCGTGGATGAAATTTTCCCATTGCCTCTCGGCCACCCCTGATTCCGCCTGTGGTAAAGAATGAAGTCATAGAATAATTGATGGCTTTTTGCATTGACGTGAATGATTCATTCGCATTGTCAGGACCACCGAAAGCATCTGTGTAATCATCCTGCAACGCCTGATTCAGCGTTTCAAAATACTGCGGAGGAATTATGCAATCGGAGTCGAACAAAATAAAATAATCTCCCGAAGCCCTTTCCATACCATAATTCCGCGTAATACTTCTACCGGAATTTTCTTTGAAAAAATATTTTATTTCCAGTTTCGATTTGTATTCTTCAGCTACCTGATCACATTTTTGAGTGGAACCATCTTCAATCAGCAATATCTCGAAATTTTTCTGAGTCTGCAGAGATAAACTCTCCAGCAACTCTCTCACTTCTTCAGGACGGTCGTATACCGGTATGATGATGGAGAATCTGATCATGGTATCAATAGTGTGTTTGAAGATGCTGATAAATCAAGCTTCGTCAGAATTATTGAAAATCTTTTTCTCGATAATATATTTATTTCTGTCATGCGAACTGCGGGCAACCATTTCAGCTACAAAACCCGTGAGGAATAATTGTGTGCCTAATACCATTGTCACAAGGGCAAGATAGAAGTACGGGCTTTCTGTAAGAAGAATATATTTAATGTGATGACTGAGACAATACAGCTTGTACCCGCCTAACCACGCGACAGCCAGAAATCCCAGAAAGAACATCAAAGTACCAAGCAATCCGAAAAGATGCATAGGTTTTCGGCCGAACTTCCCTACAAATGATATCGAAAGAAGATCAAGGAAGCCATTTATGAATCTCTCCATACCAAATTTTGTTTTACCATATTTCCTGCTTTGATGCACCACCACTTTCTCTCCGATATTTGTAAACCCTGCCCACTTTGCGATCACAGGTATGTAGCGGTGCATTTCACCATATACTTCAATGCTTTTCACCACTGTTTTTTTATATGCTTTCAATCCGCAATTAAAATCATGCAGATTTTTTATACCCGACATTTTCCTTGCAGCAGAATTATAAAGCTTTGTGGGGATTGTTTTTGTAATAGGATCGTAACGTTTTTTCTTATAACCGGAAACAAGATCATAGCCATCCTGTTTTATCATTCTGAACAATTCAGGAATTTCATTTGGGCTGTCTTGCAGATCGGCATCCATCGTGATCACGACATCGCCTTCACAATGCTCAAAGCCCACATTCAACGCAGCGCTCTTACCATAATTTCTGCGGAATTTAATTCCCTTCACACAGGTGTTTTTCTGGATCAATGATTCAATCACAGCCCATGAAGTGTCCCTGCTACCGTCATCAATAAAAACAACTTCGTACGAAAAATTATTTTCCTTCATCACTTTCACAATCCATTCGTGGAGTTCGGGAAGTGATTCTTCTTCGTTATATAGTGGAATTATGACTGAAATGTCCATGTTTTCTTTTATTGAAAGTTAGATTCAAAAGTATCATCTTTCTTCTTAATAAATATTGAGGTGATCAGTGCTACAATACCTGAAAAAACAATAGAGGAAATTAAAGTGCTTTGAAGTTGTTTAAGAGGACTTAACCCGTCCATCATGCGATTGATAATTTCATCGAGTTTTTCTTCCGGCAATTTGGTTTCCATCATTTCCCTAAATTTTTCAATCTGTGCAGGCATGTATGCCGGATCGAAAAGGTAATAAAATAAAAAGGAAAATATTCCTGAGATCAGTAAGGCTACAAAAGCAGTGATCCAGCAGTTCAGCATGCACTTACCATAATTGATCTTTCCATCCATATACTTGATGCGATAGTTCTTTGTTGACATGACCATAGTAATTATGATAATTGAAATATTCACCAATGAACCAATAATACTAAAGCCTATGCTGAACATGTTGACTTCAAAAACATAGTATAGCATCCCGATAACAATCATTACACCACCCATAACCAGTCCATACCTATGGGCATTATTCAGCATATCTTTAAAAGAAAATTTCTTAATAATTTGTTCTTCCATAATTTCCTGCTTATTATATTTCATGCAAATTTAATTATTTTAAAAACATAGGCGAAATAAAAAAAATAGTTACTTTTGCACCGGGTAAGTCTTGTACGACCAGCTCCCATTGAACTCCCCCAGGTTCGGAAGGAAGCAAGGGTAGATGGTTGAGCGGTGCGATATAAGGTGCTTACCCATTTTTTTATATATTTAATTTGTGATTGATATATTTACTAACAAATTGAATAATGAATATCGAATAACGAATGTTGAATGTTGAAGTATTTGAAAATTATAATAAAGATTGCTTCATCTTCCTACGTCAGATTCGCAATGACGTCATTGCGAGGAAGGCACGACCGAAGCAATCTATAAAACGAAAACAATTAAAATAACGTAATTATATTTTTATGAAATTTTTTATCGACACAGCTAACCTCGCTCAGATCAAAGAAGCTAACGACCTGGGAATACTCGATGGCGTGACCACAAACCCATCATTGATGGCAAAAGAAGGCATTAAAGGACAGGACAACATCCTGAAACATTACGTGGACATCTGCAATATTGTGGATGGTGATGTAAGCGCAGAAGTAATTGCCACCGATTACGAAGAAATGATCCGCGAAGGAGAAATGTTATCCACACTGCATCCTAATATTGTGGTGAAAGTGCCCGTGATTAAAGACGGCATCAAAGCCATAAAGAATCTCTCTTCCAAAGGAATTAAAACCAATTGCACACTTGTGTTCTCTGCCGGACAGGCAATACTGGCAGCCAAGGCAGGCGCTACTTATGTTTCTCCTTTCTTGGGACGTATTGATGATGCCTGTAACGACGGGCTGGAACTGGTGGAACAAATTGTGCATATTTACCGGATGTATGAATTTAAGACACAGGTATTGGCTGCCTCAATCCGCCACACTATGCATATTATCAAATGTGCTGAAATAGGCGCTGATGTGGTCACCTGTCCGCTGGATTCCATCATGGGACTGCTTTATCATCCTCTCACGGACATCGGATTAGCCAAGTTCCTGGAAGATTATAAGAAGAGCAAATAGAGTTTATGAGCAAACTCACCCTGGACCTTCATGATATATTCAATAAGGGATGGAAAATTGATAAAGCCCTTAACGACATTATCCATGAAGCTATTGAATGTAAGATAAAGGAAGTGGAAATTATTCCCGGAAAAGGCAGCGGACAATTGAAGAAAAAAGTGCTGCGCTTTCTCGCACAACCTGAAATAAAAAAATTATATCACCGCATTGAAAAGGACAGCAAGAATTTCGGGAAGATTTATGTGTATTTTAAATTTTAAAATAATTAGGCACGGGCCATATATTGTGCAAGGTTGCTAACTTCTCGCAAAAGTGTTTTATTATTATTATCTTTTTCATTTTACTACCATGTATTTAAGTTTGAAAATATATTCCTTATTGTTAAAATTGGTTTTAAACCAAAATCTTTTATTAGTTAATTTAAGTATTTCCCAATTGCTGTGTTTACCCCATCCGATTGGGCCATAACCCTCATAATAATAATAAAATTTATCAAACCATACTGTGAGAATTTTATTCTTATTTTCAAATAACCAATCACCCCTAAAATCATTACCCCCCCCGTAATAATTCTTGCAATTATCTAATATAACTATATCAATCCCTATATAATTATCATCACTGACAAACTTCAGTGTACATCCACAGCTATCATTATAACGCTGTGTGCTGTCAACACCATCAACTTTCACATTTTCAACTTGCCATATACCTAATAGTCGATTTACCTTGCTTCGAAAGCTGATAAGAGGTCCATCTTCATATTTGCAGGCAGCAAATAAAAGTATCAGCATTAAAATATAATATATTTGTTTTGCTTTCATTTTATTATTATTTGGGTTTAACAATACTTAAATCGTATTTCGATTGCATATTATATTTTTTCTTGTGAGTTAGAAAATATATAGTTCCAATATATGGAACTGGAATAAAAACGGTACCTATAGCAAGGCCTAAAGCAAGACCCATTGCAATGCCTATATCTACAGCTTCATAAACTGCATAATTAGTCAGAGAAGCAAAGCAAACAATCTCTAATGCTTTGCTGAAATTATTTTTCCTGCAATAAAAATACCTGATTTTGTTAACAGGAATATCTATTGCTTTCTTGCTAACAATAATGGAACTATCCTTAATTTCATTAATCTTACCTCTGATTGTTTGATTGTCGATTGTTTTAATTTTCGCTCTCCTTCCGGTTTTCACTATATAATCCTTTTGCTTGCCATCTTTTCTGTGAAACTGTATCACGTTCTGCCCCAATAAACATGAGCATTGCATGGCAAGCATTAAAAGTAAAATTGAAATAAAAGTTTTATTGTTTTGAATCATTATTACTGATAAACAAGATCAGTTTTTCTATAACTCAATCGGAAAAGTAAGCATCAGGTTCATTTTTGCCACAAATCCGTTTTGAATGGAAGGTGCAAACTTCAGAGTTTTCAGTATGCGGATTATTTCCTCGTCAACCCCGTAACCAACCTTGCTGATCAATGAAAAACCGGTAAGCGTGCTGTCTTTTTCAACATCAAAACTCAGTGTAACTTCTCCCTTAGGCTTTGCTTTCAGTGCTTCCGGAGAATAATTAATATGATTATACACATAATTAAACAAAGCCTGATCTCCATTTGGATAATGAGCATCCTGCGAAGTAGTAACTTTCATATTCTGCGGATCGGTATAATTCTGCGCACCGGCAGCAAATGCAATAAGAATAAATATTACTGGAAGTAGAAATGTTTTCATGATTATTAGCTTTGGTTAAAAATGAATCATTAAAAATCATACAAATATAAACTAAATCAACCGGATGTCCCTATTTAATAAAATATTCATCCATGATTTTTTTTGCATCATCATCACTTCCTTTTATATCCAATACAGTCTGAAAAGCATAATATGCTGCATCTGCCTTATTCTGGAACATGGAAAGTATTCCAAACAGCATATAAATATCTGCATCATTCGGATTGAATTTATAAGCCATGTTGAGCTGATCTTCGGCAGTTTTCAGATCATTGTTTATTAATGCCAGAATAGCAAGTCCCAGATAGGGATCTGAACTTAAATCATCCAGTGTTATAATTTCTTTGCATGATTTTTCTGCATCAGCATATTGATTCTGGCTCATCTGAAACTTTGCCAGCAATTCATAATCAGGAGAGGATGGATTAATTGCAGGATTTGAAGCAATCTTCTCTTTCAGCATTTTCATGGCAGCAGTTGTATCACGCTTCAGCATATAGGCAGCCACCATATCATCATAAACTTCCGAAGGATTATTATCAAATGTACTTTTATCAAGTGGCTTGTATTTCAGTGCTTCACGAAATAATGGAATAGCATTATCATATTCATTATTCATGAGTTTCAGCATAGCCAGTGCTTTGTAGAAAAGAAATTTGTTGGGAAAATCTTTACGACTGATTCCTTCATTGTAAAACTTTTCCAGCGAAGCCATTTCTTTCAAATCAGCAGCATCCGGATTAAATTTTTTAGTCTCCTGTGAAAAAGTAAACGACGCCTTAAATACCAGTGTCATGTTTCTTGCCACCTGATAAAATAAAGTAAAGGAATAATCATCTTTATATGTCTCTGAAGCTTTTTTAAGGATGCTCATATCCACGATTTCATCTACCGATTTATTCTTGAATTTTCTTTTAATACTATCTGTTGACAGATTACTTTTTAGATAAGTTTCATAAAACGAAACCAGCGGAAGCCAGATATAATGTGTAATATTCGAAGGCTCTGCTTTTATATTTTCATCAATACTTTCCCTTGCTTTAGAATATTCGCCAAGCTTGATGTATGAAAGAGTTATCATAGCACGGGCTGTCGAATCTTTTTGATTTTTCAGCAATGCCTGATTATAATAGTATATCGCCTGCTGGTAATTATTCATGTTGGATTGCACATTACCGATTTCAGAAAGAACTGCCGCATTATTATTATCCTTCTTAAGTTTCGCATCATAAATAAAAAATGCTTTCTGGAAATAAAAAGAAGCTCGCTGGTACATATTAAGCCTTTGAAAAGTTAATCCCAGATCACGATAAACTAATTCCGGGGCTGTTGAACCTTCTAACTTTTTAATTAAAGTTACAGTATCTTCAGGCTTTGTTTGCTTTGACTCTAAACCCTTATATGCCTCCGGCTTCAGGTCCTGGCTTACAATGCTGAAATTAAAAGCTCCCTCAGGCGCAAAACATATTTTTGCTATTGATAGAAGATATTTTTTATCCGAATCACTAATTTCTTTTTTAAATTTTACTGAATATTGTCCCTGCGAAAAAAGAATCACCGGCATGATTAGCATCATGATGATCAAGTGTATTTTATTTCTTATCATTGATATAATTTTCCACAAATTTATTATTTAATTTCAGAATGTGCATAAATTCGGGAAATTATACATGCAACATTGTTTTTATTCCTTGTGTATGAACAGTTAATATAAGTGTTCCAAAATGAAAGATTTTGTTCTTTATTTTTATTGATTAGTCTGAGATTATTCTGACATTTGCAAATAATTTTTGCTGAGTTTTTTATGTTTCACTTTCACGAAGACAGAAAATTATATTTCGAACATCAGGTGCTGAATACCACTAATTATGTGATTCCTTTTATTGAAGAAGTTCTTAAAATCAATGAGGGAATGAAAGTGCTTGAAGTGGGTTGTGCTGAGGGCGGTGTACTCAAAGCATTTATTGACAAAGGATGTATTGGAACAGGTGTTGAGCTTAGTTTAGACAGGTTGGAAATTGCGGCTGAAATGATGAAGAATGAAATTCAGCAACATAAGGCAGAATTTGTAAATAAAAACATCTACGATCAGGATTTCGAAGATCTTTTCAAAAATCAGTTTGATCTCATCATCTTAAAAGATGTGATAGAACATGTCGATGATCAGAAAATGATTTTAGAAAGATTGAAAACATTTCTCAGACCTCAGGGAAGGATTTATTTTGGATTTCCTCCATGGTACATGCCTTTCGGAGGACATCAGCAAATTACTTCAAAAAAAATATTATCACGCTTACCATATTATCACCTTCTCCCGAGACCATTGTACAAACTGTTTCTGAAAATGTTTCATGAAAAAAAAGAAACAATAGACTATCTTGTAGATATTAAGAAAACGGGGATTTCCATCGAACGCTTTGAGCGTTTATTAAGGAAAACAGGGTATGCAGTAGAAAACAGAAAATTTTATTTGATCAACCCGATTTATAAATATAAGTTCAACTGGAAGCCCAGAGAGCAAAACCGGATTATAAGAAGTATTCCATACTTCAGGGATTATTATACTACTGCAATGTATTATTTAGTAAAAGAAAAAGATAATTGATTTTAATCATTACAATAAAGAATACTTTATTTATATTTGCATTGAAAAAGAATGGTTTATTGTTTAACTAATTAAAAAAACATGAAAAAACTTTACTTACTAAGTGTGATGATGTTATTATCATTTTCATACGGAATTGCACAAACAAACCTTTACAATACAAATTTTGATGCACTCACTGCTGGTGGATATGCTGCTTTGCAGCTTGGAGCGCCATGGACAACCTGGACCAACTCACCCGGGGGAGCTGATGATGCACTTATATCTATCACTCAGTCACACAGTAGCCCAAACTCGGTAGGTACTGTTGCCGGTGATGACCTTATTTTCGGTTTTAACGACAGGACCACTGGCAGGTATAAAGTGGGTTTTTGGATGTACGTTGCCACCGGATCTCTTGGGTATTATAACTTTCTGAGTGATTTCAACCCAGGAGGTACAAGCAAATGGGGTTTTCAGGTATGGATTTGTAATGATACTATATATGTTGATGCTGGGGCTTCTCTTGCAGTAAAAATTCCTTATACCTATAACACATGGAATAAAATGGACTTGGTCATTGACCTGGATGATGATTTTGCAACTTTTCTTATGAATAATAATGAAATCATCAGTTATCAGTGGAGCAAAGGGGCATTTGGCACAGATAATTCATTAAAACTTGACGCCATTGATTTTTATGGATGGGATGGAACTGGAGGCCCTATAACAACTACAGGCACACCCGGTTATTTTATTGATGATCTTAGTGTCGATTCTGTCTTAGCGCCCAATGCACCATTGAATCTCACCGCCAACCTTAACGGAAGTGATATTGATGTAGCATGGACCGCTCCTACTCCTGCACCTGACAGTTATAAATTATATCGTAACGGAACTATTGTTTATTCTGGTACAGGATTATCATATACAGATCCGGGACTTTGGCCAAATACTTATATTTATGAAGCAAGGGCTGTTTATAATGGCGTTGGATATTCTCAATTATCAAATACCGATACCATAATTATTGCGGGGGGCGTGACAAGAAATCTTGTGTTATTTGAAAAAGGTACTTCTACAAACTGTTATTATTGCCCTGGTGCTGCTTTGGGGTTTCATGATTTAATTGTAGTCAATTCAAAGGCTGCAGCAGGTATTGCGTATCATCCCACTTCAGCCTATGACCCAAGTTTTGGAGATAGTTATGGAACTGTTGCATCCAATACAAGAATCGCATACTATGGGTTAAGTGGATATCCTACGGTTTGGGGAGATGGAATTAATACCATTGCTGGAGGAAATCATACTACCAGCATGTATTCCGCATACCTTCCTATTTATAATGAACGAATTATTACACCTTCTTTTCACATTCTGACTATAGATGTTGTTGAAACCTCTACAGATAATTACTCAGCTACAATAGTTGTTGAAGAGACCTATAAAGCCTATGCAAGTGGCTGGAAACTTCACACTGCTCTTACCGAATCAAATATAACACAATCATGGCAAGGTCAAACCA
>Ga0182027_10014434_pt1 | contig 10937 bp, 9 predicted proteins | sample 712E1DmetaG_FD_121300 | JGI IMG/M metagenome (GOLD analysis project Ga0182027, IMG submission 121300) | Permafrost microbial communities from Stordalen Mire, Sweden - 712E1D metaG (Illumina Assembly) | ecosystem: Environmental > Terrestrial > Soil > Wetlands > Permafrost | place: Sweden...
CATTATTCTCCCAACGAATGGCAAAGATATCTTCACGGCCACGGAAGAGGCTGCGAAACAAAGCGATTCGCTGCTCCGCTGTGGCTATTCCAGGCTTCCGGGCCTCAGGCGCAGAATTCGAGGCTTGAGGGGGATGCAAAGTTGGTTGTGCTGCCTCTGGAATGGGTATGCCATGCGCAATCAAGAGGCGCCGCAAACGAGCGTTCTCTTTCAGTAGCCGACGATTTTCCGCCGCGGAAGCAGCTGAACTCGATAGTTTTTGATCGACCGAGTTCATGCTGGGCTCCATTCGAATATTGTTGGGTATTGACATCAAAATGATCGCACGTTGCCGGGAAACGCATATAGGTTTCACCTCGATCACCGCCGCCAGTCCCCCGGACTGCGACCTATATGCGTGCATCCGTACCACTTTCTAGCAAGCTTTTGCGAATCGGCCGCCCCTCTGTGTTGATAGGTCATGATGCCTTTCGCTTATGGCGAAAAAGATCCATGCGCTGGCAGTCCTTAGGCTTGCGTTCTGTGGTGCTGGCCGGCATCCTCGCAAGCATAGCGTCCCTGATTTCTGAAACCAGGAAGCGCCAGTGCGTTCGGCATACTGAAATTCGGAGTGGATGGCCCGAAAGGAGCCCTACTTTGGCGAAGCGAACTACAGTGGACGGATCGATTCCGAGATATTCACCGACCACATCTGGTTTGACAAACGGCTCGGCAGAATTCGGGTCTAATCTGTTCCACCGCTGTACCTCCGTTGATGATCCTTGAGATAATTCTTCGTTCATGCATCTCCATTTCTCGAGGGCAATTTGTTGGCGAGAGGCCCTGCGGATGCTGGCTTGGTTCACTTGAGCGGACGACGAGCAGGTTATTCTCTATCTAATTGGTAATCGAGCGTGGTGGGCTAGGGCTTCACGGAGTTGGCGATCGAAAGCGTGGGTTCGGTCTCTGGCTGAGTAATTCAATGTAGAGGCGCGGATGTTCGGGACCAGTCCGGGACCAAAAAGGGGTCCGCTAGAACCGCTACAGTGCGTTAGAGTAGGGATTCGTCCGTTTGAAATCTTATAGTTGCACCTTGCCCGCGGTCTTTCACGGCGATAACACGGGTTCAAATCCCGTCGGGGACGCCAACAAAACAAACAACTTCTAAGACTAGGCCGCAGCCAGATCGTTTTCTGGTGACTCTGTGGTGACTATCTCGTGGTCAGAAGGGGCTGAGAGCCTCCCGGTATTCGTGCGAATTCGCGTATCTTGAATGCTGTGCACCGTGTCTGAGGAGTTCACATGGATAGCCCTACAAAGAATCGCTTCGACGCACTCATGAAGTTAGCCCAATTCAACTCCGATGTCCGGGAGAAGCGCCGAGAAGTTGAATGGAAGGTGTCGATCGGTATATGGACGATCACTGCGGCAGCAATTACCTTTCTGAGGAATTCTTCCCTCATATGGTCGGTGGTCCTGCTTGCTGTTCTCACAGCGGCTCACGCCTGGCTTTGGGTCAGAGCACACTACATTAGCAGTGAACGAGATGCCGATATAATGTACTTTTTCGTTGATCATGCGACCGAGCTTGTTTTGCCCGGTTCCATTCCTCATTTAAGAAAAGAGTTTCCGTCATTCGGAAAAGAGAGAACTCGCTGGGAGTTTCTCAAACACAGACCTATTCAATTTGAGATCCTCGCCACTATCCTTCTCGGCGCGGCGGTGATTATTCTCTCGCGTGCGCCTGCTCACTGATTGTCACGGGGTAGTTGCTGGGTGCCCCAGGTCTCGCTTTTGAGACCTGGGATTCAATGCGCTGAACTTTAAATTTCCGCCGCTAGTTCCCGCGGCTCACTTGCCCGCTCAGCGTAAGGTCGATGTCCACTTCCTTGGCCACCTTCAGAATAAAAATGCTCGGATCCTTCAGCCCCCACTTCACGTACGGAACCGTGAAATGCCCCTTCGCGGTCAGGTTCGTGCCCTCAATATGAATCTGCATCGGCAAAGTCAGGTCGTGCGGCGTGCCGTGCAGCGTAAACACGCCAGCCACCTGAATCGTTGAATCCCCAGAAGTCGCAATCGCCCCCTGATAGCTGTTCGGCGCAAACGTCACCTCGGCAAAGTGCGCCGTGTCCAGAACGTTGGTGTTCATATTCTTGTCGCGGCTTGGCTCGCCGCTGTTGCCGCTGCCGGCCGCCACAATCACGCTCCCCGCGATCTTCTTGGCGTTCGGGTCAAACTCGATCGATCCCTTCTGCACATGAAATGTTCCCTGCACGTGGTGTCCGCTGCCGCCCAGCGCGAAGGTCACCTGGCTTGCGTCGGGATTAACGCTGAAGGTCTCATGCTGCGCAAACGCTGCCGGGGCAATCGCGAGCAAAACGGCGAGGAAGAGTGCTTGTGCGTAGATCTTCATGATTCTTCTCCTGGGTGAAAAACGTTCTTAAGGTTATTGATCCGGTTGCGCACTCGACTGCGACAACCAAAGAGCGATCGAAGCAATGTCCGCGTCAGAAAGGTATTCGTGTCCCGGCATGTCCGTCCCCGGAATGCCAAACTTCGCCATCTGCTCCAGCAGAATTATCCGCCGCCCCTGAAAACCCGACGCCGGCAAATAAAAATAGGGACCCTTCGCGAGATCCGGTGGAAGCCGCTTGAAGCCTGCCAGCCATTCGCGCCGCACAGCGCCATCCGCACTGTGGCAGTTCGCGCAGTCGCGCTGGTAGAGCCGTTCGCCCTCCGCGGCGTTTGCCTTTTCCAAGGCTGCAGGAGAGGGCTGCCACAATCTCTCTTTCGCAATGTGCCGCGCCGTATCTCCCGCGTGCAGGCTTTCCAGATACGCCACTAGGTCGTCGCCCCGTTCATCGCCAAACAGGAATCCATACGACGGCATAATCGACGATCCGCTCACCTCGGCAGGGTTGTAGAAATGCGCCTTCAGCCACAGTGCCGACCGGCGCGCTCCCACCTCGGATAAATCAGGCCCCTGCCGCCGGTTTCCAATTAGCGGCGGATTCTCCTTGCGCACATCCTCGATCGATTCCACAGGCCCCCACATCAATACATCCGGCGAGTTGGGTCGCACATATTGCGAGTGGCAATGAATGCACCCTTCCGAGATGTACACCTGCCGGCCCCGTTCCACCTGAGTTAGCTGCGGCACTGCATTGAACGCATCGGAAAACCGATCGAAATAGAGCGCCGCCAAAACCACCAAGCCCGTCAGCGCCAGTTCACGCGCGCGTTTGCGCAAGGCTGGCACAAGTTGCGGCAGCAGAACCGCCACGCCCGCCACGGCCACAAACACAGCCGGAACGTGCCCTAGATTCTGCCCCATCCCGATCCCCATCGCGGAGCCCATCCAGCCGGCAATCGCGTAGATCCACCCCGCCATGCGTCCCCGCTCGTCAATCGAAGCAGAAGGAGCCAGTAGAGATGGATACGCCACCAGCGCCACCGAGTAGAGCGAGACGCCAATGGGATAAAAGACTGAAGCCAGCAGCGCGCGTTCCGGGTCGAGCAGCAGCAGGCACGCAATCCCAAGCGCAATAAACGCGCCCGCGAGCACCGGCGACAATCCCCTCCGCCGCAGCAACCACGCGCTCCCGAGCGCCGCGCCAAGATGCAGCAACCCGTTCGCCCACAAGTGCGCCGTCCCCTCCCAGGTTCCCGCCTTCAACGCCGGTGTGTTCTGGATAATGAAGAAAGCCGCCGAGTCCAGCCACACCAGCGCGGTGAATCCTGCCAGCACCCGATAAAACGAAACCGCCGGTTGCGCACATTCTTCTCTCTGTTCAAGCGCCGCCGCAGCGGGCACAAAACTAACGCCCACTCCCGCCAGGCACAGCACTCCCGCCGCAATCGCCTGCGTCTCCGCCGAAGCCGTAAAGAACCCAGGCACATTGCAGACCAGATAGCCAACGCCCGTTCCCACGCCCACGGCCAGCAGCGGATTCCGCTCCCCTGTCCACACGCGCAGATGCGTAACCAGCGTGACAGTCAGTAGTCCCAGCCCCGCACCAATCAGAAACGACACAGCAATCGCCGCGCCAAGGCCAAGCGGAAACAGCGCCAGCAACGCCGCAACTCCAGCAACGGAAAGCCCAATCCGAAGCCGCAAATTCGCCGAAGGCCACAAGCTTATCCGCGGCGTCAGCAAACTCAGCAGAATTCCGCCCACCGCCATCGCAGCCATCACGGCCTTCAGGTGCGCGTCTGCAACACCTAGGCTCGCCAGCCGCTTCAGAAAAGCAAACTGCGCAAAGATCAAAAAATAGACATACGTAATCGCGACAAGGCTCGCGCCCTGCCAGCCGAACCCTACGCTCTTAGAGCGCTGCACTGGCTATCCACCCTCGGCGCAAACCAATCGCCTGGATCGCGACGCATGTTCCATCCATAGCTGCAACCGTCAGCCATCCGGGTTCGAGCGCGCCAGCTGCAACCTGCACAGTCACAAAGATCGCGACACTAGCCCGCGTCACTGCAGTCAGCAGCCACACTACTTCCAGCTGTCGCCCAAGGCGCCACTGATATGCAAGAAACGCGCCGTAGAGGCACGCCGCGCCCACCGAAAAAACGAATGCGCCAATGAACGAAATGTAGACCAGCGCGCCCGTGGGCGCCTCGATAAGCATCAGCCGCAGCGTCAACGCCGGCGCCACCATCAGCAGCGCGCCCGTCAACGTATCGGAGAGCCCAGTCACCAACTGGTAGCCAAGAAGGATAGGGCGATTCATGCTGTCTTCTCCAGGGTTGCTTCCGTAGCAATCACAACAGGTTCGCGAAGCAGCGCCGTTGCATCCCGAAGCCAGTCCAGCGCTGCCACCAGCATCATGATTCCCGTCACGAGCCGCAGTGCATAAAGAACGTTGCGCGCCATGCCTGGCACAATGGTAAAAGTCGGGTCGAAGCCCTCGCGCCACCCTGCCACAGTCATCAGCGCGATATAAGCGATCACGCTTCCATTCCACAAATAAAACGATCGCGTCCGATTAAAAATCCATCCACCGTCGCCCAGCAGTTGCACCATCACAAAGATCAACAAGCTCGACGTAAACCCCGCCATCGCCACAAACGAGTGGCCGACAAGCCCATCGGTAAACTTGAAGTGATCCAGGACTCCCGGCAGAAAGAAAATCCATCCCGTCACCAGCAGTGCGCCCCACCACCATAGAAACGCCATTCGCCAGCGCCGCGTATTCGCGTGCCACTCAAACCCCGCGTAGTAAGCCGGCGTCAGCGCCAGCCAAACCAGCAAACTGCCCAGGCTCACAAACTGCACCGGATTGTGATGGCTCACATTCGCGCGGCCAAGCGCAATGCAGAGCGCCGCCTCCGCAGCCAGCACAAACCAACCAATCGCAACAATCTTCGTCTTCCCCGGCAAGCGCCGCGCAATCCCGAACGGCAGCAGCAGCACCACGGCCACGATCCCTAGCGAAGACTCCAGTTGGCTTGCGCCCGTCGGTCCTCCCGTATCCGGATTTACCGGCGGATACGTATTCGGTCCGGCAGCACTGTAGATCAAAAATGGAACAGCCAACAAAACGGCAAGCCCCGCTACCTTCGCAGCCCATGCAGCCGTGCTTGGCTTCTCTTCGTTTCTCCAACTTCCCACCAGCGCAATCACCAGCAGCAGCCAAAGTACCAGCAGCGCCCCCGGAAACAGCACCCGCGCAAATCCGCTCCAGTCCAGGAAAAGTTTTCCGCTCGAGTGCCCCGAGAGCCAAGAGAATGCCCCCACGCCCAGCGCCGCAGACCACACCCAAAGCACCGGCCTGCACCACTGCGCCGTCGCCCCCCGGTCCGCCCCATAAACCCTGAACAGAAACCCCACCAGTGGCAGGCTCGCCCACCCATAAAGCTCCAGGTTCATGTGCACCATCATCCAGCGACCGTAAGTCCACTCGCCCAACTGCCCGTTCAGCGCCGGCGCCAGCAGCAGAATCGCAATCAGCACGCCCACGCCATTCGCAATCGCAAGCCAGAACAAGCTGTGCCACGCGGCGCTGGCAACGGCTCGCGAGTCTCCGTGCGGCCTCTCACCCGGCGTGTGCATGTTCATGGATCTTTCCATCGTGCATCTCCACCAGGCGGTCGCAGCGCCCGGCAAGATTGCGATCGTGCGTGGCCATCAGCAGCGTTGCGCCCTCGGTCTCCACCAGGTCCAGCAACAAATCGAAAATCACCTTGCTCGCCTGTTCGTCCAGCGATCCCGTCGGCTCATCGGCCAGCAGAATCTTCGGCCTGTTCATCAGCGCCCTGCAAATCGCCGTCCGCTGCCGCTCACCGCCAGAGAGTTTCTGAATGCGATGATCGAGCCGATGTCCGAGCCCCGTCCGCTCTGCCAGTTCCACCAGCCGCGCCCGCGCCTCTCGCCGATCGGTCCCCGCGGCCACTGTCGGAATAAGACAGTTCTCCGCCAAAGTCAGGTCGGGAATCAGGTTGTGCAGTTGAAACACAAATCCAACTTCGTGCCTTAACAGCCGCAGCAAATTCGAGTGCCGGTTCACCTCCACACTATTCACCGAAACCCGTCCGCGATCTGCCCAATCCAAGCCTCCAAACAGATGGAGCAGCGTACTTTTTCCGCAGCCCGACGGCCCGCACAGAGCCACCGTCTCGCCTTCCCGAACCTCGCAATCCACGCCTTTCAGAACCGCGACGGTTCCTTCGTCGTAGCTCTTCCACAGGCTCTCTGCCCTCAGAACCGTTCGCCGTACTTCACCGCTTCCACCTTCTAATCTCACTCGAATCGAAGCGCCTCCACCGCGCGAATCCGCATCGCGTACACCGCCGGATAAACCGCGCCCGCAACTCCGGTCAGCAGCGCCAGCGCCAGCACAATCAGCATCAGCAGCGGATGCATTGTCGGGTCTATATACCCGTCAAGCGCCGGAATCAGCTTCAGCGCATACAAAAAACAACTCCCCACAAGCAGTCCCGTCACGGCTCCGGAAACCGACACCACCGCCGACTCGCCGAAGATCACCCCGCCAATCTGAACCTGCGAAAATCCATTCACGCGCAAAATCGCAATCTCGCGAATCCGCGTGAACACCGACATGATCATCGTGTTCGCTACGCCCAGACCGCCCAGCAGAAGCCCGCATCCGCCCACCGCCCAGGCCGTCGCCTTTAAGATTCTGAACTGCGAATAAGTCCGCGTAAACTCCGCATCCTCGAGCGCAATCAAACTCGGATACTTCGCTTTGACCATGGCCTTGAAAGCCGCCGCGTCATCCTTGTTCCGCAGCTTCACCGTAATCACCGACGATGTTCCCTGCTTGTGGAAGAACGATTGCGCCGCTGCCAGCGGCATAAACACGCCGCCATCCTCAAATCCATTGGCCGTCTTCAACACGCCCACCACGTGAAACTTCGCATGGCCGATCTGCACCTCGCTGCCCAGCGACGCCGACAGAAACTCCGCCGCCCGCGCGCCCAGCACGACGTCGTCGTCATGCCGCGCAAAGTTGCCGCGATCGCCCTTGACCCACGCAGCCTTCTGAATGCGCGCATCCGTCGCCGTCACGCCAAAGCACGTAATAATCGGATGCCCGGCACTAGACACAACCCCGAACAGCACTGGGTGCGCGTGTTCCACCATCGCCCAGCCGGCAATCTGCGCCGCCGCCTCGCCCGGAACATTGCTGAAGAAAAGATCGGAAACATCTTTCTCGAACACAATCATCTCGCTGTCGTTCGAGAGAATGCTTGAGAACATCCCGATCGCACCCTGCAGAATCGTCACTACGGTCAGCATCGCCGCCACACTGAAGGCAATACCGGCCACACTGATCAGTGACCGGATGCGATGCCGTCGCAGATTCGTCAAAATCAGCTTCAGAAAAATCAAGGCCTGCGTTCCTCCGCCAGCACAAACGAGTCCCGCGTAACCCGCGCCAACTCCGCCTGCAGTTCGTTCCGCAGCCTCTCCAAAAATTCCAGTTCAGGCCGCATCGCAAGAATACGTCCCAGCACCCTGTCCCCAAGATCGATCAGCCGTGTCAGCCGCTGTACTGCGCTACGCACTCCGATCACAACCGCAATATTCGGCCGGTCCAGTTCCACATCGCGCGCCGCGGTCTTTCCCGTCTGTGCCGCGCTCTGCAGCACGTCCTTCAGGTCGTCCACAATCTGGTAGCCAAGCCCCCAGAAAACCGAAATCCGCTCGATCTGTTGCAGTTCGCGCGCCGAAGCCCCGCCCAGCATCGCCGGCAGCGCCAGTGTCAGCCGGATCAGAGAAACCGTCTTGCCCCGCGCAATCCGCTCGGTCGTCTCCAGCGTGCGCGGCAGGCGAGAGTAATGCAGATCGAAGCTCTGCCCGTTCAGCAGTCCTCCCACGCCCAAGCAACCCTCAATAAAACTCATCGCCTGCGCCTGCCTGTCGTGCGGGCAACCCGCCACCGCTCGCCAAGTCAGCGCATACGCGCGATTGATCAACGCCAGCGCCGTAAGAATCGCGCCTTCCTCGCCAAACAGCAGATGTGTGCAAGGCACACCGCGCCGTTCCAGCGCATTGTCCATGCACGGCAAATCGTCGAACAGAAGTGAAGCAGTGTGAAAGTACTCGAGCGCCACCGCCAGTTCCTGCGCGTGCCTGGCTTCCAACCCGTACGCCGTCGCCATCTGGAAAACCAGTTTCGGCCTCACCAGGCTTCCAGGATTCTCCAGCACATGGCGAAGCGCATCTTCGAAGTTCGGATCCAGAGCCGCCGGCAGCGAAAGGGAACTGCTGAAAGCTTCCGCCAAGAAACTAGTGTCTACCTGATCCATAACTTGGGTCGAATACACGTTTGTCCTTTAGGAACGGGGAAGGTATAAATCCACTTTGCGGGAAAGTGCAGCCGCGCATTAGTCGCGGCCCGGTGGCTTCAGTTCACTGGTGAGACGGGTTCAGGCGCTCTTCGGAAGCGCGAAATCAGCCATATCTGCATGACGTTTCCTTCATTTTCTCGGACAACCCAACGCGGGATGTCTGGTCAAAAGGAAACATGCTCAGTCCGTGACGAAACCTGATCATCGCCCATAGGTTCTCTGTCCGCTTTCGCGGCATCCTTCCTTTGGGATCTCATCGGACTTACATCCAAGCATACTCACCCAAAATGACCGCGAGCCAACGCCCGGATGAAATTGCGTTCATCTTCACCTCGCCCGCCCTTCATCCCTGACCCTGGAAGGCTTAACTGCACAATCCCTCGAAAAAATCCGCGCAAATGGTCTAATATCCCACCATGCGCCTTCTGCTCGTCGAAGACGAAATCGATATTCAAAGTTTCCTGCGCCGCTCGCTTGAAGAGGCCGGATACGAAGTTGAAGCCGCGTCCGACGGCAAAACCGCCGAGCGCCTCGCTGTCGACAATGCCTTCGACATCCTCATCGTCGACCTCGGCCTGCCTGACCAGGATGGCATCACCCTCATCCTCCGGTTGCGCCAGCTCGGCGTCCGTGCGCCTGTTCTCATCCTCTCCGCGCGCCGCTCCGTCGACGATCGCGTCCGCGGCCTCGAGCAGGGCGGAGACGACTATCTCACCAAGCCTTTCGCGCTCGCCGAGTTGCTCGCCCGCCTGCGAAATCTGCTCAAGCGCAACAGCCCCTCCCCCAACGACGCAACCCGCCTCCGCGTGCAGGATCTTGAACTCGATCTCTTGCGCCGCGAAGCCACGCGTGCCGGCCAAGTCCTTCAACTCACCCAGCAGGAGTTCGTCCTCCTCGAATATCTGTGCCGCAACGCTGGCCGCGTCGTCACGCGCTCCATGATCCTCGACAAGGTGTGGGGCATGCGCATTCAGCCCGACACCAACGTCGTCGACGTCCACATCTACCGTTTGCGTGGCAAGGTAGACGGTGCCGGACAGCCGCCGCTGATTCGAACCATGCGCGGAGTAGGCTATGTCCTCAAAGACCGCTAAGCCCCCCATGCGCAGCGCCGCCTGGCGCATCTCGCTCTGGGCAACTCTCGCCTTCGCCTGCGGCACCATGGTGGTCTTCGTCTTTCTCCAGAGCTTCGTTGCCGCTGATATTCAGCGCCGCAGCGATGCCTGGCTTTCCGGCGAAGTCGAAGTCCTCGGCGACGTCGCCGAGCGCACCCCGAAAGACGCTCTCTATGACGCCGTCGTCGGTGAAGTCGCCGAACTGGCCTCGCGAGAGGTGCCCAATAAGGAGACCTCTGACAGCAGTTCCAACGACACCGTCTTCTTTCTTCAATCCGGCAGCGATGGCGCGCTCAAACTGTGGGTCGGCGCAGGCGATGGCCCCGCCCACTTGAAGTCCATCCAGGCTACGAAAATTATCGAGGACCGCCCCACCGACGTCCGCGTCCCAGGATTCGCTGTCCCCTTTCGCGTCGCCTCCGTTCGCATCGGCGACGGCAGTCAGATCTTCCTCGGCCTCTCCGAGCGCGATGAACTTCGCGTCATCAGGAGCCTGCAACTCCGCTTCCTGTTCCTGTGGCTCACCATCGTTCTGCTCGGATTCACCATCGTCTTCTATACCTCGCGCCGCATGTTGAGCCACGTCCGCAAAATTACTGAAGCCGCCTCCCGCATCGGCCATTCCGATCTCACCGCCCGCGTTCCCACAACCAGGCGCAACGACGAAGTCAGCCACCTCGCCCTCACTCTCAATCGCATGCTCGACCGCATCGAGAGTTCCATGCACCAGTTGCACACCATCACCGACGCGCTCGCCCACGATCTGCGCAGCCCCCTCACCGCCATTCGCGGCAAACTTGAGATGTCCCTCTCCGCGGTCACCGACGGCGAGCAGGCCGAGCCCATCGTCTCCGCAATCGACGAGCTAGATCGGCTCACAGACTTCCTCAACAAGTCCCTCGATGTGGCCGAAGCCAAAGCCGACGCTTTGCGCCTCACCCGCATCGCCATCGATCTCGGCGAACTGCTCCGGATCATGACCGACCTCTACGAGCCTTCCATGTCCGAGAAGGGCTTGAA
>Ga0182027_10014438_pt1 | contig 10936 bp, 6 predicted proteins | sample 712E1DmetaG_FD_121300 | JGI IMG/M metagenome (GOLD analysis project Ga0182027, IMG submission 121300) | Permafrost microbial communities from Stordalen Mire, Sweden - 712E1D metaG (Illumina Assembly) | ecosystem: Environmental > Terrestrial > Soil > Wetlands > Permafrost | place: Sweden...
ACTGATGTCACCATTCCTGCTTCGAACCTGATGAAATTACCCGGTTTAATCTGTACCATTGTGGGAAAGTCGAAATAATTATACCTTATTTTACAGTAAATGGGACTTAAGTAATCGGTTCCCTTTAGAGAATAGACTGCACCAATACGTAGGTTCAGATATTTATTGAAAGGCACAGTAATATTAGCGCCAATCAAAGGAAGGGCGGTTCTTGATGATCCGGAAAGAGAATCCTTCTGAAAATTAATTGGATTCAAAAAATTCGAAAAATTAAGCCCGGCCTGTATTCCGATGTACAGATTATCTAACATATTCTCTTGCTGTGCTTTAAGAAAAAACGGGGTAATAAAAAGGCAGAGAATAATTACTTTTTTCATTCGAAGCTATTTTTAAAAGAAGTTCTCTTCGAGTATTTTGGCAAGTTTTTGTGAGGAAATATCGGGAATGAACTGACCGTTACTGGCAAGAGCAATTTTTCCCGTCTGCTCCGAAATGATAATTACCAGTGCATCACTTTGCTCGCTCATTCCAATGCCTGCACGGTGCCTCAATCCCAGTCCGGATGGAATGTTTGGATTATCTGACAGCGGAAGGATGCATGATGCGGCACTGATCCTGTTTTTTGCAATGATCACCGCACCATCGTGCAAAGGGCTGTTTTTATAAAAAATGCTGAGCAGTAACCGCGAATTGATATCGGCATTAATTTCGGTTCCGGTTGATGCAAAACCTTTAAGTTCGGATGCTTTAGCTAATACAATGAGTGCCCCTGTATTTGCTTGCGAAAGTTCCTTACAGGCTTTCATTAGTTCCTGGTAATTCAGGGCTACTGCCCTGCCAAACCGCCAGTTCCAGGGTAGTAAATCGTGAAAGGAAAGATGGCGGGAAGCCAATATGTTTTGTTGGCCTATAACCAACAGAAACTTTCTGATTTCCTGCTGGAATACAATAAGCAGGGCAATGACACCCACTCCTATAAACTGACCGAGAATGCTGGAAAGCATCTCCATTTTAAGGAACTTTACAAGCCACCACAGGAAATAGATGAAAATAATGCCCATAAAAATATTAAAGGCGATGGTTCCCTTAAGTAGCCTGTACAGGAAATAGATCAGCAGCGCAACCAGGAAAATATCAAGCAGGTCGAGTATTCTTATTTCCAGAAAGTCGAAATGAATCATGGTTGTTTTGGTATCTTAATTGAAAATTTAGGTGAAATTCAATTATATAATGATTTTTCAAAAATAAGCAGACTTCAGGAAAAAACGAATGACAGGAATGGGAATTATGATTTGATACGTTACTCAATAAATAAATTTCCATGACCCTTAGGTCGTGGCAAGAAGATTCTTAAATTTAACTATTTAAAAATTTCATGATAAACCTTTTCACTAATTGATGAATCAGTTATTATGTTGTATTTATCCCAAAATTCTTTATTGTATTTAGAATCTATGTTAAACATATCTTTATTAATATCTATTTGTTCAGATTTTGGTATTTCTTTTACTTCATTGATAATAATTTTATTAAAAAGAATCCTGGTAAATCTTGTGATACTTGTTTCTTTTGTTTTCATTTCTTTATCAAAATTAGTTGTCTCATAAATGGTTTCAATTAGTTTAGGATATAGACTGTTTTGATATCTAAAAAAATCAACGGACATAATAATTTTATTTATAGTTAAGATATGGCTTTTATCCACTTTAAAACTAACATATTTATAATTAGAGTCTGTAGCTGGGAAACTAATTTTATCATAAATTTTATAAATCGCATAATTGTTTTGACCAATAATGAAATATTCAGAACCATCTAAAGATATTATCTTATAAACTAATTCGCCATTCAGATAAGTAATTGAATCGATTCTAAAATGTGAATATTTTAGATAAGAAGTAAAAAAGTAGATTGAACAAAATTTCAATGCTAGATTCATATTATTCCCATTATTGAACTTATCTGGATTTTTAATATAGTCCTCACTTTTTCGTTCTTCCTTAATCTTCGTTTGAAAACTTGATTTAAAACTAAAAACCGGATATTTTATACCATCATAATACATATCTAAAGCTGCTTCGATAGCTCTAACAAAAGATTGGTCTTCCTGAATAAATTCGCTATAATATGCTTCAACATTATATGGCGTATTTGAATAGTTTTTTTTAATATTCGAAACTGCTTTTTTTAAAATTATACCAGCTGAATCTTTTTTTGACAAAATAAGAGTTTCTTTCAATAATATTGGATGTGAGTTAATCAAAATAAAATCACTTGGATCTTTAATTGCATCTGATAATTTTACTTTGTATACGGAATAACCAAGTGCAGATATATACAAGGTATCTTCTAAAAACTCTGATGGGAAATGAAATTCGAAATACCCATTAGCATCAGCATAAGTACCTATTGACTTTTCTTTAACACCAATGCTTGCATAACTAATTCTGTCTTTATTTTTGGAATCTAAAACAATCCTTTTTAAAGTATAAAATTCTTGTGAAAATGTATAAGAAAAGATGGGAATGAATAAAATTAACAAAAGGTGCTTTTTCATGCGCAATTTGCGATTAAAACTCAAAATTGAGTTGACAACTTATAGCAGTAAATTTTATTTGTCTCAATAATTTCCAGCAACAATAAGCTATTTGACTGCGACAAGGAAATTCTTTTACTGCCAAATCCCTTTCCTGAATAAATTTCCCTTCCCCACAAGTCCGAAATCCTGACAGTATATTCATTCTGATCGGTGTTATTGATAATGTATATTCCTTTTTCGGAAATAAATATCCTGGGTTTGATTTGTCGGGACATGTCATTTATTGAATTAACCAATGTTTTTAATTTCAGTTCATCACCATAGGCAGTTCCTGTAAAATTGACCGCATAGGCCCTGATATAATAGGATTTATCAGATTCCAGTAAGTTGATTGCCAGTCTGAAAGTTCCCTTGCCTGCTCCCTGATTAACTACATGTGACGAATCCACTGTGGGCCCGGTTATGGTATCATAACATATTCCCCTGTCGGTAACACTATCCAGTCCATCTGTGAGTACATTTCCTCCGCATAAAATCTGGTTTTTTGTTATGGTGACGGTAGTGTCGGTTGTTACCATTGGTAAAGCAGCGGTTAGTGTAACAAAACTGTCGGACAAACCATAACCGAACCCCATATTATTAGCAGCAAAGGCCCGGTAATAATATTTTTTTTTCGGGATGAGTCCATTAATCTGACAGATGAAATCATTACCGGGGGTAGAAACAATTATTTTTGTTGAAAGGACTGCTGTTGGATCAGGTATTGTATCCCAGCAAACTCCTTTTGTAACAATATCATTCCCACCATTTAGAAGTATTGTGCCTCCGGCGGTTGCCCTTCGTGGTGCTATAAACGTACATTTACCAGTTGTAACGCTTGGTTTCTTTATTGTTGCGAGTATGGTACCATCCAAACCCAACGCCCAGCCATCATCGGGATCGGTAAATTCCAAAGCATACAGGTCTTTATCGGTAAGCCTTATATATTGATCGTACCAATCTGTACCATCGTAAGCAAGCAGTAAACCGGCTCCACCGGCAATCCATCCGCTTTGGTTGTCTATCATGTGAACTGAAAACAAATTAGCGGTTGTACCGCTTGTTTTTTTTGTCCAGGTTGACCCGTTATAAAATAAGATGGTCCCTTCGTCACCAACTGCCCAGCCATGTGTCGCATCGGTAAAAAAGACCGAGGATAGGCTGAGGGTAGTTTTACTGTTTTCTTTTGTCCAGATGCCGTTTGAGTACTTTAATATACAACCATTGCCACCAACGGCCCAGCCTCTGCCCGTATCGATAAAAAATACCGAACTGAGCCATTCCAATGATGGATGTGTAAATAAAACCCAGCCAGTATCAGTCAGGTGTATGATAGCTCCGTTTCCACCAACCGCCCAGCCGTGAATTGAATCGATAAACATCACGGAATAAAGATAATCAAGTGTAACTGAATACTGTTGTGCCCATCTTTTGCCATTGTATTTGTATACCTCACCCCATTCGCCAACAGCCCAGCCCAGCTTCCCGTTCAACATATAAACCGAATTGAGGATCTTTGTAGTGATACTTGTATCGTATCGCCAGCTTGAATTTTCATATCTTAAAATCCCCCCCTTATCACCTGCAGCCCAGCCGTGGTCCTTATCGGTAAATGAAGCTGAACGAATTGTCTGGATTATATTTTTACTTATGCTTTTCCAACCAGTTCCGTCAAAATTCAAAATCAAGCCTCCTTCACCAATTGCCCAGCCATGGAGTGTATCGGTAAAGCCAATGGCATATAAATTCCCGGTAGTGGGAGTGTTCATTTTTATCCACTTCTGTCCGTTGCGTTTTAGTATTGTTCCATTATCACCGGCAAGCCAGCCGTGTATTGTATCTTTAAAACACATGGCATTGATGTTTTCGTTTGTGGGGATGCTGTCTTTACGCCAGTTTGTTCCGTTGTATTTCAGTAATGTGCCATTTGCACCTGCAGCCCATCCATGCGTTATATCAAAAAAACGCAAACAAGACAGTGGTGAGGTTGTATTGCTTGTCTGTTTTGCCCAGTATGCACCTGTATATGAGAGTATCAGGCCGGATTCTCCGACAGCCCAGCCCTTTTTTGTTGTTACCATCTGTACTGCCCGTAAATTAGTTGTATAAGAATTGGTTAATCTTGCCCAGCCCGATCCGGTACTATGCATAATGGTTCCATTATCACCGGCAGCATAAATATTTGCAGCATCCAACATGAAAACAGAATACAAATTCTTTGTTGTACCACTGGTTTGAGGAATCCAGCCTGTACCGTCATACTTTTGGATGAGCCCTCCTTTACCAGTTAAATAACCATTATTGGTACTGTTAAAATAAATCGAAAGAAGATCAGTGGTAGTAGAAATATTCATTAATTTCCATTCATATCCATCGTAGCGGTATAATGTACCATAACTTCCGGCCATCCAGCCATCATTTGCGACTTTGAATGATAATGAGCACAGGTTATTTCCGGTAGGCACCGGATTTTGCCAATACCATTGAGCAGTCATCCTGCCGGGACACAGAAAAGTAATAATAACTATTACTGCAATAGCATGTTTTATGCTGAATTTCATGCAGGAAGCGGCTTAAATAATAAAGTTAAAGTTAGGGATAATGTTATTAAATAAGTCGGATGGGGGAATTAATGTGGGTTCTTGACTTATAAAAGTGCTAATTAATTTTAAGTTTCAATAACTTCTCCCTTTTACAATGTGAGCTATTCTTCCATACAAAACCTAATAATCCTGGTCGTCAGGTTGTTGCTGATCGCCGTTTTGTTTAGGTTTTTTTATTTGTTTTAACCCACCATTTATTTTGTAAGTAAACCCAAGATAAGCAATCTGGCTTTCTCTTTTTCTATACATTTGCTGATAAAATAAAACATCCCGGCTTTCTATATTAAAGTTTTGTGAATTAAATATATCACTGATCCTGAAGCTGATGAAAGCTTTATTTTTCATGATATCTTTTTTCATTCCCAGATCGATATTATAAGTTCCCTGCATGGTTCCCTGAATAGTTACCATTGGTGCCCGGTAGTTGAATAATATCTGAATATCCATATTTTTCCAGATGGTCATGCTCGAAGTTGCTTTTGCGGTCCATGTATAATTACTGTTGGTCAGCTCTTCGCCGTTTTGACTTCCTTTGATCTCATTTCTGAAATAACTGAAATTACCATTCACTTTCCACCATTTAAAAATATCAGTTGATGCAATCACTTCCAGACCATAAGATGTACCACTCGACATATTTAAAGGGGTCGTATTTGTCACCAGATTGCTATCGATCCAGCTGAAGCGCTGAATGATATCCGTTATGTTCCTGTAAAAGATTGAAACATTAATAGTTCTTTTTTTCCAGTTCTTTAAATATCCAACTTCATAAGCATCCGTATATTCCGGCCTAAGATTCGGATTGCCAAATCGACGAACCAATGGAGTAGAGTTGTCGACAAAAGGGTTCAGCATATGTCCGGATGGCCGGTTTACCCTCCTGCTGTAACTGAGCTGAATGGCATTATCATTCTTTAGCTTTTGTGTGATATGTACACTGGGAAATACACTGAACTTGCTGTAATCCACTTTTTGGCTGGAAGTTCTCTGATCGGCCGTTCTGTATGCCTGTTCAAACCGGATTCCTACCTGGTACTGAAGCATTTTATACGAATTGGCTAATATGCCATACAAGGCATGGATCTGTTCGTTAAAAACAAAATTATTGCTGAGAGTCGAATCGTAGAGCCATTCCGGGTTGTCATAGTTTTGATACACGATATTCTCATCTGAATTTCTTATAATGCCCTTATACCCTGCATCAATCCGCATATTTTTGCCAAAAGGTTCGGAGTAGTCAATTGATAAAGTAGCATTTCGGTTATGACGGTCATCATTAATTTTTTGGTAAAAGGGAAGGGTGTCATTTATCAGCAGATTATTGTATGTCTGACGATAACGATCAGTGAATTCACTACCCCTGGCATCAGTATATACAAAATCGGATGTAAGTTCTTTTCCCTTTTTTAAAAAAGTTTTTCTGTAACTAAGCATATAATCGGTCGAAGTATTATCGGAATTTTCTTTATCAGTCTGATTATAGCCATAAACCAGTTGCCTTAAGCTGTCACTGTTTTTAGTGTTTGAAATATCGGTATGATCATCATTGCCGGTATTGAATAAAACCGAAAAGGTCAGGTTGTTCATGTCGTTCAGATAATAATCAATACCTGCCTTGAGATTGTGTGATATTCCGATAACATTACTGGTCCCATTCTGATACAGAAAAGGTACAGAATCATAATTAATAAAGGTCTGACGGTTCATATTGTTCCAGCCGTTCCTTTCATTATAACGGAAATCGTAATTTGCAAAAATGTTTATCTTGTTCCACCTGTAATTTAAATTTATTGAACCATTATATTTATTTCCGGTTCCGGCATTAACACTAAAAAGACCGTTGTACCCTTTTTCACCTTTCTTTTTAAGTATGATGTTTACGATGCCCGACATGCCATCAGGGTCGTATTTGGCAGAAGGATTTGAAATGACCTCAATACTTTGAATCGATGATGCAGGTATCTGTTCCAATATGGCATTGCTGCTTAAACCGGTAAGTCCTGATGGCTTACCGTCAATAAGTATGGTAACGTTTGTGCTTCCACGCAAACTTAGATTTCCATCAACATCAACGGTAACCGAAGGAACATTTTGCATAACATCAACTGCACTGCCACCAATACCCGACAGATTCTTCTCTACATTGATCACTTTTTTATCGAGGTTAAATTCAACCAGGTTTCGCGTAGTGCTGATTGTTACTTCCTTCATATTTACCAACATGGAATCAAGTCCGATATTACCCATGTTCCTGACATAAGATTTAGGTGTAACCAGAATATTACTTACAATCCGGGGCTTGAGTCCTATGAAATTTATTTTAAGATAGTAATTTCCAAATGCAATTTTATCCAAAATAAATTTACCTTTTTCATTTGTGATGCTTCCACTAACCTGGGATGAATCTTTTGTTTTGAACAGCACTACATAAGCATACGCTACCGGTGTTTTTGTCGATGAATTAACAATAGAACCACTAACCACACCTATCTTTTCATAATTTTGAGCAGGGCTTTTTTGAGGGTTACTTTGTGAAAATGTGTTTTGGTTAACGAATAACAACGAGAATAATGGGAATAACCTGAAGAATGATTTCATAATGGGGTTTAGATTGATTAAACGGCAAATGATTAATAAGACAAAGAAAATCAAAAAAACTTGCATATTAAGCAAAATTTGATCAAAAAAGCACTTCTGACGGTAATGCCACTTCGAATCTGTTTAATTTGGTATATTCGCTAAATATTAACAGCTTGGCGATTTATCATTCTAACGTTTTTTATCGGCTCATTTTAATTATAAAAGGCACAATTCTAAACAATGAAAATTAATATTATCGGTGCAGGAATGGCCGGCCTGGCTGCAGGATGTTACTTGCAGATGAAGGGATTTGAAACCGAAATATTTGAAAGTCAGTCAAAAGCAGGTGGACTTTGTTCAAGTTGGAAAAAGGGTGCTTATACCTTTGACGGATGTTTACACTGGCTGCTTGGATCTGCTAAAAGCAATCCATTTTATAAACTTTGGTCCGAACTCATTGACATGGATTCGGTTCAGTTCGTTAATCATGATACCAGGGTCGATATTGAGTTAAAAAACAATAAGGATAAAAACGGGAATACAGTTTTTCATTTATTTACCAATCTTGAAAAGCTGAAGGAATATATGTACGGGATTTCACCAGTTGACAAAAGGCATATCATGAAATTTATCAACTCTGTTCGTCGCTTGCAGAAATTCGAAATTCCGCCAATGATAGAGGAAGTGCCGATGCTCCTTTCATGGAAGGATAAAATGAAATATATCAAACACTTGCCACTACTGATATACTTATTCAAATGGAGAAACATCACCAATTTTACTTTTGCTGCAAAATTTAAGGATCCTTTCCTGAAGGAAGCCTTCCAGTTGTTCTTCGATGGGGATGAAATGCCCCTGATTATTATGAGCATGCCACTTGCCAATTACGACACAAAATCGGCCGGTTATCCGATTGGTGGTTCTTCGGTGTTTATGAAAAAATTTGAGGATAGATATAATTCACTCGGGGGTAAAATCAGATTTAATTCCGAGGTGAAGAAAATTATTACTGAAAATAATTCAGCTAAAAGTCTTGAATTAATGAATGGCACTCGGGTATTGTCAGACATCACGGTTTCTGCAGCCGATTGGCATGAAACGGTTTTCAAGGCATTGGAGGGTAAATATATTGATAAAACCATCATACAATTGGGAAAGGAAGAGAAGTTGCCGGTATTTTATTCAGTATTTATGATATCATTAGGTGTTGGCCGGAGTTTCGATCATCAACCTCACATGTTCAGGTTTCCAATTCCAGGCGAACTCATATCTCCCGATGGTACAAAATATCAAAGGCTGGAACTGCATACCTACAACTACGATCCAACGCTTGCCCCAAGAGGTAAAACAGTTTTAACGCTATCGTTGTACACAAAAAAAGGCGATTTCTGGATCGATCTCAGGAAATCACAACCCGAAAAATATAAAGAGTGCAAGCAGGAATTTGCAAATCAGATCATTGAAATTCTGGATCATAAACTGGGGAACATTAAATCGAATATCGAGGAAATGGATATAGCAACACCGGCTACTTTTCATCGCTATACTGGTAATTGGAAGGGGAGTGTACAGGGCTGGCTTCCGGGTAAAAAACTGTTGGCCATGCCACCTGTTGGTTTTGAATTACCCGGGTTAAAAAATTTTTATTATTGTGGCCATTGGTCTGTTCCCGGAGGAGGATTGCCCATTGCAGTGAAATCAGCCAGGGATGTAGCTAAAATCATATGTAAAACGAATAAAGTTCCTTTTTAATGGTGAAGATTTATGATACAATAAAGAATTTTTTAAAAAAAGGTGTTTAAATGATGATATGTATATAAATTTGTAAAGTTATACTCAATTACTTCTATTTAAAAATTTATTTAAAAACTTAAAAATTAAGAACATGGGACCTATGCAAGTATTTTTGACAATTGTTGTAATTTTTATCGTGTTATTGTTTTTATCAGGTATCAGAATCATCAGGCCCACACACCGTGGATTGGTTGAAAGACTTGGAAAATACCACAGGTATGCTGAGCCGGGATTTAACTTTGTTGTTCCTGTTATCGAGAAAATGTACAAGGTAAACATTACCGAAAAAATGATCAATGCCGAACCACAGGAAATCATTACCAATGACAATCTGAATGCAAGGGTAGATGCCCAGGTTTATTTTAAAATCAAGCACCAGGAAGAAAATGTGAAAAATTCACAATACAACGTTGCCAGCATTGAATACCAGATTGTGAACCTTGCCAGAACTACTTTAAGAAATATCATTGGAACCATGACCCTGAAATCGGCAAACAGCGAAAGGGGAAAAATCAATAAGGAACTTCATTCCACATTGCTCGAAGAAACGGGTAACTGGGGAATAGAAATCATCCGTACAGAACTTAAGGAAATCGATCCTCCAAAAGATGTGCAGGAAACCATGAATAAAATTGTAAAGGCCGAAAATGAGAAGATCGCAGCTATCGACTTTGCCACCGCTACTGAAACAAGGGCCGATGGTGAAAAACGGGCCGAAATCAGGAAAGCAGAAGGTATAAAACAGGCCGCCATCTTAAAGGCAGAAGGTGATGCCAAGGCTATTCAGCTCGTAAATGAAGCTGCAGAAAGATATTTTATAGGGAATGCACAGATATTAAGAAAGATCCAGGCACTCGAAACGTCACTGAAGGACAATGCCAAAATCGTTGTTCCAACCGGCTCCGACCTGGTGAATGTATTGGGCGAAATGGCAGGATTGGTGCCAATCAAGAAAAATGTGGAACCTCCTAAACCGGTCCAAAAACACATAGATACTGATATTGTATAATAACTTCGCAATATATTCTTAAGCTAAAGCCTGCCAGAAATGACAGGCTTTTTTATTGTTGTAAGGTGGGAGGGGAAGTTGTCAAATCTTTCATTCCATCATAGCGTTACTCTTTACTTAGATTTGACAACTTACCCATTCAACAGAGCCCAGGCTGCAAAGTTGTCAAATCTTTCCTTCCATCATAGCGTTATTCTTTACTTAGATTTGACAACTTACCCATTCAACACAGCCCAGGCTGCAAAGTTGTCAAATCTTTCATTCCATCATAGCGTTACTCTTTACTTAGATTTGACAACTTACCCATTCAACAGAGCCCAGGCTGCAAAGTTGTCAAATCTTTCCTTCCATCATAGCGTTACTTTTTACTTA
>Ga0182027_10014439_pt1 | contig 10935 bp, 6 predicted proteins | sample 712E1DmetaG_FD_121300 | JGI IMG/M metagenome (GOLD analysis project Ga0182027, IMG submission 121300) | Permafrost microbial communities from Stordalen Mire, Sweden - 712E1D metaG (Illumina Assembly) | ecosystem: Environmental > Terrestrial > Soil > Wetlands > Permafrost | place: Sweden...
CCGCTTACCATTCTCCATGGGCTGCTTGCGCTGCTCGGAAAATTGTGAACCGCCGGGGAACGTCATTGTATCGTGGAAATGAGCGTTGGATTTCCCGGATCGCTTACATTATATGTGGATGCCGGTCGTAGAATCGGATATGATCATGAGCGAATCGTACAAGTATATATTCGATCAGAACCTGGTTTTATCTATATCTTTTATCAACTTACTCTTGTCTATCCACGGCACAGGCGTGTCCGGTGCCACCCTTTTTGCCAAAACTTGGGTCCGTGTAATGTCGCCAACATTGCGCAAACGGACTTTCAAGGAATCAAAGTCTGCAGGTATATAATCTTCCAATACCATGACGCGGTTTCCAAACTGCTCAAGGTATACATGCGACACTGAATCCTGTATAATCAACCGTGCGTCTACGGTTTGCGGCAGGGGCAACTGCACGTTTCTCTTTTTATTTACAAGCAGGGCGTAGTTTGCCAGGAAATCGTTCGCATTTGTGCTGTCTGTCCATTCCGTATTCCAAATAAGGCGGAACCTGCCGGAATTATTTCCCGTATACGCAATGATCCGGTCGGCAACGAGCCCATCGGCAATGTCTTTGTAATCGGGGAAATCCCATTCCCTGAACATGACGCAGGTCATCACCTCGCCGAGTTCATCATAATCGTATACCGTGTCAATTGAATTCAAATTATTGACAAAAGCATTCATGTTAAGATACCGCTCGCTATATGCTGCGTATTTTTCAGGATGCATGACCTCAAAAGTTTTTTGCGGCAACCAGGCAAATATTTTACTGTCGATCTGGCTCCAATCACCGGAAGTAACGCTGTAAATAAACAACGGGCCATACGAATAGTATGCCCAATACAACGGCTGTTGCGCCAAAAGCGGTTTGTTTTGGTAATGGATGGTATCCAAGTACAGGTTAACGTCGTTTTGAACGCTATTGAAATAGTTGATTATAGGTGAAAACGACGTCGGGTATTGACCGGTTGCAAGCTTAAAGGAAAATTCCGTGCAAAGCATTTCAGCTTCACCTTCAACAACGTAGCGCAAAGCATTGCTTTCATCCGTTGAACTCACACTGTTTTGTAAATTGGTCAAATTATAATACTGGTCTTGCATTCCGTGAACAAGTTCATGGAATATGGTTATCGAATCCTCCTGCGGTATTACGGTCGCATTGTCCTCAACGATAACATTTATCAGATTCGTACCGTCTTCATAAAATCCACCGGTGCTGGTCGCCATCATGGTATCGTAGCCTGCATAAAAATCCTGATTGGGTCGCAGAAGTCCTTCACAATGCCATATCCCGTTGTGTATGGTTTTGTCGGCAACGCTTGTTGCATTATTCTGGTTTGCCATAGACGACAGGTATTCGCTTTTTGTCACAACCGTTACGGCAATGGCGCGTTTGAATTTTTTGCCCCTTACCATTTCAACTTCATTCATGAGGTTCGCGGTAAGCGCGGCATATTGCTGCGTAAGAACGTTTCCTCCGCCAGATTGCGTTGGTGACAAATGCGAACACCCGAAAAACATTGCCGCGCCGCACGCAGCGGATAAAATTGATTTACGATATGTTTTCATGTTTGCCTTTTGGTTTAGTACCTATTTCTGGATTATATACGCATTTTGCGTATATAATAATCACAGCTACAACTATTCAGTTGCGAAGCAACGGATTAACCCCAATCCACCTGCTTCACTGGTGGATTGCTGTAGCTGTGAAGTACGCTTGTAATTATACTATACCTTAAAGAATACTATTTTTTAAGGAAAGAGTCCAAAACAAACTTTGTGCAATTTTTGCCCCATCCCAGCAAATTCCACACGAAATACGTGTTTCAACGAAGCCACATTGTCCATAAAATTTTGAAAATGCGCATTTTTTTTACTCCATCTGCCATATTCTGGTCATAACATTTTTTTTCAAATATCCTAACTGTAATAATAATAATGGCTTACATAGAATACTTTTTAGATTATAGAAATGTTCCTCAATACTGGCCCTAACTTTGCTTATTTATTGATCTATTGGATTTGATTGCTATTTTTTTTGCAGGTAAATTGACTACACAGACGATTCGGCAATGACTTATTTTATTTTTGATTGTAAGTACCCCTTTTTCAGGGAAGGTTTCCAATGAACTATAAGCTCCTACTTTCCAAGAATTTTGCCGTTTGTTTAGTCGTACTCACATGCATTTCTTTCGGTTCGTATGCGCAAACATTAATACAAGCAGAATCAATGTCTCTTGTAAATTACTCAAAAGACAATTCAGCATTTGCCTCCAGTGGCGCCTGCATCAAGGTGCATAAGGATGAAACCGGATCTGCATCATTGATCTTTACCGGCCCAAGCGGGACCTACGACATCAAGACCTGGTATTTCGATGAGAACGACGGCAAAAGCCAATTTTCACTCTATGTCAACCACCATGTAATCGACTCATGGAAGGGCGATGCGCATTCATGCAGCAATGTTCCCGCCGATTGCAACAGAAAATCCAGGGTTGTTTCCGGCGTGAAAATCAGCAATGGGTGGAACATCAAATTGGTCGGCAAATATGGTAACCCCGGTGAATATGCGCGGTTCGATTGCGTGTACTTCAATATGGCGCCGATAGTTTCCCTGCCGAAAGCATCTCCTGCAACCATTACAAGCGGCACTACGATAAAACTGAGCGTGTCATCGCAGGACGATGGCAAGCCGACAGATTTAAAATTTACCTGTCGCAAAATAGCAGGCCCAGGAAACGTTGTTTTTACGCCGCAAGGAACAAACAGCGCCCAGATCACTTCGGCACTTATCAGTTCGCCCGGCACCTATTCTTTTGTCGTTGATGTATCGGACAATGGTTTTACGTATTTGCCCCCCTTAAGCGGAAGCGAGCAATCTAAAAAATCAACAAGTGTTCCTGTTTCCGTTACGGTAAAGGCAGGAAACGCAGCCCCAACGATCGCTATCGCTGCTTTTTGTTCCGCAAACCCCGTCATTTCGACCTTTGCCAACCTTGGTGTTTTAGCAGCAGACGACAGCGGCGAACAAAACTTGGTTTACACCTGGGAAGCTCTTTCTTCACCTTCCCCCGTTACATTCAGCGATAATGCGACCAATTCCGCAAAAAACACCAAAGTCACGTTTTATCAGGCGGGAAATTACGGTTTCCGGGTAACGGCAAAAGACAAGGCCGGGCTTACCGCAATAAGCTCTGTCAATGTGCTTGTGCAACAATCCTATGTTTCGATTTCCATTTCGCCTAAAAAAGCAAGACCCCCTGTCAACACCTCGGTCCAGTTTTCAGCAAGCATTTCGGCAGATCAATTCGGCAACGCGGTTTCGCCGCAGCCTTCACTTTCATGGACATCATCCGGCGGTCATATTTACAATAGCGGTTTGTTTGAAGCGGGCGCATCGGTCGGCGGACCTTACCAGGTCATCGCATCAACCGGGACTAAAAGCGACACTGCCATAGCCACCGTTGTTGCTGCAGGATTTGATGCATTGTCCCGGATAGAGGCCGAAGGATATAGCTCTGGGCCCGACAGTCTTGTCGACGAGGTTTGCCCCGACGGCACGCGAGACATTTCAAACATCCATAACGGAAACACGATTGTTTTTACCAATGTCAATTTTGATTCAGGGGCAACGATCTTTGATGCCCGGGTATCGAGCGCAAGTAGCGGCGGATCGATCGAATTGCATCTGGACAATCCGAACGGGCCCGCAATCGGCGTTTGCAAAGTGTATAACACCGGCGGACACAATTATTATGCAACACGAAGTTGCTATGTGACAAAAACCTCCGGAATCCATTCGCTGTATCTCACCTGCACAGGCTTAGCGTCCGACACTTTGTTCAGTATCAATTGGCTGCGATTTGGTAACATTACGGCAATTGCGGCCGGTGGCTACAACAGTTTCTTTATTAAAAGCGACAGCACGTTATGGGGCATTGGAGATAATTCTTACGGACAACTTGGGGACGGAACTACATTATCACGGTATTCACCGATATTAATTATGGACAATGTAAAGAGCGTTTCACCGGGCTTCACCCACACGCTTATCCTTAAAACCGATAACACGCTATGGGCCTGCGGCGACAACTCTACGGGGCAGTTGGGAGACAGCACGTATGTCGACAAACTGCGTCCGGTCGAAATTATGTCGGATGTTAAGACGATGATGGCTGCCTGGCAATTTAGTCTTGTTGTTAAAAACGACAGTACGCTATGGGCTTTTGGTGACGATGAAATCGGGCAACTTGGTGATGGAGGGCTCGTTTCTATGAAGGAAACGCCATTCCAGGTATTGACTAATGTTTCCGCTTTGGGCAAAGGATTCTCTTTATTCGGCTTTGCAATTACAACCGATAGCAGTCTTATGGCCACCGGTTATAATGAGAAAGGGCAACTTGGTGACGGCACCGTAAACGACGTCTATACCTGGGAACAAACGGGAACTCATTTTTCAGATGCAGCAATAGGGTACGAACACAGCTTGCAGCTGAAATCCGACAGTACAGTTTGGTCAACAGGCAATAATAATAATGGTCAGCTCGGCGACGGAACAGGGGTAGACAAATCAACTTTGGTTCAAATTGCATCTTCTGTAATAGCAATTGCCACCGGCGACTATTTCAGCGTTATATTGAAGTCCAACGGTACGGTCTATGGATTTGGCGACAATTCGTTCGGCCAATTGGGTGATGGCACAACAGTTGCAAGTTTTATTCCGAAACAAATTTTGACGGATGTTAACCAAATATCGACAGGTTCCGATCATCTCCTTATGCTTAAAAATGATGGAACAATTTGGGGATGCGGTCTGAATAGTAACCAGCAACTCAATGACGGCATTCCCGATGAGGCGACAAAACCCGTAATGTTTACCTTGCAATGAAATAACCCCATGCATTCCACTTCGCTAACGCTTCGGGGACATGTCGCATGGGATAAGTTGTAGATGTGATTTTATATACGCTTCCGCGTATAGTACCGAGGCTTACCGAGCGTATAATTTATATGCAGTTACTAAAATGCAATGAATCTCCCCAGGAATTATACCCTGGTTCCCTGCCGATTGAAGTGATACGCCTCTCGATGCAGTTCTTGCATTGCAAAGCATTTTCGTCCAAACAGGGTTTTCCTTCGTAGAGCAAATAATCGTTTCTTACATCTGTCGGCGTTGATTGAGGCATAATCACATTCGCCCCGAACAAGAGCCCCTTTTCCCTACCGGTTGCGTCCATGGCCTGCAACGCCGTGGTGGAAGCGATATTGACATTCTTTAAAACCAACCTTGTCACGGCGATCATATTCAACGACAACTGCAATATTTCGTCGTGCCTCGCTGCGGTTTCATCTTTATGCAAAGCCATCGGCGTTTCCGTATGAACTATGTACGGCCCCATGCCGATCATGTCAACATCCATGTCCTTAAAAAACAAGACATCCTCTGCAAGTTCTTCCAATGTTTGCGTTGGTAAACCTATCATGACGCCGGTACCTACTTGAAACCCTATATTTTTTAATGTTCTGAGACATTCGATTCGCGATTGTAATTTTTGTGTTTTCGGATGAATGAATTCAAACAGGCGCGGAGTGCTCGATTCAATCCTCAGCAAATACCGATGCGCTCCGGCAGCAAAAAACCGTTCATACGTTTCACGGGTTTGTTCACCAACACAAAGCGTTATACCTATTCCGTCGGGTAAAACAGACGAGACTGTTTCGCGTTTTATGGTTTTCACAACATCTTCAACATAGGTTACGAACGCATCGTCTTCCCGCTCGCCCGATTGCAGGACAATGGAACCATACCCTTGTTTTGCACAAAACAAAGCAGAGTCGACCACTTCTTTTTTTTTCAACACATATCGCCGTACCGCAGCATTGGATTTCCTGATTCCGCAATAGTTGCAATCGCATATGCAATGGTTCGAAAATTCGATAAGCCCTCTGAAAAAAACCCTTTTACCGCAATTGTCAAATAACGTTTTCTCTGCTGCACAGCGCAAGGTTTCGATGTCATGCGAACCATGTACACCTAAAAGCCGAATCATATCGGCCTTGAAATATTCTTCTTGAGCAATTATATCGTATATTGATTTCTTCATAGGTCTTCGTTCAATTATACTATGATTTTAATATGCCGTTTTTTCCCCTCTCCGCATGCGGCGAGGGGAAAGACGAAGTCTTAGGGGTGAGGCGAATACCGAAGCTCTGATTCGGTATTCTTTTGCTTTCAATCTTAACCCCATGCTTCGCATGTGATAAGTTTATTTTATATATTATCTACGCAAAAAGCGTAGATAATCCAGATATAGGTACTAAAAAAACAAATCTCTTTCCCCTGCCGCAGTCCTCGTATAGTTTTCCATAAACGAATCATACACATGCGGCATTTTAGCTTTGATTTCCGCAATCTCCGTTTCAACGATCCGTTCTCCGGCAACGCGCGTTTGAGCACTTGCAAAATCGTCAAGCCACTCTCTATAGGTAATGACCGCATTGAGTTTGCAGAATTTTCCTTCCTGCCCGCTTCGAAGCAGATCCATGATACATTTACCGGTTCGTCCGCACCGGTATCCTGCCGTGCAAAACGAGGTAATATTGCCCATGGCCGCCAGATCGCATATCAATTCGTCAAGTGTTCTCGTATCACCAAGAATAAATTGCTGGCGGTCAGGCTGCTGCGGTTTCATGTCGCTGTAGGCCCCGAGCCCTACCTGGGAAGAGGCATCCATTTGCGTGATTCCAAGCGGAATCAGGCTGTTGCGCATTGCCGCACTTTCCCTTGCCGTCAATATCATTCCTGCATAGGGAATTGCCAGCCTGAGCACGACAACAGCGCGCCGAAAATCCGTATCGCTGATTTTATTGGGGATTTTAATAGACAATGGAGTATTTTCAGCTGGCTCTATCCGCGGAAAAGAAATGGTATGCGGGCCTATTCCGAATTTTTTTTCCAGCTCAATGGCATGATGCAACATACCCATGACTTCGAATTTCCAATCGGAAAGTCCGAACAAAGACCCTATTCCCACATCGTCAATTCCTGCTTCAAGCGCCCGGTGCATGCAGTATAACCGCCACGCATAATCACCTTTCAGCGTATTGGCAGGATGCATGGTCGCATAGGTCTTATGATGATAGGTTTCCTGGAAAACCTGAAACGTTCCAATACCTGTTTCATGAAGGATGCGCAAATCCTCGATTGTAATCGGTGCGGCGTTTACATTGACGCGTCGGATCGATCCGATCCCGCTTTTCGTTTTCATTTTTACGCTGTAAATCGTTTTAAGGGTTTCGGCAATGTATTCCGTATCCGAGTCCGGATGTTCTCCGTACACTGCAATCACCCGTTTATGCCCTATCGAGCCTGCCAATACCTCTGTTTCGCTGCGCACCTGATCCTGCGACAAAACGCCCCGTATCATTCCCGTATTTTCACTGCGAAGGCCGCAATATGCGCAATTATTGACACATCGAGTGCTCATGTAAAGCGGGGCAAAGGTAACGATGCGGTTGTCATATACTTTCTTTTTAATTGCCAAAGCAGCATCTTCCATCTCAGCAAATATTTCCGGATCAGTCACCTGCAAAAGTTCCGCTGTCTCACCGGGCGTCAATGTTTCCACGGCCATGGATTTTTGCAGGATTTCCCTAATACGAACACGATCGCCAGCCATTGTCGTTGCAAGCGTTCTTTCTATTGCATCATCATCGATGAAATCTTTGCCATGAATCAGGTATTTATTTCTTTGATCAACCGGTATCCTGTTTTTTAGCCATGCCCCAGTAGTCGTTGTATTCATATTTTTGTCCTGTTTGTTAATTGTTTTCTTTTGAATGCATCAAGTGCGGCAGGGAAAGGAGAAAGCACCCGATCGATCACACCCTGAATAAACGATATGCACAAACCGTAATTGGTTACGGCAACACCGGCTCGTGAAGCCTGATCGAGCCTGGCCATAGTTTCTCTTCGCGTCAACATGCATGACCCGCAATGGATAACAAGTTTATAATCCGTAAGATTCTCGGGGAAATCCCTCCCGCTAAAAATGTCAACTTGTAAATCAAGACCGGTATACTGGCGAAGCCAGCGCGGAATTTTCACCCTGCCGATATCATCCGCCAAGGCATGATGGGAACAAGCTTCCGCAACCAATACTTTGTCGCCCGGCCGCAATGAATCAATAATCCCGAGTCCTTGCGCCTGCAATTGCAAGTCCCCTTTGTTCCGGGAAAACAGAATGGAGAAGGTCGTGCATGGCACATCCGCCGGTGTGTCGGCGACCATTTTCAGCACAACTTGTGAATCGCATACGACAAGATCAGGATTGATCTTGAGCTTTGAAAGCAATGCGGCATATTCCCGCTCCTTGACGACGATGGTCGAAGCATCATTGTCCAATGCGTCCCTGATGGTTTGCACCTGCGGTAATATGAGGCGTCCTTTAGGCGCCTGCAAATCAATAGGCACGACCAGTACGACAATGCCGCCCGGCGGTATCAAATCGCCTACGATTGTGGTTTCGACCACCCCCGCGGTATTCGCAATGTCGGCAATATGCTTTTTAAATTCGTTTTCACAACCTTCACGGTACCGATTGTCCGTACATGAGCAGAGAATCACACGAGACGATTTTTTTTTGCAAAGATCGATAAACGACTTTGCAGGAGTCCGAAGATCTGTTTTGTTAATAATAATGATGCAACCGCTATGACGTTGCGTTGCCTCCGCAACCAGGGTATCTTCGAACTCAGTCCATATTTCGGGCTCAACCACGATTACAAACACATCAGCCCTTGCATATACAGCCTTGGTTTTTCGTTTGCGCGCATCCGAAAGGTCCGACACATCATTTATTCCTGCAGTGTCAAGAAACACGACGGGGCCAACCGGCAACAGTTCCAATGTTTTTTCAACCACATCGGTCGTGGTCCCGGCTTGCGGGGAAACAATGGAAATATCCTGACCAACAAGGTAATTTACCAGGCTCGATTTTCCAACATTGGTCCGGCCGAAAAATCCGATTTGCATTCGAAGCGATTTCGGTGTTTTTTCCATTGGTTTACTTTCCGGTACGGTTGATGACTTCGTTGTGCCCCAAAGCCATAATGCTTTGCGGCGATAATACTTTGTCTACAAGTTCTTTTCCGAGCCTACTTTCAAGAAACGTCCGGAAAACAGGTTCGTTGCTTTTTTTAAAATCAAGCGTGATTGTTTCTGCTTTGTCATACCCGATATGAGGCAGAAATGCTGTTATAATAGTCTGGCTTTGGTTCAGTTTTTTCAAGCAAACCGATTTATTGGCAACAATCGAAGCGCAATGCTGTGCGAGGATCATATCGGCGGATTGCAAAAGGTCCAATGCCTCGATAAGCGACTGCCCCAAAAGCGGCAAAAACTCATTTATCTGCAATGTTCCCATTGCGGCAGTTTCATTGACAATATTGAGCAATGCCCGCACCTTTACCGAAACGCTGATGACAGCCTCGCATACAACAGGATTTATTTTGCCCGGCATTATCGAGGAGCCCGCTTGCATGGCAGGCAAGGTAATGTCGCCTATCATATGCAAAAGCCGAAGATCCTGGGCTATTTTTCTCAAATTAACCGCATGCGCTTCAAGGATTCCGGCCACCTCGGCAAACGAATCAGCGTTTGCCGTTTGTTCCATGGGGTTTTCTGCCCTGCAAAGCCCCAGACCCGTTATCAGCCGCAGCTTTTCAATGACCAGAAAGATATAGCTTTTCGGAGCAGTAAGCCCGGTTCCGATCGCCGTGCCGCCGATATTGACAACACGCAATCTTTCCTCACACTTAAAAGTCCGCCATCTGTCGCGACCGACAGCTTCTGCAAAGCAGGAAAATTGGGCCCCGAGCGTCATGGGAACGGCATCGACGAATTCGGTGCGCCCAATGGTCAATATCGACGCAAACTCCCTTTCCTTAGCCTGCAAAGCACCTTGCAAAACGCTTGCTGCTTCGCTTAATTTTCGTATGCCAAGAATGGCAGCTATTTTCAGCGCTGTCGGGTACACGTCATTTGTCGACTGATGTAAATTAACATGCTCGATCGGATGAACAATCGCATAGTCGCCTTTTTCTTTTCCCAAGAATTCCAGGGCCTTGTTTGCAACGACCTCGTTCACATTCATATTTGTCGATGTGCCGGCGCCACCCTGCAATGCATCGACAGGGAACTGGTCGGATAATTTTCCCGCTATAACATCCTCGCAAGCCGCAACCATAGCATCGGCGACCGAAACTTCCAAATATCCAAGTTCCCTGTTTGTTTCGCAACAGGCCTTCTTTACCATTGATAATGCAAAAAGAATATCCCCGTGTACCGGAGTCGTGGAAAAAGGAAAATTTTTGATTGCGCGCTGCGTATGAATTCCCCAATATGCCTGCGCAGGGATTTCAATGTCGCCTATCAAATCATGTTCGGTCCGGAATTCCATTATATGCCCTATGTGTTTTTGCCGAGCATTGATTTTACCGAAACGCCGTCAAGTGCACCAAGTTTTCCTGTAATAGCGCCGAGCTGGTCGGATGTCGCATCCACAACGAGCACGATAACCGATTGTTGACCACGCACATGAGGCACACCCGTACGGACGATTATCATTTCGCCGAATTCGGATAATATTTTATTGACTTCCTCAGCATTTTTTTTCCTGTTTTCAACAATAACCCCGACAAACCCGACTCTTTTTTCCATAAATGACCCCTTTAAAAAAAAAATCCCGTTTTCTTCCTCAATGTTCCTGAGGCAAAAAACGGGACATGCAATATTGTCCTCACTGTTTGTTGCCCTTGGCATCAGGACAAAGTCCCTTTGTCTCAGGAAAATGTAACGCGATACGAACCCCATGCTTCCCACTTCGCTATCGCTTCGGGGACATATCG
>Ga0182027_10014440_pt1 | contig 10935 bp, 2 predicted proteins | sample 712E1DmetaG_FD_121300 | JGI IMG/M metagenome (GOLD analysis project Ga0182027, IMG submission 121300) | Permafrost microbial communities from Stordalen Mire, Sweden - 712E1D metaG (Illumina Assembly) | ecosystem: Environmental > Terrestrial > Soil > Wetlands > Permafrost | place: Sweden...
CAACGGCCAGGTGATCGTCTCGTCCCGCCTGTCCGACGACGACCGGAAGCTCCTGGCCCTCGACGTCCCACTACGTGTCGGCCGCCTCGCCCCCGGCCACCGCAGCTACCTTGCCTGGCACCGGACCGAGGAGTTCAAGGCTTGAGAGTCCCGTGGGCAGATGGGAAAAATGTGCTGGGCAGGGGTAAGTTCGTGACGTCCTACACCGCGTCTGGTGCCCGCCGAACGGGCGACGAATATCAGGATCTCCAATCGGCCGAGGTGCTTGTCGAGTGGCTGGAACGGACGGATGCCTACCGCTGGGTACGCCTGGAGGCAATGGACGGTTCGCTCGACGACATTCAGGCCGAGTATGCGGATGGCAGCCGCCGACTGTTGCAGGTCAAGTTCGCCACGGACGCCACCGCCGAGTGGGGCTGGGAAGACCTGCTCAAACATCAGGATGGAAAACGGGGACCAAAGCCGTCTCTTCTCCAGAAGTGGAAGACCTCCTTCGACAACGCCATCACCTCGGGTGTTGCAGTGAGGGAGGCGGCCTTCCTCACCAACCGCGCCGCAAGCGCTGCCATCCGGGCTCACCTCACGGATTCTGGTCTCGTAGATTTCTGTGGACTATCCGGCCCCCTTCAAACCACGATCTCGGCACAGCTGGGAGGACAAACCGCAGCCTCGGAATTCTTCTCGTCGTTCCACTTCTTCTTCAAGGATCGGTCGCTCGACGTGCTCGACGCCGCTGTTCAGCACCGATTTCGGCGCCTCGGCGGCACCAGCGAAGGTTGGTTTAGTCTGATCGGCGCAATCCGACGTTGGATCGATCACAAGGACCAGCCACCGCCCAACGGCTTTATTACCCTTGCCGCACTGCGCGTGGCCGCGCTCTGGCACCTTCCACCCCTAATACCGCAGGGTTTTCTCGTCCCGGACGACTATGTCGCGCCCAGGGTCTGGAGTGAAGTCGCGGTGGAGCCGCGACTTCGTGCCGATGGCGACAGGCTGGTTGTGGTGACCGGGAGCCCAGGTTCCGGCAAAAGCACTTATCTGAGTTGGCTGGTCGAACGGCTCCGTGAGGCGAAGGTTCCCGTTGTGCGCCACCACTACTTTCTCTCCACCACGGACACGACTCCCTTCAGAACGGCATGGGATACGGCGGCCGATGCTATCATCGGACAACTTCGCTCACATCCGGAGCTTCTGCTAGACGGCGAGAGCCAGAACCCGGTACCCGCGATGCTGCGCGAGTTTCTCGTCGTGGCCGGGAGCAAGCGTACGGGCAATGACCCGCTCGTCGTTGTCGTGGACGGCCTCGATCATGTGTGGCGCGACACCGGCAGCGAGCATGGTCTGGGTCGGTTGTTCGACCTGCTCCTCCCTGTGCCAGACGGTGTTGTTGTAGTGGTCGGCACCCAGGCCATCGATGTCGCCAGGCTTCCACCAAAACTGCTAGGACTATGCCCGCGGGATCGATGGCTGGAGCTTCCGGTTCTCGACCGAGCGGGGGTCTTCGATTGGCTCAAACACCATGAGCGAGAACTCGGGTTGCCGGAGGATGAGGATCATGCGACTCGTGTCCTCGGCGAACTGGCCGAAGCATTCCACAGCGTGAACGGTGGACACCCTCTGATCCTGCACTACTCTCTGAGCGCGGTCCGCCAGGGCGATCCCACGCTCCGCCCGGACCAAGTGCGGGCGCTTCCGAAATTCGATCCGAACAGTGGCGTGGCCAGCTACTACGGCGCACTCTGGGAACGCATCAGCGCCGAGGGACACGTTCTTCTTCATCTTCTCGCCGGTTTCCCGTGGGCGTGGCCCCGCGACGGCTTGGTGCAGTGTTTGACCTCGCAATTTGACCTTGCTCGACTTGAGCAGGCGGAACGGGCCGTCAGGCACGTCCTCGGGGCTTCGCGAGCCGGAGTGACAGCATTTCACGAAAGCCTGCTGGCGTTTGTCCGGGCTTTGCCAGACCATTCGTCCACCGCGCAGTCGCTTCGTCCCCAGGTTGTAGACTGGCTCAGCCAGCGCGCCCCATGCTACTGGCGATGGAGGCACGAATGGGAGGAGCGCGCCAAGAACGGGGACACTGCGCCTCTTGTTTCGTCCGCCACATTGGATTGGTGTGTCGATTCGCTGGCGTCAGGTCGAGGGCGAACGGAAGTTGCGGCCGTAGTGGCGGCGAGTGGTCACACCGCGCTTAGGGCTGGCTACCTTGGAGTTGCAACGGAACGCCACTATATCGACGAGTACCTGGAAGAGGCCGCCCAGGCCGGGGACGTGCTTTCGCGACTCGTGTGGCTGGCGCTCCTCGCTCGCGACCCATGCGGTAGGGAGACTGAGTTAAATCTGTTCCTTTCGCGCAGGGCGCAGGCGACCGTGGAGGAACTCGTGGCCGTCGCGGAGGTCGCGCTCCTTGCAGGACGCGATGATGTGTGTCGAGAGCTGTTTCTCGAGGGCACAGAACGATGGAACGCTTCGCTAAAGCGCGCTGTCAGGGGCAATGATCTCTCCTCGCTTGAAGAATCCCTGCCGTCTTTGATCGCCGCGAGCCTGAGGACGCCATCGGATGGGCCGTATCAGAGCTACAGCTCGCAATACGAAGGAGAACCTGCCTGGTGCAGACGCGGACGTTATGCAAAGGCACTAGCCCGGCATTGCATCGCGGGAGCTAGCACATCGGCAATCCGCCAGGAGCTTCGGTTCCTCGCAAATGATCCAGGGAAAGTGTCATTCGAGGCTGTTGACGAAATCGTCCGGCTTGCCTGCCGCGATGGCTTTGATCCGAGCGGTTGGATCGAACAACCGGAAGCTCGTGGAGCTGGGCTGTTCTGCTGCGATCAGCTCTGGGTCAGGCACGCCGCCGCTCTGCCAGCCGAGTTGCCACGAGAAGTGTCATTTCTGCCGGTCTGGCAGGCGTCCGTGCCCTTCGGCCAGAATGAAAGCGCATTCGTCGAGCTGGCGCGCTCCTACTTCTTCTCCAGTCTAGCTACTGCAGCAGGAGGACACGATCCGGACGGGCCTGCTGGATTGGATGAGCGGGCTACGAAGGTCGCGACGTTCCTTTCATTGCTCCGTGATCTCGCAATCGAGGCCGCAGCTTCCAAGAAGTGCGGTCAGGCTCTCGGGGGAGCCTGGTTTGTCACCCGGCTTGCGGCGATAGATCCGCTGGAGGTGAAGCCAAATGACTTCGACAACCATGTTGTACGGCGAGGATCGGTAGCGCGAATCGCGGTTGCCATCGCGCAGGACCTTGAAGAGTTGCATCGCGCAGAAACTGGCGACACGTCCCTGACCGGTGATGTGGTCATGGCAGGGTGCAACGGTACCTGGATTTGGGAGCAGGTGTGGATCGACGACTGCGTAGAGCGGCGTCTGGTGATGCGAGATTCGCGGGCTGCGCGGTTCCTGATCGACCGCGAGCGGGCCCTCCTAGAAAGCAGCAGGGACAACCTTCCCGCCAGATCCTCGGCGTACGCATCACTCGCGCAGTTCTGCCAACTCCATCAGCAGCCGCCTGGCGAGGCGCTCGCACTGGCACGGCTCGCGGCAAGAAATCTTCTGGGCCACGGCTACCACAAGGATATGATTCTCTTCGATGTCCTCGATGCAATTCGAGCTGCCGACGTGGGCAAGACGCGTACGCTACGACACCTACGCGAGGTCAGTCCCCTTGTCCAGGTCGTGGACGAAATCACGGATGGGGATGAGACGAGGCATCTGAAACGGAGGCTCGCCGAGGTCATCTGGGAAGTCGCGTCCGAAGCGCTTTCACCGTACCTCGGGGCGCTCCAGCGCAATCATCACCACTGGGTCGTCGAGTCTTGCTTCACCGACCTCGCGAGTTCGGCTCCGCTGGGGACCAAATATGAGGTGGCGCTCGCGACCACGCTGGTTCACGAGGAAGCGCTAACTGCATTGCAGGGACGCGCCCAGAAAGGCGATCAAAGTGCCGGAACAGTGCTCGCCGCGACCTTGGTCCACTGCGGTCGGTACGGGGTGGATCCAAGGAAGACGGACGCCGGTTCGGGCGTTCTGATAGGTGCTCGCGACAAGAGCCCACCTCCGGTCGAGGATTATCCGCCAGACCGGCTGACCGAATTCGTGCAAATGCTGCAAGACATGCACCTTTTCGGGGACGAGCATCTGGCGGCCTGGACGATCCACTGGCGATCGAAGAACCCCGAGGGTTTGCTGGCTGCCGTGAGCGCATATCTGGCAGCGCACGGTTTCCCTCATGAGACGCAGACCGCAGAGCTCATAGTTGATCTTGCCCTCGAGCGATGCGGCCGAGAAGCAGCATGGAAATGGCTGGTTGCCTACCACCAGGCTGCCTATGGGTGGACTCAATACATGGTCAGCCTGACCAAGGTGGAGTGGATCTGGGATGCCGTTCGCACTCGATTCCCCGACCGATGGCTAGAATTCATCGTCGCGACGTCTCGACCCCGCTGGCGAGCGGGAGAGGCTGCACCTGGTTGGGGCATTGAGCGCATGGTCCGATTTTTGGGGCTGGTCGGGAAGACCGATCTAGTGGACGAGTCTCTCGATGCCGCGATTCGCTGGGCTGCCGGGTTGGCTGCGAACATGCGCCTTCCCGATCCCGCGATGACTCCTGGTAAGCCGGCGTTGCCATTGGCGCTACGGTTGCTCGTCGACCGGCTCGATTGTCCATCGAGGATGGTGCAAGAGCGCGCCGCTTGGTCGCTGGGTGGACTCTTCGCGGACGCCGATACTCGCGAGGCCACCACGAGAGCGCTCCTGGACTGGCACGCAGTGGAAAGTATGGAACTCCGCTCCTGCATGCTCTTGCTCGTCCTGCACCTTGCCCGTATTACGCATGGCGCTTCCGCAAGTGTCTGCGCAGATGTTGCCCGCCAGTCGAACCTTGTGCCGTCGATTGGCGTGGACTTGTTGCTGCGTGAATTCGGAGACGAAGGGAACGCCCTTGCGGAAACCCTCAACCATCCAAAGAGACACGCGGGGCACCCGACAGCGGAATTCTCCGACGCCAAGGATTTTATTGCGATTGTCGGGGGATATCTTGCGCCGGTCTTCCGCAAATGGGCCAGCGAACTGGACGGGTCCGGCCTTCCCTTTTCGCGACAGTGGGAGTGGGAGGCGCTCAAGCTCGCGCACCAGCAGGGTTTGTCGCTGCGAGACAGCGCGCCCTTCAGCTACCACTATATGGGCAGCGTCGACGGACCGTCCCTGGCGATCAACGATAGGATCTCGGTTGTGCTCCGTTCCGCGTACCTGCGCGCATTGCACTGGTGCATCGATGCGGCGGGGCTCGGCGCCGATCACGCCAGGATCCATGCCCTGCGCGTGGCAGTCATGGCCGACGCGGCATCTTGGACGGTCAGGCCGTCTGAGCGCCCACGCTGGTGGCCCGCAGATCCAGGAAATGGGGACGGTCTGGACGGGCTAGGTGAGGCTGTCGGCCAGGCGGTGAAGGACAGCCTTGAGAATCGGGATTCCAGCGAGAATGAGATCATACTGTTCGCAGCCGGCCCGGTCGGGAACCGCTCTCGTCTTCGCGCCGAGATGGAGGTGCGGGCGTTTCTGCAGTCTGCCCGGGGGCCAAGGAAGCCACCTGACCAAGAGCTCGCGGGACTCCCGGAGATAGGCTGTAGACTGGAACAGACCCGCCTCTTCCTCGCGGGTGCCTATGCAAATGTGGAGCCCTGCGCGGGGATGATCCGTGACTGGTTCGTAGCGCCGCTGGCTTGGTCCCTGGACCCGCATGCGCACGACTGGCTGCTGCCCGAGCGCCAAACGCGTAGGCTATGGCTGCCTGCCACCTGGCTCTTCCCCGGATTGCCCATCGTCGTCCCGGAGCCGACCCAGGTGAGCATCAAGCTGGGCGAGCAGCAGGTGGCTCGCTACCGCTACTGGAATGATGACCTTCGGGAACGGCACTACGGCGGAGCCGGGTCAAGGGTTGGAGGGGAGTTGCTGGTTCGTCGGGAGTGCCTGGAATCACAGCTTCTCGCTGGGGCGGAGCTCTGTTGGGTTGTGACTCTGACGGTCGTCCAGCGTGACCAGTACAAGGATCGCTTTGGCGACCCCGACGTGGTGGGCACATGGATCGTTGGCGGGAGCGGCGTCGTGCGGCCCGAGCCTTGGTGACCTGCGCATTCTTGCGGACATGGCGGAGTGGTGGATACCTGCGCTTCCAGGCGCAGTACTTGCGGCGGATACGGTTGCCCACGCCTGAGTGCATTGCCGGCCCCTTATGCACGAAGATCAAGAAGGCTTTCAGCGCCCGCGACTTCGTGGCTCTGGAAGGCTCTGGACGACATGAGCCTACAAGCCTACGGGCTCGCAGAAATACCCGCGTTCGATTTCGTGGATACGAGGGGGAGGTAGCGCCGTGCTTTGGAAAGGCCGGCATGCGACCTTCAGATCATGTTGGGGGGCGCGTATACTGGCCGACGCCTGTCGTCCTCGGCTGTGCCCCGGCCGACCGGCTCCTGGAGAAGCATCCGCGTGAGTTCTGTGGATATTAACTGGAGAGAGATTCGGCCGCTGGAAGGCAATCGGCATCACGGCTTCGAGGAGCTCTGCGCTCAGCTTGCGGAGAAGGAGGCCCCTGAAGGTTCTCTCTTTGTCCGGAAGGGGACGCCCGACGCTGGTGTCGAGTGCTTCGCCACTCTGAAGGGCGGCACGGAGTGGGGATGGCAGGCAAAATATGTCCATAGCCTGGGCGCCAAGCAGTGGGCAGAACTCGACGATTCCATCAGGACGGCAATCGACAAGCATCCCAAGCTGGTCCGGTACTTCGTCTGCGTTCCCGTAGATCGCCCAGATGCCCGCGTCCGCAAGCAGAAATCCTGCTTGCAACGCTGGAACGACCGCGTCAACAAGTGGACTAGGTGGGCCAACAACCGCAAGAGAAAAATCGAGTTCGCCTACTGGGGCAAGCATGAGCTGCTCGACCAGTTGTCCAAGCCGGAGCACCTGGGGCGTCTCCGCTTCTGGTTCGACACGCGGATATTCGACGATAGCTGGTTCTCGGCAAGGCTGAGCGAATCGATCAGGGCCGCCGGTCCACGGTACACTCCTGAAATCCACGTCGACCTGCCTATTGCCAGGGAATTCGAAGCATTTGGGCGCACAAATCGATTGTTCGACGAAATCAAAGCCCACGCCCGGACGATACGACAACGAATCCAGTCTATTGAACACGGGGAGAGGTCCACCGCCGAGCCGACCATCAAGAATGCGACAGCTACCCTGTCGACCCAAGTCGAGGGCATTCTTGTTGCGCTAGGTGCGATGAAGCCGCAGCCAACGGGTACTCTTTCGTTCAAGAGGATCGCCGACGAAATCGCCATAGCGGAGGCGGCCTGTGATGATGTGGCCCGCACGCTTGCCGAGAACGAGCGAACGCACGAGATCCAGGTGAAGGGGAAGGCCGAAGCAAGGTCGTTCTACCAGATCAACCCATTTAGAGATCGTCGCTCTCGCTTCCTCAGCCTGTCCTTGGAGCTCCGAAGCACACATCAAGCCCTGGATCATGCGCAGCGCATGGCGGGCGGATCCCTGATGCTCCTGCGGGGCGAGTGGGGTACTGGGAAGTCTCATCTTCTCTGCGACGTGGCAACACGGCGGTTGGCAGAAAACCGGCCGACGATTCTCCTTATGGGCCAGCGCTTTGCGAGCGAAGAAGAGCCCTGGGCGCAAGCCCTTCAACACCTCGATCTAGACGACCTTTCCGCCGAGGAGTTTGTCGGGACCCTGGAAGCTGCAGCACAGACTTCGGGCTCGCGGGCGCTCGTGATGATCGATGCCATCAACGAAGGCAAAGGACGATCCATTTGGCCTGGCCACCTGTCAGCCTTTCTCGCGCACATTGAACGCTCCCCTTGGATTGGAGTCGTGCTCTCTGTTCGTTCTTCGTACGAGAAGGTCGTCATCCCAGACGACGTGCTTTCCCGTGCTGCCGATGTGACCCATGAGGGATTCGCGGACCATGAGTACGACGCGACCAAGAAGTTCTTCGACTTCTACGGTTTGGAATTGCCATCGACTCCCCTGCTCGTCCCGGAGTTTCGCAAGCCCCTCTTTCTCAAGACTCTCTGCAAAGGACTGAGCGACAACGGCGAACGACGGCTGCCACGAGGATTCCATGGCATCACCGCCGTCTTCGATCTCCATTTGGACGCAGTCAACAGGGTTCTGGCACAGCCAATGCGGCTAGACTTCAATCCCAAGGACCACCTGGTGAAGAAAGCCCTAGAGGCGATTTCCAATGCTCTCTTGGAAAGCGATGAAGAGTGGCTCCCACTGGCCAAGGCCGGGGAAATCGTTGATCGCCTCCTACCAAATCGCGGTTTTGAGCAGTCCCTCTATCGAGGTCTAGTCGTTGAAGGTGTCCTGATTGAGGAGGTTCCGAGGCGACGCGATGGAAAACAGGAAGAAGGTGTCAGGATCGGCTACGAGCGAATGGCCGATCATCTTGCGGCCAAGACGTTGATCGGCAGGATTGACCCCAACGATCTTTCCTCCGCCTTCGCGAAGGGTGGGCCGCTGGCCTTTCTGTCTGACCGTGAGCAGAGGCCCTACGTTTCGCCTGGCCTTCTCGAGGCGTTGTGCGTGCAGATCCCAGAGCAATTTGCACAGGAATTGAGCACTCTTGCGCCGGGAGTCGATGGTCGGTGGGGATTTGCGAGCGCATTTCGTCAGAGCCTGGTTTGGCGCGCGGCCGAGGCATGTTCAGACGACACGCTCAAGGTCCTCAAAAGCGTGGATGAGCATGCAGATGATCGGACCGAATCGCTTGATGTCCTTCTCACCGTCGCCACTCTGCCGGAGCACCGGCTCAACGCCGGATTCCTCGATCGTCAACTATGGCGAAATTCGATGCCCGATCGTGATGCATGGTGGAGTACCTTTTTGCACCGCGCATGGGGCACCCACAGTGCGGTGGATCGCCTGGTGGACTGGGCCTCTTCACTGCAACCGGGCGTGCTGCTGGACGAAGGGGCGGTTGATCTCTCTGCTCTAGCGATATCCTGGATGCTCTCGACCTCGAACCGGTTCCTTCGAGATCGGGCGACGAAGGCTCTCGTGTGTCTGCTCACGGGGCGTCTGCCAGCCGTGGTCCGACTAGTGGACCACTTCGCCGACGTGAATGATCCGTACATCTTGGAGCGGATCTATTCCGTCGCCTACGGAACTGTCATGCGATGCCACGATCCCGGTCCGGCCGGCCAGCTGGCGAAATGTGTCTACGAGCATGTGTTCGCAGCCGGACGGCCCCCTGCGCACATCCTGCTGCGTGACTACGCTCGCGGCGTGGTCGAACGGGCACTGTATCTTGGCGCCAAGATAAATGTAGACGCTGCGAAGATTCGGCCCCCGTACGCGAGTCAATGGCCTACGATTCCGACGAAAGAAGACATCGAGAAGCTGTTCCCCGACAAGTCACAGGCTGGGTATGATAGTGGCAGCCTTGAGTGGGGACGATATCGAATCAAGTCCTCGGTAACGGCCGATGACTTTTCCTCGTACGTGATCGGAACCAACTCGGCTGCGACTTCACGTAACTGGCTTTCGTTGAGGCTAGAAGATCCAGAATGGACACCGCCACCACGGCCTGACGAGCTATTGAACGCGCTGGTCGCAGAGTTCTCCATGACTGAGCGGGCAGCCTTGGACCGATTCGATAGTCTCGACAAGGCCTACTCTGCCATCCCTTTGACGACGATCATCGGGAGTCCCCGAAAGCGTTCGCGGCGCGAATCAGCCGCCACTACGGCACCCAATCCAAGGATCACTACGATCAGGCTGGAAAAGAAGCGTATTTCGGGGCTCGCGGAGCTCAAGCGGAAACGAGAGAAGGCCCTGCAGGAGTTGCGGACTGCCTTGGAGACGACTCACCGACAGCGGTTCGACGAGATTCTGGCCTTGGCTAGTGTGCGCGAATCAGGAAAACCGCCGCGCTTTCCTTTGGAACAGGTCCAGCGATACGTCCTTCGTCGCGCGCTTGAGTTGGGCTGGACGGAAGACCGCTTTGGTTGGTTTGATCGAAACGACATCGGCTACGATGGTGGCAGGAGCGCCGCGAAGGCCGAAAGGATCGGCAAGAAATACCAGTGGATCGCCTACCACGAAATCCTTGCATTCATCTCCGACCACTTTCAATATCGCGAGGCCTTTCGCGACGACAAGGACGCTCGTGCCTACGATGGTCCTTGGCAGACTGGCATCAGGAATATCGATCCTACATGCACGCTCCGATCGGTAGTCGGCAAAACTGGGTTGCATGGTCATGCCCAGTCTTGGTGGGCGGCGGCTCGCTATGACCACTGGGAGCTTCCCGAGAAGCCTGAGGAATGGGTGAAGCTAACGAGCGATCTCCCGTCGGTCGACGACCTGCTGATAGTGAGGGATGCGAACGGTTCACGGTGGGCGAATGTGGATGGCTATTTCGATTGGAGCAAGCCAACCCCTCCCGATCAGGAGTACAGCGACACCGAGCACCGCGACTTCTGGTGCAGCTGCAAAGGCTATCTAGTTCAAAAGGCTGACGCACCGATCTTTATGACGTGGGCTGAGAATGAGGATTTTCTGGGCGGCTGGATGCCTGATGCGCCAAAGGTCTATCAGATGTACCTGGGAGAGCATGTCTGGTCGCGGGCGTGTCGGCACTTTCAACAACCCTACTTCGGCGATGATGGTTGGAAGCAGCCTGAACGAGGCTGTCCGGTCAGGATCCGCGCTGCGGGTTTTCAGTACTCGGTCGAGGGCCGAGGATTCGATTGTTCTGTGGATGACGGCTTTCAGCTCCGCTTGCCCGCGCATGATCTGGTGACTGGACTGGGAATTCGATGGAGTGGAACTGGTGCTGATTTCTCGGATGCGGATGGCAAGCTCGCGGCGCAGGACCCGACTGTTGGTGTGGATGGGCCAAACGCCTTGCTCCTGCGTGAAGATCTG
>Ga0182027_10014441_pt1 | contig 10935 bp, 7 predicted proteins | sample 712E1DmetaG_FD_121300 | JGI IMG/M metagenome (GOLD analysis project Ga0182027, IMG submission 121300) | Permafrost microbial communities from Stordalen Mire, Sweden - 712E1D metaG (Illumina Assembly) | ecosystem: Environmental > Terrestrial > Soil > Wetlands > Permafrost | place: Sweden...
AGACGTGCCCTCTTTTGTTTTTATAGCGAACGATATACTAAGACCATGAATGATACTTCCAAATCCAATCAACACATTGAAACATTAGATCAAATTCCTACCGTTCTTCCTGTTTTACCTCTTCGCGACGTGGTTGTATTTCCATATATGATTTTTCCTGTACTTGTTGGAAGAGAAACGTCACTTCGCGCTGCTAACGAATCTCTCGAGCGAGGCAAAAACATCCTACTGGTAGCACAAAAAAATCCATCAGTAGATGAACCTTCTGAGGAAGATGTTTATCGGGAAGGTACGGTGGCTAAAATTCTTCAAATGCTGAAACTTCCTAATGGATTGATGAAGATTTTGGTAGACGGCATTGCACAAGCGAACATCAAGAAGTTCGTTCCCAACCCCAATTTTCTTGAGGCGGAGATAGTCATCAATCGTATTGATCCCCCAGCGGGGCGCGAAATCGAAGCACTTGTCCGGCATGTTTCTACACTCTTTACAGAATATATTCGTCTCAATCGGAACCTTCCACCAGAAGTACTTATGGCGTATGACGGCATCAAAGAGCCGCAGCGGAAAATGTACTATATTGCTTCAAATATTGTTCAAAGCGTCGACGTAAAACAGCGTGTTCTGCAAACTCAGACTTTGCGCGATCAACTTTACGAACTGTCAAAAATCCTCAATACGGAAGTTGACATACTGAAAATCGAGCGTGACATTGACACCAAAGTGCAGAATAATATTCAAAAGTCCCAACGTAAGTTTTTCATTCAGGAACAAATACGAATTCTCCAAGATGAGCTTGGTGATGATGAAGCCTCGCCTGAGCTTATGAAGCTCAAAGGGCAATTGACTGCCGCAAAGATGCCGAAAGAAGCTGCAATGAAAGCAATGGAGGAATTCAATAAGCTGAAAAAAACTTCTCCTATGTCACCTGAGTTTACAGTCACCCGTAATTATTTGGATTGGCTCATTTCGATACCATGGCAGAAGCGAACGAAAGATAATTTGACTATTGCTCACGTCAAAGAAATTCTTGACGCCGACCATTATGGATTGGATAAGCCAAAGGATAGAATTCTAGAGCACATTGCAGTACTGAATCTTGTGAAAGAGATACGTGGACAGATTCTTTGTTTTGTTGGTCCACCGGGTGTGGGAAAAACATCGCTAGCGAAATCCATCGCTCGGGCACTTGGTAGAAAATTCGTCCGTATTTCATTGGGTGGAATGCGAGATGAAGCCGAAATTCGTGGACATAGACGCACCTATATTGGTTCGATGCCTGGTAAAATCATTCAATCGATGAAGCGTGCCGGAGCCATCAATCCGGTATTGTTAATGGATGAAGTTGATAAGATGAGTATGGATTTTCGCGGCGATCCTTCGGCAGCACTCTTAGAAGTATTAGATCCGGAACAGAACATTGCGTTTAATGACCATTATGTTGAAGTAGATTATGATCTCTCTAAAGTGATGTTTATTACTACGGCCAATGTCCGGTTTGCTATTCCACTGCCTTTGCAGGATAGAATGGAGATTATTGAACTTCCGGGATACCTTGAGCACGAAAAAAAAGAGATTGCGAAGCGGCATATCATCTCTAAACAACTTCAGGCACATGGATTAAAAGAGAAAGAAGTGCAGTTCGAAGACGCGACAATATTTAAACTCATTCAAGAATATACACGCGAATCAGGTGTGCGCAATCTTGAACGCGAAATTGCTTCCATTTGCCGCAAGGTTGCAAAGGAAATGGTGTTAGTACAACAAAAGAACGGTAAGCTAGAAAAATCAAAAAAGAATATTCTTGTTACTCCAGAAAAGGTAGAAAAATATCTTGGTGTACCAAAATACCGAACAAAAGCCGCCGAACGGCAACCGCGTATTGGTTCAGTTACTGGTTTGGCATGGACGAGCGTTGGCGGAGAGATTCTCAATGTCGATGTAACGATTATGCGCGGTGCAGAACGTCTGACACTTACAGGGCAACTTGGCGATGTGATGAAGGAATCGGCACAAGCGGCATTAAGCTATATTCGGTCCAATGCAAAGAAATTGGGTATTGATCCGGAGTTTAATAAAAACCGCGAGATTCACATTCATCTGCCGGAAGGCGCAATTCCAAAAGATGGACCATCTGCAGGTATAACGATGGCAATGGCTATCATATCTGCGGCAAGCAATCGCCCCGCACGAAACGACGTAGCAATGACAGGTGAAATCACTCTCCGAGGGAACGTTCTTCCTATTGGCGGTTTAACAGAGAAACTTCTTGCAGCACAGCGAAGCGGTATTAAAACGGTGTTGATTCCAAAAGAAAATATGAAGGATCTCACAGAAATTTCCGACAAAGTTAAAGAAGGATTAAAAATTAATACAGTCGAAACACTTGAAGAAGCAATGAAATATGTGTTTGGCGAGAAGAAAAAAGATGAAAAAAAACAGAAAACAGAAAAGAAAAAATAGTTCTGGATTCTGGATTCTGAATTCTGTATCCTTGTCATGTTTGTATCACTTATTCTAGGTTTGAGTTGAAATGAGTTATCAGGTCACAGCACGTAAATGGCGGCCCATGATCTTTGACGATGTAGTTGGTCAGGGTCATGTAACAAATACGCTCCGGAATGCTATTGCATCCAACCGGGTTGCTCATGCGTACATCTTTAGTGGAACGCGTGGGTGTGGAAAGACTACGACTGCCCGCATTCTTGCCCGTGCCCTTAACTGTCTCTCTCCCGTCAATCAAAATCCCGACAACACATGTGAAATTTGCAAGGAAATTATCGAAGGTCGTGGTCTTGATGTTATTGAGATCGATGGTGCATCGAACCGAGGCGTAGAAGAGATTCGCAACCTTCGGGATTCCGTACGTTACACACCGACTCATGGTTCCTATAAGATCTATATCATAGACGAAGTACATATGCTGACAAAAGAGGCGTTTAATGCGCTTCTGAAGACATTAGAAGAACCTCCAACGCATGTGGTTTTCATTTTTGCTACAACAGAAGTACATAAAGTCCCGATGACTATTCTTTCTCGGTGTCAGCGGTTCGATTTCCGCCGCATCGCAATGGAAGAAATAGTCAGCACGCTTACTGCTATAGCAAAGGCCGAGCAGATCACCATCGAAAAAGATGCGCTTGTGGTGATAGCTAAACGAGCCGATGGATCTCTTCGGGATGCACAAAGTATCTTTGATCAAGTGCGTTCGTTTTGTGGTACAGATATCAAGACCATTGAACTCTTGAAAGCATTCAACGTAGTCGATCAGGATATCTATTTCCGTGTATCTGACATTTTGAAAAATCATAGCATACGTGAGGCCGTTCAATTAGTAGACGAAGTCATTAAGAGTGGATACGATTTGCGCGAGTTTATCGGCGGGTTAGCAGAACATCTCCGCAATTTGCTTGTTGTGTGTTCAACAGAATCTACACAGCTTATTGAAGTATCTGAACATTATAAAAAGCGGTATGAAACAGAGGCACATCAATTTTCCGAACAGGATATTCTTCGCTATATCAAACAAACGAATGAACTCGATCAGGCGCTTCGGTGGGCGGCACAGCCGCGATACCGCCTTGAAGCAGGATTGATTCAGATTGTGAAAATGGAAAGCTCTTTACAGATTGGTGAATTACTTCAACAGATTGAATTGTTGAAAAAAAAAATAAGTAATCATAGCAATAGCAGCTTATCGAAGAGTGCCGCGGATTCACTCCAGCGTGATAATCCTCCCTTCACTGAACTCAAAGTGATGGGCGAAGTTGGTGCGGGCTATCTGAGTAGTAAATCAGCTGTCAGTTATTCGTCACTCATTGGTACTGACTTAATGAAGCTGGCAGGCGTCTCGAAACTCGATAAATTTGAATACGTCTCTCCGCGAGTTGCTGCGTCATCCACCACTATTCAATCTGTCTCATCAGAAGAAGTGATTGCACGGTGGTCTGATTTCGTGAGCGATGTATCGAAAACGCACATTGCTGTAGGTACATTGTTAACGGAAACAAAAGTGATAGATGTCCATGGCGGGATTGTACGCATTTCCTGCCCAGATGCTTATCATTTTTCAACACTCAAACGACATAGGAATTTTTTAGTGAGTGCCCTTCATCAAATTGTCGGTAAACCAATAGCCATCGAACCGGTTTTGCTTTCGAGCAGTGACCTTCCAGTCAAGCCGATCTATGTAACAACATCGGGGCCAACTAATAGTAAAATGAATGAGGAAAAGGGAATTTCCAAAGAGGTACCTGCAATGAAAGAACATCCAATCCTTACTATGTTCAAGCGTGAATTGGGAGCAGAACGTGTCGAGTAGGCTTGATTATCTCAAAGGAATCTTCTACCTTATACTCAGAAGAAAGGATTACCGTATATAGACAATTGTGAGAGAGTTGTGAAATGCTGGTTTTGTGCATCGCACTCATTCTCGAACGTTGTTATCCACCGAACCACGCAGTGACTGAGCGAGTTCGGTATTTTTATTTTTGGTGATATATGAAGATTCTAAAAAGAATTTTAATCGTGCTTATTGTGATTCAAGGTGTATCAGCCCAACAAATTGCTAAGTACGCAGGTGAATTTCTTTCCATTGGTGTCGGCGGACGAGCGCTTGGACTTGGCGGTGCGTACGCAGCGCTCGCCAATGATGCCTCGGCTGCATACTGGAATCCCGCTGCACTTGCACGCCTCAACTACCCTGAGTTCATGCTTATGCACGATGAGCGATTTGGTGGAATGGTAAACTATGATTTTGGTGCAGTGGCAATACCATACAGTAATAATGCAACGATAGCGGTAAGCTTGATGCGACTTGGTGTAGACGGCATTCCCGATTCACGAGACGCTGGAGTGGATGCAAATGGAAATTATGTGCCGCGAGGTCAATATCAAAATGCTGTACGGATAGATGAGAGTAAAATTACATATTTCAATTCGGCCGATTGGGCTTTGTATTTTACTTACTCTAAGCGTATGTCAAATAATTTAACATATGGTATCAATCTTAAAATATTGCGCCGCGGATTAGAAGTAGCTTCAGCAACAGGAATAGGATTTGATGTTGGGGTATTTTACTCACCAAGGGAGAATTGGTTTGTGGCCGCTAATGCGCAGGATGTGACAACTACTCTTATAGCGTGGTCAACTGGCACGAACGAATTAATTTCACCAACTCTTAAACTTGGCACAGCATATTTCATTGACCTTTTTCAGGGCCGTTTTGCACCGACTATGGATGTGGATGTACGCTTTGAAAATCGCCAATTTGCCTCCATCGCCCATCTTGGTCCAATCAGCTTTGATCCTCATATGGGACTTGAATTCGATTATAAAAACACTGTTGCACTACGCATTGGTTACAGCGATGTGAAGCAATTAACGCTTGGTGCAGGGATTCATTTGCGCAAACTTGATATTGACTATTCGTTTGCTCGGTTTAGTGCGGAGAACGATCTTGGGGATACCCACAGGATTTCATTGCGAATGATATTGCGTGAAGCGCGTTTTGCACGCGCAACAGAGTAGCAGCATGGATGAAAGAAATAGATGAATAACCCTAAACAAGAAATTGGTCAGTTTTTTCATCGTAACACATTAAAAAGAAGAAATGCATTACCTGGAGAAGCGGTTATTAAACAGCCCCCGCGACAGAGTTGATTGCTACAACACTTACAATATCATTCACACTACAACCGCGCGAGAGATCATAGCAAGGTTTTTTTAATCCTTGAATGATCGGACCAACTGCTTCAGCCCCCGCAAGTCGTTGAGTCAATTTATATCCGATGTTACCTGCATTAAGGTCTGGAAATACCAGCACATTTGCTGTTCCTGCAACTGGACTGCTAGGTGCTTTCTTTGAAGCGACGGAAGGGACGATGGCGGCGTCAAGCTGCAGTTCTCCGTCTACTATTAAGTTTGCCTTTTTTTGCTTTACAAGAAGAGTGGCTTTTTGTACTTTTTCAACAAGCGCATGAGAAGCACTTCCCTTTGTTGAAAAGGAGAGTAAAGCCACGCGAGGTTCTTCCCCCGTCAATTTTTTGTGATTCTCTGCTGTTGAAATTGCGATATCGGCAAGTTGTTCTGAAGTTGGATCCGGTACTACAGCACAATCGGCAAACGAGTAAATTGATTTTGGAAAAATCATTAAGAAAAAGCTTGATACGACAATGACTCCTTCTGGAAGCCCGACGATTTGAATTCCTGCGCGAAGCACGTCACCGGTTGTTGACAGCGAACCTGCAACGCTTCCATCGGCCATTCCTTCACGAACCATCATTGCACCAAAGAACAACGGTTGTCTCATAGTCGCTTGCGCTTGTTCTTGTTGCATTCCTTTCGCTTTGCGAAGACTGAAATAGGTTTGAACAAATTCATTCAATTTTTTCGATTTCTCTGGATCCACAATACGAATATTTTCTAAACTGACACCAAGTTGTTGAGCTTTAGAACGAATAGCTTCTTCACTGCCTATAAGGGAGATGTTAGCAATTTTTTCATCAACAATAATTCTTGCAGCTTGTATCGCTCGCTCATCCATTGCATCCGGCAAAACTATGTGTTTTTTTAATTGTTGTGCTTTTACTTTAATATTATCAATTAAGTTTGTCATGGTATTCTTTCTAATTTGCTCGATTGATCTAATGGGTTGGAAACCTGTTGATATTTGCAACAAAAGAGTCTCTTCCTTCAATTTATATACTAATATACAACAGCATTTGTGTTCAATCAATCCCCGGTTATATAATTATAGCAAATTCAACGTCTGCCGATATGGCACTCACAAATAAGTTGTCAGTCAAACCTCAAGAAATTCTTTAAGATTAATTAACATTAATCATGATGACAATTTATTGTGTGTCTGCCATTGTTTCATTATAATAATACACCAAACGGCGAAAAATGCAAACAAGTCGTAATTTTTATATAGAGACGTACGGCTGCCAGATGAACATGGCAGACACTGAAATTGTGTTAAGCATTATGCGCGATGCAGGTTTTACGCGCACGAATCTTCTGACGCACGCGAATGTTGTTCTCATAAACACGTGTGCCGTTCGCGATAATGCTGAGCAACGAATTATCGGTAGATTAGGGGACTTCAATCACTCCAAGAAATCAAATCCGAATGTCATTGTCGGTGTACTAGGCTGTATGGCAGAACGTGTACGTAGAAATTTAATAGAAGCTGAAGATTTTATTGATCTTATAATTGGACCAGATGAATATCGCAAATTACCCGCGCTCATTGAAGCAGCGAAGGAAGGGGACAAAGGAATCGCTGTTAAACTTTCACGTGTAGAAAACTATGACGACATTGTTCCTTTTCGCACCGAGGGTTTAAGTGCTTGGATTTCCATTATGCGCGGGTGTGATAAATTTTGCACTTTCTGCGTAGTGCCATTTACACGTGGGCGAGAACGGAGTCGTTTACAAGCAAATGTCCTTAAGGAAGTTGAAGAAGTTGCACGACGAGGATTTAAGGAAGTAACGTTACTTGGACAAAATGTCAATTCGTATTGGGACAATGCAAATGATTTTCCTGATTTACTTACAGCAGTTGCTGATATAGATCAAAGATTACGCATACGATTTATGACATCACATCCTCAGGATATGTCGGACAAATTGATTACTACAGTTGCTTCCCGATCCAATATTTGTCGCTATATCCATTTGCCTGTACAATCCGGATCAGATAGAATCCTAGAATTAATGAATCGAACATACACCGCTGATCATTATTTGAATCTTGTTCGCAAAATCAAACAGGCAATTCCTGATATCAGTCTTTCGACCGACATCATTACCGGATTTCCGACTGAAACGGAAGATGATCATAAACAAACATTAAATTTGTTGCAGACAGTAGAATATGATGGAGCATATACATTTAAGTATTCCCCGCGTGAGAATACAAAAGCATGGTCGATGAGTGATGATGTGCCGGAGGAAGTGAAAAATCGTCGCCTCAGCGAAGTCATTGACATTCAACGCAACATATCCTTGCACCGAAATAGGAAAATGATCGGTCAAACTGTAGAAGTGCTTGTGGAAGGTCCAAGCAAAAAATCCGCAGCTGATTTTTGCGGCAGGACCGATGCAAATAAAATGGTGGTGTTCCCTAAAAATGGCGATTCTGTCGGCGATTATATAGATGTTCGTATCGAGCGAGCAAATTCGGCAACGCTGTTTGGTAAACAGGAACATGTATTTCATCAACCCCCTGTATTCACAACACGAGAGAGTTGAAAACCATGAAAGCCCCTAGAACAATTGTTGTCACCTTAATTCTCGAATTTATTATTCTTGCACCATTACTGCGTTCTCAGACAAGTAACAGGGAGCCGGATATTAATCACCGTCTCGAAATGATTGAAAAAGGCCAAGGAGAAGCGGTGCGTGCCGAACTTCCGGCGCTGATGACAAATTATCAAAATAATCCCGGTCTGATGTATTTACAAGCAGTGTTAACAACGGACGGCACAGAAGCTGCAAAGTTGTATCAAAATATTGTTGATAATTTTCCCAAGAACGAATGGGGAGATGATGCGCTCTATAAACTCTATCAGTATTATTATTCGATCGGTCTTTATAAGACAGCCGATCAGAAGCTGACACAATTAAAAGAAGAATATCCTTTTTCCGCATATGCGACAGAACAAAATCTAGTGGCAGAAGAGAAGCCAACAGTGAAAGAAAAACCAGCAGATGTCAAACCGGCGGGAACCGTACAAAAATTTGCAACGAACTTTACCATACAGGTTGGTGCTTTCTCTACTCTGCAAAATGCTGGTGAATTAAAAGCAAAGTTTGAGAAAGAGGGATACCCTTCGAATATTTTTACGATCGTCAGCCATGGTAAAAAGTTGCACAAAGTCTGGGTCGGTGAATTCCAGACATACAATGAAGCAAAACAGTTTGCAGCAAAAGTGAAAAAGAAATTTAACCTCACAGTAATGGTTGTTTCACGTTGATGGATCGGGAAGCATTCCAGCGAACATACGGCATCATCGGAAAATCACCGGAGATACAAGAAATTGTGGATGTCATTCAACAGGTGGCGCCGACTGATATTACTGTGCTGATCTCCGGTGAAAGCGGTACAGGCAAAGAAATCGTTGCAAAAGCCATTCACGGAGCAAGCAAACGAGCACAGCAAATTATGGTGTCGGTTAATTGTGGAGCGATTCCGGAAGGATTAATTGAAAGCGAACTGTTCGGTCATGAAAAAGGCGCGTTTACCAGTGCTTCGGATATGCGCCGTGGCTATTTTGAAATTGCAGACGGTGGAACCATCTTTCTCGATGAAATTGGCGAGATGCCGTTAGCGACTCAGGTAAAATTGCTGCGTGTGCTTGAAAGCGGTGAGTTCATGCGTGTTGGCTCATCCGAGGCACGCAGAACAGATGTTCGCGTGATTGCGGCAACAAATAAATTGCTGGAATACGAAGTTCAACAAAAACACTTTCGTCCTGATTTGTATTTTCGATTGCGTTCAGTGAACATTCACTTGCCTCCGCTGCGGAACCGAAAAGAAGATATTCCAGCACTCGTTGAACAGTTTGTGAAGGAAACGACAGAAAAGAACAAGATTCAATTTGGGGGATTTAATAACAACGCGACAGAATTACTCATGAGCTATCACTGGCCCGGAAATATTCGCGAATTGCGAAATGCCATCGAAAGCATGCTTGTGTTGGAAAGCGGGAAACGTCTTAGTGAGTATGAAGTACAGAAATATCTGCGCGAGCAAACACAGGTATCAACAGATCGAAATCTTCCCGTCGTATCAAATCGAACGGTAGAACAAGCCGAGCGCGAGTTGATTTATCGCGCGCTTGTGGAACTCAAATCGAACATCATTGAAATGAAGGAATTACTAGAAGGTCGGCAGTCCGGAACCAATCTACAAAACAGTAACCACACTCAACCGCAGAACGGCAATGGTATTCTGACAATGGACGAGATGGAGCGGCGCATGATTTCAACTGCGCTTGATCGACACAAAGGAAATCGGCGCAATGCTGCGAGAGAATTGAATATTAGTGAGCGGACACTCTACCGGAAAATTAAGGATTATGGGTTACAATGAAAAATGACAATGCAAAACACACAATGTGTATTTTTTTTAGTTTAGCTTATTTTTCGTTTTTCATCGTACTCTCTGGTTGTACCTATTCGTTCAAGGGCGGCTCGGTTCCTCCGCATTTGAAGACCGTTGCGATTCCTATCGTGGAAGATCAGAGCGGCTATGGCGATCCAACACTACGGGATTTATTCACGCAGAAATTGGTAGAGCTTTTCACAAATGATAATACACTTCAATTAACAGATCGCAATACAGCAGACTCCATGCTCGAAGGTGTAGTAACCGATGTAAAAGATGCCCCGGAAGTACTTCAGGGCGGCGATCAAGTTACGCTAAGAAAAATTACCGTGACAGTAAGAATGACATTTCAGGATTTGAAGCTGCGGAAAAAAGTATGGGAAAAAAGTTTCACCAATTGGGGAACTTATCCTTCGGGTGGTGGATTGACGCAGCGCAATGATGGTGTACAAACAGCAGTTGAAAAATTAACAGAAGATATTCTTAACGATACAGTAGCAGGATGGTAATATGACACTTATAATACTTTTCTTCCAGCAGAAATTCATCGAAAACGTTGTGTTGACGGATATCGTCATGTGTCTCTATTTTTTTTCGTTGCTTATCCTTTTTGTGTTTGGTGCACACGGATTTGTGATGGTGTACCATTACATGAAACAACGAGGTCTTGAACACATCCAACCAGCCTTATTGAATACACCTGTTGTAACAGTGCAACTTCCACTGTTTAATGAACTCTATGTTACGAATCGATTGATCGATGCAGTATGCGCGCTTGAATATCCAAAAGACAAATTAGAAGTGCAGGTGCTGGATGATTC
>Ga0182027_10014442_pt1 | contig 10934 bp, 10 predicted proteins | sample 712E1DmetaG_FD_121300 | JGI IMG/M metagenome (GOLD analysis project Ga0182027, IMG submission 121300) | Permafrost microbial communities from Stordalen Mire, Sweden - 712E1D metaG (Illumina Assembly) | ecosystem: Environmental > Terrestrial > Soil > Wetlands > Permafrost | place: Sweden...
AAAAATGTTGATTTTCCCGGGGAGTTATCTGCCGCATCCAGAGTACTATTTTACAAGCATCGTTGCGAACGCGTGAAAAAAACATTGCAGAAAGGAAAAGTGTATAAAAAAGCCTATGGCGAGATTTGAACTCGCGACTTCCTCCTTACCAAGGAGGCACACTGCCGGGCTGTGTCACATAGGCATGGGATTTTGGTATTCTGTTGCGCCCTGAATAAGGAAAATGCTCTGCAAATCGCATTTTACAGGTTGCTTAACAACGTTGTGAGTAATCCCTATAAAACATTGCGGAAGGATTGGGTCAAACCCAAAGAGAGGACATAAAAAAATCCGGTAACGCGTGGAACTGGTAGACCGCGTGCAGGGTATTATCCGGTACAGATTATAACGGGAGGATGGACGGTAGAAAAAAATAGGAAGGGGAGATTTTATTTTTTCATCCGTATTTCCATCTGGGGGAAGGGAATCTCGATGCCCGCAGCTGCGAACCGTTCAGCTATCTGGGAATTGATTGAATCCCTGACTTCATCGGGAAGATTATATTTTCGCGCCCAGACATACAGGATGAAATTAAGGCTCGATGCTCCAAATTCAATGAAAAAAACTTTCGGGGGAGGATTATCCAGCAGATAATCAGTAGCTTTTATGGTATTCTGAGCAATATCGAGCAGTATTTCCTTGACTTCCTTCGGGTCTGTTCCATACGCAACGGATACCGGGATCGTCATCCTGAGCTTCTGGTCCGGCTCCGCATAGTTTACGATGATATTGGTAGTGATTTTATTGTTCGGGATGGTAACAATCTGGTAATCAAGGGTCTTGAGACGGGTACTTCGCGGGCCGACACTTAACACATCACCGTAATAGTTGTCCACTTTGATACGATCGCCAATCCTGAACGGCTTATCGACAGTAATAAGGGCGCCGCCAAAAAAATTGGAGATGAGGTCCTGTGCCGCCAGCGCAACGGCCAGGCCGGCGATACCGGCACCGGCAAGGAACGGGGTGATATCCACCTTATATACGGACAGGATGAGCATCAATGCGATGAACCAGATTACATAACGGATTACCAGTTCAAGGAGTTCCACCAGCCGGTCATCCACATCGCTTTCCGATTTCTCTGCAAGCTCGTGACCATATATCGAAACGATATCGTGGAGGAATGAGGAGAGTACCCATGCGCCGATAAAGATATAAAATGCCGTGACATTCTGCGGTTCCAGGATCCATTGTAAGTTTGCCGGAAGAATGCCAAAATATTTGCATGCGATATAGACACTGACAACGACAATAGCAACCTGCACTGGCGTGCCAATCGCAGCAATGACAATGTCATCCCATTTCGTTTCGGTCTCACCGGCTTTGGACTCGAGCCAGCGGACAATGGTTCGTGCCACAAGAGCGAGCAGGATACCGGAGATAATTGTTATTACCGCGTAGACATAGTCCATATCCGTAAATTCAAATACCATATACGTACTCTTATGACATCTGGCAGTAAATAGTTTTGAGATTGTATGGCGACGGGAAAGGAGATTGCACAGAAACTTCACGGCATGGTAGACCGGGATATGATATTCATGCATATCTGCGGAACGCACGAGGCAGCCATTGCACGCACAGGACTCCGGAGCCTGCTCCCGGAGCAGCTGAAGATCGTCATGGGCCCGGGATGCCCGGTCTGCATCACGCCGCAGGGGGAGATCGATGCTGCGCTCGACCTTGCCCGCAAAGACTGTATCATAACAACATACGGTGATCTCCTTCATGTTCCCGGATCCCGGGGATCACTGGAATCCTGCGGCGGGGACGTCCGGATCGTCCAGGGAATCCACAAGGCCGTGGAGATCGCAAAGAAGACCGACAAGGAGGTGGTCTTCATCTCGGTCGGGTTCGAGACCACAGCCCCTACCGTTGCCGCCATGCTCCTGACAGAACCCCCGGAGAACTTCTCGATCCTTTCCTGTCACCGCATTGTGCCACCTGCCATGAAATGGCTGCTCGAACAGGGGGAGGCAAAACTCCACGGGTTCATGCTCCCGGGCCATGTCTGCACGGTCATGGGGTACGAGGAGTATGAAGTCTTCCCGGTCCCGCAGGTCGTGGCGGGGTTCGAGGCGGAGGATATCCTGCTCGGTCTTCTTATGCTGGTGAATCAGGTACGGGAAGGCACGCATCGTGTTGACAACGCGTACCCCCGGGCAGTCAGTCGCGAAGGGAACGTGAAGGCCAAAAAGATCATGTACGAGGTTTTTGAGCCTTCCGATGTTGAGTGGCGGGGCTTCCCGGTTATCCCGGGCTCCGGTCTCCGGCTGAAGAAAGAGTTCGAGCAGTATGATGCCCAGAAGAAGTTCGGCATCGAGTTCAGACATGTCACTAAGCATTCGGCCTGTATCTGTGACAAGGTTCTGAGGGGACTTGCCCAGCCATCCGACTGCAAACTCTTCGGGAAGGTCTGCAGCCCGAGAACACCTGTCGGGCCATGCATGGTCAGCCACGAAGGTGCCTGCAAGATCTGGCACATGTACCAGATGAAGAAAGTATGATTTTGGATGCACCGGTTATTCTTATCTTACCAACATCCCTTTCCGCAACCGGGATTGACCGGAAGTATCTCTGGTGCACTAAGGTTTTTGCAGCGCCCGAAAGATCCTTTTGGGAAAACAAAAGGTGCTGTTTGCTCTCCGCAGCCGGCCATATTTTTACCGAAAAAAATTCAGGGTTTTTCCACCAGGTCTCTTCTTTACTTTTAGGTTTTTTCTGCTCTGGAGAAACTCTCTTTTCAAGTGATGATCTCCCCCCTTGCGCCAACCCTGCCTCATGGGGGGCGGGGGCGCATTGCGATGCCTCGGCATTACCTAAACTGGAAATTCCTCCACGATAGCGTACAGGTAATACGACACAATCGCAATCGGGGGATGCCATAGCGGCGGGGGCAGAGCCCCCGAGAGCGTCATAATTAATTATCTGATGATTTCTCCAGAGCAGTTTTTTCCATACTTTTTAGAAATCTGGTTCCAGTTTTAAGCTGTCGAACATATATTCCGAAAGATTGGCCTCTGCATCGGCATCCAGAGAGGTACTGTAGAACGTGAATACCCCGCTATGGTTCTTCCCGGTCACGATGTACATAGTTCCGGTCCCGACAGTGAACCCTGTTGCATTAATCCTGGCGAAATCCGCCCGTACCCCCGTGTAGGAAACTCCGGCCAGGGGAACCTGAGAGATGCCGCCGATAGTGAACGCCTCATTGCCCTCGTAATTCGCACAATACTCCGGGTACCCGAGGACAGAATTGATGATATCGATATAGACAATCTGATCCCCGCTCCGGGGCCAGATGTCCTGCTGGGTATTTACAATCTCGGAATAAAAGAGCGTGCTGCCATTGTGGGAATAGAACATGCGGAGTTCCTGGTCCAGATTGTAGGCAAACGTAACCGAGCACTGGGGCGGTAAATGGCGATACTCCCGGAGGGGGAGGATGGTACTGTTGGTGCTCCATGCAGCCGGGTAATCGATGGAATAATTTGTACCGGTATACCTGGCAAAATCGCCTGATTCCAGGTTCCCTGCCGGAAGTGCCGGTGTAGTTGCCTGCCCGGCCGGGCCGGTTACAGATGGTAGAGTGACCAAGGTGGTAATGACACCTGCCTGCCCGGTAACCGTTGGGGCGGGGACAGAAGCAGGAACGGATGTACTGTTCACAATGGTATTCACCGGGACCTGTTCTATTGTTTTATCCGGCTGCATGCAACCGGCGAATGCGAGCAGGGCAAGCATAAGCACAACGGCACCTAGAGTTCCACGGGTTTTCATCAGCGAAATATTCCCGCTGCGAATATTAAAAACTGAAGGTCCGGTTTATCCTCCGTCTTTATATGGGAGTGCGAGATATTACATAAGGTAAAAGTGCCTCGGTAGGGTAGTGGACATCCTAGAAGCCTCCGGAGCTTTTGACCCGGGTTCAAGTCCCGGCCGAGGCGTTGCAGTTTTTAAGGTCAAATCTCTTCTCTAATTGAATCTTTGATTTGTATTTGTTCTAGTCCGACCGGAGCGTTTCTCATTTTACGTCATACGCGCTTAAAATTACAATTTTGTTGAATTCAATTATGCGTATCTTTGAACCGAAAGCTTTTTCGTTCCGTATATTTTTTTTATTTTATGAAATTGCTCTCAATTCAAACAATAGTGATTATTGTTATATTTGCTTTTTTTCTTGCATCTGGATGCATTTCATCTAACAATTCTCAAACGTGTAATTTTTCTCAATCTTATAGGCAAGGTATTAACGAATCAGGAATTTATAAAAATTTTATAAACATTGGAAAAGATCGAATTGCCAGTATCGTAAATAATACATCGTCGATGGGGCAGGATCCTCAACGACTTTCACAAATAGCCCAATTAATTACCCAGGATTTTACGGATCCCAATTGGCCGAACCAAACAAAGGATGATAGAATTTTTTGTTATTATCCTAACTCGTCTCATCAGTATGATTATTGTCAGATAAACGGGCCAGAAAATCTCGCACCATATTTAGATAATAATTACACAGACAGAATATTTGTATCCGATAAATTAGGTCACATTAGACAAGAATGTGGTTCTCTTGGTTATGATCCATATTGGATTGCGTATCAAAAAACTGGAGATTGTCAGGAATTGGCATATTTTTTCAAAGAAGTTGCTAATGAATCCGGATTTGAAACCCGTGTTGTTCAAGCAGATAAAACCGGACTTCATGATTGGGATGAAGTTAATATAAGTGGAGAGTGGAAATTTTTTGATCCTCAAAGATATGGAGAGTTTAATGGAACAGGAGATTCGTCCCGATGGTTCGGAAATAGATCGGATTATACTAATTCTGATGTTTCTGGTTTTTCTTTAACCCAAATCATTGGAGGTGGGGTATGCGTGCTTGATGATCAGAGAAATTCCATTCAAGATATTACAATAAGTTACGATCCAAATAATACCACTCCTCACGGAAAATGGTGTTAAGATAATGGATATTTAACATTTTGTTGGAATCACGATCGAATAAAATTATTTTGAATCATTCTGCCATCGTTTCATTACCTGATACACAGGGGATTGCATGTGTCTCATGTACGGTAATCCGTAGCGCAAAACCCAACGAGGCGTTTTGCGCGATGGCATCGCGAATATCTGAGTGCCAATCCGGAATTCAATTGCATCTTGCTAATTTTTTTTAATCGCGATCATGATCGCGATCGAAAATCCGATCCGGATCAATCGGGATCCGGTTTTCATTTTCAAATTGGATCGTGATTTTATTTTTTCAACCAGACCTTGATTAAAAAATTTTGAGCAGAACTTGATTGAAAAATGGTGCACCAATGCAACCCCCGTCGTAAACTGCTGATACTGGTGTATGTACATGTGTTTAACTTTTGATCATCAGACCTTGCTTGAAAAATTTTCAGCAGACTTTGACTGAAAATTTTCAACCGGACTTTGATTTTATTTTTTCAGTCGCGATCACGATCGCGATCAAAATCCTGATCCGGATCACTCAGACCCTGATGAAAAAATTTTCAGCAGGATCCGGTTATCATACCGACCCACTGATAATCACCAGTTTCCCGCCCGATATTCATGGTTTTACGACGTAAAAATCCGACCTTATCCTGAAACTGTCATATCGACTCCCGGTCCGCCTCCGGCTACCTTCCATGACCTGAATCCCGTTCCCGGGATTTTCGCTCTTTATAACTGTCCTATACACTCCTAAGTGAAAAACGCGGTTCCCGTCGTGAAAACGGCATCCTTTTTCCGTAAAACACAATAACTATCCTGCATTTCCGAATAACTATCTTAAGATTTCACGAAAAAAGATAAACGGAGCCTGGTAAGGGTCCGGATTTCCCTGTCCCCCAAAGGGAGGATCCCTTCGATGGAGGGAGGTCGGATTTTCTCTCACAAAAGAAACTGATCCTGCGGAATGTCAGGAAAACGGTCTGATGCCAATTGGACTATTTGTATTCGCTATCGGAAAAATTTCTGAAATTTTTTTTCAAAAAAATTGGGAAACATTTTTCAAAAATTTTTAAAAAAATCTACAGCACCGGCTTCTTCTTCAGTGCAGCAACGAGCAGCTTCACACCCGATTCCACGTCCCGCATGTCCAGCACCTCAACAGGAGAGTGGATGTACCGCGTTGGCGGGCTGATGGTCGTGCTCGGGATGCCGCCTTTTGTCAGGTGGATTGCGGTAGCATCCGTTGTCCCGCCGGTGCCGACTTCGTACTGAACCGTGATGCCGTTCTCGTCTGCTGCGTCCTTCAGCCATTTGACAACCCTGCGGTCGGCGATGAGCCCGCGGCCGCTGGAATCAACAATGGTGATGACCGGGCCCTTGCCCATCTCCACCGGGGCGTCCTTCATCTCGATGCCCGGGTGGTCGCCGGGGATCGTCACATCGGTTGCAATGGCAACGTCCGGGTCGATGGTATACGCACTGGTCCGTGCACCTTTGAGGCCTACCTCCTCCTGGACGGTAAAGACACCGTAGATGGTGAGGGGGGACTTTACGGTCTGCAGGGTTTTTATAAGCATCGCCACACCGGCCCGGTTGTCGAACGCTTTGCCAGTCACGCGGGAGTTAGCGAGCTCGCGGAACTCACGGTCGATCGTAATCGGTGTGCCCACGTCGATCCCGAGGTTTGCCACCTCTTCCCTGTTAACTGCCCCGACATCGATGAACATGTCATCGATCTTGACGCCCTTCTTGCGTTCCTCCTCGTTCATCATATGCACGGGCTTGCCACCGATCACGCCATAGACCGGCCCTTCGGTCGCATGGAGGACCACCCGCTGGGTGAAGAGCACGGGATCGTACCAGCCGCCAAGGGCAACGAACCGGATAAAACCCTTTTCGTCAATATATTTGACCATCAGGCCAATCTCATCCATGTGGGCGGCAAGCATGACCTTGAACTTGTTTCCTTTTTTCACAGCAATCAGGTTGCCCATGGGGTCATCGTGAATCTCGTCGACGTATCCCTTGAGTTCTTTCTTGATGACCGAATAGACGCTGCCTTCGCTGCCCGACACGCCGTGGGCATTGGATAATTTGCGTAAGAGTTCCTTGACCATGGTATCACTTCACGAGTTTTTCAATACGTTCAAGTGCTGTCATAATATTCTGTCGCGATGTGGCATAACTGAACCGGGTGTACTCTGGTGCATTGACCCCGAATGCTGTGCCGGGCACCGCAATCACGCCGCTTGAGATGATCTTCTGTGTCATCTCCGGCTTCATCGGTACAAAGACATAGAACGCGCCTTCGGGTTTGGGGAAGTCAAAACCCATCTGCGTAAGGCCGCTCCAGATGAGGTCGCGCCGGACCTGGTACTCGTCCCGCATGACCGCAACAGCGCTCTGGTCGCCCTCGTACGCGGCAACTGCGGCATACTGCGAGATAGAGGTGGCACAGGCCTGGCAGTACTGGTGGACTTTCAGGCACTGCCCGACAATCTCCGGCGATGCTGCAAGGTACCCGAGCCGCCACCCGGTCATTGCATAGGTCTTGCTCGTGGCATTGATGGTGATGACATTGTCGCCGAACTGTGCGGCACTGTAATGCTTCTTGCCGTAGATAAAGTGCTCGTACACTTCATCGGATACGACGGTCACATCCTTGTCCGCTGCGTATTCCACAATCGCTTTGATCGACTCTTTGCTCTCTACCGCACCGGTCGGGTTGCCAGGTGTATTGAGGACAAAGATCTTTGCTTTGTCCATCAGGGATTTGGCTTTCTCGACATCGATGTGGAGCGTCTTTGTCAGCGGGACACTGACCGGTCTTCCCCCGGCTATGATTGCAAGCGATGCATACGACACGAACCCCGGGTCCCCGCAGAGGACGCGGTCGCCGGGATTGATGAGGGCCTGCATCACGATATGGAGTGCTTCGCTTGCGCCGGCGGTGACGATCACCTGGTCCGGGTGGTATTTGATCCCGTTCTCGTTCTTGAATTTCCTGCTGATGGCAGCACGCAGTTCAGGTATCCCGTTATTCGTGGTGTACCCGGTCCTGCCTTCCCGGATTGCCCTGACCGCCGCATCCTTGATGTGCTGCGGCGTGTCGAAGTCCGGCTGCCCGAGGCCGAGATTGATAGAGTCAGGGCCTGCAGCCTCGAAAATTTTCCGGATGCCGGAGATCTCGATCCCCGCCACCCGTTCAGAGAATTTCACGACCATATGCCACTTCCTTTCTACTCGATATTGGTGTGCCGGTTCTTTAAGGCACTCTCATCTACCTGCGTGATCTCCATCATCCGCGAGATCACCGCATCGGCAAAGACCATCGACGCGGTCTCGAACAGGGTCCCGAGCGGTGCAAAGGACTTGTGGTCCCCCATCATCTGGCGGATCTCGAATTCTGCCGCATCGTCTGCCACAGCATCCCGCTGGTGCTCGACGATGACGGTACAGTCGGCGATCTTTCCGATCCGTGAATCCGCATTAGAAGTGATCAGGCAGATCCTCCCGCCGATGTCCCGGGCAGTCTCGGCCAGATCAGCTACCGTCTTTGTACGCCCGGATCCCGAGAAGATGACCATGACATCGCCCCTGTTCAGCGCAGGTGTTATCGTCTCCCCGACAACGTACGCGTGGAGGCCAAGGTGCATGAGCCGCATGGCAAACGCCTTTGCGACAAGGCCGGACCGGCCGGCCCCGATGACATATATCCGCTTTGCATTCAGCAGTTCCAAAATGAACTTCTCTGCCTCCTCATCAGAGATGGTATTGGCAATCTCCCTGATCTTCGATGCCATCAGCCGCATCATTTCCTGTACCCGGTGGCTCTCCATGCTTCTCTCCAGAAGAGATGCATTCACAAAGTAGATGAGAATTTCGACATCGTTACCAGTCCGGCAAGTCCTTCCGGAGAAGATCTATAAACGAAGATCGCCAACACTACCGGTGTGATTGCACCCATTCTCAAGTGGGCCGGAGGAAAGCGGCAGCTCCTGTCCGAACTGACACGCTGGCTCCCGGACCGGTGGGGCACCTATTTCGAGCCGTTTATCGGAGGGGGGGCGCTCCTCGTTGAACTTGCCAACCAGGGCCGGCTTGACCGGGCTGTTATTGGTGATATGAATCCGGAACTTGTCAACCTGTACCGTATCGTGAAGCGGGACCCCGGGGAGCTCTCCCGCGCACTGTCAGACGAGAAGTTCCGGAATAACGAAGACACCTTCCGCCAGCTCAGGACCGAATTTAATGCATTGATTGGCACACAGAAGCGTCCGGTCGACCGTGCCGCACTCCTCGTGTACCTTAACAAGCACAGCTACAACGGCCTCTGGCGGGTGAACCGGAAAGGGTACTATAATGTCCCGTTCGGAAAGTATGCCCGGGTCAACCTCCCGTCATACCAGAACCTGCTGAAGTTCAGCCGTATGCTTGGAGGGGTCACGCTGATACATGCAGATTTCGAGCGGATCACCCGGACAGCAAAGCGGGGGGACTTTGTCTACCTGGACCCCCCATATCACCCGCTCTCAAAAACAGCCTGTTTCACGGACTATACCACCGGCGGTTTTTCGTTTGAAGATCAGAAGCGCCTTGCTAACGTTTTTCGCAGGCTTTCGGACAAGGGAGTTCGGTTAATGCTGAGTAACTCCAGTACGCCCGAAATAAAGGAACTCTATAACGGCTTCTCCATCCATACCGTCATGGCCAAACGGTTCATCAACTGCAATGGCTATAAAAGGAGCGGCGCATCCGAGCTGATCATTACCAATTACTGATCCTGAAAAAAGAGAATCACCCTGTGCAGAGGATTAAACCTCAAAACATAGTTTCAAAGGTTATTGAAAGGTCCATCCTTCATTTTTATGAATTGAACGATACTTTTCACTTCTTTGCCTCATATCGCTCGATTTGCCCGGCCACCACAAGCTTCCCGTTCTCCAGAACGGAGACCGCCCCGTGCCCCCCGCAGATGAGACAGCGTTTCTTGCTCTTTTTCAGATATTCATCCGTTTCCTTTGCGAGTTCGAGGAGCGCCCTGCGTTCCCTGGTTGCACGCTCGCTGTCCACGTTCACGGACGTGACGAGAAATGCAGCGAGTGAGCTGTAATCCGCCCGCTCCTTTGAGAGGCTGGCAAAATTGATCACGCTGTCTGCGGCAAACAGCAGACCCTCTTCCCGGGAATAGAGGAATACCTGTCCGAATGTATGCCCGCCAAGACTTTCGAGTACCTCGAACGTGATGCCGCCAGTCTCCAGCGTCCCGATAACCGGGAAAATGCCCCGTGTTGACCCGGAGGGCTCTTCGAAACAGCGTATATCAGAAGGCGTATTAAACTTCGAGAAGAGGTTGATCATCTTGGTATAGAATGCTTCGAGGACCGAATCCTCGTTCCGCGAGCCATATCCCCGGTTGTTGGTGCGGATGATCTCGAGCGTCCCCGTATGCATGAATACCACGACAGTAAAAAAACCGGCAGCGCCGCAGTGGTCCGCATCAGCATGCGTGACAACGATGCGGGAGAGGCGGGAAATGTCGGTAACGCCATAACGGGGGAGCATTTTCATGATGTCCTGGTGGTAAATCCCGTATCCCGTATCGACCATGACCATGTCGTCTTTGGACCGGATGAGGAAGATGCTCCCCCCGCAGGGGAGCTGGAAGCAGAACAGCGTTGTCGTTTCATTGAGGGCGAATTGCTGCACGTCCGCGTAAAACGCTTCGCCGCTCGTTGCATTCATGGTCCTGCCGGTCGCAAGCACGCTCTCGAACACCTTCCGGGGGTCGCTGCCACGGTCCATCAGTTCCTGGGCTATATGGTTGGAGTCGGCAAGGAACGAGAGAATGAAACTGTCTTCCGACTCCCCGATCAGCTCGCGGACGGCCTGGCCGTACCGGACATAGAACACGGTATCGTCGA
>Ga0182027_10014443_pt1 | contig 10934 bp, 8 predicted proteins | sample 712E1DmetaG_FD_121300 | JGI IMG/M metagenome (GOLD analysis project Ga0182027, IMG submission 121300) | Permafrost microbial communities from Stordalen Mire, Sweden - 712E1D metaG (Illumina Assembly) | ecosystem: Environmental > Terrestrial > Soil > Wetlands > Permafrost | place: Sweden...
ACCCGGATGAATCCAAATTATGTCGGGCGCCAAGATCTTTCCGGTTGATAAGAGCCTGGTCGGAAATAAGCCCGGCCCTGATCTTTTCAATATTTTCAATATTTTCAAAGGACTGGTATTGCTGTTTATCTTTCAGAATTCCTGTATAGAACCTGTAAATAAACGGCGAATGCAGTTTGAATTTTGACTGCGCCGAGAAATAATGCCTGATAAACGGAAGAATCCTGTAACTCTTACTGCTCATATCCGACAAACAGCCTGACTGGCTGTGTGCTTTAATAAAATAACCATAAGTTCTGACGATTATTGTGCCAGGAAGTTACATGAATTGTGAATGATATTACCAATGGGAGGCTCCTGGCTGCTCCGACTAACAGGTCCCGGAAAACAAAAATGATAATTCAATTCAAGGGAATAATGGTCTGGTCTTATGCTGAGTTTTAATAATTTTGCATTGTCAATGCAATCAGGTTGAAAGGAAAAATTGATACTGTCGGCCGTTATTTTTCACTAGTGAAGATCCATCATACGATCTTTTCACTCCCTTTTGCCATGATAGGCTTGTTTCTTGCTTTCAGGGAAACGGGAAGGTCGGTGAGCCTTAAGCAACTTGCCCTGGTAATCCTGTGCGTTCTTTTTGCACGGAATGCAGCAATGGCATTCAACCGGTATACTGATATCGAGTTCGACCGGAAGAACCCCAGGACCGCCGGCAGGGAGATGCCCAGGAAAATAATCAGGCCGGCAGCGGCTTTGGGTTTTATCATCATCAATTCCCTGCTCTTCATGGGAAGTGCCTTGCTGCTGAACCGGCTCTGTTTCTTCCTCTCACCATTGGCTTTACTGGTTATACTGGGATACAGCTTTACCAAAAGGTTCACTTCCCTTTCGCACCTGTTTCTTGGCCTCGGGCTTGCGCTTGCCCCTATAGGCGCTTACATTGCAGTCGCCTCCCGATTTGAGATCCTGCCGCTTTTAATTTCATTTTCCGTGTTCTTCTGGGTGGCCGGGTTTGATATCATTTATTCCCTGCAGGACTTTGATCTCGATCAGCATGACTCATTGATGTCGATTCCCGTCAGACTCGGAAGGCGTAATGCACTTATCCTTTCGTCTGTCTTCCATTTAGTGGCTGTTGCATTCCTTGTCCTGGCCGGGTTTACAGGCTCTTTCGGCTGGCTTTACTGGACCGGGTGCCTTGTTTATTCATGCCTTATTATTTACCAGCACCTGCTAGTGAAACCGGACGACCTGAGACATGTCAACCTGGCATTTTTCACGCTGAACGGGATTGCCTCGGTGATCTATGCCTGTTTTGTCATTGCCGACCTGTACATGCGGTAATGCTCCCGTTGATAAAATTTTTTAGACAATAAGCAAAAAATGTGTAATTTTGGTTCGGAATTGTTATGGCCTGCATTACCTGGTTAATTCCCGGATTTTTACGAAAAAACTCATGACCTGTATTGCACGGGACCATTGCAAGCATATTAAACTGCAACGTACTAAAAAGACATTATAAAAAAATGAAACACATGAAAAAAATTACTCCTTTATTGATATTCATTCTTTGTTATATCAATATTATGGCGCAAAATCAGGTCTCAAAACCAGAGGTCAAACGACCGGTTTATTTTGACGTATCTCCCCCGCTCAGGGATTTGGTAAAGACGGTTCCCGAAAAAGCTGATAATTCCTGGAAAGTAATTAAAAACTATTTTAAAACTGCCAGAAATAACAAAAATTTACCTCCTGACTGGACCGACCCGGCACTTCAGACCAGTTATAATTACAGGATAACCTCGGATTCCACAATTCAGAATTTTGAAGGGAACAACAACACCCAGGGATATGATCCTCCTGATACTTACGGACAGGTCGGCCTGAACCATTATTTCCAGATAGTGAACTGTCATTTTTCCATATATGATAAAACCGGAAATAAGCTTTTGGGACCGACGAGCAATGCCACCATCTGGAACGGGATGCCCCATAATATGAACGGCGGTGACGGAATTGTCCTGTATGATGCAGCTGCAGACCGCTGGCTTGTCGCCCAGCTCTCCTATCCTTCAGGTTATAATTATGAAATGATAGCTGTATCACAAACGAACGATCCCACCGGCAGCTGGTACAGGTGGGAATATGCCTTTAATGAATTGCCTGATTATCCGAAATTCGGAGTTTGGCAGGATGCATATTATATGGCTGTGAACCGTTTTGGAAGCGGATTTTCAGGTACCGGCCAGTGTGCTTTTGACCGTAACGCAATGATAGCCGGAGACCCGTCGGCCCAGATGATTTATTTCACGTTACCATCTTCCAATCATGCCTTTGGATTTCTTCCGTCAAGTTGTGACGGGACATTCCCTCCGGCAGGAACCCCTAATTATTATGTTTATATGCATGATGGACCTGATTATCTGGGGGTTTATGAATTTCATGCTGACTTTGTAACTCCTGACAGTTCAACTTTCGGAAATTATCACCAGTTGCCGGTCAACTCGTTTAACAGTAATCTCAGTGGCATCCCGCAGAAAGGAACATCAGTACCGGATAATACACTTTCTGACCGCCTGATGTACAGGTGTCAATTCCGGGTATTCAATGATCACTGGTCAATGGTGACTAACCATACAGTAAATGTTGGTTCCAACAGGGGTGGTATCCGCTGGTATGAATTGCAGAAACATGATACTGCTGCCTGGGCGATCCATCAGCAGTCGACCTATGCACCTGCAGATGGTATGTCCAGATGGATGGGAAGCGTTGCCCTGGACACCCTCGGCAATATAGGGCTTGGATTCTCAATTTCAAGCAGCACTACTTATCCCGCGATAAAATTTACAGGCAGGTTTTACAATGATTCTCTGAATGAAATGACACTTCCGGAAAAAGGAATTTTTTACGGCACCGGCTCAAACAATGCCAATGATGGTAATGGCGGGAGCCGTTGGGGTGATTACAGCACCATGACGGTGGATCCTGCGGATGGCACGACATTCTGGTATTCCCAGGAATATCTTACCACCATGGGCTCAGGCTGGCACACAAGAATTGCGTCGTTTAACCTGTCCAGTATTTTAAACCTTTCGATTACAGCCACGCCTGACACAATCTGTGCCGGTGACTCTACTCAACTGAATGCTATGCCAACCGGCGGGTCCGGCAGCTACACCTACCTGTGGACATCCGATCCTCCCGGATTTAACTCCACATTAAAAAACCCGAAAGCATCGGCTCTTAATATCACCGAATTTATTGTGACGATCAATGATGGAACAAACTCCATGACAGATTCTATCCTGGTTAATGTCAATTTCAAAGCCACAGCATATGCCGGGCCAAATGCAACCTATCCGAATACCATACCTTCATTTCCGGTTGCCGGAACTTCAACAAATTATACCAGTGTAAAGTGGCTGACCTCAGGTGATGGTCATTTTGATAATGATTCCGTACTTAATTGTAATTATTTTCCTGGTGCCTACGACAGGGGAAACCAGGGTGCTTTACTCACACTTCAGGCAACTCCTCTCAGGCCTTGTTCCGTAGTCACTGATACTGCGTTTATCAGGCTTACTTTTCCTGTCGGGATAATCACTACAAGTGACCAGTTTAGTGTCAATATAATACCTAATCCAACTACCGGGATCTTTAAGCTGGTTGTCCAGGGTGTCGCAAACGGCAACAATCTGAGCGTCAGAATATCGGATCTTTCAGGGAAAACAATATTGTTTGATCAGACCAAAACGACTGCAGATCAATATTCAAAAACACTTGATCTCTCTGGTTCCCCTAAAGGTATTTACATGCTGGAATTACAGACAGATACACAGAAGATCACTAAAAAAGTTATCATTCAATAACTTATTTTATACTTGCAGGCATTAACCCGGGGGCTTAGTCCCCGGGTTACTGCCTGTTTTAATACAGCCGGCCTGTACTTTCAATCATGATCCCCACTTATCCCGGTCAAGAGAGCGGTAAGTAATGGCTTCCGCCAAGTGTTCCGACTTGATTTCAGCAGATTCATCAAGATCCGCGATGGTCCTTGATACTTTCAGTATCCTCTCGAATGCCCTTGCCGACAACCCCAGCTTTTCCATCGCATTTTTCAGGATAAGGTGAGATGATTCATTGAGCCTGCAGTACTGGCGCATCTGCCGGGGAGTCATCTGCGAATTACAAAACACTCCGTTGACAGGAGAAAAACGTTTACCCTGGATGCGACGTGATGACATGACCCTTTCACGCATTGCCGAGCTCGTTTCGGCTCCTGGCTGGTCTTTCAGATCCCTGTATGGGACCGGTATGACCTCAACCTGAATATCGATACGGTCGAATAAGGGACCTGAAATTTTATGGAGGTATTTCTGGATCTGGACCGGGTTGCACAGGCAGGGAGTCTGAGGGTGGTTATAGTATCCGCAGGGACAGGGATTCATGGCTGCAACCAGCATGAAATCAGCAGGGTATGTCGTCGAGTTTTTAGCCCTTGATACTGTGACTATCCTGTCCTCCATAGGCTGTCTCAGGACTTCAAGGACAGAACGGTTGAATTCAGGGAGTTCATCGAGAAAAAGGACCCCGTGATGGGCGAGGGAAATCTCACCCGGCCGGGGTACGCTTCCCCCTCCGACCAGGGCAACCGGGGAAATCGTATGATGAGGTGACCGGAACGGACGGGCCGTCACCAATGGTCCTGACCCGTTCAGCAAACCCGCCACGGAATGTATCTTTGTAGTCTCGAGGGCTTCCTGCAGAATCAGGGGAGGCAGGATAGACGGTAAGCGTTTTGCCATCATTGTTTTTCCGGCTCCCGGCGGACCGATCAAAAGAACGTTATGCCCCCCTGCTGCCGCTATCTCCAACGCTCTTTTAATGTTTTCCTGCCCCCTGACATCTGCATAATCAAATGCTGAACTTTCGGCTTTCCTCTCAAATTCAGCGTTGATGTTAATTTTTGTCCTGGGAATATCGCTGGTCCCGTTAAAGAATTCTATCACTTCACTGATATTCCTCGCACCAATTATTTCAAGTCCCTCGGCAATTGCAGCTTCCCTGGCGTTCCCCGCGGGTATGATCAGTCCCTGGAAACCAAGGTTCCTGGCTTCAAGGGAAATAGGAAGCGCACCTTTAACAGGAAGTAACCCGCCATCAAGGGAAAGCTCCCCCATGATCATATACCTGGAGAGCTTTTCAGTGCTGATCATCCCCGATGCCGCCAGGATACCCATCGCAATCGTAAGATCATATGATGAACCCTCCTTCCTTATATCGGCAGGCGCCATATTTATAATGATCTTTTTGCCTGGGATCTTAAACCCGTTGTTCTTCAGGGCTGACTCGATCCGCTGGTGGCTTTCCCTCACGGCATTGTCAGGCAAGCCGACCATGAAGAATTGTATCCCATTGTCAATGTAAACCTCAACCGTGATCAGGATGGCCTGAATCCCAAGCATGGCACAACCATAAGTCTTGACGAGCATAGCGGATAGTAAATAATTCCTTTATCCGTAAAAAAAGAAAAAGTGATAGGAAGGAGCTGGGTCTGGTTATTTCCCGGGTTTAAATTTAGACACCGAAAGGATCTTCTGGGCATCATTCTCCTGAATAAGGCTGGCCAGGCTGGTTTCAGTATTCCTTTCCATATATTTCCTGACGATCTGCCAGCCTATCCAGCTTCCCAGCAGTGGAGGCGATTCCTTGGTGAACTCAGCTGTAAAAGGCCCGTCAGTCGTGAATACCCTGACCACACGCCCGTCATTTGAATACAACATCCGGTTTTCTATTATTGCTGCCCACACATGTCCTTCATTTTTCATGATCCAGTCATACTGGGCCTGGGTATAGCCGATTTTCAGCCTGTCGGGAGTACCGGGCATCATGGCATCCAGGATATATAATCTTTTTCCGGCTTCAACCATAATATCCAGTAGGCTGTTTCCCCCTGAAGGGATGGGAAAAGTTGAATTGGCCAGCAACCTGGCACAATCAGTAACTATATGCTCCTCATCCATCCTTTCCAGGTTATAGCGTGAAACGCCATCTGCAAGATAGGGTGAATAATTTTTCCCGAGATAGTTATCGAGCCCGATAACCATAACACTGTCGGCAAACTGCACCGGGTATTCATAATCACCTCCCGAGATATAAGCGTATACCCCCGGAACACGGAAGGAAGGCATGTAATAGATAAAATGTTTAAAGGCCAGGGTAAGTCCGTTTTCAATTTCAGACAGGTCAGTGTACCTGGCCTTCACCGCTTTATAAAAATCCTGGTTCCTTGGATCTATAAGGTATTCCCTGAGAATGGATAATTTACTCGGGTCGTCCAGGCTGTCGCCCAGAAACACGTTGTACCGGCCCTGAAATTGTTTTACACTCCGGCCAAGGTCGTCAGTATTCAATGAAAACAAATCCAGGTCATATCGCCGGATTTTTACAGGAGAACATTTGATTCCGGATATATCCACATCCAGGGGGTTCTTCCTGCCGCAGCCGTAAACAGCCAAAACCAGGAGTAAAATTGCAAAGGATCTGGTCATAAACATAAAAACGTGATAAACGGTTGATTATTTTTTGATAAAATTATTCAATCCGGGGATCATAGCCTCTTTTAATCTTTAATTTTGTTCAGACATCTCACTAATTCTTTGCACCTTATGAGAACAAGGATAATTTTAATCTCGGTAATTGGCATTCTTGCATTTACTTCGATCCACGCACAGAAAATGCCGGATATTAAACTCGGTTTGAAAGTGGCCCCGAATCTCAGCTTTCTCATCCCTGATACAAGGGATTACAAATATGACGGAGTCAGGATGGGCGGGGTCATCGGATTAGTGAGCGATTTTTATTTTGCCGAACATTATGCTTTTTCTACAGGTTTTGACTTTTCCATGCTGGGCGGAAAGTTAATCTATCCCGATAAAATGAAAACTGACACGGGTATGGTAAACAGCAGTCTCAGTTTTATCTATCTTGAAATTCCGTTAATGATAAAAATGGTTACAAAGAAGTTCGGGCCCTGTACCATTTTCGGGCAGATCGGATTCGGGACCGGTTTCAGGCTTACGGCTCACTCAAAGACAAGCTTTACCGGTGAAAACGGTTCAGTAGTCAACCAGACATCGAATATCACGGCCCAGACAACCAATATCCGCGAGTCGGTGATCATCGGTATCGGAACCGAAATACACCTGGACGAGTCGACGCGCCTGTTTGCCGGACTTACATACAGCAACAGCCTGAACAATGTGCTGACCGGCTACAATAGTTTATCCGGTGCAAACATCAGAGGTTTTCTTAATTATGCTGAACTGAATCTTGGCATCTTATTTTAACAAACCATGAGAATTGCTCTTGCCCAGTTGAATTACCGCATAGGGGATTTTTCCGAGAATGTATCAAAAATCATCCGTTCCCTGAAAAAAGCAGAAGACGAAGGGGCCGATCTGGCTGTTTTCGCCGAACTGGCAATATGCGGTTATCCTCCCCGGGATTTCCTGGAATTTGATGATTTTATTGCACAATGCTATAACGGGATCCTTGAAATTGCCGCGGAATGCACAGGTATCGCAGCAATTGTAGGCAGTCCGTCAGTAAATCCTTCTGAAAGAGGCAAGCCGTTATATAACACTGCTTATTTTCTTTGTGATGGCAGGATCCATGGAAAAACTCATAAAACCCTTCTCCCGAATTATGATGTTTTTGACGAATACCGGTATTTTGAGCCGAACCGCCTCCCCTATGACATTATTGAATACAAAGGCCGGAAGATAGCAATGACCATCTGCGAGGATCTCTGGAACATTACCGACGACCCTTTGTATGTGCGCAACCCCATGGATGAGCTGATCAAACTGGATCCGGATATACTTGTGAATATTGCAGCTTCTCCTTTTAATTATACCCAGCCGTTGACCAGGTTCGGGCTCCTGAAAAAGAATGCAAAATCCTATGGACTGCCTTTATTTTATGTCAACCATGTGGGCGGACAAACGGAACTGATATTTGACGGGGGTTCAATGGTTATTGATGCCCTGGGCAACTTATGCGGGGAACTGGAAAGGTTTAAAGAAGATTTCAGGATCTTTGACAGTGCAGTACTGGGCAGCACTGCAGGGCCCTTAATACCGGCAGGGCCGTCGATAACCTTGATCCATCCGGCGCTTGTAATGGGGATCAGGGATTATTTCAGCAAGATGGGCTTTTCGAAAGCTATCCTGGGTTTGTCGGGTGGCATAGATTCAGCCGTAACCCTTGTGCTTGCAGCGGAAGCCCTCGGTGCAGAAAATGTGAAGGCGGTTCTTCTTCCTTCGAGGTTTTCTTCAGACCATAGTATCCGGGATGCAAAGGAGCTTGCAGGGAACCTGGGGGTTGGTTATGAGATCATCCCGATAGATAATGCGTTCCGTTCCTTTGAGGACACCCTTGAACCCCAGTTCCGGGGACTGGAATTCAACCTGACCGAAGAGAATATCCAGGCCAGGATCAGGGCAACCATTTTAATGGCCTTATCGAATAAATTCGGTTATATTTTGCTGAATACCTCGAATAAAAGTGAAGCTGCGGTCGGATACGGAACATTATACGGCGATATGAGCGGGGGCTTGTCGGTATTGGGGGATCTTTATAAAACACAGGTATATGAACTGGCCAGGTATATCAACCGTGATAAGGAGATCATCCCCCTGAACAGCCTGATCAAGCCGCCTTCCGCCGAACTCCGGCCCGGCCAGAGAGATTCCGATTCTCTTCCTGAATATGAGATCCTGGATAAGATTCTTTTCCAGTATATCGAGAACCGGAAAGGCCCTTCCGGACTGATCTCCATGGGGTTTGAGGAATCAACTGTTCATCGTGTATTAAAACTCGTGAATGCCAGTGAATATAAGCGGTACCAGACACCGCCCATACTCCGGGTATCGCCCAGGGCTTTTGGCATGGGCCGCCGTATGCCTATTGTGGGGAAATACCTTTCCTGATCAGTCTGCCTGAATGGCCTCTACTGACTTGATATCCGGGATAGCCCGGATCACAGCTGCTTCAATTCCGTTTTTAAGTGTCATCCGGCTGTGGGGGCAATTACCGCACATTCCAAGAAGCCTTAGGTTTACGGTTTTATCTTCGGTCATATTCACATATTCCACATCGCCGCCATCGGCCTGCAGGTAAGGACGGATCTGTTCTATAACGTTTTTTACTTTTTTCTCAAGCTCTGTGTCTGTCATTGGTCAAAATTGTTAGAGAGTGCAAAGATAATGAAAAAAGTGATGAGTGATAAGCGATGAGCCATGAACCGAATGAATGAAACAATGGCGAACAGTGAGCAGATAATAACAAGATAAGGGATCCGGGAACGATACGATGTATCAGGAATTGATGCGGGGACCCTCCCGGCGAAGCTTCCGGAAAAGCCAGGCAGAGAAGTGAGCTTGCGAACGGCTTGCCTGGCTTAGGAGGCGAGCCGATGGTGGGTCGCATCAGTTCCGTAACAGAGGAGCGTTCCCGGATCCCTGGTTCTACAATTATTTCTTGTGTCCTTTACCGCTATTGTATAGCATGGCTCATGTCTCATCACTCATTTATTTTCCCCCGAACGTTTCCCTTATCGCATTTGAGATCGCCACCTGCTGAGCGACGGCTTCGGCAAGTTCCTGGAACGCCAGTGTTGTAAGTGTTCCGGGTGTGGCTGCAGCGGGTTTTCCGGAATCACCGGAATCGGAAATGGCGGGAACTATTGGGATCTGACCCAGCAAAGGTATTTTCAGCTCATCAGCAAACCTGCGGCACCCACTGTTGCCAAATACAAAATATTTCCTGCCGGGCATATCGGGCGGTACGAAATATGACATGTTCTCGACCAGTCCTAGTATAGGGATCCTGATCTGATCATTTTTAAACATATCCGCAGCTTTCCTTACATCAGCAATGGCAACTTCCTGGGGTGTGCTGACAAGGATTGCCCCTGTAAGCGGAAAGCTCTGGACCAGGGTCAGGGGAATGTCACCTGTTCCCGGGGGGAGGTCGATCACCATATAATCCAGTGCTCCCCATTCCACATCCGTAAATAATTGCTTCAGGGCTGAAGAAGCCATAGGACCGCGCCAGACCAGGGCTTTCGACTGGTCTACAAAAAAGCCGATGGAAATGATTTTCAGGCCATACTTCTCGAAGGGATAAACATATGTTTTCCCGTCCCTGTCAAATCCCGTGGCCTTCTCGTTAAGGAGTCCGAGCATCATCGGGATGGAAGGCCCGTAGATGTCGGCATCGAGCAATCCGACCTTTGAACCTGTACCGGCCAGCGCTACTGCAAGATTCACGGCAACCGTCGATTTCCCTACCCCGCCTTTGCCGGAACCGACAGCAATGATGTTCTTCACATCCTTTAAGACCTCCTCGTTCTCTTTCCGCCTGGTGGTCACCCTTGATGAAAGATCCACCTCCACCTTCACGTCCTTGTCCACATGTTCATGGATGGCCTTGATACAGGCCTGGGTGAGATAGTCTTTCAGCGGACATGCCGGTGTCGTAAGAATCAGCCTGAACTTTACCCTTCCCTCTTCAATCTGAATCTCATCGATCATCTTCAGGCTGACCAGGTCACGCTTCAGGTCCGGATCAATGACATGAGAGAGAGCCTTTAATATATTGTCTTTTGATATGTTTTTCATGCTCCAGTATTAATTTAATTGGATTTCGAAGTAAGAGATTCAATAATTAGTATTTACTCTGTATAATATAAAATTCAACATTCTACATTCTTAATTCAATATTCCACATTCGTGTTACAGCTCCTTCCCCGGGTCCCAGAAAAGCTTTTTAAAATCCATGACTTTATCTTTCTCCACCCTGATTCCTTCGCTTTCAAGAAGGTCCTGCATTACTTTCGGCCCCCCGAAATGATGTTTTCCTGATAAGAG
>Ga0182027_10014444_pt1 | contig 10932 bp, 7 predicted proteins | sample 712E1DmetaG_FD_121300 | JGI IMG/M metagenome (GOLD analysis project Ga0182027, IMG submission 121300) | Permafrost microbial communities from Stordalen Mire, Sweden - 712E1D metaG (Illumina Assembly) | ecosystem: Environmental > Terrestrial > Soil > Wetlands > Permafrost | place: Sweden...
GGCGGGACGCACCTGAAAACATACCACCCAAAATCGCCCCGCAGCTCATCGCAGTGGTTCCACAACGACGCCTGGCTGGACTTCAACATGCTTCAAACCGGCCACACGCCTCTGAACCGGAGCTACGACTTGATCGCGGCGGACTGGAACCGCACTCCCGTGAAGCCGGTGGTTGATGGCGAGGGAGGGTATGAGGGCTATAACGGAATCGAACCTGCCCTCGTGCGCAGGATCGCGTACTGTGGCGTCTTCGCCGGGGCCGCCGGGTACACCTACGGCGCTAACGGGTTGTTCGGCGCGGAGAGCAACCCCGCCGCCAGAGCCCCGCGGCCTGGCAGAGGCGCGGCCGCCCAAGCTGCCGGCGGCGCGGAATTCATGCGGGACGAAGAAACGCCTCGCAGTGCTCCGCCGCCGAGGACGGTGTCGTGGAAAGACGCCATGCAAATGCCCGCTGGCGCGCAGATGCAGTACCTGCGAGCTTTGATCGAATCCAGGCCAATGCTCACGCGTATTCCGGATCAATGGCTGATTGCCGACCCCATGGGGACAGCGGACCGTATTCAGGCCTGCCGGGCATCGGATGGGAGCTATGCCTTTATTTACACGGCTACCGGCGCGAAATTGTCCATACGCCTTGTGGACCGCATCTATGAAAAGTTATCCGGAACTACGATCAAGGCGTATTGGTACGATCCACGGCTAGGCACCGCAACACACATCGAGGACTTTGCAAAGACGGAGGGCCGCCAGTTCACACCGCCGTCCAGCGGGCGCGGCAACGATTGGGTGCTGGTGCTGGATGACGCCGCGAGGAACTTCCCGCCCCCGGGCACGAAGTAGCGCCATGCTAAATTCGGAACAGTGACCGTGAAGCCGCAGAAGCGCCGCGGAGCGCCCCCAGTGACGGTAGCTCCTGCCCCTTCACCGCTCGCCGTCGAAGGGTTCCTGGAACGCCATGGCCGGACCATCGCCGTAGTTTTGGTTCTGTTTGCGTCCATCCGGATTGTCGCCACCTACAAGGTCTTCAGCCACACGTACGACGAACCCGCCCACATCGCCTGCGGCATGGAGTGGCTGGACAAGGGTGTCTACCAGTGGGAGCCGCAGCATCCTCCGCTGGCGCGAGTGGCCACGGCGCTGGGCCCCTATCTGCTAGGCACGCGGTGCCAGAACACGCCCAACCTGGAGCTCACTTCGATGACCCACGAGGGTCTCGCCATCCTCTACTACGGCCACCACTACGATGTGACGCTCGAGCTGGCGCGCCTGGGGGTACTGCCGTTCTTCTGGATCGCGTGCCTGGTGGTGTATTGCTGGGGGTGGCGCTATTTCAGCGGGTCCGTGGCGGCGATGGCCGTCTTTCTGTTCAGTTTTCTTCCGCCGATCCTGGCCCACGCCGGGCTGGCGACAACCGATATGGCGCTCACGGCTTTCCTGGGAGCCGCATTTCTTACTGGTCTGATCTGGGTGGAGCATCCCACTCTGGGCCACGCCGCGCTGTTCGGCGCAAGCACCGGCCTGGCCATGCTTTCGAAGTTTTCCACGCTGGCGTTCTTTCCCGCCGGCGTGGGTTTGGCGCTGGCTTGGTACTTCGCCACCGAGCGCCACAAGCTGGGCTGGCTGGTCAGCGCCGCGAAGAAGAGGATACCGTCGCTTGGCTTGGCGGTGCTGATCGCTTGCCTGCTGATCTGGGCCGGCTACCGCTTCTCTTTTGGCAAAGTGCCAGCGCCGGAACTCTTTCAGGGCATTCAAGACGTGATGCGGCACAACGCCGAAGGGCACCCCAGTTTCCTGCTCGGCGAGCGCAGCAATACGGGCTTCTGGTATTTCTACCCCGTGGTGATTGCGGTGAAGACGCCGATTGCATTCCTGCTCCTGCTGGCCGGCGGCGTGACGTTGGCGGTTCGGAAGCGGCAGTGGTTCCGGCGCGCCGGGCCTCCGCTGGCGTTCTCGGCCGGCATTATGCTCGTGGGCGTGTTCACTCACATCAATATCGGCGTTCGTCATATCCTCCCCGTGTATATCGGATTCTCGCTTCTGGCGGCCGCCGCCGCGATCGACTGGTTGGAATTGGGGCGCGCGCGGAAGTGGATCTTGATCGCCGTCGCCATGCTGGTGGTCTGGCTGGCCGGCTCTTCCCTTCTGAGTCACCCGGATTACCTGGCCTATTTCAATGAATTCGCCTTCGGCGAACCGGAGAACATCCTGGTGGATTCCGACCTGGACTGGGGGCAGGATATCAAACGCCTGGCCACGCGTTTGCACGAGGTGGGCGCGCAGCAGTTGACATGGGTTCCCCTCCAGGTCACGGACTTCGAGAAGGAGTTCGGTTTCCCGCCGATCGACATGCGCATGGATGTGCTGCATCCTTCTCCCGGCTGGAACGCCGTCAGCATGACGGTCTTGAAACAGAGGCGCCTGGGACTATGGGACTCGTATCCCGGAGTGACGGTGTGGCCAGACCGGATCAAGCCCACGGAGAAGGTTGGCAAATCCATCTGGTTGTGGTACCTCCCGCCGGAAGCGGGAACAGCCGCGCAATAGTTCAACGTCATGCGAAAGAAATCCAAGATCGCGACACCGGTGGCAAAAACGCCGGCGGCACCAGCGCCACCAACGACACCGGCGACAAGATCGCCGGCGCTACTGTACTTCCTGGCATCCCTATTGCTGCTGGTGCCTTGCTACTGGCAATCGCGGCTGCAGTTGGGCGACCTCTCGAGCCACATCTATAACGCGTGGCTGGCACAGTTGATCGAAAGCGGGCGAGCGCCGGGGCTGGTCATCGTTCCGCAGACCACCAATGTTCTTTTCGACCTCATTTTGAGCGGGCTCTTCAAGACCCTCGGGGCGGAAGCGGCGCAGCGGATCTCAGTTTCCCTCGCGGTGCTGACGTTCGTTTGGGGAGCCTTCGCATTCGTCTCGGTGGTGGCGGGCCGCCGCGCCTGGAGCCTCGTGCCGGCCATCGCCATGCTGGCATACGGCTGGGTGTTGCACATGGGCCTGTTCGACTTCTATCTGAGCCTGGGGTTGTGCTTCTGGGCTCTGGCTCTGGCGTGGGAAAGGAAGCCCCGGCGAGTGGCCGCAGCAGCGCCCGTTCTGATGCTCGCGTATGTGGCCCACGGGTTGCCGGTGGCCTGGACCGTTGCCCTGCTGGCGTACCTGTGGCTGGGCCGCCCCATGACGCCGCCGAAGCGCGCCGTCCTGATGGCCGCTTCTCTGGCGGCGATGGTCGCGGCGCGCGCCGTGCTGACCGGCATGACGTCCTACATATGGCTGCCGCAACAGATCGTGATGATCACGGGAACGGACCAGCTTTGGGTCTTCGATTTCAAGTACGTGTTACCGTTCGTCGGATTGCTGGTGGTTGCGGTGCTGCTGTTTGTGCGATTGCTCGGCAAGTCCGGCGCTCGCCACGTAGTATCGAGCCTCCCCTTCCAGATTGGCGTGCTCACCGCGGTGGGGGTCTTCATCGTCCCCACCAGGTTACAGATTCCCGGTTACAACCACGCGCTGGTATATATCGCCGAGCGCATGTCTTTGGCCGTGGGCGTCTGCTTGTGCGCGTTGCTGGCGGCAGCGCCGATGCGCACGTACCACCGCTACGCGATGGCGGTGGTGGCGCTCCTGTTTTTCGGTTTTCTCTACCGGGATGAAGGCGCTCTGAATGCATTCGAAGACCGGATGACGCGGTTGGTTTCGCAATTGCCCCCCGGGCAGCGGGTGGTGAGTGCGATTAACGATCCCACCCTCCGCGTCAACGCTCTGGCTCACATGATCGACCGCGCCTGTCTGGGCCGGTGTTATAGCTACGCAAACTACGAACCTTCCACCGCGCAGTTCCGGATTCGAGCCGTAGCCGAGAACCCGATCGTGGTCTCGACTGATATCGATTCGTCGTCCTTACAAAACGGAAGCTACGTGGTGAAGCAGCGCGACCTGCCCCTCTACCAGGTGGACCTGGACCAGGCCGGACACATGGCCATCCGCATTCTGGCGGCCGGCGCACAATCCGGCATCACGTACTGGAACGTGCTGTAATAACGCTGCCAGTTCGGTAAACCGCTCTCTGACGTTCGCGGCTCGGATCGGAGCCGCGAACGTTAGAGAGCGTGAAAAAAAGCGGCCGGCAGGCGAAAGCGCCCAATGCCACTTAAATAAGCCGCTGCGGTGTCCAGAATAAATCGTGGGGCGGTCCACGGGGTCCGCCCCACGAAGTCGGCGGCATTACAGTTCCTGAACCGTGGAGCAGGCGTTTCGCCTGCCATGCCGGTATTCTTACCGGCATTCCCCGAAGAACGTCGGCACGGACGCCGACGTGGCAACCTAAAAGGTCGCTCCACGAGTCGCACCGCACTAGGCTTATTTAAGCGGCATTGGGCGAAAGCGCCTGTCAACCGGGCGGTCGCGGCGATTTTCTTCACGCTCCCGCTAGAGAGCGGTGTCAGAAAGCGGCCGGCCTAAGCACCAGATAGGCGGCGCGCACCAAAGCCAGCCAGACGACCGCCGCGGCGTAGCCCGCCAAGACATCGGTCGGATAGTGGAAGCCGAGGTACACGCGCGAGAATCCCATCAGAGCTACGAGGATGGCCGCGGCGGCGAAGATCGCCGTTCGCTTTAAGCGCGACGGGGCCCAGGGGGCGCCCCGCGCGGCCAGAATCATCGCCAGCACGCCAAAAAAACAGCAAGACACCATGGCATGGCCGCTGGGAAAGCTGTGGGTTATGGGCGATGCAAGTCCGAAGAAAGGCTCGGGCCGCGGCCTGTAGAACAGCAGCTTCATGATTTGATCGAGCGCTTCCGCGCCCAGGGCCGCCACCCCAAAAACCACTGCCGCGCGTCTTCGTTTCGCGGCCACCAGCCACCAGACCAGAATGACGCCAAGCGGCACCAGGACCACCTCGGAGCCGATGAGCGACACACCGCGCATCATCGCGGTGAGCGGCGGCGAGGACCTGGCATGAACGGCGTTGCGAATGGGCGTGTCCAAGCGCATGGCGTCGCCGCGCGTCACCTCGCGGGCCAGCCACACAAAAAGGATCAGCGCCAGAACGGTAACCAGGGCGAGCCGTGCCATGTCCAGCAGTGTGACACAATAGACGTTCCCATATGCGAAGGGCCCTCATTGTCCTTTTTGTGCTCGCCTTCGGGGCGCACGCTCAAACACCGCTGGGAACCGTGACCGGACTGGCGAGTGACCCCTCCGGCGGTTCGGTCCCGAACGCTTCCGTCACCTTGATGAACCAGGATACCGGTGTGCGGCGCGCGGCCTCGACCAACACCAGCGGGGCCTACTCCTTCCCGGACTTGGCGCCAGGGGTCTACAAGCTGGGAGCGAGCGCGAAAGGATTTCGTTCGCTCTCGACGCACGGGTTCACGGTGAAGGCGTATGGCACCGTGCGGCAGGACCTCAAGTTCGAGATCGCGTCCGAATCCACCGAAGTGCTGGTGACGGAAGCGGCGCCGGCGGCGATCGAGATGGAAACACCGGCGGTGGGGTCCGGCCTGCTGGCGCGGCAGATCATCGAAGCGCCCACCAACCTGCGCAGCATCTCGAAGAACTCGGGCGATTCGGGACTCATTTCGGAGATCATGCCGCTAACCGTGCCGGGCGTGGTACAGGTGGGCAACGGCGCCAAGTGGCTGACGCCGGGCGCGGGCGCAACCGGCATCAAGGTGAAGGTGGATGGCATCGAAACCACCTTCGGCAATTTCGGCAGCCCCGACAACGTATCGCAGCCCTCGGTGGAGGCCGTCCAGGAGTTCACCGCCAATGTGCTCACCGCGCGCGCGGAGTTCGGCGGCATGGGCACGGTGACTACGGCGACGAAATCCGGCGCCAACCAGCTTCACGGAGGGGTCTTCTGGTACGTGCGCAATAGCGCCACCGATGCGCGCAGCACGTTCTCCACCACCAAGCCGTTTCAGAACCTGCACAACTACGGCGGGACAGTCAGCGGACCGCTGCAGCGGGACAGGACTTTCTTCTTCTTCGATTTCGATGGCATGCGCGGCGCGGCGGCGTACCTATTCTCGCCCAACGTGCCGACGGCCGCCATGCGCCAGGGAGATTTCACGGGCCTGGCGGCTCTCAAGAATCCGTTCACCGGAGCCGCTCCGTACAGCGGGAATACCATTCTGGCGCGGTATCTCAGCCCGCAGGCGCTCCAGATGCAGAGTCTCTTCCTGCCAGCGCCGAATTTCGGAGCGCCTTCGTTAACGGCGGCGAACTATCGCGCGTCGTTCGACGGGCCGGAAGTGCACCGCACCGAGGAGATCCGGCTGGACCACAGTTTCACCGCGCGGAACATGGCGTTTCTGCGGTATGAGAACCGCAAGGACGATTACCAGATTCCAGGTGCGCGCTCGTCGCTGCCCCCCTCGGCCGCGGGGACCTCCGATAACATCCGCCGCGTGAATTTCTGGACGCTGGGGGATGTGCACACGATCCGGCCGAACGTGGTCAATGAATTCCGCGCGGGCGTAGTGATACTGGTATCGACCAGCAGCTCGAATCTGAATGGACAGGACCTCATGAACCAGATCGGTATCGGAGGACTGCCCAGCCGGGGCTACACGAACAGTCTCCCTTACTTCAGTATCTCGGGAGTCACGGGCAACGCCATCAACTTACTCAACCCGGTGAACGACGGGCACGCGCAGGTGGCCGACAACCTGAGTTGGATCGCCGGGCATCACGCCATGAAGTTCGGCGTGGAAGAAGTCAACTGGTTCGACGACCGGTTTCAGCCCAATACTTCCGGCAACCCGATCCTGGGGACCTACTCGTTCACGGGCGCGTACACGGGCAATGCCTATGCGGATTTCCTGCTGGGATTGCCGCAGTCGGTGACGCGCATGGAACCGTACCAGCCGCAGTACATCCGCTTCCGCGACTGGGCGGGCTACGCGCAGGACGATTTCAGCGTGACGCCGCGCCTCACCCTGATGTACGGGCTGCGGTACGAATACAACGGCCCGGCGTACACGCTGAATGACAATATCTACTCGTTCGACCTGGCGACGGGCAAGATCGTGATACCGAGCGAGGCGGCGAAGAAGTACATCAGCGCGCTGTTCCCCTCCGCCACGATTCCGCTCGAGACCGCCGATCAGATGGGCGTGGGCCGTTCGCTGCGCAAGGGAGACTACAACAACTTTGCGCCGCGGTTTGGTTTCGCATACCGGCTGGATCAAGCCGGGAAGACTGCGGTGCGCGGCGGATGGGGCATTTACTACGCGCACTATTCGGGCGACATTCCAGTGACTATGTCGGCCGGTCCGTTCTCAGTCACCACGGTGAGCACCAATAGCTTCGTAGCCGGCCAGCCGCAATTCACGCTGGCGAACCCGTTCGCGATTCCAGGCTCGCCGGGGACGCTGGCGCTGGGAGGCATTGCGCCCAACCTGCGCAACAGCTACGCGCAGCAGTACAGCCTTTCCGTGGAGCGCGAGGTGGCGCGCAACATCGGGCTGCGCATCAGCTATATCGGCTCGAAGGGAACGCAGCTTGCCTACCGGCGCGACGCCAACCAGCCCGTGGCGTCGACGGTGCCCTTCGTGAGTACGCGCCGTCCGTACCCGCAGTTCGCCAACATCACGTATTCCGACAACGGGGCCAATATGCTCTACAGCGGCTTGCAGACGCAGGCCAGCAAGCGCTTCAGCGGAGGCTTGATGTTCACCTCCACGTGGACGTGGGCCAAAGAGATCAGCGACATCGACGATAGCGGCGATTTCGAGCTGAATACTTCGATTGAGGATAGCTACGACCGGCGGCGCGACCGCGGCAACGTCTATTCCGTGCCGCGCCACCAGTGGATGAACCAGGCGCTCTACGAACTGCCGGGCAAAGGCCCGCTGCTCGGCGGCTGGCAGCTCAACATGCTGTGCAATCTGAGCACGGGCAACTGGTTCACGCCGGTATTCAGCGGCGTGGCGCCGGCCAACGTGAACCTCTCGACCTTCCGTCCGGACCTGGCAACCGGAACCATCGCCATGCCGCGGACGCAGACGCAATGGTTCGACCGCACCGCGTTCGTCGCGCCCGCCAGCGGCCAGTGGGGCAATGCGGGCCGCGGCATCATCGAAGGCCCCGGGTACATCATCTTCAGCCTGGGCCTTCAGAAAACGATTCACCTTGAGCGCATGGGCGCCATCACCGTGGTGGCATCGTTTCACAACATCCTGAACCACACCAACCTGGGCGAGCCGACCGGCGGGGGCACCCCGCTAGGCGGCCAGACGACGGTGAACAACGTCAACGGCGGAACCATCACGGGGACGGCGATCTTCCCGCCCGCGGGCTCGGCGCGGACTGGGCAGTTGGGGCTGCGGTGGAGTTGGTAAAGCCAGTAGCGCCGGTGGTCTTGCCACCGGTGTCTCGGGCGACGCTAGAGATCACTTCGGATGAGGGATGATATCCACGATGTAGTAGACGTCATCGCGGATGAGGAAATAGAAACGCCAATCGTTGTTGACACGCGCCTGCCAGAGGCCCTGGCTTTTGTCGTATTTCTTGGCGCGGAGCGACGAGTGCCGAAGGTTATGCTCCAACAACTTCACCTGCTTGTAAACTGCCTTCCGTAGCTGAGGGGTGAGGCCGTCCAGGGTTCTGCCAGCACGTTCGGAATAGTCAACCTTCATCGAGAGCGTTTGGCCCTTTTAGCAGTCGTTCTCTTGGTGGCTCGCGCCTCCATGTGGGCGATCATCTCGTCGGCGCCGTCAAAGGGGCCGAAGGTACGGCCGGCCTCGATGTCCGCCAGGCCTTCGGCGAGCCGGGCATCGATGACGCGTCGTTGCTCCGGCGTGTATTCATCTTCCGCCGTTGGCAGTTTGGGGAGAATCGTGATCACCCCACCCGACACTTTGAATTCGAGGTCCTGGCCGCTCTTAAGGCCAGCCCGCCGGCGAACCGCCGGAGGAACCACGAGTGGCGTCTTGCTTTTGACGGTGACGTTCATGGATCACGAACCTAGTTATAGTGTAGCGCCCCGGCGACTCTCGCGTGACCGGAGGACCGATCTCCGTTAGACGGGCGGGAGACTCGCACCACCAGCACTCGGCGCGCTGATTGGCACCGATAACGTGGGACAGACGATCGTTTTTTGTCGTCTGTTGGGATGGGCCTTCGGCCCGCGAAACTTCATGAAAAACTGAGCGGCTGGGAGCGCTGCTACCGCTCTCTAACGTTCGCGGCTCCGATCCGAGCCGCGAACGTTAGAGAGCGGTTTTCAGTGGCGTGCGTGGGGTGGTTTTTCGAACCTGTCAACCGCCGTGCTTTGGCGCGGCTTGACAGACCACGCAAGGCGATGGTCTGTCCCACTGCTGCACTAAAATGGTGAGTGATGATCGCATCCATTAACCCTGCTACCGGCAAGACACTCCGCACATTCGAGCCGCTTACCGAAACTCAGCTCGAAGACCGCTTGCAACGCGCGGCGGCGGCCTACCAATCGTATCGCCGCACTTCGTTCACCGACCGCGCGCGGTGGTTGAACGCAGCGGCTGAAATCCTGGAATCGGAGAAGGACCGGCTGGGGCGCGTCATGACGCTCGAGATGGGGAAGAACATCGTCGCCGCGCGGGCCGAGGTGGCCAAGTGCGCGGGCGCCTGCCGCTACTACGTGGAACACGGCGAGCGGCTGCTCGCCGATGAGCCGCTGGAGGCCGGGGCCGGGCGTAGCTTCATCCGGTATGAACCCATCGGGCCGGTGTTGGCCGTCATGCCCTGGAACTTTCCGTTCTGGCAGGTGTTTCGATTCGCGGCGCCGGCGCTGATGGCGGGCAACGTGGGGCTGCTGAAACATGCGGCCAATGTGCCGCAGTGCGCGCTCGCAATCGAGGACATCATCCGCCGCGCGGGGTATCCGCCGGACGTATTTCAGACGCTGTTGATCGGCTCCGCGCAGGTGGAGCGCGTGGTCGGCGATCCGCGGGTGAAGGCGGTGACGCTCACCGGCAGCGAGCCGGCGGGCGCGCAAGTGGCCAGCCACGCGGGCCGGCAGATCAAGAAGACGGTGCTGGAGCTGGGCGGGAGCGATCCCTTCATCGTGATGCCCAGCGCGGACCTCGACCGGGCGGTGCGCATTGGCGTTGAGGCGCGCACCATCAACAACGGGCAGAGTTGCATCGCCGCCAAGCGCTTCATTGTGGACACGCGGATTGCAGCCGAGTTCGAGCGCGCGTTGGTAGCGGGCATGGCGGCGCTCCGTGTGGGCGACCCAATGGACGAAACCACGCAGGTAGGGCCGCTCGCCACGCCGAACATCCTCGAAGGCATCGGCCAGCAGGTGCGGCGGTCGGTGGAGATGGGCGCGCGTGTGCTCCTTGGCGGGAAGCGGCTCGACCGGCCGGGCAACTACTACGCGCCCACGGTGCTGGCGGATGTGCCAAAGGATGCGCCCGCGTATGGCGAGGAGCTATTCGGACCGGTGGCGGCCCTGTTCCGCGCGGATGGAATCGAAGAGGCCATCCGGCGGGCGAACGACACCGAGTTCGGGCTGGGCGCCAGTGTGTGGACCAACGACGAAGCCGAGCAGCGGCGGTTCATCGATGAGATCGAAGCGGGAATGGTGTTCATCAACGGGATGGTGGTCTCCGATCCGCGGCTGCCGTTCGGCGGCGCCAAGCGGTCGGGATACGGGCGCGAGCTGGGCGAGTACGGCATCCGCGAGTTCGTGAATGTGAAGACCGTGCGGGTGGCGTAGTGCAAAGTGGCCGGAAACGTCGCATAATAGGGTCGATGAGCGACCGCCTGACAATGGAACGGGTGACGCGCGGCCGGGGGCCGGGACGTGAGTTCGACATCGAATTCTGGCAGGCACTCGGTCCGAGCCGCATTCTGGAGGCCGCATGGGATCTTGCGATCACAGCCGCTTCAAGAAAAGGCATTCATGAAGATCAGCTCCGACTACAAAGATCTGTTGAGAA
>Ga0182027_10014446_pt1 | contig 10931 bp, 8 predicted proteins | sample 712E1DmetaG_FD_121300 | JGI IMG/M metagenome (GOLD analysis project Ga0182027, IMG submission 121300) | Permafrost microbial communities from Stordalen Mire, Sweden - 712E1D metaG (Illumina Assembly) | ecosystem: Environmental > Terrestrial > Soil > Wetlands > Permafrost | place: Sweden...
CCGCCGCCCGGTCGGATCGCGTGAGCAAAGCGCAATAGTTCGTCGCGTCGTTCCAACTCACCGTCTCCACCGGACGGTTCAAATCCGGACTGATCGGATTTCCATAATAATCTTCGGTCTGGAAATAACTCGGATTGTTCCCCACCACCGCCAGATATTGTTCCTGCGTCACGGCATATTTGCCCATGTAAAATCCGTGACTCAGCGTCACTGTGTGTTGCACTTCATTGGAATATCGCTCCGCTTCACTGGCCGGGCTGCCCATCACATAGGTCCCCGGCGGTATCCAAACCATGCCGGGCGAAGGCGGCGGAATGGGCGCGCCGCTGTCATCCGCCGTCACCCGCACCTTCACATTGGGAAAATACAGCGCCGCCAAATCCGTGCCCGCATTCCACACGACATGATGGCCGGTGGCCGGCGCGATGCCACTGCCCAAGTCGCCGCTCAAACTCGCCGCTGAAACGTTGAATGCCGCCCCGCTGCTCGTGGAGACCACCACCGACACCGTCAGCGCATTGCTGGGGGAAGCCAGATCGTAATAAATATCCACCAAACCGGTCCCCGCCCGCTGCGCGGCCCGCACATTGGAGACCACGGGCGCTCCCGCATGAAGGGCCTCTGCCCCGCACAAAAACCAAACCGCCGCGCAGGCAAAAAATGTAGCCCGAATGACTCTGAATTTCTTATTTCTCATAGGAAGCCTTGCGTCGTTTTGTTGCCTTTCCAGTTGCTCAGTTTCAAGCCTGTTTCCCCCCTTCCTTTTTGTCGAGCAGAAAGTCATCCGGTTCGGAGCGCCGATTTTCAATCGGCTTTCAGCGTCATCGTGGCCGCAAAGCCGATTAAAAATCGGCGCTCCGGATGCGAATGGGGAAGGTGGCGGAGCGCCGAGTTGCACTCGGCATTCCCCCAAAAATCCCGCCGAAAGCCGGCTGCAAGCCGGCGCTCCGCCAACTTCAAGCTCCCGTCCAACTTTTTTGTCCCGCACCCATAAGAATAATTGCAGCGAAAAAAGAATGGCAAGCGGGGAAGGCGGCGTATATCCTCCGCGAAATTTGGGGAACTGTTTGAATTGAAATTTATGAGCACGAAAAGAACAAGCCGTCACCGCGAAGATTTGACCGAGGCGCCGGATTGGTTGTTGAAAAAGAAATGCCCGCACCGGGAAAAGTACCTGGGCGGCAAGCGCATCATGCCCAAAGGCATCACCGGCAAGGAGAAGTTCCCCGACCTGATGGATGATTGTTTCCTGGCCTACAATTCGGCCCGGTTGCGCGAGGTGTGCCGCCTCTATACCACGCGGATGCTCGAACCGGATGTCACCCTCGGCATGAGCTTGTCCGGCGCTTTGACCCCGGCCGGCCTGGGGTGCTCTTCCATTGTCCCGCTGATCAAGGCCGGGTTCGTGGACTGGATCGTCAGCACCGGGGCCATTCTTTACCACGATCTGCACTTCGCCCTGAATTTCCCCGTCCATGTCGGCAGCCACCTGTTTGACGACACCGATTTGCGCACCAACGACATCGTCCGCGTCTATGATGTTCTGCTGGGCTACAGCGACTGCCTGATGGCCACGGACGAAATCCTCCGCGACATTCTGATCCAGCCTGAATTCCAGAAGGAAATGGGCACCGCGGAATTGCACCACCTGATTGGCCGCTACGCCGCCGAATGGGAACGCAAGGCCGGCCTCAAGGATGTCTCCGTGCTGGCGGCCGCCTATCGCGCCGGCGTCCCCTGCTACACCTCCTCGCCCGGCGATTCGACCATCGGCATGAACGTGGCCGGCGTGGAACTGCGCGGCAACAAGCTGCGGATGAATCCCGCCATTGATGTCAATGAAACCACCGCCATCGTCCTGGGCGCCAAGCGGGCCGGCGGCAAGAGCGGCGTCATGCTCCTGGGCGGCGGCAGTCCCAAGAACTTCATGCTCCAAACCGAGCCGCAGATTCAGGAAGTCCTGCGCATGAGGGAGTACGGCCAGGATTATTTCTTCCAGATCACCGACGCCCGCCCGGACACCGGCGGCCTGTCCGGCGCCACGCCCAGCGAGGCGGTCAGTTGGGGGAAGGTGGACCCGGATCGTTTGCCCGATGCGGTGGTCTGCTACACCGACACCAGCATCGCCCTGCCCATCCTCACCCATTACGCCCTGGCCCGTCACGCCAAACGCCCCCTCAAGCGCCTCTACGACAAGCGGCCCGAGTTGGTCCACGCTCTGACCCAGGAGTATTTCGCGCATAACAAGGTGAAAATGATTGACGGGTCCGACCCGGCGTTTTAGCAGCATGACCCGGAAGCAATTACAGGAAATCGCCCGCAAAGAGGGCACGCCGGTGGTGGTGATAGACCACAACGTCGTTCGCGCCAACTACAGGGCCTTCCACCAGCATCTGCCCCGCGTCCAGGCCTACTACGCCGTCAAGGCCAACCCCGAACCGGCCATCGTCCGCAGCCTCTACAAGATCGGGGCCAGCTTCGATGTGGCCTCGCTGGCGGAATTCCGGCTGGTGTACGAGAACATCAAGGACCTGCCCGCCAAGGAGCAGCAGGATTTCATCTGGGACAAGATCATTTTCGCCAATCCCACCAAGCCCCGTGAAACCCTGGAGGCCCTCGATCAATACAAGCCGCTGGTCACATTCGACAACCTCTTCGAGTTGAAGAAGATCAAGCGGTTCGCCCCGCACGCCGGCGTCGTCCTGCGCCTGCGCGTGCCCAACACCGGCTCGGTGGTCGAGCTGTCCTCCAAATTCGGCGCCGACCCCAGCGAGGCGGTGGCGCTCATTCAGGCGGCCTTTGACATGGGCTTGGTGGTGGAGGGACTGAGCTTCCACGTCGGCAGCCAGTGCATGAATTTCGAGAACTTCGTCCAGGCCCTGAACATCTCGGCCAGCGTCATGCAGGAGGCCGAGGCGCGCGGCCATAAGATCAAGATTCTCGACATCGGCGGCGGCTTCCCCGCCCCCTATCATCGCGACGTGGAACCCATTCAGGTCCTCGCCCGGAAAATCAACGCCGAGGTGGACCGCCTTTTTTCCAAGGACACCGACCTCATCGCCGAACCGGGCCGGTTCGTGGTCGCATCGGCGGCCACCTCCATCGCCAAGGTCATCGGCAAAGCCCGCCGCGACGGCAAGACCTGCTATTACATTGACGACGGGGTCTATCACACCTTCTCGGGCATCATCTTTGATCATTGCCAGTATCACCTCAAAGCCTTTAAGCGCGGCCCGAAGGAGATCTGCGCCGTTTTCGGCCAGACCTGCGACGCCCTGGACACCATCTCGCTGTCGGAGGATTTGCCGGACCTGCAGTTGGATGACTTGGTATATTGCGAAGCCATCGGGGCCTACAGCAACGCCTCCGCCACCTGGTTCAACGGCTTCGCCCCCGCCAAGGTGGTGCAGGTCAACGAGTAGGCCGTTCCCGCGCCCATTCCTGGAGCAAAGTGGCGGAGCCGCCCCGGCTCTGTCAAGACTAACTACTTGATGGTGGCTGTTCATGGTCGAGGCAGAAAAAATAACTTGATTAGCCTTGATTAGGCTTGATTGGGCTTGGCCTGGAAAGCTCCTGGTGATGTGTAAATGATTCCTGGAGAGGCACTTCCATTGATTTGCCTCGAAAAGGCTCAAAATGCCCAAAAATGACCCGGGTTGCGGCCAGGCGATCATAAGAAGAGCGCGATTGGGCGCGATTGGGCCGGATTTGCTCGATGGGACTTCCGGGGACCGCCCCCCCAGCCCGCATATTTCATGCTCCGCACGAAATGCCAACAGTCCGGAGCGCCGACTTGTAGTCGGCTTTGTGGCCGCGAAGACGTTAAAAGCCGATTGAAAAATCGGCGCTCCGAAGCCGGAAGCATGAAATGTCCGGGTCAGGGGGTGGGATGTGGAAATAAGTGGAACCAAGTGGAACCAGGTGGAATTAAGTGGAATTAAGTGGAATTGTACTTTACTGTGATGGGAAGGATGCCGGGCGCCCGCGGAAGCGGGAATGGAGTGGTGGAGTGATGGAGGAAAAGCAGAAATTGCGAAAGCAGAAAGCAGAAAGCAGAAATCCGGATTTCCTAATTTCAGCCCGCGCCAAAGGCGCAACCCTCTTCTGTTGTTCCGATCTCCCAATTTCAGCTTTTCCCCCATCGTCCCGCCGGCGCCGCCCGGCCCTGTGCGTCCTATCGTCACGCGCTCAAGATTAGCATGTAAGCTAGATTTGTCAAGGGAAAAACGCGGATTTTTCGCAAGTTTTTGCAAGCCCCTGAGCCTGAGCCAATTGCGCAGCCTGGCCGCCCCCCTGATTCAAAAGGCAGGACGGCGCGGGAGGGGGGATGCATTTCACTTTTTGGGGTGGTCTTTTCCTACCCATGAACCTAAAAACGGACCCATTGATTTGCAACGACTTACGCACGGAGGGTTCAAGGGCACAATGCGCGAAAATCTTTCGAGGGGTTCTAATCTTAATCTTAATCATAATCTTAATCGCAGGGGGAGGGGCGAAGGAGTAGGATTAGGATTAAGATTAGGATTAAGATTAAGAGGGGAACCCAAAAAAGGGAAATGCGCGGCGCGGGAGATTGCTTGCTTTTTTCTGCGCGGGTTTGTTAGTGTCGCAACACTCTGGCGCTTGCCCGACTTTTTCGCTGTCCGTTGCCATACGACAATACGCAAATGACCGCCGCCGAATTCAAAAGGAAATGGTCGCGTTACCAGGGCAAGGAAGCGTCCGCCTACCAGGAGCATTTCGACGACCTTTGCCGCTTGCTCGGCCAGGCGACGCCCGCCGAAGCGGATCCGTCCGGCCGTGATTCTTTCTGTTTCCAGAAACGCGTGGTCAAGGACGCGGAGCTTTTTGACATGCGCGAAACGCCCGGCGCCGGCGAGGCGGCGGACCGCGGATTTGCCGACGTGTGGAAAAAGGGCTGCTTCGCCTGGGAGTACAAGGGCAAGAAGAAGAACCTCGACGAGGCTTACCGGCAGCTTCTCCGCTACCGGGAATCGTTGCTCAACCCGCCATTGCTGGTGGTTTGCGATTTTGACCGCTACATCGTCAAAACGAACTTCAACGGCACGGTGCAGGAGGTTCACGAATTCACCAACGACCAGATTGACCGGCCGGAAAACCTTCGCCTTCTCCGCGCGGTGTTTGAAGACCCGGACTTTCTCAAACCAACCAAGACAACCGCCGCCGTTACGGAAGCCCTTGCCCAAAAATTCGCCGAGGTTGCCCAGTCCCTTCAGAGGCGGGCCTCCGCCGAACTGGCTGACGCCAGGAGCCGCGCCGAAATGAATTTCGCGCAACGCAAGAATTTGCGCATCGCCCGGTTTCTCAACCGCATTGTCTTCTGCATGTTTGCCGAAGACACGCGGCTGCTCCCGGAAGACCTTTTTACCGAAATCCTGAAAACCGCCGTGGATGACCCGGCGCACTTCGCGAAGACCTTGGAAGACCTGTTTAAAGTTATGGCGACGGGCGGCAGTTTTGGGCAACACAAAATCCGCTGTTTCAACGGGCATTTGTTTGAAGATTCAAGCGTCTTTGAACTCGCGGAGGCGGAGCTTCGTATTCTGGGTGAAGCCGCCGAAGCGGACTGGCAATTTATCCAGCCGAGCATCATGGGCACCCTTTTTCAGCGGGCGCTGGATGAAAGCCAGCGGGCGCAACTGGGCGCGCATTACACCAGCGAAGCCGACATCAAAACGCTCGTGGAACCCGTCTTGATGGAACCATTCCGGCGCGAGTGGGCTGCCATCAAAGGCGAGCTTGCCGCCGCCTGCCTCAGAGGCAAAGGTGACGCCGCGCAACGCGACCGGCTCGCCAAATTTCTGAAACAGCTTTCCACCGTGACGGTGCTGGATCCCGCGTGCGGGTGCGGGAACTTTCTTTACGTCTCGCTGCAATTGCTGCTGGGGCTTGAAAAAGAAGTGATCACGTTTGCCACGCAGCTTGGTTTTGCGCTCAAGCCGCGGGTGTCGGCGGCGCAGTTGAAGGCAATGGAAATCAATCCCTACGCTTTCGAGCTGGCGCAAGTGTCCGTGCAAATCGGTTATCTGCAATGGCGGCGCGACAACGGTTTCGACAATGACCGTTCGCCCATCTTGCAAGTGCTGGACGGATTCCAGAACGAAGATGCCTTGCTGGTGCCGCACTTCCACAGCAAGGCCAAGACGTTGAAAGAAGCCCAAGCGGGCGAACACGCGAGCGAGGATGCGTTGAGATTCTACACCGAACGCGACTGGCCCAAATGCGATGTGATCGTGAGCAACCCACCGTTTCTTGGCGACAAGCTCATGCGCGGCGAACTCGGCGACGGGTACGTTGAAGAACTCCGCCGAATTTACGGCAGCCGAATTCCCGGACAGTCAGACCTTTGCTGTTACTGGTTTGAAAAAGCGCGGCACCAAATTGAAAATGCCAAAGCCAAACGCGCAGGGTTGCTGGCAACGCAAGGGATTCGCGGTGGAGCAAATCGCCAGGTCCTCAAACGCATCAAACAAAGTGGCAACATTTTTTTTGCGCTCAGCGACCAAGATTGGCTCCTGGAAGGGGCGAATGTCCGCATCAGTATGGTCGGGTTCGACAATGGTGGGGAAGCCGACCGATGGCTCGACGGAAGGAGAGTTAATGAAATCAACGCAAATCTCTCGACTGCGGCTGACTTGACAAAGTCGCGCAAGCTGCGTGTGAACCAGAATCTGTCGTTTCTCGGAAGCTGCAAGGGCGGTGATTTCGATATCTCGGAGGTTGAAGCAGTGAACCTTTTGACCTCCGAGGGCAACCTTCGCCTGAAGCTCAACAGCGAAGTTGTGAAACCGGTGAAGAACAGCAGAGATTTGCTACAGCGTCCGGCGAATCGTTGGATAATTGATACGGCTGATTTGAGTCTGGCGGCATCACAACTCTTCAAGAAACCGTCCGCCATCATTAACGCGCGTGTAAAACCTCACCGGGACAAGAATAGGGACAAATGGTTGCGGGAAAATTGGTGGCGGCCACAGCGGATGCGCCCGGAAATGCGAACTCGGATTCAACCATTGGAAAGATTCCTCGTCACCACCACGACTTCCAAACATCGCATCTTCGTCTGGTTGCATCATCCCGTTCTGCCCGATCATCAATTGATTGTTTTTGCGCGTGAGGATGACTACTTCATGGGCGTCTTGCACTCAAGATTCCACGAAGTTTGGGCATTAGCTCAAGGCACACATTTTGGAAGTGGCCCGCGTTACACCCCGACCACCTGTTTCGAGACTTATCCGTTTCCGTTCGCGAACGATCTACAGTCCAGAAGGGCCTCCCCTCCGATGGAGCCACCATCAGACTCCGGCTGGGAACAAGTGATGGAGAGCCGGTTCTACACCATCCGGGAAGAACCGCCCGCTTACGGCGGCGGCGGAGCGCCGCGCAAGCCGGCGCCCGGACAACACCGCGCCGCCATTGCCGCCGCTGCCAAAGAGTTGAACGAGTTGCGCGAACGCTGGCTTAATCCCCCCGAATGGACCGTGGAAAGAATTCTCGAATTTCCAGGCTCCATCGCCGGACCCTGGTCACGCTACGTCGTGAACCCGGACAAGAACGGCATCGGCACAGTGCGTTACCCCCGCCTGGAACCGCGCGATGCCGATTGCGCCGCCAAGCTCAGAAGTCGCACCCTCACCGAACTCTACAACCAGCGGCAAAGAGGCGAAGGCGATACGGTCTGGCTGGACTTCGCCCACAAGAAGCTCGACGCCGCCGTCGCCGCCGCTTACGGGTGGGCCGCCGATTTGCCAGATGAACAAATCCTGGAGCGTCTGCTGGCGCTCAACCTGGAACGGGCGGCGGCGGAAGCGCGCGCGGCTGAGTCCCCAAAGCCGAAAATGCAGCGTGAAAAATCAGAGAAGGAAATGGTTTGATCATGGGAACTGTGTTGGAGGACGGTGGATGGACTGACCGTGGAAGAGGGGCGCAACAGAGTCAAGCCCGGAGACAATTCACCCCTCAGCGCGGCCTGCGCGCAGAGCACTGATGGTGTCTGGCGACAAATGCACCCCCATGCCTGGCGTTGCCGCTGCCACCCCGCCTATTTTTTGCCCTTCTTTTCCTTCGCCTTGGAAGCCAACTCGTAAGTAAGGGTCTTGTTGCGGCGCTTGGAACCGGCATATTTGCGCGCCCATTCGCGGTTGGCGATGGCGTGCTTGAGGCAATGCCAGGCCGTGACCTTCTTTTCGCCGCAGATCACGCAACGCCCTTCCTTGGCCCGGCGCAACTGCCATTTTTGCTGGCGCGAAATCGGCCGGTCGGTGAACTCATCCAGGATCTTCTTGCGCGTATAGGTGGGTGCTTTGCTGTTTTTCTTTGTCATAAATTTGCAATTAACGGCCCTGGCGAAGCTGGCGGGTCCGGCGCAGGCTCAAGGGCGCGCCAAAGCCGGCGATCACCCCATGGACCACCGCGTAGGCGCGCGGCAGCTCCGAGGTGGGGATCCGGCGCATGGCGTCAACGAGCTTGCGCTCGGGCAACGAGAACGCCGAACCGGGGTCCGCCTTCAATTCCAGGGTCTTGGCGTTGATTGCCTCGGGCCGCTGGGCCGCGACAATCAATTTGAACAGCCGCAGGGTCGTCTGGCTGGGACGAACGGGCGAATTGGGGTTCACAAGTTGATTGACCGCGCCGGAGGTCATGGCGAGCTGCCTCGCCGCCTCTGCCTGCGTCCAGCCGATCACCTTCATCAAGTCCAGAAACTCTTGTTTTAACGGGTCTAAAGGTTGCATACCATTTTTTTCACATTTATACTAAGTTTTCCGTTGACTAAGCCTTGCACTATGTTAATTTACTGCCTAAGTATATGCCATCGTCTAATCAAATAAAAGCTAAAAATGACCGTTTTGCAAGAATTTTCTACACTACACCCGCCCTTTTGTCCAGCCCGCCCGCGCTTTTTCGGCAATATTTCGCAGGGCCAGTGACAAAGTCACCCCGCGGAGGCAGGAACGCCGCGAGACGCGGCTGGAACCCGCGGGCGAGAACGCCTGCGCTACGCGCCGCCCCCGCCCCCTTTCACCCTGTCCCTTGCGTCCCATGAACACTACCCTGGTTTACGAATCGCCCTCCGTGGCCCCCGCCGCCGCGCCGCCCGCGGCCGCCGGGCGGGAATTGATCTCCTCCATCACGCTGCGGGCGCCCTTGCTGGGGGTGGAGGCGGCCCGTTTGGCCCTGCGCTGCGGGGAGACCCAACTGGTGGACTGGATCCTGAGCGGGGACCTGGAATGGGCCTTCGATCTGCGCCGGGCCGGCGCGCGCCGCTCCTGCCTGCGCGTTCTGACCGAGTCCATCGTCCGCCTGCAACAGCGCCAGCGCGTCCTGACCCCCCGGGAAAAAGCCGCCCAGCGGCTGCACCCGCTGGAGAACGTGTTCGATGCCATGCTGCAGCATCACAAGCCCTTTTTGTTCAGCGCCGAATTGGCCCGGGTTTGGGCTTGCACCCCCCACCACATCCACAACCTCGTCCAGGACGGCCTGCTCGGCCGGGTGGACAAGGACTACCTTCCGCGCGAGGCGGTGCGGATTTGCCGTCAGACCGCCTTCCATTTTATGCAAACCAGAAGAATCTTATGAAAACGAACAGAATCAAGAACACCCAGCCCGTCATTCGCACCCGCGAAGCGATGGAATCGCTCATCGGCGAAATCGCCGCCCTGAAGAACCAGCAACGTCTCCTGACCGCCGCCATGGATGAACAAATCCAGTTCATTCGCGAGCAGTTCGAGCCTCAACTGGCCGCCCAAAACGAGGCCCTCGACCAAAAAATGGAACACGCCCGCGTCTGGTCCGAAGCCAATCCGCACGAATTCGGCGCGGCCCGTTCCATTGAAACCGTGCATGGAGCCATCGGCTGGCGCACCGGCCAGCCCGCTTTGAAAACCCTGCCGGGCTGGACGTTTGACCGTGTTCTGCAATCCCTCAGGTTGTCGGGCGCCCTCGGCTACATTCGCGTCAAGGAAGAGGTTCACAAACAAAACCTCCTCTCCGACCGCGACGCCCTCGGCGCGGAAAAACTGCGGGAATTGGGCCTGCGGGTGGTCCAGGAAGAGACCTTCTTCGTCGAGCCAAAGCTGACCGAAGTTCCCCAGCCCGCCTGAGCCGGACATTTCACTTCCGGGTTCGGAGCGCCGATTTTCAATCGGCTTTCAACGTCTTCGCGACCACAAAGCCGACTACAAGTCGGCGCTCCGGACGGTTGGGATTTCGCGCGGAGCCTGAAACATCCGGGCCAACTATCGGGTTTTATTCGTGCGGCAGCGCCACCAGGATTTTCCGGTGCGCGGCGGTGAACGCCAGCCGCTCCAACTGCGCCGGCGTCCGCCACACGCCCGGCGCGGCGCCTTTTCCCGCGCGCCCCGGCAATTGCGCCCGAAACGCCTCGAGCAAGATTCGATGGCGTGTGATGGAATGCCGCGCGCGCCAAACCGGATTGGTTCCCGTCAGCAGGAACGGCGCGGCGGCGGCCGGCGGCGGATAGTTCTCCTCCGGCGCGATTTCCACGTTGGGAAATTCCCAGAGAAGCGCATTGAGGCCGCGCGGGGGCCGTTGCCGGACCAGGAAGCGCCCATTCTTCCGGACAATAAACGCCGCGAACCGGCGCCGGGTGGTCTTCGCGGCCGGCTTAAGCCTGGGAAACTCCCCTTGGCGGCCCTCCCGCCGGGCGAAGCAAATTCGTTGCAGCGGGCAGGCCGGGCAACGCGGTTGCTTGGGTGTGCAGAGGAGCGCCCCCAACTCCATCAACGCCTCATTCAACCGCCCGCAGTTCCGGCCTGCGGCTCCCTGGCGATCGGCGGCAAAGCGGCCAGAGGCCGCTGCCACTCTCCCTTTCGCCGGGATCGTGGAGGGCAGGCAATCGGCGGTGGCCACCAGTTCCTCCGCCAGCTCCCAGAGCCGCTGGTTGGCCTGTTTTC